>Ga0265797_10001308_pt1 | contig 44040 bp, 44 predicted proteins | sample P2T30metagenome_FD_192433 | JGI IMG/M metagenome (GOLD analysis project Ga0265797, IMG submission 192433) | Plant litter microbial communities from East Loma Ridge, Irvine, California - P2 T30 | ecosystem: Environmental > Terrestrial > Plant litter > Unclassified | place: USA: California...
TGCAAGAGGCGATTGCGAATTCTTTGGAGGACCAGCGCGCAGATCAGATGTCGAGGGCTCGTACTCCCACCCAGGACGACACCGAGGCGCTGGGTGCTCCGGTGACACCATCTGCCAAGCGCAAGCGTGTCCTGGCCAGCGACGAGGACGAGGAGGCTTTGTCGTCGCCGCAGCGCTCCATCAAGAAGGCGCGTGGCATGTCTGGCAAGTAGTGTTTGACGGATATTTGGTGTTTTTTAAGGATTGGGGAGTTGGAGGTGCTATGCGTGGACTGGGATACACGGGAGTGGCGATGGTTTCCGAGCGGCGTTGGGAGAAAAAGGAAGGCGACCTTGGGCCGACCGCGATCGCAAATTCTACGCTACACATCGCTAACGTTAGCTTGAGAGCACCAGGCGTTCTGGATAGTGAAACAGGCGGGGTTTGTTGAAAATAAGATCAGAAAATGAGATCAGAAACTTACTGTATCGTCTCTTGCTTCGCGGCGTGATTGCTTGCATCACGAGCAAGATTACCACGCGGAGATCGTTGCACATGTTCATGTCGCCTTCTGTCAATGATCTTTACAAAAAGTAGCGTGAGTCATTTGTCAAATCAAGACCAAAGACAGTCGCAAGCAAAGAGTGAAGGAGCTGATCATGACACATAACGGCGAGCGCTCAAAGCAACGCACGACATCGATGCTACAAGACAATGAGTGCTTAGGGACTACAGGACATACATACGTCTGCTTCCCAGCTCCCACTACACCGACAACGCCATGCTACGCAAATCAGAACCCAAACGCATCCAACAAGCTATTCGAGTCCGGTTCCTGGAACTGCGTGGGCGGGGACTTCTTCTTCGGCTCTTCCTTCTTTTCCTCCACCTCTTCGTCTTCATCATCTTCATCCTTACTCTCCTCGTCCTCATTCTCATCCAGCGTGCCCTTCGACACCGCAAGATCATTCTGGACGTGTTCTCGCACAGGCAAGTCCGCCACAACAAGCGAGCTACGCCGTCGCAGCAGCTTACGTGGATCGAAGTCGAAGCCCAAAGCACTCTGATTGGGTCCGTGGGCGTGGAAAGATTCGCGAGGCATCGCAGGCGAAAGCGGTGGTCGTCCAGGTGTGATCTTTGGTGGTGGAGGGGCCAGGAACTCCCATGTCTTGACTAGATCCAGCGCGAGCACGTCACAGCCCATGCGTTCGTACAGATTAGCGGTGTGCAGCACGAAGTCCCACTCTTCGCGCATGCCGATCATTGTAGCTCCACGGAGGGTTTGCAATGACTTCTCGCGCAGCTGTTTGTACAGTACAACGAGCGCTGGGTCGTCGGTGAGGTAAGACTTTGACTTGAAATGCGGTGTCTCGGGCGGGCTGAGCAAACGCGTCAGCGGTGTGACAACTGAGCGAACGGCAGTGTCTCGGCGACCAAGGAGCCAGTAAGCCCATGTAGCGAGCCAGCGGTTGCCATCTCGGGCCGCTTCTGGTAGGATCTTATCTTTGAGGAAGTCGAGGAGCACGGGTGAGTCATCGCCGCCGTAGACGCGTGCGACTGCGATGGCGAGTTGAGTGTCGCCGAGCTGGTTGTAGATGATGTTTATTGCATCTTGGAGATGGTCGGCAAGTAGGAAGAAAGACGCGGCATATTCGAAACGCCTCTTACCCATGAGAGCGTAGGCGTTCTTGAGTGCTGCCGTCTTCCAACGTTCGTCATTGAAGTTGTTGGCTAGTAGGCGTGATGTGGCAGCCTGCTCGCGGGACCAGGTAGCCATGCGCCACAGCCCGCATAGCACGGGCTTTTTACGTAAAGCGAGGTAGTAGAGAGAGCAGTCAACTGGATTCTTCTCGTCCGTCTTGGTGTACTCGTTTCGAGCTATGGTTTCGAACTGAGCACGCTGCAGCCGTTAGTTGAAGAGCCTGGTAGCAAAGTATGAAGGTACGTACCAGAGCATTTATGTCCGTCATCCACATGAAGATGCCACAGGCCTTTGCGTGCTGCCATAACATCCTGCCATTGAAGTGTCGGCTGACAAGGTCGGCGAGAATGTCCTGACTTCCCGAGTGAAATGCCCAGATGATCTCACGCCACGAGATTGGGCCTTTCTGTGACTCATTGAGTGCGTGCTGTCTAAAAAACAGCAGAAATCGTCCAGCATTATCATCAATTGAGCGACGATGCTTTTCTACCGTGGCAATGCATTCTACAATGTCCGCGAGGCGAAACTGTTCTCGACTTGACAGTAGCGGTATTTGCTTCGTTGTCAAGAGCTCCTTGAGATTGGAAGCTACTTCCTCAGTCACGCTCTCGGGCTCTACGTCGTCCGAGAAGTCCGCGTAGGAGGTGTGTAGTTCCTTTCTGGAAGCAGTCAGGTGTGCCTGCAGACGTCAGTAATAGTACAAGCAATAAGTCGGCCAAGCTTGCCTCATCCTCAAGAAACTCGTCCACAGCGAACCCTAGCGTACTTTCTAGATCCTCGCCTTCAATCCAGAATTTCAGCTTCTGGTAGAGTCGTAATAGTATCCGTTGTACAAGAAGCAGCTTTCCTGCAAGCACACATTGTGACAACAGCTGTGGATGGTACACAGGCAACGGTCCGTTGAGTCGGCTAATTGCGTTGAAGATGTCGATAGAGGCCGATTTGCGCGACAGCATACGAAGACTAGGAAACAAGGTCTCTGAGACTTCGACGTTTTCATCTTGGATGAAGAGCTGGTTGCCGGCGCCAATGATAAGATTGCCACTTCCTAGCCATACAGAGTCGCCAATGGGATGTGGCGTGATATCTCGGATACGCATGTCGCGGATCTGCACCCATGATGGCCCAGCGTTGAGATAATCGTATCGTAGCTGAGCATACACGATAACTCGATGAGGAAAGCCTACCGCCAAAATGGACTGATTGTCTGGTGTAGACGACCAATCAAGATCCTGGATGGCACCACAGCCCTCGAAAGTTTCTTCGTATTCAAGCTGCGCACTTCTTGTGTTCCAGATTGTAAGGGTAGTTTTTTCTGCATCAACCAGCGCCGCCTTGCGTATCGAGGTGCCGCTCGCCAATGACGGGTGTATTATTCCAGTTTCGACAGATGAAGTAGCGAGCCACTCCAACCGACGCTCTTTGGCACTGACACGGGCTGTCCACGACTTGATTTCTCCCGATTTGGTGTATGAAATCGCAACGTCGCGCGCAAAGGTGTCAAGGAAACCCGAGATGACGGGTGCAGAACCTGCTGGATCGACGGGTAGGATGAAAGCAAGGTTGTCTCCAGACCCGAGAGTAAATCCGGAATGTTCTTCGAGAGATACCTCAGCGTGACCGTTGGTGTAGCCATTGGTATGCGCGACACTGGAAAGATTGCGGCCGGTCACAGGGTCGTGGTCGAGTGATGGCAAGGTCACCTCCCAACATGTACCTTTCATCTCGGAGCTGATTGTCGCGATGTGAACGCAGTTGCCATCAGCTTCAGTTTCAGGAATGACCAAGAGGCAGAGTGGTTTGCCTTGCAGTTTGTAGGAGCGATGTACAACCCGAACAGCCTCAGGCCCTCTGGTGTCCCACAGCGAGATGTAATCGTGATTTAAAAAGACAACAAAGTTGCCTTCCTGAAGGAGCACTGTGCGATGGATGTGTTCGGTGAGCTTGATGCTGCTGTGTCGGTGCAATGTGATGCCGTCTTCGGTCGGTCGTTGTCTCCATACAATACACTCGTCTGACACTGTCCTGGAAACTAGAGCTCTTCCGCTAGCTGTGCGATTGACCTTCTTGATGGCATGTGAGTGGCCGGTCCAGATAGCTTTCCGCTGCATGCGCTGTGCTTGGGATGATGGATTGAACAGATGATCGATGCGCGACTCGAGCCATTCAATGCGGCCGTCAAAGTGATGCGATAGGATGGTGAGCTCAGAATCTGGCTTGTCTCCGATAAAGGCATAGAATTGGACGTTGTCTTCGCTAGCCCTCGGCTCCCTGGCAAAGTGCAGCTGTAGTCCGTCGACGTGCGCAACATTGAAGACATCCGTTATCTTCTTCGCTTTGGACCCAATGTTTTCAAACCCCCACGCAGTCATGTTGCCATGATCATCAAGCACAACGCATATTTCTGGATTTCTGTGGGCAACCTCAATTAGGTGATGCAGCGCAATGCCATGATCCTTTTCTTCTACCGAGGCCTGTCGCATCGCTCTCTCCGTAGCATGCGTGAAGTGTTTACCGTCGATGAAGAATGCAAATCTGGTCAGGGACTGCTGGTCTTCGCCCATGGTTCGAGGCATGATAGAGTCCATCAGGTCGACGTCCGCCCACATGTGCATTCCGTCCACGCCATGGTGCTCGCCGGGCACCCACACGCGCACCTTATAGTCTGCGCAGACGGTGTAGAGCACATTGTTCGCCGACTGGTCCTTGTGATATGGCTGTCGCCAGTGCAGGCCCGTGATGGCCTTCGGGTGGGGGAGGTAGAAGTAGTCGAAGCGCTGGTCTGCCGAGCCGAAGGAGGTACGTCGCCAGATTTTGAGCAGCCGGTCGTACCTGCCCGTTGAAGCTATCAACTCGGCGTCGGGCGAGAAATGCGCGAACTTGACCGGATTCGCAAGCTGCTGCGTCCATATCTGGTCCGTGGCGCCGTGTGTGTTGAAGAGAGTGAGAGATGCGCTGCCGACAAGGAGCTCATCTGGCATGCCCCAGGAGAGTGTGGTGATGGTGTCGTCCGGGTCTGGGAGGCTCATGCGCCCCTGCGGCGACCACTATGCGCCGTCAGCCATTGATCGCGCCGTCGAGTATGACGTGCTCACACCTTAACAGCGCCCTCATCTTGTCCGTAGGGCTGGTAGATGTGTATGTGTCGCGTCGAGCATGCCGCGAGCTTGCCGGTGCCTTCGTCGAATGCGACTGCCTCGAGCTCCGACTCCTCGTCGATATAGATGGTCTGGAGGACGTGGTTCGGCCGATCGAGAATTATGAGCGCGTTGCCGGATATATAGGCCTACACGTGATTGCTGTCAGCCGTCGGCGCAAATATGGGCGGCTCTGCCAGCGTCGTACAATGATCTGATAGCCCTCCCACAGGCCATGGCAGACAGCTTGCAGCTTCGCCTGAGGCCGCCCGGGCAGAATTCCGCGCATCGATCTGGAGGAGTTGTTGTTATCGATGCAGCGACATTGCTTGTTTCGTCTGACTTCTACACTTGGGCGCAAGGTGCACGTGTAAATGTGGTCTCTTCGTTGGGTGGTGGCATCACAGGGTTCGATGAGGTGACGCGCGCCGCACAGACTTGCAGTCGTCACTCATCAAAGTACTGAGAAACTTCGCAAGTGATCGCGTTCAGTGTGTCCGGGGACTCATAAGATACATAGAAGGGGTAATCATGTTGCATTCAAGATGACATTTCGATGTTGTTATCGCACGTAGAAGAAGCAACCTCGAGCTCGTGCAGCAAGCGAAACCACGCTAGCATTTCAAGCCATTGTCCTCGTCACGGCTCCCTTCACCCTCTTCTCCTGCTCACCACCTTCCCACTCCATCGTCACCGTAATGCCACGATCGTCGCCCTTTTCCTTTGCATACTGCAGTGTTCCCTCCAGCACCGTGCCTTTTGAAAACACTTGCTTTTGCGCGACCTCCCTATCCAAAAGCAGCACCGCCTGATGCCAGTGTGTGGGAGTGTTGCTAGGTCCCGTTGAGAATCCCAGACCTGGAATGCCGTTCCTGCCCCAGTTGATGTCGTCGACTGTCTTGACGTTCTGCGAGCTTCCTGCATGCAAGAAGAGAGTATCGAACCATATCGCGATCGCATCGAGCGAGTATATGTCGCGGTCTAGTGTCATGCGCAGTGGTACCTTGAAGCTGAGGTCTTCTACAGACACAGTCTTCATCTCCAACATGTGCGAGGAAGCAGAACCGCATAGTGCTTGGTCTGGCACGTCGAAGACACCGATCTCGTGCGTGTTCAGGAGGCCGCCAGGGATCATAGGCGAGAAATCGAAGCCGTACACGTCTTCCCAGAACTGCTCGCCTGTGCTTTGCGCTATCCAGCTGGGGCTCTCGATGGGTGCAAGGCGGATGTTACAGTGGCTGGGTACGAGGATGCCGTCTGGCTTCAGGTACATATCGCGTGCACGGAGGACGGAGTCCAGCATGCCCTCGAAGAGCAATCCGTATCCCATCCATTCGGAAATGATGATGTCGACCTTTGCTTTGCCGATCAATCGTTGTGTGTTGAAGTCTTCTATCCGTCCCTGGATGACCTCGACGCGATCTTCGTACCCGTTTTTGGCGACGATCTCCTTTGCGCGTACAGCTATGGTCGAGTTGTCGACTGCGAAGACCTTCTTTGCGCCAGCTCGTGCACAGAATAGTGAGAGGATACCAGTGCCGCAGCCAACATCCAATACAGTCTTGCCGGCAAAGACTTCGCGATTTTTTTCAACGAAGTCGCGGTAGCCCTCTGTCCGGACCCGATCCTCAATCATTTCGCGGTGGATGCCGTTGCCCTTGTACGAGTCGAAGTAGTCCTCATCTCGGTCGCTGGTCACCTTGACCTTGGAGAAGTCCTCAGGTATCTCATGCTGTAACTTGGCCTCGAATTCATCGTAGTCTACAACTTTTGTGTCTGGTTCTGGCATGAGATCGCCGAGCTCGAACAGCAATGCATCGTCTTCCAGGGTGGGTTGAAGGTACTTGTCGCTCGATGAGCCGTTCAAGTCAGGTATGCTGATGCTGTCGGATGATGTGCCTTTCTTTGCTTCTGATCTGAGGTAGTTGACCAGCTTGATGACTGTAAGCTCATCTGCATCTAGGGGCTATCAGTGTTCGTCCTGAATAGGAAAGGCGCAACGTTGGTCGACATACCGGAGCCAAGATTCGTGATGGTCTTCTTCAGATCAAACTTGTGCTCGGATATGCAGTGCTCCGACATGTCAGGCACACGTGCCCATTGCTGCTTGCAGAACAGGCATTTGAACGTTGTCGTATCTGGCTCGCTTGCGTCCTCTCGTATGCTCCCGACCGAACTTGCTGCGTCTGAGTCGGAATATGCCATGTTGAACTCTAACACCGATCCAGTTTCTCGGATCACTTCGTACAGTAACAGCGGCCCCTTTTAGAGTCCGTCAGAATAGTTGAGGTACTGTTGTGCAGTTGTGTGGCGGTCGAAGTCTTCGACGCTAGTATTAGTTTTGTGCATGGTGGGCGAAATTGCCGGGCCGGTTCAACGCGCTAGCCGTAGTGTCGCGCAGAGAGAGAACGTACACGCTTCCTTCCTCCTTCCAAGGTTACCATACACATATCAAGATCTGAAAATTTGTCTACCCCGAACACTCACGGGTACAAGTATGATCTACATGCAAAAGTACGAAGGCGCTTGTTTTCACTGTGTCAACTTTCAGAACACACTAAACGCCAGGGTCGTTAACTCGATCAATTCAGGACACACTAAATGCTAAAGAATTGACTCAATAGAAATCAATACCTCCATACAGGCCAAGACAGAGAGCGATCAACCTGGTAATAAAACGCATTCAAAGATGACAACTCCTTCAAACATATAAACTTGCTCGCCCCTTATCGTGGTTGACGTTCATCGGCCAGGTACAAATATGTTGACATGTAGTCTCAGTTGACACTACGTCCCAAAAAGTTTTCTCCACTGTCTACTCCTCTCCTAGCTCCTGCTCTGCTTCCTGCTCTACCTCCTGCTCTATCTCCTGCTCCTCGTCGGCTATTGTATCGCTCAACTTCAGACGCTTCGCTGGCGGCGCCTCTACCTCCCAGTTCTTGGTGAGCACCGCTTGCCGTTCTTCCTCAGTCATGGCCCGGAACAAATCCTTATGATTGTGGCAAACGAAGTCGTTGGCTGCCTTCATTTTCTCGGTGACGAGCCGAACACACCGAGAACCGGCTTTTGACCCGTGTCGTACAGTAAATGGACATTGCGTTGAATTAGATTCCTTCTTGGAGACCTTGGAATTGGATTCAAGCTTCGTTGCTTTGCTCTCTAGCTTGGCTTTCGCCTTCCCTTTCCCCTTGACGTCGGCAACCTTCCGCGTGCCTACCTGTGCGGGCGACGCGATTGCTTGGACGACTGGGTCTACCGTCTGGTCCTCCGGTGGCGGACGCTTGAGGTTCTTCTGAGTTTGAGCAGCTCGGCCCTGCTCCGGGCGTTGAAGGATATCCGCTATCTTCAGGGAAGTAGCCCGAGAGACCGAGATCTTGACGATCAGAGTTGTCTTCACCGGCATTGCAACGTTGCCGCCTGCCTTCTAGTCTGTCTCTCCCTCTCGTAGAGCCTCCGCCTCGGCTCCTGAGATCTCTGCAGGCTTCGCGGTTGAGTTGGCAAGGGCACGGTCTGGCACGTTCGCTGTTTCTGCGATCTTGACAGTAGGCCCCTTGACAGAGAGCTTGGAAGAGTGGGTGTGTGGTGCCTTTATGGCCGCTTCCGCAGCCATTGCATCAGCGCTCGTTCCCTGTGATGCTGCTGTGGCACCATTTTGCCCATCGGTGGCCTCTGACGGTGTCGAGGGTGTTATCGCTGGGTCAGGCACTTCTTCCAATGCATCTGGAGATCCAGATACTGTTCAGACACCTGTCCAGACAAGAACTTCCAAAGTCGAGGAAGTTGTGCGGGATGAGATATGTCCGTGTCCAATCCGATCTCTTCACGTATTGCGCGGTACTCTTCCATCATCCCAGTCGTGATCTTGAACCCTGCGGCCGCTACATGCTTGCCTTTGCTAAGTCGAGCTTTCATGACTTGGAAACTTGATGTGAGATGCCAGGGACGAGGAGATCGCGCTTGCTGACGAAGTCCTCTAGAGTGCGGTCAACGTGTTCCGCCGGCCCATCCGAAACGCTTGCGAAGTATGATTTGAAGTGCTCATACGGTGTAGCCGCAGACAGTAGAACAAAGGGAGCCGCTGGTTGTGCTAGAAGGCAGAAATTGAGCTCGAACCATAACTGCACGAACAGACACTCCTCGCGTGTCCAAACTTCTCCCGTTCCATGGCCGAACGAAAGCTGTGGGATTGATTCGGATGTGGTGTCATGAGTATGCGCGTCTCGAGTTGCCAGCGCGGTCGAGGCTGTGACCGAGTCATTCCTCGAAAGATTGGGTGAACGCGTATAGCTTCTTCGTGCCTTTCGCGCCTTTTGCGCCTTTCGCATGGGCTGGCCGGAGGGGAGGGTCCGCGTCTAAGGCGTGGGGCCATACGTTGTCAGCTGCGAATACCATGTGCCTCTTGTTCGGGAACTGGATGACCTTGATCATGATCTGAATGACCTCGTCGTCCCTCTGGCGAGGGGCGCCTTTGAACTCGTAACGATACTAAGCCTGAGTAGTCGCTAGCTTGTCCTCAAGAGGGGGGAACATTTTGACAGTGAAGGCGCGACTGACGTCCAGATGTTTGATTCGAGTCTCGAGGAAAGGCATCTTGATGGCCTTGGTGTCGATGCCAGTGCAGAAGCGAGGTACAGGTTGGGGGAGGAGGGAGAAGAAATGTGTATATAGCCTAGCGAGCGAAGGCGTAGACTTAGCTCAGGGTCTCTGACTCTGCTCAGGCCAGCTGGCGGGCCGGTCCGCCGTGAAAGAACCTGAGTGGTGTTCAAAACTGCTGTGGCTCCTCGCGACAACCTGCTTACCGTGTTAGCTATACCGCTCAGAAATCATGAGTTTGAACTTGAACCCATTACAATCATTGCTTTTCGTTTGCTGTTCAGCGCCATGGAACAAGCAATTGTCAATTTGGCCATTCTTTGATGTTCGTGAAGCTGTTGCAAGTTCTACGAGAGCTGGCTGTTGTCGACGCTATTCTCTCGTGCTGCTCGAGAGCCGGCGTCTTCCCAATACTCTCGGAGAGTGGTCGGCTGCAAAATTTTCCCTCGAAGGAGTGTAGAGAGATACGGGACTGCTCCTCTAAAGGACGTTCATTGTTCATCGTGGCGCTGAGCACATCGAGTCGTGCTTGGTCCCAACCTCGAGGTCTTGATCTGACGCTGTTAGTGGTACTAGTGGCCGGCCGCCCATCGTTTTTCGTTGTCGACAATAGGTCATCTGCCATTCTCAGGTTATTAAGAGAGTATATGTGAGCTGCGAAGAAGCTGCAGAGAGCCCTTCGACCTCGAGGGAAGCCAGCAGCTCAGGCATGCATGAGATCGATGTTGTGGACCCATGCTGTGTACAACACGAGCCGATAAAAGGTGTGCAGTCTGACCATTCGTGAAGCACAGTACATTCACCAATGAACATTATGCTAGCTGTTGGAGACGCTCGTGAGCCGAGTACAGGGACGATGCAAATGGGAGGAGCGGGACAGGCACGAAGCGAAGCAAGAAAGGGAGAACGCGTGCGCGTCTCGGCGGCCGTGGCATCGCGCTAACCATCCATGTGCACCCACAGAAGTAGAGACACCAAACTTGGTGCGCTGTCGAACATATCAGTGCGCACGAATGTCGCGCGATGTCTGCCATACGAAAATGCTCGTTTCTTTTGGGTCACCAACTTTGGCGTTCAGTGCGTCCTGAAGGTTGACACAATAGATACGAGCCCCTTGGTACCGCCAACCCCGCCTTCTATCGCGACTGCCGGATCTATGTGTACGATTCTTCTCTTGCAACCCCGGCCGGTCCAACAACACCACAGCGTTTGCAAAAAGCAATGTCGGCCCACCAGTGCCTCGACCACTTGATCCTCTTCGTCCCGGTTGATCCGGAGATACAGTTTCCTAAACTGCCGTCCTTCTTTGAGAAGAATTTCGCGATCACTCCAGGAGGACACCACGCCGACGGCGCCACCTCGAACACGCTCATTCTCCTTGCAGACGGCTGCTACATTGAGCTTATAAGCTTTGTCGATACTGCAAAGGCCACTGATCATTGGTGGGGCCCTAACCCTGCTTATGTCGGGTGGAAAGATTGGTGTCTTACCAATTCCCATTCTCCCGAGGAGAGTCACGACGGTGTGAGAGAGACTCACATCAAACCTATCCAAGGAGGAAGGAAACGCGCCGACGGAGTCGATGTCAAATGGGCTGTGACATTTCCCAAGGGCGAGAAAGGAGGACAAGACATCCGAGGCCGAATTCCATTTTTCTGCCACGACATCACAGACCGCAGTATCCGTGTACCAATATCGGCAGATAGGACTACCCATCCTTGTGGTGCGTTGGGCGTCCAGCAGCTCACCATCGTCGTCAGAGATCGGTCTCTACTCAACGAGACAAAAGCTGCTTATGCCTCTATTCTTGGAAGTGAAGGACTTCAAAGAGGCGATGAAAGCTACTTTCGACTCAAGCGAGTGTACCAGGTTCAAGCGTTGGTAACCGGACCTACAATCGTGCTGCGACTACCTAAAGACAGGGCGGAGACGGATGCGAGCTTGAAGACTGGCTTCTCGTGTGGAGATGTAGTGCTAGGCGTAGAAGCCGGAGGCAACAAGCGACTAGGATCAAAAGAGAGGCTCGACGGAGGCGAGGAGGATGTCAGAGGTTTGTGGTTGGAGTATGTCTAAGCTGTGGCAGGGCAAAGGTCTTCAGCCTAGCCCGAGCCAGAAATACTGTAAGATGGGTATCATCCCTCTCACTAACGTATGTTATAAGCGAGTTGCGAATATAAGCGAGCTGCGAGCCCCAAAACACACCAAAAAGCAGGTTCTTAGCGACTTAATATCTCAACACCTGCTAAATAGATTAGAGTTAAAATCTTATTGCAAAGCTGCATATATACAAGCATTTAAAGACTATAGTTACAAGACTATAGATAACTAAAGCGATTATAAAATTATCAAGCAAAACCTGAAAATCCCTCCTTTTTCAGCCCCCAAATACTATATCCCTATATCTGGAGTACTTGTAGCTCTGCAACTCTAGATTTGTTAAGAGAATATACATACAGCTCTAAAATAACAATGTTAGAGAAATCAATTCTGCGGTTGTTGAGATATCAAGTTGCTAAAAACCTGCTTTTTGGTGTGTTTTGGGGCTCGCAGCTCGCTTATATTCGCAACTCGCTTATAACATACGTTAATCCCGAGTAACTTATGGTGCTATGGTGCTATGGTGCTTAGTAGCAGCTCGAACACGCTCCCTTTCACTTACACCTTCGCCAAGCGGGAAGAGCCAAATTAGCTCTCCGAGTCCCTACTATCCCTGAATGTAGTTTCCTCACTCACTAACAGTTCTCTCCCACGACCTCCCTCAACCTCGACAGTCACCAAGCAACCAAAAATACTGTTGCACTCGACCTACGCAGCATACAAGACATGTCGAGCATTACAATGGAGTCCACGTTTGCCCAGCACAGAGCACACCTCCGACCAGCCTTCCTGACTCTCTGCCATGTTTGCGCTCCAAGCACCATTATCCCGGGTACGTATCAGTACTTGCTGGTAACACCAGCCGGGGTTCAACATGTGAACTTTCAAAAGAGTCACACGAGGAACTCTGGGTTGCGACAAAGGGACCTGTACTTCTGTGCGTCGCTCTCTTTGCCTATGGGCTATTGGTCAACGCGACCAAAAATGTTGTCGCTTTCTACATGGTTGCATGTATCCTCTGGATCGTCTACGGTGCCGCGAGAGATTTGGAGCCAACACAAGGGACGGCTCAAAATTTTACCGCTTTTATTGAAGCCCCTGGTACGCAAGAGGATGTGTCCGGGAAGGTGATGCCCTGGCTTGTAACACTCCCTTCCGCTTCCTCGACTACCACAACCGAGAACCCTCTCATGGTGCCGAGCCATTCCATCAGCGACAAATATCCTGAGGACCACCAGACAACTAGTACAGTCAGCTTTGAACAGACATGCGTCAACTTTCGACGCTTAGTCGACCTCTTCGACACCTACGACGACCACAACGATGTTCTAGTATGGATGGACAGCCTTGCTGGGCTCTTTGGACTCGAGTCACTGGCGGAATCGGTTCTACAGCACATTCCCATCGCTGACACCGACTTCGGAAACGGTAGCCTGGAACAGCTCGAATAGCGACACGCCCAACTCATGCATCAGCACGCCTATCCGACCTTCAACGAAGGCAACTTAGACCACACCCTCCAATTGCGCTATCACTTCAATTTGCTCAACGTCTTCTGCGACGACCACGATTCCGACAGTGACGAGAGCCCTCCCACAGAGCCCGGTCGATCTGCATGTCAAGACGCTACGGACATTGACTTCATCTTTCTGCAGCTAAAGGATCGCCTCTCCAAGGATGTTCTTGATCATCTCCAGCGGCACGACGCGGACTTCTGGTATAAGTACCGAAGCTGGTTCTCGGGCGCGAATGTTTGTTTGGCTGCCCTGGTACTTCGTTGGCACGATTTGCACTCGCCACCAGGCACAATCAAGAACTTTCAAGATGTCATTATGGCCGACGTCGTTCGTGTCAGGCGCTTCACCCCAGAGTGTGCTGAGGAAGAGCGACACTCGTGTGGACTAGATTCTGGGTCAAGACCTTACTTTAACAGCAACGAAAAATGGGCGATGAACCAGGGCGCAATCGAGCACAACATGTGCTCCAACCTCAACCCAGAGTTGTCGAACCTCCAGAAGATCATGCAAAGTGACGCAGCGTATGCCAAGCCACACGGTGGTAACCCAATTCCGAGGTGGCTTGTGGACATCAATGAAAAGCAGCTGCTCGATGCCAATGCGTTCGAGCTGTGCTGCTGTGGAAAGAAGGCTACCGACTCCGTCGCTGCGTATCGAGATGAGGCCGAGCTCAATTGCCGACCATCGAAGTCGTGTTTCTCGGACTTTCCGCTAACTAGTCTTCGTCGGCCAACACGTACATGACGGCTTCCATGAGCCGCAGGTGAAGGAGACTAGGTCGGTATCGCGTTTCAAGAAGTTCCGCCAAATCTGCAATCGCCATAGGTTAGTAACGGACAGCGTCTCTCTATTTGAGTCGTCGAAGTAAGCATGAAATGCGAACAGATGAGCTAGAGTGCTTTGTTCGTCAAGGGAGTTGTCCCGTAGAAGACATCAGACGAAAATTACATGCCGAAAGATCGTTTTACGATTTAGGCATCTACGATGCTACGTTGTTTCCCGTTTCAGATATGCCGACTCTATAGCTGCATTTCTGAGCTCGGGGCAAATTTCACACGTCCACACCATGTTGGAAGTTCTCATCTGCTAGCGATGCGTCTCTTCTGTCACGAGCTTTTGATATCCTGGGATTATGAGTGGACCGCTAGCTTCCAGACATTCGTTGTCAGCACTCTTGGCTGAGCGGTCAATACTCGCCAGTCATATTCACCTTCACCTGGCACGCAACTTGCATTAGCGTTACAAAGTCGGGCGTGCACGTGCCCGGGCGTTCTCCATTGCTACGTGAAAGAGCAGCAGTCGATCACAACAACTTTCGGCCGCACTACGCATTTTGGAGCTCGATTGCTCTTCAACTGCCAAAAGACGCTCTCAACATGGCCGGCCCAGTGGATTGGACACGCGTATCGAGCGCCGAGTTGGAGAGTCTCGCAAACGCACTGCGCATCAAAGACGCCACTGATAGCTACACCGATGACTACGGCGGATCCTCGCAGACCAGCGGTGCCGAGCATGTGCAAGCACAAAACGAAACTTACGTGTTGATCCTCATCGATGCGCACAGCCATCCAGTCAGTCTTTGCGCACACAGCTTGGAAATCATACTGACGACTCGCATATCGTCGCCACGTCCGGTGTCACCGTGGCTGGTCTCTCGTCGGCCATTGCAGATGTATTGCCACAGCTTCTACCCGGTGCTGAGGTAGAGGACTACCGCCTTGACATCCGCGTCTTCGTCAACTCGCGCAATCTAAAGGGCGGCAGATACAACGGTTTCCATGCTTTCGCCAACGAGACTACCGAGCATCCAGAATTCGGCATCAGCAGTGTCTACACTGAAGACGACCTGGGGCCAGAGCAGATGGTTGCAAGTATGTCACAAGCTCGAGCTTATAAGCAATGATCGCGCTTTTGCAACCACATTGGCTAACAACAACGATGGCAGATTCCTTCTTATATGGACTCGGCGACCCGAACTGTAAGCACGTGCTATTCGCAGCTTGGAAGTAGCTCGGATACTTGTCTCTGCTCCAGACACCGTCGCCAAAAGTGACAGTTGTGGTAGGCAAAGCTATGGAGGCCGGATACGATACTGTCCCATTACCGTGCAAGTTCGCCCGCATCCCAGCAGTCTTCGGCTTCGCCTCATGCAGCGATCGATTGGTGAAGGACTATCGTGCAACCGGAGAGTTCAACGCCATCGGTGCGCTCGTAGCTGAAGCGACCTCACCCCAGGTAAATGACACGGCAGATAATAGCGATGAATTTTCTAACATGTGTTCAGACAACGAACGGGAAACATGTCTGACACCTTCTGCATGCCCCAGCTACCGTCAAGACCTAGGCTAGTGAGTCGATACTTATGCTAAAGTCATTAAAGCTGCAACCGCGCGTCCCTGGCCTTCTTCCACGACACCGAGATGCCTTACCTGGGTTTGTGCCCGTCAACAAGGATTATCAACGCCTCGACTACTACATCAAAACGCCACCTACTTTCATCTCGCTGGTGCATGCGTCCACGGCGACAAGTGTAGATCCGACCATTCCGAGCAGAGCAGGGAACTGATGTGGTACTTACACTACAAAGCAAAGAGAGATCCATGCAAGTGGGCTTCAGATTACAACATGGCTGACTGCTTTCGCGGACATGTGTGTCTGAGTAAGTATTGCTTGTATGAAGACTCACTCAGCTGCCCACTCCGGCACACACATGGTGTGGACCCGGTACATGCGCATTGGATTGAGGCACTCGGCGAGGAGATCGCTTACGACAGACCCTCTGAAGCAGGCTCAGAAGAGGAAGAAGAAGAAGAGACTGCCGAGCCGTTCTGGATCTAAGAAAATGTCGAAGGAGAGAGCCCTTGGAGTCATGGAGAAGGATTGGATCTTGTGATCCTTCACATGTTGAACGCTTGGAGACTAGCTCATCGTGTAAACAATGTCTGAGGACCAGGAAAGCGGTCCCGTGGAGCTTGAATAACTCTGAGCACAAGAGAATTAGTGATCTATTAGGGTTGGTGGACTCGGATTCAAAACGAAACACCAGGCTCACTCCTGCATGTGACTTGCCGTCCCTTTACAACATGAAACCATTCAACCTACTCTAATAACACAACCCAGATCTACTCATTCGATGTAGATGCATCGTCCAATCTCATCCCTGGAGGAGCCGAGCGAGTAATGGTGCCTTGACCAACTTTCAGCTCTATCCGATCCTTGAACTTGTCCAGTATGAGCGAAAATGTGTGTTTCTCCACGATCGAGAAAATGCGATCCGCGGGAGGAGGACATATCGTGGTTATAATGATCCACACGGTGTCGATAGCAGTCCCGTCTGGCGCTTCGTCACCCCCAAATATGGCGCCGAGTCCGCATGGTCCAAATGGCTCGTGCAGCCAACCTGCGTAGAAGGGCCATATTCTATGCGAAAGCACATCGCCAATGGTGGTTAAGGCTTCTGGTGGTGGAGACTCTGCCAGGGCGCTCGCGACACGCGATATCGCCATTGTCTCGATGTCCTCTGCGCTGAATGACTCTGTCGCGCGAGGATTTGCCGAGTCATCGCGGTCGATTGCTTTGTTGTCGCGGCGTGAGGAAGACATTCCAGGAGTAGTTGTATGGGCGTGCAAACGCAAACTTGTGTGTATGGCTTCGATTGCTGTAATCTGGTGTTGGTATCGTGGTGCGGAGCGATGCATGCGTGGAAGCAGAGCTCCGGCGGATTTTCTGTTGTCTAAAAAACTACCTACAGAAGGGACGGTACGGTAGCGTAACTAACTAAATCGTACCTGTAAATTGTTCGCCAACGGTTGCGTCTGCTACTCTTCAGCCACTGTCACTGGGGCTTGACAACGTGTGACCCATCACATACGGATAAAAACACTGTATTGCCTCTGTGACTTTTACAAAGCAGTTGTTTAGGCCGGAGTAGCGGTAGCGTATCGGAGGCAGTCACGATGGGGAAGGCACGATGGCTCACCGCAGAATGTCACTTCACAGCAATTCACAACACAGCAGCCATTGAACAACGCCGTCTGTAAATCAACACGGCAGTCTATGCATCACGCATGTGGAGAGAGAACATGAAAAGGCAAAGATTTCATTGTTTGCACGAACTAAACCTGCTCAACGAACACGTCGAACAGTAGAGCATTGGGGCTCGATGATATACCATCGAACCCTGCTTGTACGCTCGATGAAATGCCATCGAACGCCAAAGAAAGAAAGAACAAGAGCTGTTGTGAGGTGAACGTCTCTACGGATGTCTCGTCCTCGTGCTTTGAGCTCACCTCATCGCGCAGCTTTGAGCTCATGCACCTCCCGCACGAGCTCCTCTACTTTCCGCGCCAGCTGCTCCACCTTTCGCTCCAGCTGCTGCTGTCGTGCCGGGGCTGACTCTGCCTCCTTCTGCACGGGAGGCTTTGACCATGGCGCTCACGGCAGAGCGTTGTTCAGCGTGTTCATGTTCATTAACCCGCTCTGGCCTTGTTGTTGTTACTGCTGCTGCTGACCCGGCGGCCTGTCCAAGCTGCCAAACAGGCTGCCCGTCTCACTCATTCCCGAACTATGGTTAGCTCGCGGTCCATTTAGCCCACCTTGGGGCCTCGAGACAACTCGAGACCCAAAACCTCCCAAAGCGTTGCTCGGCGGCAACGGGGCTTGCTGCAGAAACCTTGCCTCTTACTGGGCAAGGCGCGTCTTCTTGATGTTGAAGTAGCGCATGAACTTCGCGCCATGTGCCTCGTTGATTCCGCCCGGCATGAAGTCTGGCAACAGTGCCGTCATCTCCGGCACCATTTTCAGGTCTTGTTCGTATTTGGCGCGCTGCTTGGCCGTGGCTACACGTGTCAGCTCACTGCGCGACTCTACATTTAGGTTACAATTACGCCCAGCAGGTGGCTGTGGAGGTTCTCCTCCGAACATGGTTGATCGATTTTGTGCCGACCAATTTGTTGTTGTTGTGGTGTGTAGAGTGTAAGGTGAGCTGAGGGCGGCGGGCGACAAAATAACACCTCCAGGCCAAAGGTGGGGCCCACGCGTTTGCCCAACAACAGAAACAGACAGCACAGGTAAAAAACGGTATCTTTGCCCGTCTTGATAACGCTAAGAAGGTCACAGCTTCAGCTCCCTCCCCTTTGCTGGCCGCAAAATGCCCATCTGACTCATACACGCCACCGCCCTTCCCCCCTCATCCCACAACCACGCCTCACCAAACGTCCTCCCCTTACTCGCCTCCCTCGTCTTCGTCTCCCTCAGTCCCCACTTTCCCATATCCACGCCGCCAAACACCCGCAGCGCGAAATCCAAACTGCTGTTCGCGCTAATGTCGTCAAACCACATGTTGCTAAACGCCAGCGGCGCAAACACCAGCCCGCCATCCATCAGAAACGCCAGATACGCAACCTGGTCCGCAGCGCTCTCCAGCGTCTCATAGCTGCACACCCAGTCTGCCGTCGTGCGTGACGTGATGGGAAGATGGTCCTGCGTCGTCGGCAATGTCTTCGCAATACCGTATAGATTCTGCGCAAAAGAACCTTCAGGACATGGCCGGAAATTGAAAATGTTGTCAAAGATGCCAAACTGCCTTTGCTGTTCATCAAGCATCGCCTGCGTGATCTTGCCGTCGTCGCGCAATTTCTGGAAGACTTGGGCGCGCGGAGCGAGTGTGGAGTAGTGGGTGTAGTGCATGCTGGGGGGCTGGGAATACTCGAGCAGGGAGGCGGGTTCGACGGTTTGGAAGTCGATGGTGCAGATGAGGCAGGTTCTGTCTTTGCCATTGTCGTGCGTTTGGCTGATTTCAACGAGGCGGGTCGCGAAGGTGCGGGTTTGGCGAATGGTTCGTACATTTGCACATAGAGGCCGATCGGATAGTGCGGGACCAAGGTAGTCACCGAGCATGGAGTAGAGGTGGTAAGTTGGCGGCACAGAAAGACAGGCGGCTTTGGCCGCGGTTGCGAGTGCGTAGCCACCATATGCAATGTTTGCTGTGTTGCCAGCTCTGTTGGGGGGATGAAGACACTCGAATTCATTTTTGTTCGTGCCCTGCGCTTTAAAGGCGAGTTGTTGTGTGAAATTCATGGACTTGGATTGAGACATGTTGGTACGGAAGGGCTGAGAGAATAAGATAGCAAAGACCAAAGTGACGGATCCGTTAGCGTTTTGATATCGTGGGACGCCTTACTGTAGGAGAACAAGATCTACCTCGGTAGTATAGACCGCGGAGCAAGCGTGTCGCATGGATGTGGGGAAATTCCGAGATGTGTACTATGATTACTATACACTTCACCAAGAGACGTAGTCGGCCAATGAGGCGCCGGCTCAGCGCCACAGCCGCGGAGTACTAGCCCAACCTTCGGAGAATTAAACTCACAGGAAATAAGCCGAAGTGTCGACGTAAGCACTTGCGGTACGGAGTACAGAGGCGTTCATGCTGAGGTTTCGTGATAGATGGTGGGATGGTCGAGCTTCACATACTTGATCGTGTCACCCTGCCCATCTCAAGCGGCTCATCGACGACTTCCCAGTCCTCTGCATCTTCGATCAACCGATCTTCGTCGTCATTGTCACTTCCAGAACAAGAGAGACAGACGAAAGACTCAGTCTCCGTGCCCGCTGAGCTTGTGTATACCGACTCTTCTCCAGTCACGAAATCCCACTCCAGGTCTTCTTCGACATGCTCGGTTCCAGGAACCTCTGTCAAGTCGCGTACGATTTCGTCCTCATCGATCGTTGGAGAGTAGATAGGCATCCTCCGACCGTTTCGACGGATCGAAAGTCTCTGCATCTTGACTGGCGGTTTGTTGCGGATGGGCAGGCTGACCTTCTCAATTGTATTCTTTTTCGCAGTATCACTTACGCAACGCTGCTCCGCTCTCTCGTCTCGATCCCTTGCAGCCTCAGCAAGTAGCTCTCGCAGTTTTGCATCATGTCCGGGACTACTATGACAGACTTTGGGTGCCTTGATCTTCAGCAGTGGAGTCAGCACAGCGCGCTTGTAGTACACGTCCCCACGAGTGCCGGTGAATTGAAACGTCTCGTGTTCGGACGGCACAGAATCGATGTCGTTCCTTTCGATGTCCACCGAAACATGGCGTAGGGTTTGCTCATGATTCGATTTCGCAATTTGCGCACCTGTCAGCGCCCAATGGAACAACCCGCGAGTGGAAGGGTCCTCGAATCTAATGTTGAGCGTAACGTAGCGAATGTTGGCTTTGCGAATGCCGATAATTTTTCGGAGAATAGCGGGAGCACGCCTTCGAGGTGTAACGGGTAGAAGGAGACGGCGTGGTAGAGAACCGGGAACGCCTCTGCATAGATGAGGTGATCAACACGTAGCAGAGTCACGCCAATGGTCGAGCGAGGAAGTTTCCCGTATTCGAAAGAAGTCGCGACTTCTGCTTTCTCTGGATGCTTGTAGAGGGAGTTGGCAAAGCGTTTGCTGGAGCTGTGTTGCATTTCCGTGTCTCGCAAGATGCGGAGCATGAGGCTTCCAGGTTTGGCATCGGTCAGGACATGTTTCCAGATCTCGAGACGGAGTTCTTTGGGCAGCGATAACAGTCGTGAAGATGCGTTTCCACCTACATGCCTGGCCATGTCTTGCTGAATGTCGTTGCTTCGTCCAGCCTTGGCTATTGCCATGAATTCTGATCGAGGCATCAATCTGGGAACTGTCATGGTCGGTGATTTGTCTTAAGCTCAAAAAGATGGTCTAAAGAACTTGTCGAATACGTGATGGTGAAAAGTGTTGCCTGAAGTCTGACGCGAGGCGACGCGATTGCGGGGTTAGGTGATGGTCCCCCATTCAGCCCTACACACCCTCGGCACCCTCTTCGTCAGGTTGTGTGCATACATCTCAACCTTGACATATTGTCGGCTCTCCAATACGTTGGACTCCGAGGGGTGTGTGACGAATGGTCGCCGGAGGCGTGGTATCGATAAGTTGTTAGGGCTTGGCGCGCCCAAGCTTCAAGGGATTCGTGTGAAGTCAGGCACAAAGCCGGTAACGCTCACCATGCCTGCACTCACTCTTTCGAGCCCCAGACGCCATGAATGGGGCAGACACCTGGATGAACGGTGAATCACGTGGAAGGGAGCAACTTCCTACGCCAGAATCTGATGATGTGGCACTCCCGGGCGGCCATGGCAGCAACGAGGGGAGGCGTGGACTGCCGCTGCTGGACATCACGAATGCGATGAAGACGGAGACGAACGGAAGCCTGAGCGCCAGTTCGACCAGCAGGAGCACGAGCATACATGAGGACGCGATTCTGTCCGACACGAGCGAGAAGATCCGGCCCATCAAGCGGCCGGGAGACGGGCGGCGGCAGAGCGTGACCGAGCACGACAAGATGCTGAAGCTGAGTCCGCGACAGATACAGGAACTCACCAGCGAGCCCACCAGCATCCCCATCCGAGCCGCCACACCCATACTGGAAGACGTGCTGGAGGGCGAGACACCGGGCGAGGATGCAGACGGCGAGGAGGAGGGCAGAGTACTGGGCGTGGTCCTTGAGCGGCCCGTGGAGATGAACGGCGCAGAAAGGGGCGACAGGAGAAGGACGGCATCGCGGAGCCGAGAGCCCAGGCAGGAGACGGAGGTGGTGGTTGTGAAGGCGCAGGCAGGTGACCTGAGAAATGGCCGCCCGGTGCTGATCTCGCGGTCCATCACCTCGCCGACGGTGGTGCGTAGGAGACAGTCCTCGTCGAGGACCCGGGCACACGCACAGGCACCGGCGCCGCTCAATACTGACCACAAGCACGCGCCACAGGAGAGGCGCAAGGACACGCGTGAGATCAGGGATCTCTTCTCTCCCATGCGAGCAGCCCTGCCTCTGCCACCCATGTCAATGCCAACCTTCCTTTCACTCGAACTGTCTGCGAACCGGCCGTCGCCCCTGTATATCTACCGCTCCCATAACGATGACTTCCCCTACGAGTCGTCAGAGCTCAAGTACCAGCGCCTCATCAATTTCATGAAGATACCAGCCCAGATCGAAGGCATACTAGCATTCGGTGCCCTTGCTTGTCTGGATGCTTGGATGCATACCCTGACCATCCTGCCTATCCGCTTTCTACTTGCTGTGGGTATTCTGGTGAAGTGGTGGGGCTCGGTCCTGATTAAGGAGGCTCGCGACATCTGGGCGTTTGTTTACAGTGGCCTGCCTCGTGTGTGGCGGCGTAGAAGACAGACTGATGTTGCAGCGTCTGTTCCCCCAACTCCAGCGGAAGAAGAGCCGCCGTCTGTCTCTCGCAGGCCGTCATCGAATGCTGCCCCTACCCTCACGAATCGGCAGAACGGCGACACAACGACCACCTCCAAGTTCCCAGAGCTCAAAGATCCCCGTCCGCGACGCACTCGCAACTCGCGCTTTCGGCATCGTCGTACCAAGTCAACACCATCTGCACTCTTGCCTAGCCACAAAGCAGACATTCTCAAAGGGCTACTGATTGTGGGGAGCTGCTTCGTGCTGATGCGGTTCGATGCGAGCCGGATGTACCATGGTATCCGCGGTCAGTCGGCGATCAAGCTCTACGTGATCTACAACCTGCTCGAAGTGTGCGATCGACTTCTGTCAGCGATTGGCCAAGACGTGCTCGAATGTCTCTTTTCACGCGAGACGCTCGATCGTAACCCTAACGGCCGCAGCAAGCTCCTTCGCCCATTCGGCATGTTTCTCCTTGCGCTGGTCTACACCGTTGCTCACGCCACTGCTCTGTTCTACCAGGTCATCACACTGAATGTGGCCGTGAACTCGTACTCAAACGCACTGCTCACGCTTCTGATGTCAAATCAATTTGTTGAAATCAAAGGCACCGTGTTCAAGAAGTTCGAGAAGGAAAATCTCTTCCAGATCACTTGCGCAGATATCGTGGAGCGCTTCCAGCTGTGGCTGATGCTGCTCATCATCGCTATGCGCAATGTCGTAGAAGTCGGTGGTCTCAGCATCCGCAGCAGCGACCTGTCATGGACCGCAATGTTTTCTGGCAACTCAACGGCATCAGCATCTGCTCCCGCGTTCACAGCATCCAGCATCCTGCCTATGAGCTTCACAATCTTTCCAAAGTACATCGCACAGGTACTGAACCCGTTCCTTCTTGTGCTGGGCAGTGAAATGGGCGTGGACTGGCTGAAGCACGCATATATTACCAAGTTCAACCAGTACAAACCAGAAGTGTACAGCAAGTTCTTCGATGTTCTCGCCAAGGACTATTACTCCAACGCCTTCACCGACCCGAACTTGACTCGCCGTCTCGGCCTGCCAGTCATACCACTATCCTGCCTCTTCGTGCGCGCCGCAATCCAGACCTACCACATGTTTGTCGCTATGTATATGCCGGCCCCACTCCCCGCAACGTCGACCTCACTCTCCTCGGACCCCGAGTCTTCACCCGTCACCACCGCTGCCCTTGCACACATCGACCACGTTTTCCGGCGCGCGCTCGGCCGCTCCTCTTTCGGCGCCGGCACGCCCTCGCAGTCCTGGTACCATTTCTCCTCGTGGACCCTCGACGACCTGATCGCCGGCTCAACCATGCTCATCGTGTTCCTCGTCGTCTACCTCATCTTCCTCGCCTTCAAGCTCATCCTGGGCATGCTCCTGCTCATCGTCGCGCGACGGCGGTATCACCGCATGCAAGAGCGCGAAATGATGAGCGTGGAGACAGGGGGCAAGAGGATTGGGGGCTGGGGCGTTGTGGACATTGACGATGAGAAACGAAGGATGATATATGATGATGACCCTGAGGGACTCAAGCGATTACGCGAGAGAGACGAGAAGGGCAAGAAGAAGGAAGAGCAGGAAAGGGAAAGGGGCACGAGCTTTGGACATGTTAGTCGGTATGCTATGGTTGCTAAGAGGATATGGTAGACACTGGCAATACATGATTAGACAGTGACGATACTTTTTCTCTTCGCCTAGTTCTTGCCACTGGCTCATCGACAGAATAAACTTGTTGAGTATACACGCGAACGCCGCCATATACGTGAACTCTACATCGATCTACATAAATAGTCGATCTCATCTACCTTGTCTTAGTCTCAAACCATCCCTCTCACGCTCCTTTTCCCCAGCAAGATCCACGTCTTACACGTTACATGCATGTCATGTCAAACCCGCACACGAGTCATGCACACCGCGCTAACATCAATGACATTCCAACCTAATCTGTAGTCCGAGAGCTAGGGCAAGTGCGCCGACGCGCACCTGATTGGGAGAAAATCAAGAAAATTGACGTTTATATAAAGTTTGAATCGCTTCGACCGCGGTAGGGGTAGGGGGTAAGTGTACGCGAGGCGGGAACATGTGAAAGCTTCGGCAGAGTGGAAATGACATATGTGATACAATGCGGAAGAGACTTTTGGGTTCTCCGTTTTGATCTGACCGGAAGAGAGAGGATGTCACTTGTAAAGCTACGTGGTACTAACACTTCATTGGCATGTAGATCGATCTGCAAATATCATTCGCGTTGATCCACGCAATGTCCTTCCGAGCGCGGAAACGGAAAATCTCAAGCGAGGATGCGTCCAATCTCAGATCTGGGGTAGCCTTGTCAATGCACGTGTATACGGTATGACCCGCAAAGAAGCGCTGGCTGGGTGTTTCGAATAGCGAAGGAGTGACATGCAAAACCACGTCGGCATTAATTGACATTTGTCAGGTACCCAGCTAAGATCCCACAGAGACACGAAAGATGTGTCCTTGGAAGCGGTTCGGCGCGAGGGTGGCATGTGCTTTTTCTGTTCGGCGTGGTTCTGTAATCCGGCGTGTGAATGATTTAGGAACTATCGGGCTTGAGCAACACAAATTCAAGTGAAGATAGTGAAGAACGTTAGGGTGGATATGATATCGCGTAAATGTGATTAACATGTCCTCCTCCTGTGCATTGCTCTGCACCCATTCCCGAGATCAAGACTCTTGGGCTGACGCAATGCTCAAGCGCTTCCAGATGTACAAGTACAGCACTGTAGTTTCAAGCGCAATCTATATGTCTGCCAGCGCCCAACATGCAATGTGAAAAATATTCTGCCGCCAACGCCGGTCGCACACCCGAGGTTGTGGTATATGCTGATATATGCAAATTCGAGTGCGATGCGACCAGCCAACGTCAAACCAAATGAGGTGTATATCGCCGATCAACGCCGTGCCAAAAATGCCGAAGATGGGTATGAATGTGAGCAAAGGAATTCGTCGAACCGTATGCGTGGTGGTGAATCGGCGTCTAAATCAGGTATTGCTGATGATGACTCTGGCGCCCTCCTTGCCAAGCACACCCCTCTCTTTAGCCTTGGGACTCCTGTCCCGGCCTTTCTTGCGGCTGAGGAAACCGAGCATGCCAGAGGGCTTTTCGACAGCTTGTGGGTTCTGTACGAGGGCAGAGCTCTGGTTAGCCATCTCGGACCATGAGCCGGTTTCATTGAGAACTACCTGTACGCCTCCGCCCATGCTAGTGCTGCGCTGCGAGCCGCGTGGCCGGCTGTTCATGGGGCGAGAGAACGAGGGTGTTGTGGTCTCGGAGCCATCGTGGGGGAAGTAGTCGGCGCGCTCACCGCGTTGTGATTGGGGTGAGCCGGTGTTCTGTGTTTGGTTGAGGACCGCTGTCGTGAGTGGAGGACTGCCGCTTGGCGACTGCGTTGTGGATCGGGCGGTCGTCGTTGAGCGTGTTGGATGAAGCTCGGCATCTTGAGCGTTGCTGGGGATCGGACGACCCCACGGATCTTGCTGTGAGGTCACAGATGCCGGCGTGTGCTCGCTGTTGCTCTGATTGCTTGTCCGTGATCCACCAACAGAATCTACGGTGTCTGTGACGGCAATGGCAATTGGACGCTGATCGCCGGCCGTGTTGTAGTTGAATGGTTCAAAGAGTGTCTCGATCATCTTGTGCAGCTCCTCCGCCCGTATCTCCTGGTCGGTGGCATCGTCTTTAAGTGCTTCTCTGGGCTTCTGTCTCCTCGCTCGGGCTTCCAGCGGTGCCTCTTCCAGGAGCAGCTCCTCCAAGTCGTACGTCGCATCGAAATTGGTCTTGTCGCTGGATGGGATAAACACGGGTGTAATCTCCTTGCGCTCCAGCGCTTCGAAGTCTATGGGCCGGAAGAAGGGGTTGTCGGTGAAGGTCTCGAATCCAATGGCGCCTATCCGCCTCTTCCTGTTCTTCTCGAGCAGCGAGCTGATGGCGTGTAAGCAGGGCATAGACACGGGCGGGCTTGTGACGGGGTAGGTGGGCTCGCCCTTGGAGATTTTCGCGGCAAGGGAGTCGTGGCTGCTAGCCTCAAAGGGTCGCTGCAGTTGTTAGCAACGGGTAGAAGAATGTAGTGACAGCGGCGCACCTTATTATATATGCACTCGTAGAAGAGCACGCCAAGCGACCACCAGTCGACCTCACACGAGTAGCCCTTGCCTTCGTATACTTCGGGTGCGAGATAGGCGAGGGTGCCGGATTTGCTGGTCAGAGGCTTGTGTGGTGTGAAGTCGGACGCAACGTTCTGTGTTGGTCAGCATGGCACGAGATGTAATGGCACTAGCGGGAGACTCACAAAGTCTGCCAAATGGACGTGGCCGTCCGAGTCGAGAAGCACATTGTCGGGCTTGATATCCCTGTGCACGATGCCCTGCTGGTGTATGTAGCGCACGGCGCAGCCGAGCTGCGCCATCCAGAACTGCACGGCATCCTCGGTGAAGGTCTTTCGCGAGATGTGGAAGCGCAGGTCGCCGCCGTTCATGAGGTCGACCACGATATAGCTGCCCAGCGTTAGCCTCCGTCACCCCTGCTCGCCCACGTGGCATGACGTACAGATATTCGATGTCCTGGAAGCTGTAGCGCAGATTGCAGAGAAACGGATGATTGAGGTGCTCGAGCATGCGACGCTCGCGGATAATGTTGCGGACGCTCTCCGACCGTACAACTGTGACACGGCATTAGCAACGGGTCCCTGTATCTATCTGCACCTGTGTCTAGAGGACCCTCGCACGTGAGACTGACCTTCATCCTTTCTTATGTACTTGAGGGCAAAGGTGAGGCCGGTGTCCTTGCGCTCGACGATGCGCACCTTTCCGAAGGCGCCCTTGCCGACGACACGCAGCAGTCGGAAGTGGTTGAGGTTCACTGTGGGGCATTGTCAGCCATTTCCTCTTGGAAAGTGCCCCATTCACGACTCCTATGGACGCTCTCGGGAAGACGCACCTTGGTCGGTGAAGACGACGGGCTTGCCGTTGCTCTGACCCATGCTGGGCGACGATTACAGCGGCCGGTGGATTAGGATCGTCCGTCTCGAGGCATTCGCGGGCGGCGGGACCTGGTGAGGCAGGCGCGGGGGACAAACGTCGTCGACGGCAGGTGCAAGGAACGACGTCCAGGCCTCAATGGGGGAGGCACACGGGGAATGATATTAAATCAGCAGCTTCGAGCTGGGCAGGGCGGGAACAGGGCGGGCAAAGGGTGACCTCAAGGCTGGCGAAAGGAGGCCAGCAGTTTTGAAGCAAGTCGTCTCTCTTCGGCGTGTCCCTTTGCAGGCTAGCTCAAACACACTGACAGAGGGTCGCTCTTTCCTCTGCAGCACCACATCCCTGTCCGGCCACGCTTCACTAGCGCCAGTCCATCTCATCACCGTACGGACACGCCCTTGATCTGAGGGCAGAGTCGCGGGCAAGCGCGGCAGCAGTGATTTCACCGCCTTATCAGAAATAATATAGGTAGCCTCTCTACTGGCGCAGAATCATGCTCCTAGCCATTTGTGACGCGACTCGTGCCAGTGAGTATTGCTGACTTGACATCGCAAAGCATGTTGATGAGTGACTGTAGACCCGCCATCCGGATCCTACACCACCACGCGTGCAGCAGCGCATGTGGCAGCATGGCGCTTTTCCGGGACTGACGTGCGCTAGAACACTCTGCTCGCCGCCAGTCGCAGTCCGAGAGACACAGTCAGCGTCGCGGAGGCGTATGCATCTCAACTCCACAAGCTGCACATGGCCGTCCTCATCCCGGCAGTCACGGGACGAATTCTCATTTGACACAGACGTCGCTGGCTTCCCGCTTGATCGGCGCTAGCCTTGCTGCTTCTGAAACACTAACTCCGCAGGGCGACTGGTCTGGCGTGCGTGCGCAGAACCATAATCTCTCTACACCGTGCGTGTACAGTCTTGATTGTTACCTATTTTAGCCTTGCTTTCTTTTTTTCTGAAGACGCTGGAGATGTACGCAAATGTTTGCCCAGCTGGCAAAGATGTCACCAGCAGTTTCCCCACGCACTATGATCTGCCCGGCCGAACTTCCCATCTGCTTTTTACTTCTTCGGCCCGATCGTGCATCAACCGTTGAGCAGTTACCAGTTTGAGCCTCGCCAACACAGATATTGACGTATGGACGTAGAGAGGAGTTGGTTCTCTAGTGGGCGACACGTGCAGGCATGTATTTGATACGTATGCTAGAGCTTTGCCGCAAAGCCACGTCTTTGATGCGCATGTTTTATCTAAATGCGCAGTCCTGCTCCGCGATACGAAACCGATCAGCTGGAGTCGATCTGTCTCCTCTCCATGCACCCTGGAGTGCCTGCATCTTGATCAGGGGAGAGCTACACGATATTCTACACTGCACCTTGATATGTGCCTGTCTTCCGTAGCGTCGTCTTTGGGCTTTTGCTTTTGCCCGATCTTAGCCACTTCTTGTGAGACACTGTTTCGGTCTCAATTATTTATTCTAGCCATCTCGGGCTATTCACCTCTAGAAAGACACAAGGCTCGGCGGTCGACACATCGTAGTGTCTGGCTGTCTTGCTTGGGAAGGTCGAACCTAGTTCGTGGCTTTCGTTCTCCATCCCTCCAGGATCCTCCATGTAACACAGCAGCTCAACAGCAGACCCGGGCCCCGTCTGCCCAAACCTTCTTGTGCTGGAAACATTCCGCGGTGACACTGCCAGAGTTTCTGTGGGGCTGGTGTTCGCCGGGTCAGTCACGAAATAAGGTTTCGGGTGCACACCAGCATTTTCCTTCTACGCGTGTTCTAGAAGGCCGCCATGCTGTGCAGCGAAGCGACAATTTTAAGATCTGACGCGGGGCTACTGCGCGTCGAAAAGTGCGGCGCATACCAACGAAGTCTGGGCTCTCCGCTTTTACACGTCGCGCATATTCGGTGGCTTGCTTTGCTTCAGCAACTTCACGAGCATTGACACACGCAGCGAGAACAAAAGTATCGAGAAAGCACCGGCACGAGGAAGTGTTGGGATTCGATTGGACGAACGAACCGCCAACTTCGTTCTTTCGGCACACCGAGAAACCGAAACTCTTTTCCAGCCGTTACCAAACACACAGTACTAGCATACAGAGTGCTGTTAAGTCGAGTTCAGCCCTTGCAGTATCGCCTCAAGAAGGAGTACTACTCCGATCTATCAGCGATTAACCTTACACAGGCTGTTGGATAGGTATGATGTCAACCTGGAGAACACCAACACTGAAAGAGACGATCCTGCAGCTAAGGCTCTTCTGCCACGTGCGACACGAGCACAACCGCCCTAACAATGTCTGCATAACCTTCACGTCGGGATTTACAACGACTGCCACGTTGGTGGCGCGCGCTACACGACCCGTCTCCGTCACTCACCAATGACCAAACTCGACCTCGCCTTTCGGCTGCAGCCATCGCATCTCTGCGTCGCCAGTCTATCGCTTGGAAGCACATGAAAACCTGTGCAGCTTCGATACAAGCGTGCAGCATCTCCTGCATTCGCTGCGACAACTGCACGCTTCTCAACCTAGCCTGAAACAAGACCGCATCCACGCGCCCTGTACGCAAATCTCCACGATGCAGTTCAGCCCTGCAACTACATCAGATCGCTTCTGCAGGCCTATAATTAGGTTTCTCGGGGTTCCTTCGACCACCAACCAAGCGTTGGCATGGCTGCTCACACACTTCAGCCTAGAGACGAGGCTGCACGCACGGGCCGCACCAACGAGTTGGTCTTCGATGCGAGGCTACTGTGCCAGTATCTCCATTTACGCTTCCCAACGAAATGGAGACCCCTACCACTTTCTGTTTTGAACAAAGATGAGAGGAGTCAGCTGCCAGACCAATGCATCGGGTACCTATCCGCGACAGGGCACGGTCTGCTCTTACGAAAACCATCCACATGGCACGCGGGTCTCTGTACTGACTGTTAAGGTTAGTTGCATTGATGTGGGTATGTAAGGCTGTTGTGTCTAGCGACGACGCCGTGTTCCTGCAAGGTTTTTCAAACCGGGCGCAGAAAATTGGTAGCGACCTGTCGTGCGTGTCATCTGGAGCGGGCTTTTGGAAGCAGTGCGAGCATCATGAGTCCATACACGTGGGTTGCTACGGGGCACAGCATGAAAAACCAAGGTCCTGACCATCGGGTCTGTCAGAACAAGGTATGTGTGACGACTGAAGAGCACGAGATACTGCTTGGACCCGGGCGGAAAGCGATATGCGCGATATGCAACCTTTTGCGCCATCGTTTCTCTTCCTTCGGGACTCTGCAGACATCGAAGCGCTCAATCTTCAGTCCGAACGCGAGCAGCATGGTGTCTGCTTGGCCTGACGCCGCACGACAACGGCCCTCGTATCTCCAAACACGGTCGCGTAGTACAGCAGTAAAATCCACATTCACCACAAACAAACCCCATCCATTCCCCCAACCAATCGTCGCCAATACTTTCCAAGACACGCTCGCTCTATCGACAATTCTCGCAAGTGGAGAACACGATATCAAGTGCCAGCTACATCACTCTGATATCCTCGGGCAAAGGTTCTCTAGAATATATGTGTTACAGACATATTACCATTCTCGCGGAAGGGCCATGTGGTTTACACGTGGCGCTTCATCCACAGGCAAAAGCCGGTACTTGCCAATATATACGTTACCGGTAGATTGGGCCAAGGGGCTTTTTCCCGCGCGGGAGGATTGTATTGCGAATGGCGTTGACTGGGGTGAGGTCAATCGTATAGCGAAAGGTTTTGCTATTATGTATGAAGATCACCAAAGCACCTTCTATCCGCTGCGACTAGCCTGCCTACATATACCTTCCACTCAAAACGACATGTTTAGTGTTGTAGAGGGACATAAAGACAGGAGTCTTTTGCGAAAGATTCGCAGCGCTTTTCGTGCGACAATGCATTTGAATCCTCGCTCAATGGCTTTTCCACTTGAAAGACATCATGCACCACGAGGCTTATTACTTCCATGTCAACTCACACGACGCTGACGCCGGCCGCCATGCGCTGCGACCTCATCTTAACTTAACATCAAGCCAAGTACACCTGGGCAGGCTTCACGCCAAGGAAGTCGAGTGCATGTGTATGAAATGACCGCTTCTGCCCGGCTACTTTCACTACCGTACACATTCTCACGTTGTTTTCAATCGATGGGTCGTTCTTATATCCGCATGATGTTCCAACACCTGCTTCCTCCAGCCAGCTTCTCTTCTCAAGGATTTTGTAGCAAGTGGATCTCGTGGAAAGAACGGACTGCGCTATAGGCAGTGCCGCATACTGTCGACCATGAGTGAATTCACACATATCGTAGAGAGGAAAGACACAAGACAATCTTTCGGGCAAATCAGTATTCTGGAGATGCGCAATGCTTATGCACACGAGACCTTTCGCCCAACGCCTCACGTAGTCAGTAGTCTCCATGGGAATTATCACTTATCCACATGTAAGCTCATACTGTGAAGATCAAACTGTGTCGCCGTTTACAAGTCGAAGGTTGAAGTCGGCGTACTATCGATACCGGTAAGCTCCAACCGCCCCTGCACCAACATCGACACCTGAGGCGGGCATGAAACGTTTCAACCCTCAGCATTACAACGACTGCACAATAAGAACATCAACGGCCCTGAACATGTTTCTCGTGCTCTTCAATCCTTCTCTGCTGCTTCCCTATCCTCCCGGCTAAATCTCAAGTATCACGACGTTCTGCCCAAGTTACCCAATCCAAGCCTCAATTACGCGACGCGCCGACTCGCGCCCCACCACAGCAATGCTCGGATGTCCAGGCGGCGGCTGCGGCCCGTCACCTCACTTAACGTCGACCATGAAAGAAGTCACTGTCAACCTACCCAGGAAGCACGACCGCCCAGAAGAACCATGGCACCATTACCTTTCCATAGACGTAATCTGGTACGTCCTCGGATACACGCTCTTCCATCCCTTCGTATCATGGGTGGTGGTGCTGTGCCTTCGCGCGCAATATACACCATGGGAAAACCTTGAGATGCGCCTCGTAATAGCCTGGTCTATCCTCATGAGCGCAATCGGCATATTCAGCATCATCAGCGACCGCATTGCTTTTGGTTCGCCGCGAGAGGTGGATCTGGCGGAAGAGGTCATTGTCATCACGGGTGGTGTGGACGGTTTGGGAGGACTACTGGCAGAGACGTATGGCATGCGCAATGCTAATATCGCGGTCTTGGACACGAAGAAGGTCGACCAGGACGAGGCTGAAGAGAAGGGCGTGACGTACTACCAATGTGATGTGGGCGATGCGAAGCAGGTCGAAGCGGCAGCAGCCAAGATTGTCGAGGACGTGAGTACTCTGCAGTCTACAGAGGCGATGTATACTAATGCACTCAGCTCGGTGCTCCTACTATCCTCATCAACAACGCTGGCATCGTCCACAAGAAGTCTTTTCTTGATACCTCCATCGAGGAGGTCGAACAGTATGCAAGGCACCTAATACCGTTTGAGCCGTCTGACAATCCACAGAACATTCCGCGTCAACACACTCTCCCACTTCATCACTCTACGCACCTTCCTGCCACACATGCTCCGCGAACGCCGCGGCACCATCGTGACCATATCGTCCGTTCTCGGCCACCTCGGCGCCGCCAACCTCTCTGCATACACCGCTTCCAAAGCCGCACTCCTCGCCCTACACCACTCCGTGCGCGCCGAGCTCGCACAAATACCAGAGGCACAGGACATCAAGACAATCCTCGTCACGCCCGGCCAGATGAGTACGCAAATGTTCGCAGACGTCAAGGCACCAAGCAAGTTTTTTGCGCCGATCGCTACACCGGCCGAGCTGGGGAAGAACATCATCAAGCTTATTGAGAGAGGTGAGAGCGGCGAGATTGCGATACCGTTGTACTCGCATTACGTTGGCTTCTTTTTCATTCTGCCTGTTGGCATACAGAAGATTATTAGGAGGTGGAGTGGGCTTGACACGGCTGTGAGTGTTCGCAAGAAGGCGTCTGAGAAGAAGTAGTATGGTTATGAATGCGTGAAACATGTGTATTACTCTATGACAGGACCTTGTATATGAGGCACACGCGCGAAACGAGCGATGTTTTGATACCACAATCCCTCAATTTGTTTTTTACCATGAATCACTCCATTGTTTGGTGCCGCCCATCGTCGTGAGCTTGTGGGTTCCAGACCTCCTAAGCATACCTTTCGAGCATATTTTCTGTGCAGTGCTTGCACATCTATGTCTCAACCATACAGAGACTCTTAGACAGTACCTCGCTGCTTGATCCCGAGGTGAGTCGAGTATATAGGGTACGCAGAACTCGGCTGGACACCAGCAGTAACAAGGGCGCATACTAAGTAGCTCGGAAACATTTGAAATGATCTGAATTGTGTGTTATTTTGCCGTGGGTATCTTTACATAAGAGCCGATCCGATCCGTGTTACTCATTCACTAGTGTTTCCTCTTCGCTACGTCTGCATTATGCCTTGACAATGTCGTAGAGTCCTTAATCTCCTTCATGCGTTCTATCTTTCCACACCAGCAGCCTAAAACACCATCTCGTGCGGCCGCTCGTTGCTCCTCAAGCTGAAGCTCGCGCCCAAGTACGCCTCCAGATCCGGCATCTTCTTGATGTTCGCCATGAGCGCCTTGTCCACCTTCTTCTGGTCCTCTATCCGCTGGGGATCCGTGTCCTTCTTCTGAGGCGTCGACTCGCCGTCCTTGAAAAAGTCGTCCTCGCCCTTGCCCTCCGTCTTCTCGCGTGACCAGTACTCGTCCTTGCTGACGCGCTCGACGACGTCGGTGTCAACGCCTGCGATGTCGACGACAGTTGATGTCGCGATTACGTAGCGGTGGTTGACGCGGCGTAGCGGGACACCGTTGCTCTTGAAGGGACCGGTGATGAGGAGGACGCCTTGGGAGAGTTGGCGGAGGAGTACGACGCGCTTGCCTGCGAAACGGCCGGAGAGGAGGATGAGGACGGTGCCGGGCGCGAGCGAGTCGCGGTACTTGGTGGGGTGTGCGGTCTTGCGAGCCTATATTGCGCTGTCAGGTCTATGTTCTACGCACCCACACACTTTGACTTTGCGATTTTTGGCAGACGCATATCTTTCCATCAGCTCACACGCACCTTCTTCAATTGCTGCTCCTCCTCCGCGGCATAGTACTTGGAAGCCTTTTGTTCTGTCATTGTGCCGGATTCGGTGTGTGGACGCCTGATCCGCTAATTAATTTTGTACGCTCGGCTTCGAACAGTGGTGTGGGTAGAACCTACAAGTTGATGTGTTTATTGGTGTCCCGTTGATGTCACTGTCGCGAATTCGAGGCGTCGGTGGGAGCTCGCTAATTCATGCAGCCCTACGAATCAAAGACCCGTTTGGGTCTAGTGCAGATCGCAACACATTTGCAGATCTGTAAGCTCAACGTTGTCAAGCGAATCAATACCTACCGTACTTTCCTGTCCACATGGCAAACTATCCTTCCGCTCCCATACGACTGCCGACAGCCTTTGCTCTAGAGAAGCACTTACAGATATGTGCAACGTGAGTAACTCGTTGCTACTTTCGCACCTCCCCGAACTCTTCATCACACATTTCAGACGACATACAGACCACGACTGGTCTCTGGGACTGGATTTTTAGACCATCCGGTCTGCTCTCTTGGAGCCATAGGTGCTGCTTGAGGTGATCCATGGCTCTGCCAAATCATGGCGGGGTGTTCTACCGGGTTTTCCTGCGAGCTTTTCGTAAGTGAATGCAACCTCGTAGCGTGTAGCTGTTGAACAACAAGATACAGCAGATTCTGTGGAGCTCTTTATAGCTTTGAGACGTTCCCTGTAAATGTCCGGTAAGTGCGATAGTTAGGCAAAGGACAACGAGCGAGACTGAGCTGACAGTGCTTGTTGGCTAAAGCGCAGGATGATCATTCGTCTTTCTCATCTAGTCAGTATCTCGTCTATCCAGGGAAACTTTCGTCATCGCAGTTATGTCAGGACGGTACTCCTTGTGCAGGTATACTTCAAGATGTAAATCTTGTGTTTGGAGAGCTCCATGATGATGTGCTTGAGCTTGGTGATGCTGTTTAGAGCACATCCCGTTTGTGCTCAATGGTTCGAAGTCTGGCTTTCATTACGGTGGACCTCTGTAAGGTACTCGTGGTCAGTGTACGGTCGTGCATGTAGAGTCAAAATTGCGCTTCTTTCTCCCCTCTCTGTATTATATCTCCAGTCGCGCCCTTTCATCCGCAGTCCTCATATGGAACAGAGCATTCTTGTTCTCGGAGTGAAAGTGCAAACGAACAAAAACTCGTGACGTATGTTCTCGAGCAAACGCGCGCGGCCCAAGGTGACGGTGCAAACGAACAATCTGCGCGCTTGTTTACCTCACCTTTTTCGGTCAGGCAGCATTCCTTTTGAGAGACCCTCACCTGTATCATTGCTTCTCAATACTTATCTGTGTATGTATATATTGATCAATTTGAAAATCTGTCAATAACAAAACGCCTCTCTTTGTTCTAACCTGGATGAGCCTTTGGGTTTCTACCCTCTGGATACCGTGCTTTGGGAAAGACCACAGTTCGAATCTGTGTTCGGCATGGGTTTCGACACCTGCACGTTCTGGTATTTTTGCTATTGTTTTGCGCTCTCTCTTTGGTGAATGCACGTTTGCTCAGTCCTCTCGATGCGCCCTCAATGTATTGCCCAATTGGAAGCTTTTATGCATCGCGCCGATTACATTTTCAGTCACCGTGGCTGTTGCCTGTAATGCGGATCTATTTGCATGAGACGTCCTTCACTTTGACACCCCCACGCATGGCCAACTAAAACAAGACCGGATGCCTCCCCTGTCGCACATACTTCGGTCTGTAAGTGTCCAAATTCTGCCTGAAGCCACATCCACCCCCTCGGTACTTCCAAGCCGTGACGTTGCATCCACCCGCAGCCCCTGCCCTTGCATGCCACGTGACACACCTACCGCATCAGGAAAGTATCGCTCGCACCGTCGAACGCAGATTGGAATTGGGGCTTGGCGCACGGATGTATTGGTACGTCTTGTCGGGACAATCCCCAGCGATTGGAAATTATGCGATGCAAGGCGAGTAAGGTGCAGATTTTCCGGGGTAGCGGATGTGGCTGCTGTGGTTTCGCGGTGGGATACGACCGTCTGCCGAACGTAAAGAGGGCGTAGAAGCTACAATCGCGTTTCCTTCACAAATCTGTACACGATATAATAAGTCAGCGCACCCCTCAATAAGGTTTCAATTTTCTCTCGTAGTCGTAAATATGCAGTGGATTATTCCCACTAAACCAGAAAACATGCGCTCACACCCTACACCAGCACCACCAGCATCAGCACCAGCTCTCCATCTCATCATCATCATCATCATCATCATTTACCTCCTCCTCCTCCCCCCTCTTCCTCTTTACCCAACCCTTCTTCCGCCCATCATACTCCGCCTTCCTCTCGCGCGCAGCACGAATCTCTTCCGCGTCCTGTCACACCATCATCAGCAACTAGGTACATCCAAGAAAAACCAACACAGCAAAAACATACCTCCTCCCTCAGCGGCTGCAACAAATCCCTTATCACCCTCCTGATAACATCCCCAATGTTCACAAACAAATCCCCATCCCTCCGCCCATTCCCAACCCTAAACTCCACAGCATAACACACCAAACTCCCCATATACACCCCCTGCCCCTGCGTATACTCCGACAATATCGCCAGCACAGCTAGTAGCCGCGCATCCCAGCTCTCGGGCCGGAAGTCCCGCTGGTGGTGCAGGGCAGGGAAGGACGCGACGTCGACGCCCCAGTTCTCGTTGATGATGTGCGCGCTCGAGGCGCGGGAGTAGCTGTAGGCGTCTAGCTGGTGGTTTGGCGTTTGTGCGAGCGCCGCGAGCAGCGTGTCGATGGCGGAGGGGGACAGGGTGATTTGTGCGGAGGTGGTGTGGGATTCGGCGAGGATCAGGTCGCGCTTTTGCGTGCGTGTTAGGGAGGCGAAGGAGGGCATGGTGGCGACGTGATGTGGTGTGGTGTGGGGCATGGGTGGATTGAATTGAGAATAATGGAGAATTTCAAAGTGCAAGTGCGCGCGGATTTTTTTGGTTGAGATAGGTGTTTTTGAGTGAAAGTGAAAGTGGTGTACTCAGCGTTTGCATGGTGTGTGGGTACTACCATATCGTCTCTAACGGATCTGTGCCTACTAATGCAAATGCTGAGAAGTAAATAAGTGTACACTGAAACAGAGACAACTACCTTGTAATCCTGGGTATGCAACTTAAAAACAACGCTTAGAAAAAATGAAGACACCAGCCCATTGATAGACACTCTGCGCCCTTCCCCCACTCTAAGCGTCAGGATCAGGATCGGTCATAGGGACATCGTCGTCGTCCTCTCCCTCGGCGTCCACATCCCCATCGACATCCATCTCATCCGTATCGTGCTCAGCATCTTCCTCCTCATCGTAATTCCCATCAGCATCTGCATCCTCCTGCTCTTCCTCGAGCACCATGGCCCGGCCTTTGCCCTTCATGTCCTTTGCAACACGCGGACTGCTAATGCTACTAGCGGAGCTCCGTGTGCTTCGTCGGCCGTTGACGACAATGGACTTCACGGCACCGCCCTCTTCGAGTTCGTCGCCGTTGGTGACGCTCTCGCCGAGTCGGCTTCTCGTGCGTCGGAGCGATAGAGTGCCGGGTGTGAGGGCGCCATTGGCTATTGGCGACGAATTCGCGACTCGCCTTGGAGAGAGCTGGATTTTGGACACGGGCGCGGTGTGTATTGAGAGCGAGGTATTGCGGGCTCGGTTGGGCGTGCTGGTTCGACGCCGTGCACCAAAGGGTCGTCCTGGCCGACGTTTCGCAGCTGGTTGTCCGGGTATGGGTGGGAAGATTTCGTAACGTGTTGGGGGTATTGCTGGCTCGCTCGTCGCCATCTGCGATCCTGCTAGTGCGACGGTCGAACCGTTAGCAAGCGGGGTGCCAGGAGCTGGTGAGCCGCCGTTGACAGAGTCTTCCGCTGGCAGAGCAGGTGTTGTCGGATCTGCCTCGTCGCCAGTGGCATCCTCGCTCGCTCTTGCGAGACCGTTCGCTTTCGCGGCCATGCTCATTTGTACACCTTCCTCGGGAGCTGGCTCGTCTTCCTCTTCGGGTTCGTCGCGCTGCTGCACAGTTTGCAACGCGGGTCCGTCCTCGTACTGACCGAACCTACCCATGACGTAGGGCGTCCAGACTAAGCAATCCGGGTTGATTTTTGGGTTTCCAGCAGCATTGCACTTCTCAATGTACTGCTTGAAGTAGTTGAGATCCAAACGAAAAGCGTACTTCTTGGTAATGGGGTCGCGAACCAGTGCACGCAGCCCCTCCAGAGCAGACACGATGTCGTCGGGCGTCATACCCGTGCGGTCGGAAATGGCTGATATGCTGATCGCTCCCTTCTGCTCCAGCAGCTCTTCGCATAGGATGAGTCGCCAGTATTTTCGGTAGCTAACAAGCCCCATGTCACTGAGTGGCTTCTCCGGACTTCCAGTCTTCCTTTCCACGCGTGTGAGGAGGTATGAGAATTCGATGAGATACTGGCCGTAGCCCTTGCGCATGTGTATTGGCAAGACCAAGATACAAGATACGTTGTTGAGGGAGCTGGGCCGCTTCTCTTTCGAAAAGTAGCCGACGAAATGGCAGCCATAGTTGTCGTTCTCGGTCATGACGTAGAAGAGAAAGGGTTCGACGTCGTAGTAGAGAGTTTTTGAACCGAGGAAGAGCTTCGCAAGCAGACACAGGTTTTGGCAGTAGACTGGATTCTTTCGGCCGTCGACCTCAAAGAACGAGTGCTTTCCGTCGCGGTAGATCTCGTCACCTGGCGGGTGCTTTGCTGGACATTTGAGCTGGAAATACGTTAGTACGGGCACTTGAATGAGATACTCACGTAACATACCTTATGCCGCCACGCGACATAATCCGAGTTCATGTACTTTAAACAGAACTCGCAAATGTAAAGCACCCTGTTCTTGCTGTATTCCTCAGGATATGGTGCAGCGTGCCATGTGTCGATTTCCCATCCACCAAAATTGACGCACTTGATCTTGCTAGCTGTTGCTGTCTGCTTACTTGGCTTGGCAGTCTCAAGGTGAGCATATAGCGTGTCTTGTTTCTCTTTCCAGTCTTCCTCAGCCTTCACGCGTGCCTCTTCGAAGCGCTTTCGATCAGCTTGCGTTGGATACGTCTTCGAAGTGTCGGCATCGGCTTCTGAAAGGACACCACCGTAGGGCTTGCTTTTGGCTTCGTCTTCCTTTTCTGAAAACCCTTGGAAGGGGGCGGAGTAGTGGACCTGCACAGGCGGATAGTGCGTGATCTCTGGCGATTCACGCTCTGCTCGGGCCGCACGTCTTCGACGCTCGCGTGTGATTCTGTCGCGCTCTCGCCGTCGCTCTTTGCGCTCTTCCTCTATTGTCAGAGTCTTCTGAATGGCGGCTGCGTTCTTGTTGGGTTTGGCTGTCACAATCTTCTGCACCTTTTCATTGTTCAGGTGGAACGACATTATCAGGCTGCCGGGTTGTCTCTGAAGATAGATAAGATCAGTGTTTGTCATACAAGGAGCCAGTTCGTGGGCAGAACTCACCTCATCAACCCAGGCCAATGGTCTCTTGTCGGTGGGCCTCTTAGGCTTTGACCGGCGTGGCCGCGTGCGCCTTGTCCCATTCTCGTCGTCGTCATCGGAGGTAGTATGCTGCGCCTCGTTTTCAGATGCAACAGTACCTCCGAGAGCACTTTGCGTGCTTTTGGCGCTCCTCGGCCGAGCAACTGGAGATGTTGCTTGCACTGGTGACTTGGAGGCCTTCTTCCCATGGCTGCGCACAGGCGGAGGGATAGGTGGTCCGTCTTCTTCCTGTGATGCCTTCCGCCTTCGCAGAGATCGGGTTCCGTCAGGGGCATCATCGTTGAGGATAAGGTCTTTGAAGATGGAGTGTCCGCCTGGGTCAACACCTCGGTGCGATGGAAGCAGGTCTCTAGCAAGCTTGGGCACGGATGATAGACGGCGTCGTGTGAGAGATTCTGATGGCTCGTCCTCGTCATTAGCTTCACTGTCCTCGTGCAAGTCGTTTTGTATACACGAGCTGCATCGCCAACGTGAAGCTGCAGTGTGTTAGCCGAGTACGGAATTGACAGGGTCGGACGGGGAAAGTGTACCGTCATCGTGGCTTAGCGTATTAGCGTCCCGGGCGCACTGCGCATGTGCTGCAGGTACACATCTCATGTCAGCTGATTCGATGATGGACGGGAAGGCTAGCCGCAATGCACACTTACCGTTGTCACCACACACAGCGCACGAGAGATACGGCTCAAAGTCCTCGCTGGGGTCGTGTTCCTCGTCCTGGTTGCAGTAGACGCAGACATTGGGATTGGACTTTGCCAGCTCGGCCTCTTCCTCCTTGTCGCTTCCAGCCTGCCATGGCGCCTCTTCTTCAGATTCGGCGCTAGACTCGTCGCTGTCGCTGGTCTTGGCATCAGACGAGTGTGCAACGCCCTCGTCTTCGTCCTCGACATCGTAGTCCTCCTCGTCGGAGCGGGCATTCCGGCGCAGGGCGATCTTGACAGCGCCGACAGGCTCCGCTTCGTCCTCGTCGTCGACTTCCTCGCCCTCTGCGTCCATGTCCTCGCCCTCAGCATCCACATCTGAGCCCTCGGCGTCGGTGCTATGGGCGTCTGGGTGTAGGATCTGTGTCGCCTCGGGGGCAGGCTGCTGCTCGTAGTCGTCGTCCATCTCGTAGTCGCCATCAGCGTCCACGTCGTCCATGTCGGCGGCGCTCGCGGTGTGGCCCATGAGCCTTCCGGGCTCCGCCATGGCGAAGGAGACGGCGGCCGCCAGTTTGGAGGCAAGAAAAGCCACTGTCGCAGCCCGGGCGGCGTGTGGGCTCTAATGCGCGCGCGGTGGGCACCTCGGCGGTGCGCTCATGCAGACGGGGGCGACGCGTCGTGGGCGGGTTTTGCGCGTAATCGTGACTTTTGGAGGCAGATGCGATTCCTGTGACGTGGTTCGAGGTTGTGAGGCGGTATGCGATGGCGATAGAGGGGCGGAGAGGGTGGTTCGATTGACGGGTGCTGTCGCGTTGGCCGTCGCGGTGGTGATGCGGAGGTGCTGCTGCAACCGTGGCTGCGCGCAATTGCCCGATACGGAGGGAAGCTCTAAATTCACGTGTTTTCTGGTGAGTTATGTGAAGCGCGAATCTTAGGTTTCTATTGCAGACAAGCAGGATTTGGTACGGCAGAGGCTGCTTTGCGCCGGTATCCTTTCTTGAGGTTCGCTGCTGGTGGCTGGTCCGGGCGCCTCACCTCACCTCCGCCCATGCCTGTGGCTGCTGCGAACCTCACGATCCACGGCCAGTCCACCCCACACGCATACAACACTACAGCGACACACCACCCACCGCAGCCATGGGCGTACCATTCGAGGCTCTGCTGCCCTATGCCATCATCACCGGCGTATGCTGACCGCCCCCATTGGCCGCGACGAGCCTCGCTAACGGCGCCCGCAGTTCTTCGCAGTCAGCGCCGTCTCGGTCGGAAAGCTGAAGGAGATTCAGAACGGTGGAAAGAGGGCGAGGCGTGGCGTTGATCAGTGGGACAGGGTGAGTCGATGCATTCATCACAGACGTCTTGAGGGACTTACTAACAGCTGCACAGCAAAGTACGACTCTCTCACGATGACCTCATGCACCGCATACTGATCGATGTGTAGTGATGGAGCGCGACCGACGACTGACCGGCTTCGCCCGTGGACAGACCGACAAGCCCATTGCGCCGGCCGGCTTCGAGCTGAACAATCCATGGAGGGTATGCATACTTCCAGATCGGCAGGATGGAGATGTGCTGACTGCCAACAGTGTGAGGAGCGATTCATGTAGAATGGGGCAGGAGAACAGAACAGCATGTCAGCAGCACAATACAAATACCCGAATCACAAGACTACTTGCATTTCAATATCCAACTACGTCTACTTGAGCTGTGAGGGAAGCCCGCGGATGCCATCCCACTCTGCTTCCCCAAACCTGATACCCAAATGCTCCTCAAGTGCCCCTAAGCGTTGCTCTTCCGTCTCGAACTCAATCTGCTTCACTTTCTCGCCATGGATCCTCCACTTCATCACGTTATTTGATATAATCACACTCCCCGCATACTCCCCCTGCTCATCCAACAGCTTCTTGTCAAACACAATTTCCCTGGTGAAGAACGTCTTGTTACTCGTCGACGTGAAGTAGTTCATGTTGTTGTAATCAGACGGCAGGAACTCGAGCTCCGTGTAGCAGTACTTCATGTCCCACTCGGCACCGTCATTCCGTCGATGCTCAAATACCCACAGCCGCTGATTCGGATCCGTGGTGCCTGGGATGTTGCGCCATTGGAGCCTCGCCGTGGCTGGACTGATGTGAGGCTGCACGGTACCTGTACGGTCCAGCGGCATCGGTACTACTGGCCCATCAGCGCCAAACGCTACGTCCACGTGGTATTTTACGTCGCCGATTGTTACGAGGTTCACCATGTGCGACCAGCCCGTCCACTCGCCACCAGCCCAGACACGAGCACCTCCAGAGTAGACGTTGAAGCCGAGGGAGTGCAAGAGAGTGCCAAACAGGCCGTTCGCCTCCATACAGTACCCTCCACGGCCATTGTTGTCTGCGATGATTTTTCTGAATAGCTCCTGTGGGTGGATGGATATCTTGTGGTGTGTAGAGTAGTGCAGTGACAGATTTTCAAAGGGTATTGCCGCCAATTGTTGCTTCTTGATATAAGCTAGATACTTTAGCGTATCCTCGTTGTTCAGGCTCGCTACGTCATATCGTCGATTGGCTTCTGGTATGTTCAAGCGGTCGAAGTACTGTGATAGCTGGTCCTTGGTGTAGGTGACTCTGACTCGCTTGGCAGCCATGACGGTGCAGTGTTGGAAAAAGTAAAACTGTCAAATTCCAATTTGAGACGAGAAGTACGGCCAATGTTTGATGTAGATGCAGAGACGAGAAGAAGTAAACCTCGAATGCTCGCGCACGATGTTGGCACATCCACAAAAGTTACAACAAATTCTCTCGAAACGCTAGTTACGCTAAACGAGTGTTAGATGGCGTCAATCATACGACAGGCCTGGGCACGATCACAGTTGGCAGTCATGGTGGCCGACGTTGGTGGCTGTTCTCGAATGTGTAGCAGGCTTCCAAGAGTAACATGTTAGAGTTGGAACAACCACTTTCGTTCCTACATCAACGCTTTTGGTGATGAGTAATTTCCCGCCGTCGATTGAATTTGTGCATGCGTCCCTGCGAGGCTGTGAGGCTCCACCGTTGTCATCCCAAACGAGAGTGGATGTTCCCTGAACCTTGGAGATCCCGAGCTAACGGCTTCCCGAGCGCCCCTTTCAGACCCCTGCAGGCGATTGACATTGACATTCCTGGACAGCCGCAACCTACCTCAAAGAGGCCGTCCAGCGTCCCCGCCGCCAACTGCGCTCTAGCACACACGCCGTCTCCTGAAAGTGAAACGCTGACACAAGACTCTACGCTATGCTTCGCTCACCCTGACTTCCCTCGCTGCGCGCTCTACCGCGAGTCTGCTCCTCGTCTACGCGCCCGCTGCACTTTCCACCCGCGCTTCACCTGCGCCTCGCCGCACCACCGCCTTGGGCTTCACTTTTTGGCGGCACGCAGCCATGAACATCAATGGTATACGCAAGCAGCAGACGTGGGCGGGCGACGGCGGCCTCAGTCCACGGCCCATGTACGACTTCCCCTCGCCGACGTCAAACTATCCGTCCGGCGTAGGCGCATCCTC
>Ga0265797_10001309_pt1 | contig 43989 bp, 33 predicted proteins | sample P2T30metagenome_FD_192433 | JGI IMG/M metagenome (GOLD analysis project Ga0265797, IMG submission 192433) | Plant litter microbial communities from East Loma Ridge, Irvine, California - P2 T30 | ecosystem: Environmental > Terrestrial > Plant litter > Unclassified | place: USA: California...
TTCAGGGCAGATCCTGCTTTGAACCACTCAATTTGCTGGGCATTGTAAGTATGATTGACCGGAAACTCATCAACAGTTCCGTCATTATGATGCAGAACAATCGTCAAAGGCTGACCTTCTGCAAAGTTTTCCAGACCAGTGATATCAATCGTGTCATCTTCCTGAATTTTTTCATAATCGGCATTATTGGCAAATGTCAGTGCCAGCATACCCTGCTTTTTCAGGTTCGTTTCATGTATACGGGCAAAAGATTTTACCAAGATCGCACGTACGCCCAGGAAACGAGGCTCCATCGCCGCATGCTCACGGGATGAGCCTTCACCATAGTTCTCATCACCCACTACAATTGTTCCGATACCATGTGCTTTATAATCACGCTGCACAGCAGGAACTTCTGCGTATTGATTGGTAAGCTGATTTTTAACGGTATTGGTTTTATCATTATAGAAATTAACCGCTCCGATCAGCATATTATTGGAAATATTGTCAAGATGTCCTCTGTATTTTAACCAGGGACCTGCCATAGAAATATGATCCGTCGTACACTTACCTTTTGCCTTGATAAGAAGTTTTAATCCTTTTAGATCCGTTCCTTCCCATTCAGGAAAAGGTGCGAGAAGCTGTAGACGGTCCGAAGTAGGGCTAACCAGCACCTGAACTTTGCTGCCATCTTCTGCCGGTGCCTGATATCCCGCATCCTCCACATCAAAACCTCTCGTTGGAAGCTCAAGTCCGGATGGTTCATCAAGCATTACCTCAACACCATCTATATTAGTTAGTGAATCGGTCAATGGATTAAACGTAAGGCGACCGGCGATTGCCATGGCCGTAACTATTTCGGGGGAGGCTACAAATGAATGTGTATTTGGATTACCATCGGCACGTTTCGAAAAGTTCCTGTTGAAAGAAGTGATGATGGAATTCTTTTCACCCGTTTCTGCACCGTGGCGAGCCCACTGACCAATACAAGGTCCACATGCATTTGCCAAAACAACACCGCCAATTTTAGCAAATGTATCCAAAAATCCGTCTCGTTCAACGGTATAACGAACCAGCTCGGAGCCGGGAGTTATCGTGTATTCTGATGTTACCTTTAGATTTTTATCAACCGCCTGCTGAGCAAGAGATGCAGCACGGCTTACATCTTCATAGGAAGAGTTCGTACAGGAACCAATCAAACCTACCGAAAGTACTTCCGGCCATCCATTTTCACGAACTGCGGTAGCAAATTTTGATATAGGCCAGGCCAGATCCGGCGTAAAAGGACCATTAATATGAGGTTCAAGCTCAGAAAGATTAAGTTCAATCAACTGATCGTAGTAGCTGGCAGGATCTGCATAAACTTCTTCATCGGAACGTAGATAGTCTCTTACCTGATCTGCAGCGTCAGCAACATCCGCACGGTTTGTACCTCTCAGGTAGGCTGCACTTTTATTATCGTAAGCAAAAATTGAAGTTGTCGCCCCGATCTCAGCACCCATATTACAGATGGTTGCTTTACCTGTTGCAGAGATACTCTCAGCACCCTCACCGAAATATTCAACCACATAGCCGGTTCCGCCTTTTACAGTTAGCTGGCCGGCTACCCAAAGAATAATATCCTTCGCAGCTGTCCACCCACTTAGTTTTCCTGTCAGTTTTACACCAATCAAACGGGGCATTTTCAATTCCCAGGCCAGTCCTGACATTACATCACTGGCATCAGCTCCACCTACCCCGATCGCTATCATTCCCAGACCACCTGCATTAGGCGTATGTGAATCTGTACCGATCATCATACCGCCCGGAAATGCATAGTTTTCAAGCACAACCTGGTGTATGATACCCGCGCCTGCTTTCCAGAAACCTAAACCGTATTTATCTGATACAGAAGAAAGAAAATCGTATACTTCTTTATTTTTATCTTCTGCATTTTTTAAATCCTGAACAGCACCAACCTCAGCCTGAATCAGGTGATCGCAATGTACTGTTGAAGGAACTGCTACCTGCGGCCTGCCAGCCTGCATAAATTGTAACAGTGCCATCTGCGCTGTTGCATCCTGCATGGCAACCCTATCCGGGGCAAAATCCACATAAGACTTACCACGTTCGTAGACCTGAGATGGTTCGCCTTCCCATAAATGAGCGTATAAAATCTTTTCCGCTAAGGTTAAGGGGCGCCCTACTATCTTCCGGGCAACTTCCACTCTTTCCTGCATTCGAGTGTAAACACCCTTGATCATATCTAAGTCAAAAGCCATAGTAATTATATTAATGTCTAAACATTCATATGCATCAAAAACCGAACCACCAACGACTATTCTTAACAGAATTTATCTGCTTAACTGCTTTGTAGGAGGTGCAAACTTGGTAAGATCAATGCCAACCACAGCAGCTTTGTATTCATTTATATTAGGAATCCGGCCAAGAATTGCTGAAAGAACAACGACTGGTGTGGACGCAAGTAAAGACTCTCCTTTTTTACGATCCGAATCTTCAACAACTCTTCCCTGGAAAAGACGGGTTGACGTTGCCAGAACAGTATCGCCTTTAGCTGCTTTTTCCTGATTCCCCATACAAAGGTTACATCCGGGGCGTTCCAGGTACATCATATTTTCGTATTCGGTACGTGCTGCGCCTTTCGGAGCATTATCGTCGAATTCAAAACCAGAGTACTTCTGCAATACGTCCCAGTCACCCTCTTTTTTGAGTTCCTCTATAATATTATAGGTAGGTGCTGCCACAACAAGCGGTGCATGGAATTCAACCGTTCCTTGTTTTTCCTCCAGATTCCGAAGCATCTGAGAAACAATTTTCAAATCACCCTTGTGAACCATACAGGATCCTACAAAACCAAGATCTACTTTTTTATCTTCCCCATAGAAAGACAGCGTACGGATGGTGTCATGCGTATAACGCTTTGAAACATCCTTATTGTTGACATCAGGATCAGCAATCATTGGCTCTACAATTACATCAAGGTCGATAACCACCTCAGCATAATACTTTGCATTAGCATCCGGAGCCAGACCAGGTTTCTCACCTGATTTGATCTCTGCAATTCTCTTATCCGCTTTGTTGATCAATCCCTGAAGAACCTGTCTGTGGTTATCCATCCCCTTGTCGATCATGATCTGAATTCTGCCCTTTGCAATTTCCAGTGATTCGATCAGCGTGTCATCTTCTGAAATACAGATAGAAGCTTTTGCCTTCATTTCGGCAGTCCAGTCAGTAAACGTAAAGGCCTGGTCGGCAGGAAGCGTTCCCAGATGAACCTCAATGATTCTGCCCTGAAACACGTTTTCTCCACCAAACTTCTGAAGCATCTGCGCCTGGGTAGCGTGAACTACATCACGGAAATCCATGTGCTCCTTCATATCTCCTTTGAAAGTTACCTTTACGGATTCCGGAATAGGCATAGATGCTTCACCCGTAGCAAGCGCAAGCGCAACTGTACCTGAATCTGCGCCAAAAGCAACCCCTTTGGACATCCTTGTATGCGAGTCACCACCGATAATAATCGACCATTCGTCTACAACTATATCATTGAGAACCTTATGGATTACATCCGTCATGGCGTGATATTCACCTTTCGGGTCACGGGCTGTGATCAGACCGAAATCATTCATGAACTTCATCAGCCTTGGAATGTTAGCCTGCGCTTTTTTATCCCAAACAGAAGCCGTATGACATCCAGACTGATAGGCACCGTCGACGATTGGCGAAATAACAGTTGCAGCCATAGACTCCAGTTCCTGCGAAGTCATAAGGCCTGTGGTATCCTGCGAACCAACAATATTAACCTCAACACGAACATCTGAACCGGCGTGTAACACTTTTCCCGGTGTTGTGCCAACGGCATTCTTATTAAATATTTTTTCAACAGCGGTAAGACCTTGTCCTTCGTGAGAAATTTCCTTAGACGGCGCATAGACCAGCGGAATATCAATACCCAGAATTCTTGCTGCAACGGTCTGGATTTTTTTACCAAACACGATAGCATAAGAACCACCGGCTTTGATAAATTCCATCTTCTGCGGTGTCAGCGACCTGGAAATATCAATCAGTTCCTGATCACCATTGTAAAGTTTCTTCGTCTTGGTGTTGATCGTCAGAACAGTTCCTGTGGCAACGGAGTATACTTCCTCAAGAACAGGGTCACCACTTTCGTTGCGGATAACCGTTCCGTTTGCATCTACCTTTTTTACCCAGTTTTTGAGGTCAATTCCAATACCGCCGGTTACATCCACCGTAGTAAGGAAAATCGGAGAAATTCCATTTGTACCTCCCACTATCGGAGCAATATTAACAAATGGTATATACGGGCTTGCCTGTTTACCAGTCCATAACGCCACGTTATTTACACCTGACATCCTGGACGAACCCACACCCATCGTTCCCCGCTCTGCGATCAGCATCACGCTTTTGTCCGGATGCTCTTCCTGTAAAGCCTTAATTTCATTTTGCGCCTGTGCCGAGATCATACACTTTCCATGTAATTCACGGTCTGATCTTGAGTGGGCTTGATTACCCGGAGAAAGTAAATCCGTAGATATATCACCTTCGCCGGCTATAAACGTAACGATCTTGATTTCTTCTGGTATGTCAGGAAGCTTCGTGAAGAACTCAGCCTGTGCGTAACTTTCAATAATCTCTCTGGCTATTGAATTCCCGCTCTTGAAAGCTTCTTTAAGGCGGTCTATATCCGCATCATAAAGAAAAACCTGTGTCTTTAAAACCTTTGCAGCTTCATTGGCACGGAGAACATCATCACCAAGCGCAATATCAAGCAAAACCTCAATAGAACGTCCGCCCTTCATATGTGATAACAGCTCGAAAGCGTAAGCAGGTGATATTTCCCCAACTACAGATTCCCCGAGAATAATTTCTTTCAAAAATCTGGCTTTTACACCAGCAGCGCTTGTGGTTCCGGGTAAGGTATTGTAAATGAAAAAGTGGAGGGAGTCTGCCCGATGTTCATTGTTTGAATCTTTGATCTGCCAGATGATTTCGCTTAGCAATTCGGCACCATCAATTGGCTTTGGATTAAGCCCCTGGATTTTTCTTTCTTCAATCTCTTTAATGTAATCCTTATAAATATTCATTAATTAAAATTGGGATTATCGGTTGTCATTAAACGTGCGAAAATACGAAATTTACATAATATGAAATCTTGCTTCTGTCGTATTTTGCCACTATTTAGCATCATTATTAACTGATGTTATATCAATACAACCGAGCCTGAGCGGATTTTGTTCTTATACAGCAGGTTTAATTCATTCTTATGCTTTCTAACGAAATGCTTTAAACGGCTCAAAAATCAAATTTATAGCATACCTTTTGCCAAGTACTTTGAATATTTGCTGCTTTCTGCCCTATATTTGAGCATCCAAAGTGCTACCTGCTACACTAAATACGAAATTATGTCTAAAAATCTGGTGATCGTTGAGTCACCGGCGAAGGCCAAAACCATTGAAAGTTATCTGGGCTCAGATTATACAGTAAAGTCAAGTTTCGGACACGTCCGGGATTTGCCTGAACATGATATGGGCGTTGATGTTGAACATGGTTTTCAACCCTCCTACGAAATCTCAGCCGACAAAGTAAAGGTAATTACGGAACTTAAAAAGCTGGCAAAAGGTGCTGAGGTATGGCTCGCGACGGATGATGACCGCGAAGGAGAAGCTATATCCTGGCATTTAAAAGAGGCGTTGGGACTTCCTGATGACACGAAAAGAATTGTTTTCAGAGAAATTACCAAGACTGCACTTCAGAAAGCAATTTTAAAACCGCGGACTATTGACGTGGATCTGGTGGATGCACAGCAGGCACGCAGGATTCTGGACCGTTTGGTGGGCTATGAGCTATCTCCTGTACTTTGGAAAAAAATAAGAATCGGAAAATCCAATCTTTCTGCCGGGAGGGTGCAATCGGTCGCTGTACGGATCATCGTTGAACGTGAAAGAGAAATCGAAGCTTTCAATAGCAAGGGAAGTTTTAAAATTACGGCACGTTTTGATCTTGGAAACAGCAAAGTACTGAACGCCGAACTTTCCAAAAACTTTGCTGCGGAAGCAGATGCAATGACCTTTTTGGAAAAATGTATCGGTGCTCAGTTTTCGATCAAAAACCTTGAAGTTAAACCAGCTAAAAAAACGCCTGCACCGCCATTTACAACTTCTACATTACAACAGGAGGCTTCCAGAAAGCTAAGTTTCTCGGTGGCGCAAACCATGACCGTCGCCCAGCGCCTTTATGAAGCTGGTAAGATTTCCTACATGCGTACCGATTCTACGAATTTGTCGGAAGAAGCGCTGGAAAAAGCACAGACTCAGATTGTAAAAGAATACGGTCAGGAATATTATAATAAAAGAATTTTCAAGACAAAAAACGAGTCGGCACAGGAAGCGCACGAAGCCATTCGCCCGACGGATTTCTCTACCCTGAATGGCAGCAGCGACCGCAACGAGCAGCGTTTGTATGAGTTGATCTGGAAGCGGGCAATTGCTTCTCAAATGTCTGATGCACAGCTTGAAAGAACGACTGCCACTATCGGAATTTCAACTACTTCCGAGGAACTTGTTGCACAGGGTGAAGTAATCAAATTTGAAGGTTTCCTGAAAGTTTATCTGGAATCCAGTGATGATGAGAACGATGAGGAACAAAAAGGGATGCTTCCCCCATTGAATATCAGTCAGATACTTAATCTTGCAGATATGAAAGCAACAGAGCGCTTTACCCGCAACCCGCCAAGATATACAGAAGCAAGTTTGGTAAAAAAACTGGAAGAGATGGGTATTGGACGTCCATCTACATACGCACCAACCATATCAACCATATTAAGAAGAGAATATGTGGTTAAAGAAGATCGCCTGGGAATAGACAGAGAATTCCGGGAAATGATTCTGGCCAATGATAAAATAGAAAGTAAAGTTAATAAGGAAACCTACGGTTCTGAGAAATCAAAACTATTCCCGACAAGCACCGGAATGGTGGTCAATGATTTCCTTGTCAATAACTTTGAGGATATTGTAAATTACTCCTTTACAGCCAAAGTTGAAAAAGATTTTGACCATATTGCAGAAGGTAGTTTGGCCTGGCAGCAGATGATTAAAAGCTTTTACACGCCCTTCCAAAAGAAACTGACCGAGGTAAAAGAACAGGAAATTGACAGAACGCTTACTTCGCGGGACTTGGGTGAAGATCCGAATTCAGGTAAGAAAATTTCAGTAAGAATTGGGAAATACGGCCCTTACGTGCAGATTGGTGATGCTGAAGATGAGGACAAACCAAAGTTTGCCAGTCTGATGAAAGGGCAGCTGATGGAAACAATCAAACTGGAAGAAGCACTTGAATTGTTTAAACTTCCGAGAACGGTTGGTCTTTTTGAGGAGTCTGAAATGATTGTCAACATTGGAAAATTTGGTCCGTACGTAAAACATGGAGGCAAATATTACTCACTGACCAGGGATGATGACCCAATGGCCGTTACCGAGGAACGTCTGATCGAAATCATTGAAGATAAAAGGATCGTTGAAAGCAACCGCACCATTAAGGAATTTGCTGAAAACGAAAATGCCAAGGTACTGAATGGCCGCTACGGACCTTATGTAGCATTTGAAAAACGAAATCTTAAAATTCCAAAGGGAACGGAACCGGCAAGTCTGACCTACGAAGATGTTTTAAAGCTGGCCGAAGAACAACCGGAAAAACCGGCTGGCCGTGGCTTCAAAAAGGCTGCTCCGCGAGCCGCTGCTCCAAAGGCAGCAGCGCCTAAGAAAGAAGCAGCACCTAAAAAAGCAGCAGTTAAAAAACCGGCAGCAAAGAAAACTGTTAAGAAAAGCTAAACCAGAAATGGTTTAACCTATGGAATTAAGAATAAAAAAGAACGCAAAGAACGAAAGTAATCTTTGCGTTTTTTGCATAAAACTTCCCTATTTTGCGTGAAAATAAGCGCACAAAAATGAAAAAACTTGTTGTTCTTACTGGTGCAGGTATTAGTGCAGAAAGCGGTATTAGTACTTTTCGAGACAATGGCGGTCTTTGGGATAATTACAGAATTGAAGATGTGGCCACGCCAGAAGCCTGGGCAAGAAATCAAGAACTTGTCCTGGATTTTTACAATCAGCGAAGAAAACAAGCCGAGTCCGTTCAGCCGAATGCAGCACATTATGCCTTAGCTGAACTGGAAAATGATTTTGACATAACGATTATAACGCAGAACGTCGATAACCTGCACGAGATCGCCGGCTCATCAAAAGTAGTTCATCTGCATGGAGAACTGTTCAAATCCAGAAGCACAAAAAATCCTGAGCTTGTTTACGAAATGAAATCCTGGGAGCTCAGAACCGGAGATCTTTGTGAGTTGGGTAGCCAGCTTCGTCCGCATATTGTATGGTTTGGAGAAGAAGTGCCGATGATGGAAACGGCTGTTGAAATTACTGAAGAAGCTGATATATTTGTAGTAGTCGGAACATCCCTGGCCGTTTACCCGGCAGCAGGCTTGGTGCATTACGTGGACAACTATAAACCAGTTTTCCTGATCGATCCCGCCAAACCGGACATCAGACTGAAAAGCAATATGACATTTATCCAGGAAAAAGCGACAGTGGGTATGGGAATTCTGATCCAGACGTTGAAAAAATTATAAGTTCAAGAAAAAGTCAGGGGTTGTCATTTGTTGTCAGGAATTGACTACGCGAAACCTGGCAATTCCAGACCAAAAACGACCAAATCTATCCCGCAGATTACTAAAGATAACTCCTCAGAACAACCTATGACCATTTCCTGACCAGACTTGACAACAAATGACTACCTCCTGACAATAAATGACGATCCCTGCGATCCCTGACGATAAATGACCATTTCCTGATTACATCTGTCAAAAAATAAATTTAACAACATTAGTACCCAAGAAAACGATGCAATTACTTGACGGGAAAGCCATTTCCTCCCAAATCAAATCTGAAATAAAACTGGAAGTAGAAAACTGGATCGCTGGCGGTGGGAAAAAACCGCATTTAGCAGCGATATTGGTTGGGCAGGACGGGGCGAGCGAAACCTACGTAGCTTCAAAAATCCGCAGCTGTGAAGAAATAGGCTTCACTTCTACCTTGGTGAAATTTGACGCAGACATTACCGAAGAAAAACTGCTCGAAGCTGTGGCATCTTTAAACAATGATCCTGATGTGGACGGGTTCATCGTGCAGCTTCCGCTACCCAAACATATTTCAGAAAATACGATTATGGAAGCTGTCGATCCTAAAAAGGATGTGGACGGATTTCATCCGATTAATGTAGGAAGAATGTGTAAAGGATTGCCTGCCTATATTTCAGCTACTCCTTTTGGAATTCTCGAAATGCTGATCCGTGCCGGAATTGAAACAAGCGGAAAACATTGCGTAGTCATTGGCCGCAGCCAGATCGTTGGCTTACCGATGAGCATATTGATGCAGCGAAACGAATATCCTGGAAACTGTACGGTCACCATCACACACAGCAAAACCCAAAACCTGAAAGAGGTTTGCCAGACTGCAGACATATTGATCGTTGCCTTAGGTCGTCCGGAATTCGTAACCGCAGATTATGTAAAAGAAGGTGCTGTTGTGATTGACGTAGGTATAAGCCGTGTTGCCGACGCTTCTAAAAAAAGTGGTTTTGCAATAAAAGGTGATGTAAACTTTGCGGATGTAGCACCTAAAAGCAGTTACATCACGCCTGTTCCCGGTGGCGTCGGATTGATGACAATCTGTGGTCTGCTGACTAATACACTGAAAGCGGCGCGGAAGGAGATTTATATTTAATAGCTTCAAGGTCCTTTGTTGCATAATTCCGAAAGTGTAACCTTGGCCTATATAAATGCACTGGTTTGGCGAACTTTGCGATCGCCAAACCAATAAAGTTGCCACCTCGCAGCCCGGTGCAGTGCAAAATACGTTTTTTATCCAAGCTGACAACTTGCCGCCCTAGGCGAAAGAAAAGGAGCTAATACCTAATGAAAAGTACCAACTTACCAATTGGGCAGAATACCCTACTGCATTGATGAACAGAGGTGCTGCCACTCCTTGGCTGAATAAAAAGGCGCCGGCGCAATGCTATTATGAAGGGCCCCTTACTTGGGGGGGGGCAGGTGCGCAAGCACGGAGCCAATAAACGTCGTACTAAAGATAAAGGCCAAAACAGTGCCTCTTTTCACAAAGAAGAAATGGCCGACAGATAAAAATCAGCAAGTTTCGGATTTTATGGCTGCAATATAGTTCTGACATTTGCGCTGTAAATTAAGAACAATGAACGAACCACACATAAATTACAACCGGATTGCCGAAGCGATTGAATACATAAAAAACAATTTCAAAAAGCAACCCAATCTTGACGAAGTTGCCGAGCAGGTACATTTAAGTCCGTTTCATTTTCAGCGTTTGTTTAGCGAATGGGCCGGGACTACACCTAAAAAGTTTTTACAATACATAAGCATTGAACACGCTAAAAAATTATTGACCGAAAACCAAGCTACGCTTTTTGACACCGCTTTTGAAACAGGACTTTCAGGAACAGGACGACTACACGACCTTTTTATCAACCTTGAGGGAATGACGCCGGCCGAATACAAAAACGGAGGCAACAATCTTTCCATCAATTACAGTTTTGCAGAAAGTCAATTTGGAAATCTGATTGTAGCTTCTACATCCAAAGGCGTTTGTCATATGGCTTTTCATGATGATAAGGCCATCGCATTCAACAATTTGAAGGCGAAATTCCCAAAGGCAGCCTTTCAGCGAAAATTAGATCTAATGCAACAAAATTCACTATTTATTTTCCAGAATGATTGGACCAGATTGCCTGAAGTCAAATTGCATTTAAAAGGAACCGATTTTCAACTCAAAGTTTGGGAAACGCTTTTGAAAATCCCTATTGGAAACCTTTCCACTTATGGCAACATTGCCGAGCAGATAGGAAAGCCAAATTCCTCCAGAGCCGTTGGCACGGCTATCGGAAGCAATCCTGTTGCGTTTCTTATTCCTTGTCATCGTGTCATTCAATCGTCGGGCAACATTGGGGGTTATTTGTGGGGAAACACAAGAAAAACTGCCATCATCGGTTGGGAATGTGCAAAAACCGGTATTCTGGAAACTTAGCAAGTTTCGGGTTTTCTGCCACAACATACATTACAATCTTTGTATTAGGATTTAAAATAAAAACCAATGCAAAGATTTAAAGACAAATTCGCACTCATTACAGGCGGTACTAACGGAATGGGCTTTGCCACAGCCCAACAATTTATCAACGAAGGCGGAAACGTAATTATCACAGGACGAAGTGCCGAAACGGTAGATAAAGCCTTAGAAAAATTAAAAATTAATGCTTTTGGTATTGTTTCAAACGCAGGCAATATGAAAGATATATTGCTTTTGCAGGAACAGGTAAAACACTATACAGAAAACATTGATTTATTGTTCGCCAATGCAGGTTACGGAAGATTTGCTTCCATTGAAAACGCTGACGAAGCCCATTTTGATGAGTTGTTCAATATGCTCGTAAAAGGAACTTTTTTTACCGTTCAGCAAATCTTACCTTTGATGAAAAACGGAAGTGCAATTATCCTGAATACCTCTTTTGTTACTGAAATAGGAACCCCCAATTTTTCCGTTTATTCGTCAGCAAAATCAGCCATTCAATCATTCATCAAAACTTTTGCGGCAGACCTTACCGAAAAAGGTATTCGTGTAAATGGTGTTAGTCCCGGACATATCAAAACCAACATTTTCAACAATACAGGTTTGAATTTTGAACAAATTGAAGGAGCACTGCAAAGTATTATCCCAACCATACCATTCAAAAGATTGGGCGAACCCGCGGAAATAGCCAACGCGGTACTATTTCTTGCCTCTCAGGAAGCCTCATATATACACGGAACAGAATTAACAGTAGACGCAGGAATGTCAGTTATCAGATGATAAAACAAAAGTTACAAGTACAGATTGAGAAATTGTTGCAAATGAAATGCACCAAAATGGTTTTGCCACGCTTTCCAATCTGTTATCAGACAAACAACGCCAGGCATTGATAGCAGAATATAACAACCCATCGGCTTACAGAAAAACGGTAGCAATGAAACGCTACCGTTTTGGTTTGGGCGAATACAAGAATTTCAATTTTCCGTTGCCCGACCTCATTCACCGAATCAGAACCGAAATTTATCCGAAACTTGCACCGATAACCAATGGGTGGTTTCAAGCGTTGAATAGTGATACACAATTTCCATCGTAACACGCAGAATTATTGCAACAATGCCACACCAATAATCAGCAAAAAGCAACTGTTTTGATTTTGAAATATAGCAAAGGCGGTTTCAATACATTACATCAGGATTTATACGGAGATGTTTATTTTCCCATTCAGACCGTTTTATTTTTGGACGAACCCGATAAATATTTTACAGGCGGAGAATTTGTATTGACACAACAAATTCCAAGAGCTCAAGCCAAAGCCATTGCATTGAAACCAAAGAAAAGCGATATGTTGCTTTTTACTACCAATCTTAAACCCGAAAAAGGAACGAAAGACTATTACTTGGTAAAAATAAAACACGGTATGAGTGAAGTTCACAACGGAGAACGTTACACGTTGGGGGTTATTTTTCACGATGCTGTAAGTTAACAATGATAAGACATAGTGACATATCAGACAGCGATTTGCGAAGTAAAGTCAAACAACTAAAAATTATTTTTGGTGGTAATATAAAACTGAAAATTTACGGAACTTTGTCTTGTAAATCAGGAAAAAAAATGAAACAGGAGAACCGGGTTTTCTTTTCATCGGAAAAAGTAGCTATTGCCAATGGTTTCCGTCCTTGCGGACATTGTATGAAACAAAAATATGAGAAATGGAAAAATGATATTATTTGAGGATATCACAGATGTAACAAAAAAAGTGGTCGACAAACCAATAATGCTGCCGCCTCGCAGCCCGGTGCTGTACCAAAAAAGCTAAAGAAAGGAGTAATTACCCAAATAAAAACACCAACTTTAGTTGTTGGATACCATCATAAATCGATAACCAAGGCAGTCAAAACACTGGTCATTTTGAACTTTACAATTGTTATTCATACTTGTATTACTAAAAGAATATTAGCAAGAGATCTTAGGAACAATATATTTTCAGATTAGGCTGAAATCTGTCAAACCGCCATAAAATCAACGTTTCTGATCATTTTGCAACACATCCCCTTTTCTAAAATTAAATGCTGAATTTGTTTTTTACTAAAAAATTTGTCAATTAGTGCCTAACTTTCCCGAAACGGCAATTTGAGATGAGTATTGTAAGCAACAACATCAAATATCTTCGCAGGCTGAATGGCCTTACACAGGAACAGTTTGCACGAAAAATTGCGATAAAGAGATCGCTGCTAGGCGCTTATGAAGAAGCAAGGGCCAATCCAAATCTGACCAATTTGAAAAACATGGCAGCTGCTTTTGGTATCAGTGTCGACAATTTGCTAAAAAATGATCTCAGGAAATTAAGGGAAACACCGGACATGTCGCTTCCCTTAAATTCCTCACGGCAAATGACTGTCTCACATTCCGGATCTGCCTCTGCTCCTACCCCTGCCCCTGCACGAATGCCTACGTACGCAGAACCGCAGCCACTTTCTAAAATTGTGGAAAAATTCCAGCAGCCAAAACAGGAAATAAGAACGGTTTCACGCCAGGTCAGTCTTAAACCTATAAGTGGAGATGCACCGTTGAACGCTGCTGCACAGTCAGTTACCCAGACACCCGTTGCCAGAAATCCTTATACTGCAAATAATTCCCCAGCTATTCAGGCTTCTCAACAGTTACCTGTTTTTAATAATCAATACCCTGTAGCTGATACTGCAGCAATCGAAAAGCCTGCTGCACCGGTACATCACTATCCCAGCATTCAATGGGTAGCCCAAAATCAGAGTAAGGAATATTTAACGCATTATCAAAACCCGGCTTTTTTGACACAGCTCCCTCTGTTTCAATTGCCAAACCTGCCCTCAGGTTATTATCGTGCATTTGAAAGCGGCTCAGATTTTGTTTATTCCGGATCACTGCTGGTTGGTACATTTGTACGCAACTGGTATGAAATCCAGGACAGCAGTCCCTACATCTTTGTCCTCCGTAACCAGGGTTTTCTGTACCGCCGTGCTTTTAATCAGGTAAAGGAAAAAGGTTTATTGCTGTTAAAATCAGACGTTACCGGTGTTTCTGATATTCAGGTTCCTTTGCATGATGTACTGGAAGTATGGGATGTAAAGGCTTTTGTCAGTATTCAAATGCCCGCACCAATGCCATCCTATGAAAGGATGGGACAATTGGTCGACGAAATGTATAAAGAATTGAATCTGCTGGGGTAATCAGCTTTTTGCTAATGATTCAAATAATGATTCGATTTTCACGAGCTCCTTGCTTTTAGCAGAAGGCTCCACTATGGCTACTCCAAGCTGATACCATAGTCCATCACCTGCTGTGATATAACTACCATTTTTAGATGGTTTCTTCTCGGATGCGTTGTCTTCAATGAATTCAGCTTTATAAACCGTGTCCATTACTTTCTGAAGCTGTGTCCAGTTTAATTTTTCCGGCAGGTTGCCGTCCTTCACAACTGTAAATGCCTTATTAGCGAAAGATGCTTTCAGCTCGACCAGCCTGGATTTGCCTTCGGAAATATTCAGATAGGCCAGTTCAAAAGGTTTTTCTCTGCCCCCGGATTCAAATATCGCCTGCATAAATTCTTGCAGGAAATAAGACCAGCGTTCTTTATCTACCGGATATACAGTTACCTCCTTTCCATCCTCATCCAATTCAATTTCAATAAAATCTTCAAACTCCTTCTCTTCCCTCTGTCTGATAATTTTTGAAGAAGAAAAAATATCCTGAAATTCACGGGTCCAGATGGCAGGTACAACGCCTCTCCATTTGTAATCGTCGTCCAGTGTAAAACCTTCGTCCAGGATTTCATCTTCGTCAATTTCATCACGGTCCGTGTACGTAATTGAAAAGTCTACATTCAATTCGTCTTCCGAAAGGATGTTCAGCGTTAGTGTATAATAATGTGAAAATGGCGCAGGAACTACCGGGGCCGATTGGTAACGAACGATATATTTGCCGGGAATCTGAATATTTTTATCCATTGATTGATTTAAAAAGCATTTCTGCTGTGCGACGTTTATCTGTTTTTTCCGTCTTGGTTTTTAAAAACTGATTTGCAAAGTAAACATGTTTTGGTATTTCATATGCCGAAAGTGCCGTTCTTATTTCTGCAATAAGCATTTGTTCCGAAAACGTATCGCTGGTTCCTTCAACGATCAGGACCAGTTTCTGACCTAGTTTCTCATCCGGCTGATACCAGGAGAAAAAAGCGGCATCATAATTTATTTTGTAAAAAACTTTGGCAATATGTTCATCCACACCATCCAGAATAATTTTCACACCTCCGGAATTAATTACGTTGTCGATCCTTCCAAGCCATTTGAATGCCGATTCGCCGGTAAGTTTAGCAAGGTCGTTTGTCTGAATTATTTCAAAATTTGTCATCGGCCCGGAAATGTACAAGCAACCCCGCTCATCAGTTCCGGCATTAACTTCGGGTAATAGAAAGTATTCATCTTTTACATGCGGGCCATTTAATCGTTTCAGCGCTACATGGGAAACCGTTTCCGTCATCCCGTAACTCAGGTAAACCGGAAAATCCATTATTAAAATTTTTTCTGACAACGCAACGCCGACCGGAGCTCCGCCAAGCAGGATTTTGCCCAAACTATTTAAACGGGAATTAGTTTGGCTATTTTCCAGACAAGCAATTAACTGCATGGGAACCAGAGCAGTAAAATCAAATTGTAAAGTTTCGTCCAATAATAAAAGCGGATTTGCCGTTGGCTCCATGATGGTTAGTTCCCAATTCAGTTCCATGCCTCTGACCAACATCATTAACCCTGCGACATAATCTATGTTCAGCACAACCAGTGCTTTTGTTCCTGCGTTCAAAGCCAATGCCCGCCCGGTCATCGCTGCGCTTTGGCTTAATTGATTTCGGGTAACACTAATTTTTTTAGGTGTTCCGGTGGAACCGGATGTCTGCAGATCAAAATGTGCTTTGCCGCTCAGCCACCGCTTTATAAAATCGTAAGCTTTTGCAAAATAGGGATCTGACGGGCGCAGCTGACTTTTCACCAGTTCTTTATTTGTTTGCCAGCTGGTCAATTCTTTAGATTCTTCATGCATCATTTTATGTTGGTCAGGTGTTACCGGACCGAAAGTTATTGAATCCTTTTTGAAGGAAAGATAAACAATCTGTAATTTCGGGGATTAAAACTTATGATGATTCATTCCGGGCAGATTCCGTTTAATGATTCACTTATTGTTATAACCATTCATTCATTGCACCATATGTCCAGCTCAGTTCAGTGGGAAACCATTAAGGAATACGAAGAAATACTTTTTTCACTTCACGAGGGAATTGCTAAAATCAGCATCAACCGTCCGCATAAGCACAACGCTTTTACACCGAAGACGGTAGATGAAATGATCAATGCCATGCATATTTGCCGTGAAGATCCACGGATCGAAGTGATTATTTTAACAGGAGAAGGCAGCAAAGCATTTTGCTCGGGTGGTGACCAGTCGGTTCGCGGAGACGGCGGATATATCGGAGACGACCACGTTCCTAGATTAAACGTACTTGATCTACAGAAAATGATCCGGTCAATTCCAAAGGCCGTTATTGCCATGGTTGCCGGATGGGCCATTGGCGGAGGACATGTGCTGCACGTCATTTGTGACCTATCCATTGCTGCTGAAAATGCACGTTTCGGACAGACCGGTCCAAAGGTAGGTAGTTTTGACGGTGGCTTTGGCGCTTCCTATCTTGCGCGGGTTGTTGGCCAGAAAAAAGCCCGGGAAATCTGGTTCCTTTGTGATCAGTACGATGCACAGGAAGCATTGCAAATGGGATTGGTCAACAAAGTTGTTCCTTTGGAAGATCTTGAAACAACAACTATTGCCTGGTGTAAAAAAATTCAGGAAAAAAGTCCGCTATCAATCCGTATGCTTAAAAGTTCGTTCAACGCCGAACTTGACGGACAGGCGGGTATTCAGGAACTGGCCGGAAATGCAACACTGCTCTATTATTTGAGCGAAGAAGCGAAGGAAGGAAAAAATGCTTTTATTGAAAAGCGTCAGCCGGATTTTAGCAAGTTTACCAAATTCCCCTGATTTGAAATGAAATGTGAGATGTAAGAAGTGAAATGATTCGCTGCCGATACATCTCACTTTTCACATTTTACATCTCCCATCTTACTTTTCACTAAAAACAACAAATGAATTACTGGCTGATAAAATCTGAACCTGATACTTATTCCTGGGATGATTTCGTAAAAGAGGGGCAATCTATGTGGGACGGTGTCCGTAACCATACGTCACGGCTAAATATGATGGCGATGAAAGAAGGTGATCTTGCGCTTTTTTATCATAGCAATGAAGGAAAAGAAATTGTTGGTTTGGCAAAGGTCTCAAAAGAACATTATACTGATCCAACGGCAGACGATCCGAGGTGGGTGGTCGTTAACTTTGTTCCGGTAGAAAAATTTCCGAAACCTGTAACGCTCAAACAAATTAAAGCAGACAAACGGTTTGAAGATATGGCGCTTGTACGTTTGTCCAGGCTTTCCGTTGGCCCGGTGAAACCGGTGGAGTTTGATTTTATTATGCAACTGGCACATGATTAAAAGACCCTGTTCTTTTTGGCTTAATACATTTCTGTTTCTGGCATTGCTTGTGGTAACTGTTTCCGCAACTGCGCAGAGCATTAAACGGATAGAATTGCCATTGGCCGGCAATAATTCTCCATACCAGGCAATGCCGCTTGGTGAAAAAGGCGTTTTACTGATTTCGAAACCGAGCAAGGGTACATTTAATGTCCAAAAATTTGATGCAAACCTGGATAAAGTATGGTCAATAGACGGGCCTGTGGAGGATAATCTGGATTACATGGCATCATCTTATGACGGACAGTCTGTATTTCTCCTGTTCAGTAAATACAGAAGTACTATGTATCAGATTGTGAAAGTAAATGTTGGGCCGGGTTTTGTAGAAACTTTTACAATCAATACCGTAGACCGCTTCGAAATCACAGATTTTAAAACACTTGGCTATTCCGTATTTATGGCAGGAATGGTGCGCAATGAACCGGTTCTGATCCATACTTTACTCACCACTTCGCAAACCAGAATTTTACCAACTGCGATCAAAGGTTCCAACGCCATTCAAACGGTAGAAGTTGATACTGTAAATCACCTCGTAAATGTTTGCTTTGCCGTTAAAAAAGGACGTCAGACCAAGATTATTGCACGTTCGTATGAAGAAACAGGTGAGCTTTATACGCAGGTCTCGGTTGATCCTGAGGATGATTATTCATTACTCAGCGGACGTCTCCAGGTATTGAATGATTCCGTCCGGATGGTGATCGGAACCTATGGATACCGGAACATGCAAAGTTCAAATGCCGCCGCGTCTCAGGGATTATATATCAGCAAGGTTGTAAACAACGACGTTGTTTTTACGCAATACCATAGCTTTACCGACTTTAAAAATTTCTTCAATTATATGAATGAGCGCCAGCAGGAAAAAATGGAAAAGCGCATTCGTAAAAAGAAAGAGAGCGGTGACGATGTGAAGCTTAACTATCGTTTGCTGGTGCATGACATTGTACCAAAAGGTAATAATTTCCTGCTGGTAGCAGAAGTATTTTATCCTGAATACCGGTATCAGAATCCAAATATGATGGGCGGACTCGGTTACAGCATGATGGGCTACCCTTTCGGTACGGGACTTTATAACCCCTACTTATGGAATCCGATGTATGGTGGCAGGAGTTTTAACCAGCAGGTTTTTGACGGGTTCATCTACACACATGCCATTCTAGCCGATGTGGATCAGAATGGAAAGCTGCTGTGGGATAACAGCATCAGCTTTGATAATGTAAAAAGCATGGAGCTTCGTGAGAAAATTAAAGTTCAGGATGCAGCAAATGGCAGCACGCAGCTTGTATACAGCCATGAAGGTTCGATCCGGAGCAAGATAATCAAAGGAAGTCAGGTATTAGACAACAATAAAGAAATACCAAACAGCACCAATATTGAAGGAGATAAAGTCCGTAAAACCAGTACCGATGACATTGATTACTGGTACGATAAGTATTACCTTGCCTGGGGTGAACAGCGGATCATCAATGCCGCAGGCGATGCGCAAACCAAAGGCCGGCGTAATGTTTTTTATCTGAATAAAATAGCTTTTTAGCAACCAGCTATGAGCGCTCAGCTTTGGGATATCTATTTAATTATCCTTCTCTGAATTCTTTATTACTTAAATACTTTTTTGAATGCTTTTACTTTCTCCCGAACAACATACCGATTACCAGCTCATAGATTCAGGAGGTTTCGAAAAACTCGAACGTTTCGGTCAGTACATATTATCCCGTCCCGAGCCTCAGGCTATCTGGGATAAATCTTTATCCGTGCAGGAATGGGAAAAACAGGCGCATGCTACATTCAAGCGGGATAAAAATTCACAGGAAAAAGGCCAGTGGATCTCAAAACCGGAGATGCCCGATAAATGGGTTTTTCAGTATCGCACAAACGCACTGCATTTAAGGGCAAAGCTTGCTTTGTCCTCGTTTAAGCATGTTGGTATTTTCCCTGAACAGGCGACAAACTGGGATTATATTGCAAAAAAACTGAAACAGATCCCGGAAGATAAGCCTAATGTGCTCAACCTGTTTGCTTACACAGGACTGGCTTCCATTGCTGCAAAAGCATCCGGGGCAGATATTACGCATGTTGATTCTGTAAAGCAAGTGATCAACTGGTCGCGCGAGAATATGGAACTTACCGGCGTGGATAATATCCGCTGGGTCGTTGAAGATGCGCTAAAATTTGTACAGCGTGAAGTACGCCGTGCAAATCAGTACAACGGTATTATTCTGGATCCGCCGGCATACGGACGGGGACCTGACGGTGAAAAATGGCTTTTGGAAGAAAACCTGAATGAGATTCTGAGATTGTGTGCGCTGTTACTTAAAAAGAAAAACTTTTTCTTTATTATTAATTTGTACTCGTTGGGTTTTTCCGCTCTGATTGTTGAAAATCTGATCAAAGCGCATTTCGGGGATCAGATCCATCACGAATTCGGTGAATTATTTATCCCAGACTCATTTGGCAAAAAGCTGCCGCTCGGAGTATTTTCCCGATTTTCTGACCAAAATGTTTAAATTAAATATAGTTTGTTCAATTTTGTATTCTGACTGAGACAGCAAAAGAAAGTAAACTGGCTCATTGGCTTTACATGCGTATTAAAAGTACTCTATATTCTTCAATCTGGGTTCTGACATTGATTTCGATGTTGGCAATACAATCATGTCAAAGTGATGCAAGAAATAGTACGCGCATCCCGCCTGTTGTTAAAAAGTCCAAAGCACAGTGGGAAAAAGACGCACTTCTGTCGTTGTCTGATCTTATTTCACGCAGCATCGACCTGGATGTGAATTATTTTAAGAGAGCACGCATCTATTTTGACCAGGAGCAATATAAGCCCGCGTTAGAAGATATCAATGAAGCAATTGATGAACAGGAAAATGTTGGTGAATACTTTTTGCTGAGAGGTAAAATCAAACGCGAACTGGGAGATCTGGATCAGGCGCTGGAAGACGCCGAACGCGCAGAAGCTTTACAACAGGGCAGCCCGGAACTTTATGTGTTGCTTGCGGACATTCTTCAGGCCAAAGGCCGGTTCAGGGAAGCAGGAAGATATCTTTCCCATGCCATGAAACTGGCTCCGTATGATGCTTCTGCCTATTATGTAAAAGGAATGCTGGAAGCCAGGCAGGGTGATTCCCTGGCCAGTCTCGCCAGTCTGGATTATGCCATGGCCAACAATCCGCGCATGCTGCGGGCCTATCTTCAGAGCACGGTCATCAATAGAAAGCTGAATAACATTCCGCAGGCACTGGCGGTTAACAACCGGGCGATTAAGAGGTTCAGCAACATACCGGAATTGTATTTTGAAAGAGCAGAAATATACAATGCTCTTGCAAAACCGGACACTGCGGTACTGTACTATCAGATGGCAGTAAAAGTTAATCCAAATTATACGGAGGCTATTCTGAAAATGGCTAATCTTGAATTATACCGCGGACATTATTATCCGGCATTACTTGCCTTTCAGCAGCTTCAAAAAGTTAATCCCAAATATCCGCAGATCAACAATCTGGTTGGTTTTTGTTATGAAAAGCTGGGTGATTATACACAGGCAAGAGCTTACTACACAGTCTCGCTGAATATGAATGCGGACGACCGAGCTGCGCACAATGGCATGTGGCGCATGAGAAGAAATGAAACAGCCGGCACTCAGTTCGGTCAGGAGGAAAACGGGGATGATGAATTCCGGGCCCTTGATACAGCGCGGGTAAAAATCAATATGATACAACCGCGAAAAACGATAAATATGCAGGTAGATTCTTCACGAAAGGTGAAAATTCAATAGATTTGTGTGTTTTCGCTTTTGATACGCCCATTATTCAGACAAATAACCAGGATTTTTTGTTACATAATGAATAAAGTCGGGTATCATTACCGGACAGAAACACCTATAACGTTTACAGTACACCATTTAATGAAAGACGAGTCTCAAATTAAAATTACCCTGCCCGATGGTAGCGAAAGGTTCTACCCGAAAGGTATTACTGCTATGGGTATTGCATTAAGTATCAGTGAAGGCCTTGCCCGCAATGTAATTGCTGCAAAAGTAAACAGTGAAGTATGGGATCCGACACGTGAAATAACGGAGGATTCACTTGTGAAACTGCTTACCTGGAACGATGAAGACGGAAAAGCAACATTTTGGCACTCCTCCGCCCACTTGCTTGCAGAGGCGTTGGAATCGCTGTATCCGGGTGTGAAATTTGGTACCGGACCTTCTTTGGAAAAAGGTTTTTATTATGATGTGGATTTGGGTGAACATACTTTGTCTCAGGATGATTTCCCAAAAATTGAAGCAAAAATGCTTGAATTGGCACGTCAGAAAAATGAATATATACGAAAGCCGATCAGTAAAGCCGACGCTGTAAAATTATTTACAGATAAAGGCGATGAGTATAAACTGGAATTGATCGATGGTCTGGAAGACGGTTCGATCACGCTCTACGAGCAGGGAAACTTCACAGATCTTTGCCGCGGACCGCACATTCCCAATACAGGGATTATTAAGGCTGTAAAACTGACCAATGTTGCCGGTGCTTACTGGCGCAACAAGCAGGAAAATAAAATGCTTACCCGCATCTATGGTATTACCTTTCCAAAACAAAAGGAGCTGGAAGAGTACGTGGTGATGATGGAAGAAGCAAAAAAACGTGATCACCGTCGTTTAGGTAAAGAGTTGGAACTGTTTGCGTTTTCTGAAAAAGTGGGTCAGGGACTTCCGTTATGGCTGCCCAAAGGAGCTATGCTTCGTGAACGCCTTCAGGCATTTCTGAGCAAAGCACAATCGCGGGCAGGTTATTTACCTGTTGTAACGCCACACATCGGAAGTAAGGATTTGTATGTGACCTCCGGCCATTGGGAAAAATATGGAAAAGATTCATTTCAGCCAATAAAAACACCGAACCTGGGAGAGGAGTACATGCTGAAACCAATGAACTGTCCGCATCATATTGAGATATACAAGACGGCTCCCCGCTCCTACAAAGATCTTCCGATCAGATACTCGGAATTCGGAACAGTGTATCGCTATGAACAAAGTGGTGAATTACACGGATTAACGCGTGTTCGGGGCTTTACCCAGGATGATGCACATATTTTCTGCCGGCCTGATCAGGTTAAAGAAGAATTTATCCGTGTTATTGATCTTGTTCTGTATGTTTTCAAATCACTTGGTTTTGAAGATTTCAGCGCCCAAATTTCTTTAAGAGATCCAGGTGACAAGCAAAAGTATTTTGGAAAAGATGAAGACTGGGAAAAAGCGGAAAGTGCGATCATTGAAGCATCCCGTGAAAGAGGCCTGAATACGGTAACTGAACTTGGCGAAGCAGCTTTCTATGGCCCTAAACTGGACTTTATGGTTCGTGATGCTTTGGGAAGAAAGTGGCAGCTTGGAACCATTCAGGTTGATTATCAGCTTCCGCAGAGATTTGCTCTGGAATATACCGGTTCCGATAATCAGAAGCATCGCCCGGTTATGATTCACCGTGCGCCGTTTGGTTCAATGGAACGTTTTATTGCCATTTTAATAGAAAACTCGGCAGGACAGTTCCCGCTTTGGCTTGCACCGGACCAGATTGCAATATTGCCGATTTCAGAAAAGTATGCAGATTATGCTGAGGAAGTTTTCCTCCAGTTGCAGGAACAGGATATCCGTGGTTTTGTAGACAACCGTGATGAAAAGATAGGCCGCAAGATCCGTGATGCGGAAGTTACCAAAGTTCCTTTTATGCTGATTGTTGGCGAAAAAGAAGCAGCGGAGGGCAAAATTTCTATTCGCAGAAAAGGTGAAGGTGATCTGGGAAGTATGTCCGTGGAAGAATTTACAGCTTATTTCAGGAATGAAGCAAAAATTATTTGATCATTTTATAATTTTTTGCTATTATTCCGGCATGAAGGCACTATTTTTGTGACAACAATGTTAACTTTTTTGATTTTCACCCAAAAACCCAAAAATCACCAATCCCAAGTTATATGGCATTAAGACCCCCAAGTGGACGTTTCAGAGTAGTAGAAGAACCTTATAAAATAAATGAACGCATCACTGCCAAGGAAGTACGCCTTGTTGGTGAAAATATTGAAGCAGGTGTTGTAGATATTAATACGGCAAGAGCAATTGCAAAAGCGCAAAATCTTGATCTGGTTGAAATTGCACCTACGGCTGTACCTCCTGTTTGTAAGGTGGTAGATTATTCCAAGTTCAAATACGAACAGAAGAAAAAGCAGAAGGAAATTAAGGCCAAAGCACAAAAAGTTGTTATTAAAGAAATCAGATTTGGTCCTAATACGGATGATCATGATTTCGATTTCAAATTGAAGCATGCAATAAATTTCCTAAAAGAAGGATCAAAAGTAAAAGCTTACGTTCACTTCGTTGGGCGTACCATCGTATTTAAAGAAAGAGGAGTTAACCTTTTGAATAAATTTTCAGAAGCTCTTGCAGAATACGGTAAGCTGGAAATGGAACCAAAACTGGAAGGAAAAAGAATGACGATCATTCTTGCCCCTGCTCCTGCCAAAAGCAAATAACATGTTGTCTTGTGCGCCTCGGGCGTACAGATTATCTATATAAAGACCCTTTAAAACGTGAGGCTGATGTAATATCAGCTTTGCGTTTTTTGTTTTAGCAGGAAATGACTAATTTTGCAGGCTGTTTTATATTATTCAATTATTATCAATTTGTATTATGCCTAAAATGAAAACCAACTCCGGTGCCAAAAAGCGTTTTACGCTGACCGGTACAGGAAAAATTAAACGCAAACATGCGTTCCACAGCCACATCCTGACCAAAAAATCAAACAAGCGTAAGCGCGGTTTGGTAAAAACAGGTCTTATTGATGTGTCTAACCACAAACAAGTATTGGCCATGCTTGGGAAGTAATTCCGGAAGCCAGTAAAAAAGTAAATTACCATTACGGTTTTTTGTTCAACCCGATAGAAGGCATTTAAAGTCTCAAATGAGCGCCGACCGTCAAAAACAGTTAAATTATGCCACGTTCAGTAAATCATGTTGCGTCACGTGCAAGACGTAAAAAAGTATTAAAATTAGCGAAAGGCTATTTCGGCCGTCGTAAAAATGTTTGGACCGTAGCCAAAAATGCAGTTGAAAAAGCATTGGGCTATGCTTACACAGGTCGTAAACAGAAAAAACGTAATTTCCGCGCATTGTGGATTCAGCGTATCAACGCAGGTGCACGTCTTCACGGATTGTCGTATTCTGCTCTGATGGGCAAACTTAATTCAAAAGGAATTGAGCTTAACAGGAAAGTACTTGCAGACCTTGCAATGAATCATCCGGATGCATTTAAGGCAATCGTTGATCAGGTAATATAAAACAGCATCCCGCTTCGGCGGGATTTTTTTTGGCATAGATATTTTAAGGTTTGTTACTTTTGGGACAAACGATCGTCCTGAAATTCATACAATAAACTAAAACTCCATGTTAGATCAACTCTTAGGCCTGGTTCAGCAAAATTCTCAGCAGGCTATCGTTCAAAACCCTGCTGTTCCGAATGAACAGAATAACGATGTAATGCAAACGCTGCTTGGATCTATTACGGGCGGATTGCAGCAAGAAGCTCAGAGCGGCAATATTCCGGGCATTATGGGACTGCTGTCCGGCAAAAGCGGTACTACACCAAATGCGCTGATGAGCAATCCAATTGTTGCGGCAATTGCTTCAAAAGCCGTTAATGCAATTATGGAGAAATTTGGTATGAGCAGTAGCACAGCAGGTGGAATTGTTTCTTCTGTACTTCCCGGTGTACTAGGTGGTCTGATTAGCAAAGTGACCAATTCCAGTGATTCCAGCCTGGATTTTAACAGTATATTAGGAAGTTTATTGGGCGGTTCTAATCCGAATAAGTCCTCTTCAGAAGTATCCGGTTTCAACTTTAATGAAATTGGTAATGCCATGGCAGACGGAAAGCTTGACATGAGTGACCTTGTACGCATGGGCGGAAGTATTATGGGAGGAAGAAAAAACACTGCGCCGGCTAACAACGATCAGAAACAAAATGATGGCGTAGATTTAGGAGGCTTGCTTGGAGGCCTTTTTGGAGGAAAGTAACTATAACAATATATTAAGTATATCAGGCTGTTACCATATAGGTGACAGCCTGATTTTATTTTATACATAAAGGTTTATATGGTACTATTATTCTGATAAGCTTTAATTTAACCTTAGGATAAAGTATAGAACCCTACATTTGCACCAAAACAGAGTACTTAATCGGACAGATTATCCCTATAACCACATATGGAATCAAGAAGAGATTTTATTAAGAAGGCCGCTACGCTTACCGGTGGAGCAGGATTGTTCAGTATGCTGCCTTCCTCTATTCAAAAGGCAATTGCAATCAATCCCGCTCCTGGAAGTAGTTATCTGGATGCCGAGCACGTAGTAATCCTGATGCAGGAAAACCGGTCCTTTGATCATACCTACGGATCTTTGCAGGGCGCAAGAGGTTTTAATGATCCTAGAGCGATTCGCCTCCCCAACCAGAACATTGTCTGGATGCAAACCAATGCTTTTGGAGAGACCTATGTTCCTTTCCGCTTAAATATGAAAGAATCCAGAGCAACATGGATGGGTTCTTTACCGCATTCATGGACAAACCAGGTGGATGCAAGAAATGAAGGCAAGTTTGATCAGTGGCTGATTGCAAAACAACCTGGTAATAAGGATTATCAAAGAATGCCCTTAACACAAGGATTTTATAACCGTGAGGATATTCCGTTTTACTATTCCCTTGCAGATGCATTTACAATTTGTGACCAAAATTTTTGTTCCTCACTAACCGGCACCACCCCCAACAGGCTTTACCTCTGGACCGGGACCGTAAGAGAAAAACCACAGCCTGATTCTTATGCGAACGTTCGTAATGAAAACGTTACAGATCACAATGAAGCTTCATGGAAAACTTTTCCCGAAAGACTGGAAGATCATGACATCTCGTGGCGGATTTATCAGAATGAGCTGAGCATAAGCACTGGTCTTTCAGGAGAAGAGGATTCCTGGCTATCCAATTTTACTGATAATCCGATTGAATGGTTCAGCCAGTACAATATCCGCTTTTACACAGGTTATCAAAAATATCTTAAAAAACGATCTGAACAACTTCCTCAGGAAATCGCAGATATAGAAAAAAGACTTTTAAACCTGGAAGGTGATGAAGCAGTAAAAGTCAATAAAATATTAAAGGAAAAACGGACAAATCTTCAGATAGCAAATGAAGAACTGGTACGATGGAGCAGGGAAAACTTTAATAAGCTTACCCAAAAACAAAAAAATATCCATCACAAAGCGTACACAACCAACGCCAATGATCCGGATTACCGGAATGTGGCAACAGTTTCCTATCATGACGGTGATATTATCCATGAAGCCAAAGCACCTCAGGGCGATGTACTTTATCAATTCAGGACCGATGTAAATTCAGGAAAGCTCCCAATGGTTTCCTGGCTGGTTGCTCCGGAGAATTTTTCTGACCATCCAACATCTCCATGGTACGGTGCCTGGTATGTTTCAGAAGTTATGGATATTCTGACCAAGAATCCGGAAGTCTGGAAAAAGACAATTTTCATTTTATGTTATGATGAAAACGATGGTTATTTCGATCATGTCCCTCCTTTCGTGGTTCCGAATCCCTATCAAAAAGATTCGGGTTTAACTTCTGCAGGCATTGATACCAAGGTTGAATATGTTACGATGGAACAGGATATGGCAAAGAAAAACAAAAAGGAATCCCGCGACAGCCCAATTGGTCTCGGTTACCGCGTTCCGCTTGTTATTGCTTCGCCATGGAGCCGGGGCGGAAATGTTTGTTCAGAAGTATTTGATCATACTTCTATTCTGCAATTTCTGGAAAAGTTTGTCAGTCATAAATCGGGCAAAGCCATAACAGAAACGAATATCAGCGAATGGAGAAGAACGATCTGCGGTGATCTGACATCAACGTTTAAGCCTTATAGTGGTAAGGATATGCCTATTCCGGAATCTGTATCCCGCTCTGAGTTTATGGAAAGCATTTATAATGCCCAGTTTAAAAAGCTACCGAATGGATACAAAGTTTTGTCGGAAGATGAGATTACAATCATTAATAAAAATCCGTTTGCATCGACCATTATGCCTAAACAGGAACCGGGAACCCGTCCTTCCATGGCACTACCCTATGAGTTACATGTAAACGGGCGAAAAAATACTGCCAAAAATGCATTTGAGATCAGCTTCAAGTCAGGAAATGGCATATTTGGCAAACATTCAGCCGGCGCACCTTTTATAGCTTATGCATACGGATTAAAGAAAGATATTGTTAAGGTTAGAAATTATACTGTTCGCGCGGGCGACGAACTCAGGGATTCATGGGAAATCGATGATTTCGAAAATCAGACCTATCATCTTGCAGTTTATGGTCCTAACGGATTCATGCGGGAATACAAAGGCAGCTCAGAAAATCCAGGAATTGTCTCAATTATTGATTATCAATTAAATAGCAGTAAAAAACCTACCGGTAATGTTTCCCTGATAATCAGAAATGAAGGGAACGTCAAATCCACGGTCCGCATCATAGATAATGCTTACAAATCTGCTCCTATCACAAGAACCCTGGCAGCGGGTGCAGAGACTATTACAGTACTGAATTTGCAAAAAAGCTTCAACTGGTATGATTTCACTGTGGTAAGCGGCGAGAATAAGCAGCACACAACCAGATTTGCGGGTCACGTGGAGACAGGAAACGAAAGCAGGAGTGATCCATTTATGGGACAAGTCGTTTAAAATAAATTAGTTAGTGGTTTATGTCATATAAAGTAGAAAATTTTGCAGAAGCAAGTATAAAGGAATCAAGAATAAATTACAGCTTTCGATTATTGCTTTACTCATTTTTGTAATCTGATTTGAAATTTCTTTGTTTTTTAATACTGACACTTTGTCATTTAGTGCCAATTCAATAGTGAGTGGTACGGGCTTTTTAACAAAACCTGTAATGATGAATTTTCAAATACTGAAAAACTCGTCATTTCTAAATGAATCAAATAATACTAACTTATAAAATAAAAAAATGGGAAAAATTATTGGCATAGACTTAGGAACTACGAACTCTTGTGTGGCTGTAATGGAAGGTAATGAGCCTGTCGTAATAGCAAATAGCGAAGGTGCTCGTACTACACCGTCCGTAGTTGCCTTCATGGATAACGGCGAACGTAAAATCGGTGCGCCTGCAAAACGTCAGGCAATCACCAATCCCAAGCATACGGTAAGTTCTATCAAACGTTTCATGGGTAAAAAGTACGACGACGTATCCAGCGAAATGAAAACCGTTGCATACAGTGTTGAGAAAGGACCAAACAATACACCTCGTATTCCAATCGGTGACCGTCTTTATACACCGCAGGAAGTCTCTGCTTTTATTTTGCAGAAAATGAGACAAACTGCTGAAGACTATCTTGGACAGGAAGTAACAGAAGCAGTAATTACTGTACCTGCATATTTTAATGATGCAGAACGCCAGGCAACGAAAGAAGCTGGTCAGATTGCCGGTCTGGATGTAAAACGTATTATCAATGAGCCTACGGCTGCTGCTTTAGCATACGGTCTTGATAAACAACACATCGATATGAAAATTGCTGTGTTTGACTTAGGTGGTGGTACATTTGACGTTTCCATTCTTGAATTGGGTGACGGCGTATTTGAAGTAAAATCGACTGATGGCGATACACACCTTGGTGGTGACGATTTTGATCAGGTTATTATCAACTGGCTTGCAGACGAATTCAAAACAGATGAAGGTGTTGATCTGAGAAAAGATCCGATGGCTTTGCAACGTTTGAAAGAAGCTGCTGAAAAAGCAAAAGTTGAACTTTCAAGTTCTACACAAACTGAGATCAACTTACCATATATATTCCCTGTTGACGGTATTCCAAAGCACCTTGTTCGTACGCTTACAAAAGCGAAGTTTGAGCAATTGGCAGACAGCCTGTTCCTGAGAATGATGGAACCTTGCAAGAGAGCGATGAAAAACGCAGGATATTCAAACAGTGATATCAGTGAAATTATTCTTGTCGGTGGTTCAACACGTATTCCTCGTGTACAGGAAGAAGTTGAGAAGTTCTTTGGCAAAAAACCGTCAAAAGGTGTTAACCCTGATGAAGCGGTTGCAGTTGGTGCAGCGATCCAGGGTGGTGTATTGACCGGTGAGGTAAAGGATGTACTTCTTTTGGATGTGATCCCTCTTTCATTGGGTATTGAAACCCTGGGTGGAGTTTCTACTAAACTGATTGAAGCAAATACAACGATTCCTTCTAAGAAAACCGAAGTATTCTCTACGGCAGCAGACAACCAGCCGTCGGTTGAGATCCACATTCTTCAGGGAGAACGTCCGTTAGCTAATCAGAACCGTACATTGGGCCGTTTCCACTTATCTGATATTCCACCGGCACAACGTGGTACGCCTCAGATTGAAGTAACCTTTGATGTCGATGCGAATGGTATCCTGCATGTATCTGCAAAAGATAAAGGAACCGGGAAAGAACAAAAAATCAGAATTGAAGCATCAAGCGGCTTAACGGATGCTGAGATTACCCGGATGCGTGAAGAAGCAAAAGCAAACGAAGCAGCCGATAAAGCAGAACGTGAAAAAATTGATAAGATCAATGCAGCAGATAGCCTGATTTTCTCAACAGATAAACAATTGAAAGAATTTGGTGATAAACTTTCAGCAGGTAATAAATCTGCAATTGAAGGCGCGCTGACTGAATTGAAGTCTGCTCACCAGAGCCAGGATCTTGCAGGAATTGATTCTGCTATGGAAAAACTAAATACCGCATGGCAGGCTGCTTCTCAGGAGATGTATGCTCAGGGAGGTGATGGCCAGCCAGGTGCACCGGGTGAAAACCCGCAGGGCAATACTTCTTCAAATGAAGGTGCCGGTGCAGAAGATGTTACGGATGTTAACTTTGAAGAAGTTAAATAAGGGAATCCGTTCTTAAAAAAATCCCCCTCTGATCTGTTCGGATGGGGATTTTTTTTAACGTAAAATTTCAAAAGTGGGTAGATTTTGTGGATCAATACCAACAGAAAGACCTCGTCAATACTGGCACCAAGTTTTTATCACTTTAATCACAACTGTCAATCATTCAGAGACTAAAAACTAAATACAAAAAATTTATGGACGCAAGAATGGCATTACCAGAACTAATGTATTTGTCGCCGACAACCCGTGAAAAGGCAGTTACGATTGCTCAGGAGCTGTTGAGAACAAATAAAATCTCACCTCGTGAAGCTGTTTCCAAGGCAATTTTAATTGCTAAAAACTGGGCGGTTAAAAATGTTAACCGCAATGTTTGGAAAAAATTGAAGTCAATTGAAACAGAAATGATATGACGGAATTAAAATTGAAAGATCAGGTTGCCATTGTTACCGGATCAAGCTCAGGAATTGGTAAAGCTTGCGCCATTCACCTAGCATCGCTGGGAGCAAAAGTTGTCGTGAACTATTCATCAAATGCGGAGGAAGGTCAGTCAACAGTAGATGAAATTGAGAAATACGGCGGAGTTGCCATCCTGGTAAAAGCCGATGTCAGCCATGAAGAAGAAGTGAAGGCCATGTTTAATAAAACGATAAACGAATTTGGCCGTTTGGATATTTTGGTAAGCAATGCAGGATTACAGCAGGATTCTTCATTTTTAGAAATGACGCTTACACAATGGCAAAAAGTAATTGATGTTAATCTGACAGGACAGTTTTTATGTTGTCGTGAAGCCGCCAGACAATTTGTAGCACAGGAAAAAGCGAAGGCGGAACCGGATCATAGTGAACTATCTATTGGGAAAATAATTCTTATGAGTTCCGTGCATGATATAATTCCCTGGGCCGGACATGTTAATTACGCTGCTTCGAAAGGTGGGGTCATGATGCTGATGAAATCGATATCTCAGGAGCTTTCTCCATATAAAATCAGAGTAAATTCAGTAAGTCCGGGTGCTATTAAGACAACAATTAATAAAGAAGTCTGGTCCGATCCCGAAAAATACAAAAGCCTTTTACAGTTGATCCCATATAAAAGAATTGGTACACCGCAAGATGTTGCTAAGGCAGTTTCCTGGCTGGCAAGTGATGATTCTGATTATGTTAATGGAGAAACCTTATATATCGATGGTGGTATGACATTATATCCTGAATTTGCCGATAATGGCTGACAAATAATTTTAAATTTAGAAATCAGAAAGGCACCGAAAATTTCGGTGCCTTTCTGATTTTAACGGTGTAAAGGCTAAACCTATGTTTACTTCCTAACACTGTATGGGATTGAACATCCCGTTCAGCCCGACTAGGTCGTTCAGACCGGATTAAAAATTACCATATTCAAACTGGCCTTTTTCAACCGACCAGTCATTCCCAAAAAATCCCGTCATTTTCACGCTTTTAAATCCATGATTTAGCATATCGGAAGAAAATATCATCAGGTCGGGAAAACCGCTTCCTCCGGCAAAATACTGATTTGCATTGGCTGCCTGCATTCCTGATTTTCCAGTTCCGCTGATAACGGCTATGGAAACAAACTTGCTATCCTGCCGGGGCCAGGTAAAATATGCAGACAGATTATCACCTTTAAATTCTCTTGTACCGACAATAATCTTTTCTCTCGAAACCTGTACCGGACAATTACTTAATAACTTTTTCCACGCAAGGTTATTGGATGAATTACCATAAATTATAACTCCCCTATCTTTAAAAGCCGACGGATTAAAATCCTTATCTGCTATCAGATCTACGGCACCATTTCCACGATAATACCAGGTTTCTGAATCATAACGTGCTTTTTCAAATGCCCAGATATTTTCCTGTTCCGTACCACCTGTTGCATATACAAAAACCATCTTATTTCTGAAAGGATCTTTGAACGTACCGTTTCGGTCAATACCTTTTTCATTTTCGGGTAAGGTACCTGACAATATTAGCCGATCCGTTTTTCTGACTACGACCGTTTCATTATCGCGCGTAACTTTATATTTAACCGGACTTAAACTATCAAATGAAATTGTTAATTCTGTACCTGTTTTAAAAGAGGCAAGGTTGAGTGAGAAGGTAGCAATATTCTCTGTTGTTCCGGAAATCGTATTCTTTTGCTTATTACTGTCAACAATTATGCGGCTATAATTCAAAGGTGATATTTGCTGATTGATTGTTGCCCACTTATATTTTCCTGAGACACCCGGATTGGCAGTTGTAAAATCAATGTGGCTGGTAGCCGTATCCTTAGCAATGGAATGCCAGCTGAAAAAGTTAAAAATTGGCGGCCAGTCGACGCTGATATCTCCATACCAGTGCTCGCCGCCGATGTGTTCATAGTAACTAAAATCACTGTGAAAGCCAGCAAGTATTTTCTTCATCTGACGGGCATATTCTACCGAAACGGTTTTGTCAGCATCTCCATGGGCGATGTACACGCCAAGTCCTTTGTAATTTTGTGTAAGGGCTAATACATTGCTGGCATTACTTGCACGAAGTAACATGGCCTCTACCGGAGATCCTGCGCTATCAGGTATCATACCATCATGAGAGCCATAAGTTGAAAGCGTCGGATAACCTGCTGAAGGCGCAATCGCCGCCCACTTGTCAGGATAGGTTGCACCCAGGAACCACGTACCATGTCCACCCATGGAGTGACCGGTGAGATAAATTTTTGAAGGATCAGGGTTAAAGGTTCTTTTGGCAATTTCCAGAACTTCCAGAGCATCCAATCTTCCCCAATCTTCCCAGTTGAATCCTCTGGGACGGCGGTTAGTTGGTGCTACCAAAACACCCCAGTCTTTTGGCTTATAAGCTCTTGCCTGACTGATGGCTTGTACTTCTGCCCCATGGACTGAGAAGAACAATGCCGGCTGCACCCCGGCATTACCAATGTAGGGCGATACAGCATAATATTGAACGCTACCATCGATATCACTTATGAATGTGCGGCTATATTGCTTTCCGGCTTCAGAAGTTTCCATTTCAATTAATTTTGAATCCAGGTCCTTATTATTTTGAAAAAGATTTAATTTGACCGGAAACTTATTTGGCGGGACAGAGGATCCAGCATTGACCAAAACACCTACCTTTCGGGTTGAAAACGCAGAAATTACCGGAAGCGGTGTTACTATTGATCTGCCGCCAACATCCGTTTTTACCGAAAGACCGTTCAATGGTGCTGAAGAGGTGTTCACTACGACAACGCCAACCCAAAGTGAATCATTTTTTAAGCCTACAACGGCGTTAGGCATCGTTATATCCGCTGTATTTAAAAATACAGGTTTTTCAGGAAACGTAAGCTTGGCAGTGATTCCTCCAAAACGGCCGAAGCGCGCAACCCGGACATAGAATTCATTTCTACCTTTTTTTAATTTTAACGCCAAATTCATCCATCCATACCTGTAAACATCCCCGCCCCGTGGCGTGCCGTTTACAAAAACCATGTCGTTTCCGGTAACGTTTAAAATTGCAGATTGCTCTTTTTTTGAATCGTATGTCAGATAAACATAGCCGTTTGAAAATGAATCTCCGCGGAAGCGATGAGATGTATCCGATTGTACAGGTTTCCACTTCAATTCGGAAAGGCCGGTGCTCAGACTGCCACCCTCTTTTGGCGTGATCAGACTATCATTATAAAGTAAATAGGCAAGCTTATCCTTATAAATTGCTTCCCGGCCATATTGATGAACAGGACCGATTCCCAAGCCAGTCGTAAAATAATGTACTTTTTGAGCAAAGGAAATAATAGAAAGCAGAAGTAGGCCGCATGAAAATATTAAGTTCTTCATTATTAGGTTGAAGGAATCAGAAGTTACTGTATGATTATGAACCGCTGCTAAATTTAGAGGTGACAGCGTTAGCTGACGAAAATAACTTAAAAGTGTTAAAAGGAGAAGCAACGTTGTGACCCGGAAAGCCTAAACCAATTTAACTACCTGATAATCATTAAAATAATTTTATAAATTAATTTAAAAACTAGATTGTGTTGATGAACTTTATTTAATTAAAGATCATTAGGTTCTATTTTAAAGCTGCATTGTTACTAAATAATGGATCAGAAACTAACATACTGATTACTGTTAGCAGAAGTACGAATTGGAGTAACCGGAGAAGTTCTACCCGACTCCCTTATTATTTCAATAATAAGGGAGCGGATGAGAGGAGGGTTTAAATATCTTTTCGAGGAAGGAAGAATTAGATGTATGTATACCGTCTATTTCTTTCTGATTTTGATAAGTCAAATTTCGATAAAATTTAATTACCCTCTATCATGGAAAACCATGATATTATAGCAGATTACCCATGATTTTTACTTCTTTATTTGGAACAAAAGCGTAAGAAAAGGATATTTATATCATTCCTACGATTTTGACTGCCTGATATTGAAAGCGCATCTCCCTGTAAGATTAATATATCTGGTGATATTCTTTCTGGCTCTGGCCCACTCTTCGGGCATAGCACAAACTTCATTTCATTTCAGGCATATAGGTGTTGAAAATGGCTTATCGCAAGGTTCTGTCTACCATATGCTCAGGGATTCAAGAGGATTCATGTGGCTGGGAACACAGGACGGTATCAACAGATTTGACGGCAAAAATATTGAAGTGTATCTTTCGGGTGCATCCGGGAAGTCAACCAATGTTCAGGGCATTGCTGAGGACACATCAGGAAACCTCTGGATCGGATCACATCAGGGGCTTTATCAATACATCAGAAAAAAAAACCTTTTTGTAAATTCTGCATTTAAATACGGTCCGGCTCTGACTTCTGTACATGTTTTCAGTGACCGGAAAAAGAATATTTTTATACTATCAGAAAAGGGATTAAGCCAGATTAAAGGCTCCGCGATGACATTATTAACCAAAAAAATAACTTACGACAGATCTCAGGTTAATAATTTTGTGGCAGAATCTTCTGATGGAGATTTTTGGTTTACCGATTTACAAAAGGGCATTAAACGGTTTTCGGTGAAGTCCGGAAAAGTGTACAATTACTTTTCAGGAAAGCCGGAAAATATAAAGGGTGACCCTAAAACTTTCACTTCAATTTCATCCGGCAATAACGGAAATATCTGGCTGGGTCATGGAAAGGATCTGATGCTTTTTAAATACAAAACAGGCGAAATTCAATCTTTTAAAGGGGATTTAGTCTCTGGCGGCCATACCATTTTTGATATTGCAGAAGATAAAAAAGGAGTGCTTTGGATTGCAACTGAAAGTAATGGAATCTTCCTATTTGATCCGACAAGAAAAAAAGTTATCAGTCATTTAACGCATGAATACGACACACCCAATAGCTTACGATTTAATGAAGTAAGCAAAATTTTTATCGATGAAAATAATGATGTATTTGCCAGTACGGATCCACAGGGCATTGATGTGATAAGTGCTGTGCCTTCCGGATTTAAGAATTATACATACGGCAGGGACAAGCAATATGCATTAAGTGCCTATTCGATAAGAGGAATTGCAGAAGATAAAGATTCTACCATCTGGGTCGGTACAGAACTTGGCGGAATAAACCGTCTAAATATTAAAACTGGAAAAGTATCGCATTATACTTCTGCGCAGGGGCTTCCGGGAAACAGCATCCGCTATCTGTTTAAAGATGCGCACGATCAGATCTGGGCTTCTACCGAACATGGCCTGGCATTCTATTCTGGTTTAAAAAACAGGTTTATCGCAGTTATCCTACCCATTGTGTGTGAAATAACCAATATGCTTTATATTGGTGGAGGCCAGTTGCTTCTGACAACAGACAAAGGTTTAATGCTGCTTGACGGTAAAAGTAAAACAATATCCAGCCATTCACATACCGGTCTTGTTGGCGGCTATGGCTCTTACATGGATCAAAATACTGGTTTTATTTATGTCTCAAACCGATACCGGGGTGTTGATGTATTCAAGCTTAATAATAAACAACTGGTATTTAAATTTAGACTGTTGTCAGCATTTCACGTCATGCACATGTATTCTGACGGAAAATATCTTTGGTCAGCAACAGATCGCGGGCTGGTAAAACTGAATATAAAAAAGAACAAAACTGAAAAAGTATATGGTATCTCCGATGGTTTGCATCATGAATTCCTTTATGCAATCTTACCAGGTCTTGATGATAATTTATGGTTAAGTACAAACCGTGGGTTGTCCCGGTTTAATAAGCGCAGTGAGCAATTTGAGTTTATTAAGGAAATAACTCCGAGAGAATATAATTCCCGGTCAGCTTTGGTAACAGAAGCGGGTGATCTCTATTTTGGAAGCACAACCGGACTTGATGTGATACATCCCAAAGCACTTAAATTACGAACCGATCCTGTTGGAATATACCTGACTGACATAAATTATGATCACACAAAAGACGTCTCTGATACTTTTCACTTCGGTGAACTACCCACCATTACCCTTCCTTACGCTCAAAACACCATCACACTGAAATTTAGTGCAATTGATTACCGCAGCGGTGGTCTAAACCGTTACCGTTACTTATTAAAGGGATATGATAACGACACAATTTATTCAGGTACAATAGACCAGGTAAGATATGCAAGACTACCTGCCGGAGACTATGAGTTTACTGTTCAGGCATCCGATCTTGGAGGAAAATGGGTGTCGCCTTTTAAAAAATTAACGATAATCATTCATCCTCCTTTCTGGCAAACCTGGTGGTTTGTTCTCGCTTTGTGTCTGGCCATTGCAGTCTTAACTATCTTTTCTGTCAGAAAATATCTTGATGCAAGGTTGTTTGCGCAAAGACTTGAATCAAATAAAAAAATTGAATTGGAAAAAGAGCGAAGCCGTATTGCGCGGGATATGAATGATAGCCTTGGATCAGAGCTTTTTGGCCTTAAATTACTCGGACAGATTGCTCTGTCACAGTCGAGCCGGGAAGATGCTGATTCATACATTCAAAAAATTGTTGATACATCCAAAGGGATCTCGGAAAAGATCAGTGAGGTTATCTGGTTGACGGATTCGGATCAGGATAATGTTGAAAGCTTATGGAATTATATCAGAAAAAATGCCCATATTTATTTAAAACCTTCCGGAATTTATTACAGCTTTGATCCGCTGCCAACCGAAAGATCCGTTTCCATTTCTGGTGAAAGAAGGCACGAAATCCTCAATTTTAACCGACAGCTATTTATTGTGCTTACCAAAGCATGCGAATTCCCGCAATGCAGGGCAATTTTTGAGGTTCAGGAAAATATTTTACTGATCACACTGCAAAACGCGGATTTGAGCGAAACAGAGAAAGCCCTATTTACACACCTGCAACGGTTACAGGGTATGATCACTTTCATTTCAGATCAGGTTAAAGAAATCAGGATTCCTCTGAATGTCTAATTCAGCAAATCGTGTTTAACGGCAAAAAGAACAAGTCCCACAACACTTTTAGCTCCGATCTTCTGCATCAGATTACGGCGGTGCGTTTCCACGGTGGGTACACTGATAAATAACTTTTCAGCAATTTCATTTGTCGACATTTCCTGACCTACCAGTCGTAATATTTCCAGTTCTCTTAATGTCAGCTTGGCAAATGTCCCGGGTTTGGTTGTTAAACTTTCATCTTTACCCACTGCGAGCTCCACAATTACTTCATTACTGAAATATTTTTTACCGCTTAAAATTGTACGTATAGCCAGAAACAATTCATCAGCATCAGCCATTTTCAGTACATAACCATTTACACCGATCTTTATCGCCTCCCGGATTTGCTTCACATCCTCTACCATGGTTAGCATGAGGATTTTCGATTGCTGATCAATTTTACGCACTTCAGAACAAACTTCTACGCCATTCATCAGTGGCATACGCATATCCGTAACGATCAGGTCTGCACCATGCTTTTTAAAATATTCTATGGCAGCATTTCCATCTGTAAAGGCACCAACCACTTCAATACTGTCCAGAGAAGAAAGCAGCAGGGAAAGGCTATCCAATACAATCTGATGATCGTCAACCAACAAAATTTTAACCTTTTCTGAACTCATTGAAAATTATTAAAATTAAAAAATCTGACAGCAACATTCTGAAACTTAAAATCAGGATTATTATTATTCTTTTAACAGCATGTTATAAAAACACGTCTGTATACTATTTTCGCCAAATATTTACGGCAGATATAAATCTCTATGACCCTATTAAATACTACAATCAGGCTTTTTAGCAAGACCAAATGGTTTGCCTGGATCTGGACAATTCTGATACTAATTGCCTGCAGCTGGCCAGGTAAATCTATGCCGGAGGCGCCGGTTGTAGGTTTTGATAAGATCGTCCATATCGGACTATTCAGTGTGTGGGCTGTATTGTGGCTTATGGCTTCCCGGAAAAAGGCTTTAATTATTATTCTCCTGGGATTTGCCTATGGCCTGGGATTGGAAGTATACCAACAGCTTCTGCCTTTCGACCGTACATTTGACTGGTGGGACGCACTGGCAGATGCTGCTGGTATATTATTAGGTGCTGGTTTTAAAAAGGTTGTATTAGACCGTTATCTCCAGCGTTTGTATTGATTGATCAACCCGTTTGTAGAGCTGTCGTGGTTTGAAACCGGCCAGTCATTTTGCAATTCAGGATAGATTTTGTTTGCAAGCTGTTTACCCAGTTCAACGCCCCACTGGTCGAAGCTGAAAATATTCCAGATTACACCCTGTACAAAAATTTTGTGCTCGTACATCGCAATCAGGCTTCCAAGAACTTTGGGTGTTATTTTTTTAACCAATATGGAATTGGTTGGCTTATTACCCTGAAACACTTTGAAAGCTGTCAGGAAATCAATTTCTTCTTTTTCCTTACCCGCAGCTTCCAGTTCTGCTTTTGCTTCTTCATAGTTTTTTCCATTCATCAGTGCTTCCGTCTGTGCGAAGAAGTTGGATAACAACATCTTGTGATGGTCTCCAAGCGGGTTATGGCTGGTTGCCGGAGCTATGAAATCGCAAGGGATCAATTTAGTACCCTGATGTATCAACTGATAAAATGCATGCTGCCCGTTTGTACCCGGCTCTCCCCAGATCACCGGACCGGTTTGATATCCTACGGGCTCACCGTCGCGACCGACATATTTACCGTTGCTTTCCATATCTCCCTGCTGGAAATAGGCAGCGAAACGGTGCATATACTGATCGTAAGGAAGAATGGCATGTGATTGGGCATCAAAAAAATTGTTATACCAAATGCCAAGCAATGCAAGGATCACAGGGATATTCCGGTCCAGCTTGGTCGTGCGAAAATGATTATCCATATCATGAGCACCGGCAAGCAGCTGTTCAAAATTCTGATAACCGATAAAACATGCAATGGAAAGACCGATAGCAGACCAAAGTGAATAACGCCCTCCTACCCAATCCCAAAAACCAAACATATTTTCAGGATCAATACCAAACTTTTCAACTTCTGCCCGGTTGGTAGAAATAGCGACAAAATGCTTCTTTACATGTTCGCTGTCAATTGCTTTTTCTAAAAACCAGTTACGTGCAGAAACGGCGTTGGTCATCGTTTCCTGTGTTGTAAAGGTTTTTGAAGCAATCATAAACAGTGTTGTCTCCGGATTTAAAGACTTTACTGTTTCAGCAATGTGCGTACCGTCCACATTAGAAACAAAATGTACATGCAGACCTGCTTTGCTGTATGCTTTAAGTGCCTCTGTCACCATGACCGGGCCCAGATCACTTCCGCCAATTCCGATATTTACAATATCAGTAATTTCTTTTCCAGAATAACCCTTCCAGGCACCGGAACGGATACGTCCTGAAAAATCCTTCATTTTGCCCAGGACCTCATTTACATCAGGCATAACGTCTTTTCCATCCACCATAACCGGGGTGTTGGAACGGTTACGTAAAGCAGTATGCAGAACAGAACGCCCTTCTGTGGCATTGATTTTCTCACCTGAAAACATCTGTTCAATGGCATCTGCTACGCCTGCTTCCTCTGCCAGCTGTACGAGATAAGACCGGGTCCTGGTCGTTATTCTGTTTTTTGAATAATCCAGGAATATATCTCCAAAACGGATTGAGAATTTTTTAAATCGGTCCGGATCTTCTTCGAACAAGGCTCTCAACGGTTTTTGAGCTATGGACTTTTGGTGCGTTTTTAGCTTTTTATAAGCCGCTGTCTTATCAAAAGGGATGGTTTTCAGCATCTTGTTATGGAGTTAAATATCAAAAAGATCAAATTATGCAGGATAAAAAATCTGTCATCCTGCCGTCTGCCTGCAAAAATAGGACATTACTGCACGCCAAACCACTTTTTAGTATCAGGCAACACTGCAAACGCCCCGAAAATAACCAACAGACTCTGCAATTCCGGCAAGAGGATCTTTCATATCTTTCTCATATTCAAGACTGCATGAACCGGAATATTTAACCTTCCTCAGCATTTTAACATAAGCAGGAATATCAATTATACCGCGCCCCAGTTCACAGGTAGTACCTTCTTTTTTGGCAGCGGTTACGTTTTTAAGGTGCATATCAAAAATCCGCTTGTGATATTTTCCAAGGTCCGCAGCAGCATCCCGACCATCCCGGGTATCATGCCCCATGTCAAAACAAATTCCTACGCGCGGATCTAGATCTTTGATCAGATTATAAATAGAAGTGGCATTCGGATAGAGCTTATCTTCCGGGCCGTGATTGTGAATGGCAAACCTGATGTCGTATTCTTTTACTTTTTTCTCGAGATAAGGCAGATCTTCATGATTAGGAATGCCGATAATCAACTTAACACCTACTCTTTTGGCATAATCAAATGCATTATCGATGTCCTGTGTTGTTTTAACATATATCGGACCAACTGCGTAGCCAGTTACGCCAGCCTGTTTTAATTTATCATGAAAAACAGTAATTTCTTCTGCCGTACTTTTATAAGGAAGATGAAAATCTTTGATACAAAGCTGATGAACGTCCAGTTTCTTCATCATGGCGAGCGCTTCATCCAGTTTAAAGTGAAGGAAACTATATCCGGCGATACCCAGTTTGAAGGTATCTTCCTTTTTTTCCTTAGCTACTTCAGCACTTGCTGTTTCGGGAAAAGAAAACATACTTCCGGCAATTATACCGGCTATTCCTTTTTTTACAAAATTGCGTCTGTGGTTCATTTTGATATAATTATTGAATGCTTTTTAATAAGGACGATTTATTCTTCATTTACCACCCGGATCAAATATAAATCATAAGATGTCAATCCGCCCGGCTCATATTTTCAACTTTATGCCCCATCGATTGATCACACCAGTTAGTAAGATTACCAGCAGCGAAAAGATTAGTGATTTGATCAGGCCAACAAGGCCTGTACGCATAAAGAGCGGCAGACTGATGCTGGCTATGGTAATTATAGCATACCACACATACGGTACCAGATAACAGGTTAATGTTGCCGTACCCGCTGGCCGAATCGGCAGCGCCCATCTACTTTTGTTTTTAATATCAACCAGCCAATAGAAAAAAACAAAGCTAAGAAAGCTTATTCCGGAACAAATACCAACCCAGGCCGGCGTAGCTCTGATTTTTGAAATACCCCAGAAAGGTCTCACTGAAAAACCATAAACCAGACAAAGGGCTCCTAGCCCCATTAGAATTAAAACGAATCTCAATGGTGTTCCTTCCGGCTGATACTTTATATAAATCGCTGAGGCCGCCACACCTGCCATCGTAAATGCAGGCATAGATCCGCTGCCAACAATCCAGACATATTCCCGGATTCCATTCAGAAATCCCAATGAGCCAGCGAAATCAGCAAGGTTAAAAATTACAAAGAAAACCCAGGCTGTGATAATCAGAATAAGATTATTTTTAAGAAAAAGATAGGCGACTGCACACAGCAAATACGACCAGCCGATTAATCCCAGAATCCCCCACCAGTGCGTTTCCATCCAGGAAGGATTTCCCGCGTCACCACCTTTATAAATTGCTGACAGGAAAATCAGCAACAGGTATCCGACGATTTTTAGCCCAACATAGAATTTTCTTTTACCCGGCTTATCCGGATAAACATTCCAAATCAGGAAGAAAGCGATGATCAGCAGAATTCCCCATACATATTTAGGCAGGACCATTCCCTCTGAAATCATGCTTTCATAGTTAACCAGAAAAATACCCATTAACAGCAGTGCGCACGTACGTTCCAGAATGTGAATTAAGATAGTCTTATGACGATCACCTTTAGTTATTCTGTTGTTGATGGCAAACGGCAGCGACAGGCCAACAATAAAGAGAAAGACCGGAAACACTACATCGGACAAACCCATGTCGTCGGCCGCAGCTTCACTGTGTTCCAGCCATTTGGGAACACCTTCCAATGACCACAGATCATTTACAAAAATCATCAGAAACATGGTGAAGGCACGGAAAATATCAATTGAATCCAGCCGGACAGACGTTATTTTATTGGTTTGCATGAAACTCCGGGGAAAGATATTATTTGTTTAATGCCTCAAATAGCTGTACAAAACTTTCGACCTGTCCGTCTTTTTTATCAGGATAGGCCTTAGACTGATCCATGGCATTCAGAAAGCTACCGACTCCTGACCAGATAGTCTGCATCATTCCCAGATAGCGCCCGGCCAGTTTGGGATTCACCTTCGATTTATATGTTTTATAATCTTCGTACTGAGACAAGCCAACCAACGGTTTATTCCAAACGCAGGTAATGACATTGAACCCTTTCATAGCGAGGTAGGCGGCCGTAGGTTCGGAGCGTTCGTAATGCCAGTCGCAGATAGTAACATCCCTGGGAATAAGGTCTATTGCAGGATAAGTATTGTTTTCGCTCGCCTCCCACATCCCAATGCCCGTTTGCTTTCCATCAATGAGCCTGTCGCCCCAAATCCAGAGTTTTCTGTTTTTTTCTGCCAAATGATCCCTGATCTTGGAAACCTCACCTGCAAACAGCTCTGCTTTATTTTTGCCTTTACATCTTGGACATTTATCGTCACCAATATAAAAAACCTCATCCATTCCTGCATGAAAGTCAGTTGCTTCAAAAGCATCCATAATTTCATCTACCAGATCAAAAACTACTTTATGAACTCCAGGATGCAGCGGACAATAACTTTTGCAATATAAGCCGTCAGCATTCGGCCATTCATACTTTTCCGGCATTTTTACATGCGGTGTTTCATCAAAATCCGGGTAAACTTTCAGTAAATTGGTTGTCGACGATGCCCATGACTGATGTCCCAGCAAATTGATCTGCGGAATTAGATTGATTCCTTTAGCCTTACATATTTT
>Ga0265797_10001311_pt1 | contig 43976 bp, 53 predicted proteins | sample P2T30metagenome_FD_192433 | JGI IMG/M metagenome (GOLD analysis project Ga0265797, IMG submission 192433) | Plant litter microbial communities from East Loma Ridge, Irvine, California - P2 T30 | ecosystem: Environmental > Terrestrial > Plant litter > Unclassified | place: USA: California...
ACATGTAGTCCTCGTCGTGAAAATGCAAAAGCCTTCGCAAATCTAGATGTGTTCTATCAGAATAGAGTATGAAGGCAGGCACTCAAGCATCCTAAGTGATCTTTGGACTCGCCTCTTTTGCCAAGCTGAGGTGTATTCAGCCGCAGATTGAGTATTGCCGTGCTGCCGTGCGTGCATGCATGTATGCATAGTAGTGCTCGCTTACTACAACACAATAATACTTGGCCATACTCGCATCTTCCTACCGTCTGTTGGACATCAGACGTTACGCGTGGGTGCCTGGTGTATCGAAATCGTAATAGAGAGAGGTGATAAGGCATCTCGACTTGAACACATGGATGCCCATCGCCTACATAGTACAAGGAGCCAGATGCCTCCTCAAGAGGTCGATTTACCATTTCATGACAAGGTGCGGTGACAAGATGCTGTATAGCATCAACGGTGCTCCAGGTCAATTTCGTCGATATCGTCTCCGTGTTGGTCAATTATTGCTACGAGTCAACCTGGAGCTCCGATCATGCCGTGCCGTGAACAAAAGACAAGAAAACACCGTTGGCAGGCGTGGGGGAACAATGGGGCATTTTCTGGGGAAAGGGCCGTCTGAAGTGAAGTGCCTCGGTCTTGAGACGTGCCGTCTGTCACATGCCTGCCGCGCGACCAGCAAGCACATGCCGACCACTTCATCTTGTCCTCCTCCAACGCCGTCTCGTGCTCCCATCCACGTAGCCTTGCATTCCATGTCGCCGTTTTCCACCGCTGCCGGTCTCCCACAATGGCCGGTCAAGCGTCCGCTCTCGCCCAAGTGTACTCGACCGGCTCGCTGAAACGCTTCCTCCAAGACCTCACGACTCTCTACATCTCGAACCGCACGCGCATCTCTCGCGGTGTGTACCTCGCACTCTTCCTGATCGTCACAAACCGGATCCGGAACACTATCAAAGAACAGAAAGCCGCGACTGCAAGAGTTGCGGAAGCTCGGCGTCGAGGACCCAGCACTGGGCCTGCAAAAGGGAAAGGCGATGCCGCTGGGAAGAAGAAGGTCGAGCTGAACAGGGAGTTCTTCCGCAGTTTGGGGAAGCTGCTCAGGATATGTGTGCCTGGATGGAAGAGCACCGAGGTCCGGCTTCTGGGGAGCTATTCGGTATTCCTTGTGCTGAGGACGTTGATTAGTCTTTACGTCGCTGAACTTGATGGGCGGTTGGTCAGCAGCCTTGTAAAGGGCAAAGGCAAGGAGTTTGCCAAAGGGCTGGTGTGGTGGATGATAGTTGCGGTGCCGGCAACGTTCACGAATTCCATGGTAGGCTCTGCTGTAAAGGACTGACATCCGGTATTGACAGGCTGACAATATCCGTGTAGCTATCATGGCACCAGACGACACTAGCACTGAGATACAGGACACGACTAACACATCACATCCACCACCGCTATCTTCACGAAATGACGTTCTACACGCTATCCGCTCTGGACGATCGGATAAAGAACGCAGATCAGCTGGTCACGGTCGATGTGAGCAAGTTCTCCAACAGCCTTGCCGAGCTGTATGGCAGCCTCTCGAAACCCATACTAGACCTTATAATATACAACTGGAGCCTTAGCCGTAGCGTTGGTGGAGAAGGCCTGTTCGCGATGAGTCTTCTCGTGCAACTGAGCGCAAGTCTAATGCGAGCTCTCACGCCGCCTTTCGGCAAGTACGTTGCAGAAGAAGCACAACTTGAGGGGGAGTTCAGATTCCAGCATTCACGCCTCATCGACTACAGCGAGGAAATCGCCTTATACAACGGACATGAGGCCGAGAAGGATACCCTGGATAAAGGGTACTTCACGCTCATCAAACACGTGAACAGGATCTTGAGGCGGAAATTCTACCACGGCATCATGGAAGACTTCGTGGTCAAGTATTTCTGGGGCGCGCTTGGCCTTTTGCTTTGCTCGATCCCAGTTTTCTTTCAGGTCCCTGGTGCTATTGCTGGTGGAGGTGGCCGCGACAGAACAGAGAGCTTCATCACTAGCCGAAGACTGCTGTTGGCAAGCAGTGATGCTTTCGGGCGCTTGATGTTCTCCTACAAAGAGGTCTCGCAGCTTGCCGGCTACACTAGCCGTGTCAGTATGCTCTTGGAGGTGCTGGCTGACTTGAGGCGAGGCCACTTCGAGAAGCAGCTCGTCTCCTCCGCGTCGACCGATGCGAACTCTGCTGTGCTCAGCGGCCGTGGCACGCAAGAGGAGGGCGAAGACATCAAGTTTGAAAACGTCCCCATAGTCTCCCCGAACGGCGACATCCTCGTCAAGTCTCTCAACTTCCACATCCAACGAGGCGACCACCTCCTGATCGTTGGCCCAAATGGTTGCGGAAAGTCAAGCTTGTTCCGCATTCTTGGTGGCTTATGGCCAGTTTACGGCGGCAAAGTGCGCAAGCCACCAAGCGAAGACATCTTTTACATCCCCCAGAGGCCTTACCTCAGCAAGGGCACGCTCAGACAGCAGATCCTGTACCCAGACGGCTTGTACGAGATGCGCCAGAAAGGCGTCACCGACCAGGACCTCATGGAGATCCTAAAAGTCCTCGGCATCGATGCGCTCCTCGGCATCCAAGCACCCGGAAGCTCTACGACAGACGACAAACCAGGCACAGGCCTGAACACCGAAGCCGAATGGACCGACGTGCTATCCACGGGCAACCAACAGCGCATCGCCGCCGCCCGCCTCTTCTACCATGCGCCCAAATACGCCATCCTGGACGAGTGCACCTCGTCCGTCACCGGCGAAGTGGAAAAGATCATGTACGACGAGGCGAAGCGGCTGGGCATCACGCTCATGACGGTCTCGCACCGCAAGAGCCTGTGGCGCTATCACGGCTGGATCCTGCAGTTCGACGGCCAGGGCGGACATGTGTTTGCGAAGCTGGACGCCGAGAAGAGGCTGAAGCTTGAGGACGAGAAGGATGAGTTGGATGTTCTGTTGAGGGGTGTGCCGGAGCTGGAGAAGAGGATTGCTGAGTTGGAAGCGGGTGGCTGATTGGGGGAGGAGGGCTTGGTTGCTGCAGTAATCACTGTATTCACATGGCGCACTACTACCTTCCTACATTACTGATGGACGCCTTGTTTGTTAGGCTTCGCGTTCTTTCTCCGCTTTCACTCGTGAGTGGTTGGTTCACGCCTGCTGTGTTGGCACACGACTGCTCCTCTCGATTTAGGTGCAGGAACAGACGCTCGCCGTGTCTATGTCTGTGGCTACGATCATCGATATTCACAGTGCTGAGCTACAGTATTTAACTGAGCCTTCGACATTTGACGAAGGCGTTCGGACATGACATTTGTGACGACCAGGCGGACAGGCAGCCACCATCACATTAAAGCACAGTAGTCCTCATAGAAGGGGAAGAGAGTTTGCTTTGCCTTACCTTGCCTTGTCTCGCTAATAATAGGTACATGTAGTGAGGCAAGGCAGACAATATCGAGAGAGGCCGCCATCGCCCTAAACGGATTGGCGCTAAGGCAAAATGAGGCGCAGCGGGATGTGAGAGACACACAGCATGCAGCAGAACCTGGAAAACCACTATGACATGGGAAGGCCTCCGAATGGATCGCCACGATTAGACGTTGTGCATGTGTGATGGTGACTGGGTTTGCTAGTTGGGAGTATATAAGAAACAAGTGACCCCGGAAATTGACTGCTTCGCCTCAAGATGTCTGCTTGCCTGCCTTATTACTCATCGCTTTCGTTACCTTATTTGCCTTAGGCACCCCTTGGCTGAAGCAAGGGATGACTTGTCGAATGTTTTTCTTGGACATTCAGTCTGAAAAGAAATAACAGAAAGAGATACGATCCGTCCAGACGTCTGTTACGTTGACGCGAAGAACGAAGTCCTGCTGTGTTTTTGAACTCAAGTCAAACAGAAGGACCCGCTCAACACACGTCCTAATGCCCTTTAATAACGAGAGAAAAATATGAAACGACGGATCACCTGCGCGTCCTCGACCTCGGATGGTCATCGACGAGATGCCGCCTGCCGGCGTCGATGTCTCTCGGTCTTCTCTGTGACGACGTATGGCGTACAGTCTGACCCAATCCGACCGGACTGCTTCAGTTCCTGCAGTTGTACATCGCTTATGGCCCGCACGCTCCAGAGATACTGGACCAAAGGGGCGTCGGGCTCCTCGGACAATTCCTCGTCGTGGGAAAGGACGTCGTGCTCTTGGGCGAAGTGCTCCCACCGCTGATCCCACGCCTCCTCGCCATCTTGTCTCGAAGCGGTCCACGCACAAGATGAGTACGGACACCGCAAATTCCTGGGCGGTGCCCTGCCCTTGAAATGGCTCTTGCAGTGCTCGTTCCAGTGATCAACATCCGTAAAGGTTTGTGGACAGTTGAGGAATCTGAAAAGACAAGGGACACCTCTCGGCTTCATTTTGACTGGCCTGCAAGAGTCATTGGTCTCGCTATCACTTCCTGCATTACTGATGCAGTATCCGTCGCCATCGAAAGGACCCGGACGCACCGCAATGCCAGTGTCCGAGCTACACAGAGTTGATTCGCTTTGGGACGACGGTCCAGAGCTCAGAGATGGCACCGAACTCGTGGGGCTCGAATTACGGCTCGCCATACTTTTTGTTGTCAGCACCATCGAGGACTGGACGGCTGGCAGCGATCTTGGAATGCTTGCTGGGAATCCTGGGCACGAGTACGCTTGTACGGCGAAGCCAGGCCCTGGCGTTTTCTGGTCGTTGCTCCAATCCTGGATCCTGGACTGGATCTTTTGAGAGCCCAGACGGGCGAACAACGGACCCTGCATACCTTGTGGAGAGTATGCGCTGTCCCGACGCCCACTTTCGGAAACATGCTCCGAGTTTGGTGCCGACATTATTGCGTGTCCACGATTTCAAATGGTATACGCTGGATTGCTGGTGAGATATCTGATCAGGGAAGTGTCGAAGGCTGACAGGACGTGACAGCGACAATGTCAGCGATGGAGAGGAGATATATGCGCTGGTCTCACCTCGTCGATCAGTGCTGGGAGAGTCACCGGATCAAGAATAAGCGACTTCCACGCAGCTGCAGCGTGCAGATGCAGCTCATCTCGGCCGACGAGCAACGCATCTGGACCAATGCGACCGCTTTGCGAACGCACCCCTCCAACGGTACGTTTGAAAGTATTGATTCACTGACGACGCAGGGTGATGAGACTGGCCAGTCTCAAACAATGCTCGGGTTAGCAAGGTATCACGACATATGGACGCGTTGATAGGCTGCACCGAATGGTTCCCGGCCTTTCATGCACAAGAACCCTCTTCTTCACAATGAGCTTTCCCAACGTGCATGGAAGGGGACCAAGCAGGAGCCGTTTCGAAGAGGTTTGTAGAACAACAACCAGATGGCAAGCGGTATGTTGGTCGTATGCTGTACGGGCGGACCGTCTTGACAGCGGCACATGTACTCTTCTGGCGATTCTCGCGGCTTCGATCCGACGGTGGACAGGACTACAAGTTAGTAGCGGCGATGGCGCCGGCAGCTCTAGTCTCAACAAATTGCTGCTGCTGTCGTCGCCATGACCTGGATGTATCATGCGACAGTACACGGCGAGAATGCGACGGACCTGCTACGTGCCCTCAAGCCGCGTCTTCCCAATTTTGCAGTTCTGCATGGGCAGAAAGAAGCTGGCTGAAATACCACAAGCTTGGTCGCTAGAGACCCGCCCACTCCACCATTCGCTGGTGTTTTCACCGGCCGGCCGACGTGCATGATGACGAGTCGTTGATGCGAGCGCCCGAAGCTTGGCTGCTGGCGTGTATACACGAAGTCTTTGGCGATGGCCTGACGATCGCCTCTTGGACAGATCTTGAGATGAGTTGTAAGAATGTACGGCTCGAGCAGAGGGCACGCCAGGTAGATTTGTGTCATAGAGCGCAAATCTCCAGTTGATTGCAGTGGTGTTCAGAAGCGAGTGTGGAGTGCTGGTGAACAAGGAAGAAAGGAGGAAGGAACACTCCAATCGAGCTAGCCGAATTCTGGCGCTCTTGCCGCATCGCTTGAGTCAGCAAGATGGAGTATTTGCGTTTGCCGTCTAGAGGTAGGGCGTATTGAGCAGACCAAGAGGTCAGGTAAACAGATTGGTGGTATGTGTGTAGCCATCCCGTGTTCTTCGCATTTTGTTTCTCCAATAATCTGTCAGGACCATCCTGGCAGTGTCGACGACGATGAGGTCCGTCTTGTCGTGTAAGAGTATTCCACCGACAACATTGTTATGAGTTGCTTGATCTGAATATCCGCATGTCTCAATTCATTGCCAATTCCTGCGTCGCCATGTCGTCTCGCTAGGAGTGAAGTGAAGTGTGATACACAAGCGTGACTGCTTGAGCCAAAGCGCAAAGGTTCGAAGTTCAGACGAGTTGCCTCACGACAACAACTCCGGACTGGAAACACCTGAAGAAACCATGCTTGGAGCACCCACACAGCAACATTCTTGCACCTGTTTCCGGACAATCAAACCTTTCCCAGACAATGCCACTGATGAGGATGCCGGCATTGAATCGGCATGGGCAATATCCAACTTTCACCTCGTTGTCGCTCGGCTTAGCACCCACTGCCATCCGATAGCCGGACTTGGAGCAGTCTAGCACCGGTCATCCGGCGATGCTCACTGCATGTAGCATCTTGTCCGACACATTTAACCGGCTTTCTAGAGCAGAGCGAAAATAAGGTGATGGTTGTTACTTTACGCTGGCTCAGGGATCGTCAAGACTTGTACAGCGCCCGAGGACTCGACATGCAGAAGCTGTTGCTTTGTGTGGCCATCTCATCATACAAATTGCCATGCGCCGGCGATCCCATGATGGACTGGCATAGACGTGTGAAGATCTTCAAGATGACAGGACTGCTCAGCTGAGAGTTCTTCGGCTGTCTTGCCTCCCCTCCGGCTCTCGCTGCCGAGAGATATGGTCAACCAGCATGAATAGTCGACCGCTGCAGCCTTCAAGGCTACTGCTTGGCGTAGTGGGAGGTGTTCTCACATGTTCACATGTCAGGAAGTCGTTGGGGCTGCTGTCACATGCTTGAGGCGTCAATGCACCAACTTCCACACCTCACTCGACACGAGAGTGTTGCTACCAGTAGCGACACCGCAGAACAAGGGCACACGCCTCAAGCATACTGCCAGGTCCGCTTACAGCCCGCACATATGGTACAATCTCTCGAAGGCCCCCCAAATACCTATTCAACACTGCGCGCCCTATTGTGCGACGGGCCGGCTTGGACTCGAGTTTGAGGCCACAATAGGTGGACTACCACAATAGGATCGACTTTCACATTCACAGGTGACAACAATAGCACATGATACACCATTGTAGGCTCGTGCTAAATACTTGCCCAGTATCGACGCCTATTATCTATTACTCCCACCTAGTCACATCACCGCCGACACCACCCACCCACCGCACCCAAGACCTTCGAGTTCAGAAACACACACACATACGAGGATATGACCGGAACACTCTGCACATAGCCCTGGTCGCCTTCTTCGTCGCTTTACTCGAACCAAAAGCTCCGCTTCATGCCAAAAGAGCAGGACTATACATCACCTCCCTTTATAACCTTCCGGCGCCAATCGGTGCCATCAGCCAAACTGGCTATCGTCATGCCTCACACCGGCCATGGCGGCCAGCAAGACCCGAAGTACAACTGCAAGTACCCTCATCAACCGTCAAGCGAAGATCGTCAGCTAACAGCATTGCCAGTCACCTCCGACCCCTTCACCTACAACTTCTCCGAGCACGATCAACCCGACCACTCGCACGATGTTTCGGGCCCAACTCTCATGAACCACGAGCAACAGTCCTACCTGAACGACTTCTTCGACCACCCTGATCACGTCTCTACCAACAACATGGACAACGATGTGGTCCCCTACAACTTCGCCGGCTTTGAGATCAACGACAGGAGCGGCATGAACGCTCTTGGTCTTCAGATGGCGTCCCACATGGGCTTGGGCCTTGGGACTGGCAACAATACCGTGCACATGCCTATTTCCTCTACGCCTCGCTACGCCAGTCACATGGCTCCGCCTCATTTGTCACAGTTTGACGCCAGCAAAGGCTTCGAGAACTTCGTCCACGGCAATGAGCAAGTTCCAAGCTCTCATACGCATAACCACATCACCCACGACGACCAAGCAGCCTCAGCCCTGATGAGCATGTCTTCCCACAGCCAAGACCATTCGCAGGCTACTGTTGCAAGTGGAGTCGGTGGGTCATCTTGGGGCGATTTCAACCTGGGCGACGCGAGCGGTGTCACCGGCGAGCAGCTGCAAAGCCCCATGATACCCAACGCTTCATCTTCTGGCTCGACCACTACTCCACTGACGCCTCCCTTTGTGGACGCATTCGCAAACTCCGGTCGCCTCCCTTCACATGCTCAGTTCCATCAGCAGAGCCTCATGCAGCAGGCCACGCACGCCGCAAGCTACGCGCCTGCTCGTCATCAGTCCATGCAGATTGGCCGCGCTGGCAATCACATGTTTGACAACCAGCTCCAGGCATGGCAAATCTATCAGGCGCCAATGGATGCTAACCAGTCACAGCGTCGTCCGCCGTTGGTTCAGTACGGCAGTGACCAGAACTTCAACCAGGAAGGTTACCATGCTGTTACTTTCCCAGCCTCCGACGACAAGTACACCAACCTACTGAACATTCCGCTCGTAAGCGAAGTTTCTCAGAACACGCCCACGCCGTTTCCCACCCCTCAACAGGCTGGCGTACGCGGCCACGGGCACCAGCAGCGTCACAGCGTTCCAAACAGTCTTCAGCAACTGAGCAGTGCTGCTCTTACCCTCCAGCAAACCTCCATGCAAACCAACAGCCCGGCTACCCAGCAGCCTAGAAACCAGCGCTCAGTCGGCCACGCAATGGAGAATCTGCCAGACACCCAGCAGTCCCGCAAGAGGCGCAGAAGCCAGGATGACGATCAAGGAGCTGGATCTTACAGCCAGACACCCCATTCTGCCGACGCGCCTCGTCGCGCCCTTGTGGTACCGAAGCAAGAGTCCACCAACGACCTTGACTTGTACTCCACCCCGCCCACCACCAAGCGTTCCAAGTCCAACGCCCGTGCCCGCACTGCCAGTTCGAATGGTAGTGCCTCGCCGTCCACTCCTGCTCAGTCGCAAGCCAAGGCTTCTTCAGCCTCCAAGAAGCGACGCGCCGAGCCTAAGCAGCCGCGCCTCAACCTCTCCGACACTCAGAAGCGCAACAACCACATTGCCTCGGAGCAGAAGCGCCGCGACGCGATGAAGAGCAACTACGAAGACCTGAACACACTCGTTCCCGCTCTTCAGAACGGCCAACACGGCATGTCTCGCTCGGAGATCCTCCAGTACTCCGCCGATTATCTTGACGCGGTCAGGATCGGCAACGAGGCCGCCATGGCCACGTACGGGATCACCATGGAAGAAATCAAGCGTGAGCTGGCCGTCTGAGCGCAAACCCACCCGCTTCTGACGGGTGGTCGGTGGCCGGCCCACACAGCCTCCACTCAGCACTCAATATCATCATTGAACCAAATTGTGACATCCGATTAAGGCCCGGATTCTGAAATAGCGACCATCATGACTTTTTCACGACCTTTTACGATTACGAAATGCTAAGATGGATGCAATGCGCGACAAACAAAAAGCCGCGCACTCTTCAACGCGTCAAGAATACGCGTGCCTGACGGACGATCAATGCAACAAAATTTCTTCGACTTTGTTTTCCTCCAGCAATCTGGACATCACCTGGTATCTGCCTTTCGACTTCAACATAACCAGGCTGGTCCTTTTCTTCCCCCATCCCCCCCGGAGCGACTCCTCTCTTTCCACCGTCGATCACAACACGACCGATCGAGGTGAAAGCCAGCGAGTTTCAACGAAGCGAGTGTCGGTGAGGTTGATCTTCACCACGACTGCTTCACTCCAACCAACTCTACCAATTTCGAAAGGAGGCGTTGTTTGCTTTTTTTCCAAATGGGGATTTCTCTTTTTTCTCTTTATCAGGCACACGCCTTCGAGATATACCCCTGCGGCTCGATTTTGCTTTTGGCGGCACGCCACTACTACTTTTGCTTTTCTTTTTTGACTTAATCCTTTGGGTACCTATCTTGGTAGCTGGCGGAATCCTACTTGCTCCCCTTTTTCCCCCCTTGTTCCCTCCGAGGGAAAAAAAGGGGGCGAAGCGAAAAAGGGAGACTCTTGGATTTTGCGGATTGTAATCTTTTTTTTTTCTCTAATAGTACTTGTTCTGGGACCGAAAAGTACAGTGTACAGATTTTTTCGGTCCCGTGAATGATTATTATTATTACTTTTATTTTTTAAGTCTGCAGAGAATACAAAAACAGTTGAAAATTGAGAGAGATCGAGTCTTTTTGATGATTGGATACCATCTGATTTGATTTTGGAGTTGAAAGGGTTCGTTGAGATCGATGTTTGTGATCGAAGTATTACAATCTACATGTGCCTTGCTGTGGTTCTCGCGGAATCGGTGGAATCGGTGGAATCGTGGCCTACTTTCCTATGTGCGGCTACGGCTAGCTCACTACTTTCTATACGTACTGGGAGGCATTGATTTGCTTTGCGCTCTTGTGCAAGTCGGGCTGGCGTATGGTTGGAGCGTCGGGTATTTTCTTGTGAGAAGCGATATTGGCATGTTGCTCTGACAGGACAATGGTCGCGCGTGGGTGTTGATTGGCGAGCATGTCGCGGGCTACTCACACAATGTATGCGTCGTATAATTGGCGTTACGAAGCCATGGCGCAGAGTACCCGTGGCGTTATTGTTGCTGCGGAATCGCAGCGTGCTGGAGTCGCACGTCTTATAGCGGAGATTCGAGATGCTCATCGCGATGACATGGAAAGGCCGCTGCTCAAAGCAGTTAGTCTCTTGAATCAGTGTCGCGCACAGAGTTCTGCGACACTGGTCGTCGAGGTGGGTTCGGCGCCGTGCTGGCAAACCAGCCTACTGGCCCAGATTGGTGGCGCGGGTATGGAGCTGCCTCGGACGGCAGAATGCCAGAGGATTCCCCTGTAGTTGTTCTCGCTCGCAAGATTTTGTTTCAAGTTTGGCCGTCCGCTGCAGAGTAACCAAGCTTTCCGGCGATCTCCTCCCAGTCTTCAGACGGCCTGACAGGCGCGGCTGGGCTGCGTGCTCTGACTATCTCGTCCATGACGCTCGCTGAGGATTCAAGTGCTTGATCCTCGTCAGGGCCATCATCCGAGCTTTTACGCCACAGCAGGCAGGCATAGTAAGCGGCGCCGCACGCGTAACCCACGAGATGGGCCACATAATCTACAGACTCGGTCTTGCCGAACCGTGAGCCTCCACTGCTTCCAGTCCGGGATCTGGTCATAGAGATCACATCGCCCAAGATCTGCATCGCAGCGACGGTCCACACGCTGCGTGCTTTGACGGGGTACTTGCCCAACATATCCGGTTCGGACTCTGAGGCACCGAGAGCGGCCACGCTGGTGAAAGCACACAGCACGGCGCTGAAACCGCACATCCTCCAGCCGGGGTTGTCAGACATGCGGTACAGAGCTTGGAAGCCGGTGGCAAGGCTCGTGGTGAGAGCGATGCCTAGAACGTGCAAGGGGCTCATGCCTGGAACCTCAGCGCAGGCGGGCCCTACAGCATTGAGAGCCAGCATGTTCCCGAGAAGGTGGCTCAAGTTGAAGTGTGTGAAGTTGGCCGTGATGAGCGTCCACCAGCGGTTTTGCCGGATTGTCATAGGCGAAAGGACTAGTTTCGAGGCGAAGCCTTGAAGGGCTTCTCTGACGCGCGAAGAGATGTGTTCGGCTAGCAGAGAGGGCTGTTTGTCCGGGAAGTAATGCGCCACCCAGCGCGCGTTGAACGTCCCGGGCCATTCCAGGAGAGCTTGTCGCGTTGCTCTGCTTTTGATCAGATAGTATGTTGCAGGGGCCGGGACGTTGAGAAGAGCAAGAGCTATGAAGGCTTTGGTTGATGATCCGATGGCATCTTCGGATCCGCAATTAAGGATAGAACGTATCCTAGACCAGACAGCGGTAGCTTGACGGTGTTGTCTTGATGAAAGATCCATTGTTTACGCGACCGGTGATGAAGTGTTTGATGGAGTTGGAGCTACCGTATGTACCAGTGGAGTTGGAGCTACCAGAGGAGTTTAGGTAACAGCAGGCCCGGCACTTTCCCTTATCTTGAATTCGCCGAATTGCATCTGCCGAAGGCCATCCTCTCTTGAATCTGCCCATAATTCATTGCAGACAAACGAAAAGCTGAACGGTGGAAAGTTGGCAGCAAGAGCAGTAGGAGACCTTTCAAAAGATGTCAAGAAGTCGCCGCTTCAACTGACATGGAATTACCAGTGGTACAATCCCATCACCATGCATGCTGCTTAAACAACGAGCTCGTTGTCATAATGTTGATTTATTGCACCTTATGAGACTCATCTTCACGAGCAGGTTGCCCCTCAACAAACCCCACCACCGCGAGGTGTAACTAAATATCTATAAATGCGCCAGGTCGCCCTGAGACGTGCCAGACAATCTACACAGCCGTACATAGACACGCAATGGCATCTAATTCACACTCTCACGAAGACCATGGTCACTCTCACGAGGCCCAGGACCACGGCCACTCACATGAGATCCTCGATGGCCCAGGTTCCTTCTTGGGCCGTGAAATGCCTATCGTTGAAGGCCGGGACTTCAAAGAGAGGGCTTTCACTGTAGGCATTGGTGGGTATGTCTGTCGTCTGATTCTCCCTGGAAGAATTTTAGCGGCTGACTGACAAACTCCCCTTAGACCCGTCGGCTCTGGCAAGACCGCCCTGATGCTCGCCCTCTGCCTCGCCCTACGCGAGAAATACAGCATAGCCGCCGTGACCAACGACATCTTCACGCGCGAAGACTGCGAGTTCTTGACTCGCCACAAAGCTCTCCCAGCCGAACGGATCCGTGCGATCGAGACCGGCGGCTGCCCACATGCTGCTGTGCGCGAAGACATCTCCACCAACCTCGCCGCTCTCACAGACCTACACAACGAGTTCGCAACACAGCTGCTTCTGATCGAGTCGGGCGGAGACAACCTGGCGGCCAACTACTCGCGCGAGCTGGCGGACTTCATCATCTACGTGATCGACGTGAGTGGCGGCGACAAGATCCCGAGGAAGGGCGGTCCAGGCATCACGCAGAGCGACTTGCTGGTGGTGAACAAGACGGATCTGGCGGAGATTGTGGGCGCAGACCTTGGAGTTATGGATCGCGATGCTAGAAAAATGAGGGAGGGAGGGCCGACTATTTTCGCGCAGGTCAAGAACGGCAAGGGCGTGGATGCGATTGTAGACCTTATTCTGAGCGCGTGGAGGAGCTGTGGTGCTGCCGCTGCTTCGAAGTAATGAATTTACGTGGGACTTTTGTACATGCTTCTAATCTTGAAGCCGTGTCGGATTTGTTGGTTTGAAAGCGAGGCTATTGGAATGTGATAAACCTGCAGTGGCGGCACTATTGACTGCCATCCACTGCGTACCGTGTTGACACGATCGTGGATATATCTTCCGCCATTATGGGTGTCTGTGCGAGCTAGACGTGATGTCTCTCAAAACGTGCCGTGATGTAGCTCCCTTCGTAAGGATACACACCGAGACGTATAAGGTGCTGATGTACAGCACGTAAAGCCATGGAAGGTACAGTACAGCTTACACCTCTTGAATCTTTACAAATAGAGGCCGAGCATGTCCGCGTGGATTCGTATTGTTCGTACCTCTGATCGAATTTGGATCTGCCGAATTCTAATTCCTATCGAATCCAAAATTGGAAGTGAGGAAGTGGTTATGATTGTTCTGTAAGGCTTCATGTAAGTTGGTTGGTTGGTTGGTCGGCACAGACAAACGCAGTAATGCATTATGCACATGTCATGCAGCTTTGAGCAGGGATCCTGCGATGGTCGGTTCCGGGCATCTAGACTAATAGTACATGTGCCCATTCTATATGATGGCATACATACATGGCTTTCCATATGCCGCACGCTCCTTTATGCTGTATGCCCTTGCCGTCACGCCGGACTCGATTTGTTTTGCATACAGTACATGTACCCGTTTCCATCAGAACGAAAATCCGAATGTCCTGCTCATTTAAAGTATTTCTCCCCAGCCTCGGCCGCCGTTTGAAGGGTCCAACCTTAACATCACAGCTTCCAAACCATCTTCAGGGAGAGAGTCAGTCGAAGGTCTGCGACCTTACAATTCGGTGCCTTGGAGTCTCGGGGAGTACGACGTGGAGCGGCATGTTGGACGTAACATAACCTGCTTTTGATGCGCTCCAACTGAGACATGCCTGACGCCTGTCCCACTCTCACTCCTGCTACTGCGCCGTCTCCTTAGCCGTCCTACAAACACCCACTCTCTCACTCTCTTACTCTCCCATTGCCGCCGCGGCACTCTCATGTCGACATAACCTTCCTCAGCAAACAGCCATGGCGGACCACAACTCATTCGCCATGGGCAATCCCGTTGTCCATCAGCCTCGCATTTCATCGCCAAAACGAAGAAGCCTCCACGCACGCATGAACTCGCACACCCTTTCGCGCTCCTCCTCACATAACTACGGCCAAGCTCGCGACTTTGATCCGATCCTCCGCAATCTCTCGCCCACAACCACCCTGCGCGCTTTCTCGGAGGGCGATCGTCGCTCATCTCGCGACACCTTGTACGACTCCCTGCAGTTCTCGACATCCTCTCAACGAACTCTCGGCACCAGAGCAGCGCAAACGTGTCTCGATATCCGATCATGGGCACGCGAGCTGGAAGACTGGGAGTGGCCGGGGACATTTGAAACACCTGGATCAACGAAAAGGTCGGAGCAATCGAATGCAACGATCAAGGGAAGCTCGGCTCCCCTGAACAACCATGTCGTTGATCAAGATGGAAACACGACGGAGTACTGGGGAAGTCTGCCCGCAGTCGCAGTACAAGAGTATGAACAACGTACGGACGAGATTATACAACAGCTGGACGAGATCAATGTCGAAGAATTGAAGGAGTTCGTATTGTCTGCGCACGCTCAAGCCGGGATATCTTCAGCCTCCATCAACGATAGCATCGGTGATATTGGAGCCGCGACAGATCTCAGGCGACTAGACGACTTTACGGCGGTCATTACTGCGACAATCCTGCAGGCCTTGCCATATTTGTCACGCCTGAATCGACTTTTGGATACCTGGTCGATACGGCTTGCAATCTTGCGCCAAGCACCCAGCTTTCTGAAGGCTTTAACACAGGCACGTGCTGACTTGGATCGTGGCTGGGTAGCCATTTCAGGTGCACAGTCAGATGATGTTGAGAGCTTGTTCAACCGAGGGACCTTGATCGAAATGCGAAGTGTGATTGAACACAACGTTGGCAGTCTCGGCAGGAAGCTAGATGGATTCCTCGACCATCTCGAAGGGAGATTAGAAACTGTACCCGAGAGCTGGATTGACGGCATGGAAACCTTGGAGTCTCAGTACGCGGTCTGGATCGTGCAAGCCGAGCGCAAGATACTGGAGAACGATCTGAAGAAGAACAGGTGGTCGCGAGCTCTTCCCTCGCCGGCTGCGCAAGGCGGTGCGTACCGCCACTCGTCGGACTCCGCTCGCGGGATGCGACTTAGCGAGATCGGTCATGGTGGTGGTCTAATGGCGCCTCCAATACTTTCACCTACAAGGCGCGCATATTCAGGCGGGTCCGCACCAACACACGCGTCTCAACTGGAGAGCGAGATCCCCAGCAATGCTTCCTTCAAAACTCCCGCGACAGCGCCTCTTCGAGACCCGCCACGGAACGATTCTCATACAATCCCTTCTGAGCAGGCTGGTCCAATAGTGGACATGGGCTCCACACGTTCCAGTACAACCTCACGAGTGTCGAGCCGCGCCATGCGTCATGTTCCGATCATGCTTCCATACGATGGCGGCGATGGCCAGGAGTATCCTAGCGAGGGCATTACAGGTGACCTGGTATCGCGAGCAGAGACACCAGCATCCGAGACCCCAGTCGTTTCACCGAGTGAAGCGCCGACCACCTCCGTTGCTAAGAAGCGTGCCCTGTTCTCTGGTGACATTGAACGTACCCAGTCTTTGCAGAGGGCCACCAAGACGCCAGTTAGATCGTTCGAACACGCTAGCAACGCGTTCGCGCGTCTCTTTAAGTCGGAGGCGTCGTCACCAGAACGTAGCCGTAGCGGTTCCCTGAAATCGGAATTCAGTCACAAGCGCAGTGGAAGTGGCAAAACTGATCATGGAATTGTCTGGGGCGGCAGAGCACCAGGAAGCCCTCGGAGACTTCTGCGGAAAAAATCAATTGACCGCAGCATGCATGATGGCAGGCAAGAGAATGGTGTCCCCGTGCCATCTGATGCGCCACCGGTTCCAGTACTCCCCCCGAAGAGTCCCAGCAAATCACTTCGAAGTTTGAAAAAGCAGAGACAACAGCAGCTCATGCCGTCGCCATCTTTACCCGAACCAAGCAACACTGAACCGCCCTCTGGTGTCGACTTTGCACGGAATTGGCCTTTGCCCTCGCAGGAGTCTACGGCAGAACGCGGCACCTCTATTGATACACAAATTGCTCGCATGCAGGCCCAAACACAGGAGGGCGCTGAAGGAACAGGTCTGTCCAGTCCAAAAAAGCCATTGGAAAGCGACTTCTTCCATCGCATGTTCATTGACAGTCTGCCTGGAACCGTTGATGACCGCGCCGAGTCCCTGGATTTGCAATACAGCAACTCCCTTGATCCATCTCCTGCTATTGCGGATCAGAACAGGGCGCTGTCACCTTATCCGGGTATCGTAGTGCCCACGATCAACCCGTTCGTGCCTGAAACCTCTCCATCGCTCACTCGACAAGTTCAACGCAGCCCTGACACAGCATCTGCTTCTACACCACAAAGTATGGACAGGCCAGGCCACATCGACAACAATCCAGGCGGCCCCGCGATCAACTCGTTCGTAGATGATACCACATCGCCCACCCAACAAGTTCAAGGCAGCCCCGGCACAGCCATTACTTCTACACCACAAAGCGTGCACAGGTCAACCAACATCGACAGGCCTCTTGCTTCTGACCTTGCGTTGCCCGTCAACAACACAAATGGGTCCACCAGCCCCAATTCGATCGCTTCCGACTCATACTCACCAGAAATCCAGAATGCGCGTGCCAGCTATTTCCAAGTGGCGTCAGCGCCACTTTCACGCGCAAACAGCGTTGCGACTACCTCTCCTGGCCACACTACGGCACTAAGCTCACATATCAGCCCGCCCGCAAAGCCCAGAAACTCGACGCACGACGAAGAGATTACCGAGGAAGATGCGGTGAATTCTGCAAAACTTGCAAACAGAGCCAGTGGGATCAGCCTTGAGAGCCAGCCTCGTCTAGAGGTGAAGAGTATTGACTTGTTACGGCGTAAGAGTGGCTCTTCCGTGGTGGATACTGATGTTCAGCCCAAGGAAGAGAGTCCCAGCAGCCCCATCAGCCTCAAAGATGTGTCTGTATTCCCCACGCCGCCCACGGTTCATGAAGAGCCTATGCGGAGCCCAGATCCAGATACCCAACATAAGGAAGAGGCACCCAGCAGCCCCGTCAGCCGTAAGGACGTGTCTGTGTTTCCTACGCCGCCCACGGTTCACGAGGAGCATCTAGTGAGCCCTTTATCCCAGATGACGAGCTCGCCAGATCTTCATTTGCTGAGACACAAGACTTCCAACCTCAGCATGGTCTCCGACCAGGCAAGCTCGGTACCCGACGCGGCCGGAATCAACGCTTTCATGGGCAAGCGTCGCGGATTAGGCATACAACCCAATGGCTCTCCCTCAATGGCACGCCCCAAATCGAGACAAGAGACCGACTCTTTCGACCGCCACGTTAGCGAAGTGCTGGAAAAGCTTCCCTCGTCAATCCGTTTCCGCTCTGGCGCTACTACACCTCGACCTCGCACTGCTGAATCGCGCACATTCAGTGGTCCAAGGCCCAAGAACAACCCGCGTGTCCCTTCTAGCGCATACACCTCTCCAGGCGGTTTGACTCTTGCTCCTGCAGACCCTTCGATGAGCAAGAAATCCTCAAATGCCAGCGATCCCGAGGTGAAGCTATACCACCTCACACAAGCCGGCCGTGAAGAACCGATCAAGCTCTTCGTCCGTCTGGTCGGTGAGGGCGAGCGCGTGATGGTCCGCGTCGGCGGCGGCTGGGCCGACCTGGCCGACTACCTCCGCCAGTACGCCGACCACCACGGCTCGCGCACCGTCTCTGGCGAAGTCGACGTCAAAGCCATGGGCTCCCCGGCACCAGGCAGCGGCAACGTCAATCTCCAGAATGCTCTCAGACGGAAGGCTAGTGGCCCTCTGTCTGCCGAAGCTGCGAGAGTAGTGCGAGCTCATTCACCTCTACCCGCCACACCCCCGATCGGCAACAGCCGCAGCGAGGGATCCGAGACCTCTGAAGCGCCTCCAGCACTCACGCCCAGCAGGTCGCCTATGGTTTCTCGCTCCAGGCCTTCCACGGCCGACTCGTCCAAACGCCCGAGCAGCAAGCACAGTTGGTCTGAGATGAGCATGGCTGGCCCGGGGAGCAATGGCAAGAAAATCCCAGAGCTGCCGGACGAGAAGAAGGCGCGCTGGGTCGAGGGCATGGTCGAGATGGTGCAGAAGGCCAGCGCTGAGAAGAGCAAGAAGGGTGAGTCGGCACAGGGGCAGAAACAGAAGCCTTTCGGCGAGTTGGGCAAAGTGGGCGGTACTAGGCGCGTGGTTTTCAGGAATGCCAGCAGTGGTCCTGCTGGTCCTGCTGGCGCTGGTAATGGTGATTCTGGTCGAGGTTGAGAGAGATTATACCCCCTAGTGCCTTGGTCTCGGTCTCGGTTTCGGTTTCTTTTCTGTTTCTCTTGTCCTTACTATCCATCCGATTTCCCTTGTTACTGCACATACGCTCCAGGTCGAGGGAGAGACATCGAGGCCCACGCCTTTCTTGACAGTCCTTGTAATTTCTGTTTCTAGCATTGTATCATACCTGTACAGTAGATACCTTCAGCTTCTATCGTCATGTTTCGTTCTCACCAACACTACTTATCACTCGAGAATCATCAGCGTACAACACTAGATAGAGAGTAGGTAAAGGGCTTCGCGCGCCGTTGCCAAACTTAGGTTGCACAAGCATGCTTTTTCTCTATCGCTCGGTTTGACACTTGTGACCGCTGCTGCTAACATTGCGTCTTTTGGGCCGTTTCAAGGCAACCCAAGGTACGTAGGTACACACGCGGGATTGGCTTTTCTGTTAGGTTTGAGTATTGGCTTTGGCAAGTGTGTTTTGGAGGAGGGTGTTGGACGTCGGTGCTGTCGTCTTCATGATGGGGTTGAAGGCTTACTACTGTTCTTGATTATGGGCACGTGTAGGTATACAAGATCCAGACGAGAATGCTTCATCAACATCCTAGCTAAGCACTCCAAAGTTCGTCTCCAACAAATATCATCATGTTGGTACTTAGTCTGGCAACTCTAGCAACCGACATGACGTCTGAAGATAGCAAAGCCAAATAGGTCACCTAGATGATTCTGTCCTTGGCCGATGATGTTACGGCTGTCTAGTAATTCATCCTTCGCTTCGATATACCTCCCTTGTGAAAGGCAATGTTTGGTATCCACTAAATGTACTTTAACGACGTCGCGTCCACGCGTCTTCATCCCGAGTCTGTCTCATCATGAGATCGCGATCGTACGTATTGTAGTGACATAGTTTCTTTTGGCTACCTTACCTGCCAGACCTGCCAGTACATGAGATGTCGAGGACATGGTACGGCATCACGGACCCTCCGGCGACAAGACGACAAGATCACATGAACAAATTTAATGCATGCAACCTGCAGAATGAAGCCACCGCTCCGGGGCTCACCGCCGAAAGAGAGAGCCACCCGTTTCATCCAAGGAGCCACTCAGACTGCGCCGCTTGTGGCTATCGACGATTTGGACATTTGCTTTGTCACGGCGATGCTGCCACACTCGCGATCGCCACGGCGGCGCATGCGACACAACACCAAGTGGAGCTGTGGCAGGGATGCGCTTCCAGCAACACCGCTGGGCCTGTGGCTGACGTCAAGCTGCCTGCGATGCCATCTTGAAACAGGTTTGTGCCCGGTGGAAGCTCTAAACCCAATGCTGACTGGCGACAGCAGGGCACGGCGTGGGCTAAGGTGGTGGTGGTGTCTCCTCTCTTGAGCCCGCAGTCGTATTATTGTCTCGATTCCATTCTCGGCCTGCGTTCTGTCATTCCATCAAAACCTACCAACACCTGATCGGACCTCTGCTCTTCCCCTCGTTGGAGAGAATCATATACACTCTCGGAACACCTCAAAGCTACCAACAACACCGACACCACCGTTACCACCATGTCGGAACAACAACAAAAGACCCCCGCAAAGAAGACCCCCAAGAAGCTCGGAGGCAAAAAGGAGCAGCAACCCACTCCCGACCAGACTGACGACGCCGAGGGTGAGGCCCAGGGCGAGGCAGAGGGCGGAGCTGAAGCTGAGGCTGACGCCGGCGCTCAAGGCGGTGCGGAAGCTGACGGCGAGGAAGAGGCCGAGCCCCAACAGCAGCGCCAGCAATCCCGTCGCCGCCAGAGTCGCGGCCGCGGTCGCAAAGGCGGCGCGCAAGAGAGCGACGGTGAATCTGTCGCCCGCTCAGACGTGAGCGCTTCGGGCGGCCGCCGCCAACGCCAGAGGCAGAAGAAACAGCAGCAGAAGGGCGGCGGACAACTTGACGACATCACCGAGAACGTTCCCGGCGGTGACCTGGTCAACGGTGCCGGCGACATGGTGCAGAACACGGCTGGCGATGCTGTCAACCAGGTTGGCGACACTGCCGGCAAGGCACTGGGTGGCCTTACTGGCGGCGGCGGACAGGAGAAGCAGGGCGGCGGTGAGGAGGAGGGCGGCGGAGAGCAGCTTCGTCTCAGACTTGAGTTGAACCTCGACATTGAGATTCAGCTCAAGGCCAAGATTCACGGTGACCTGACACTGGGTCTGCTGAACTAGAGGGTCGACGACGTTTGTTTCATTTGATGTGTTTGACGACGACGAGGGAGTTTTATCATTGCTATCAACGGGGTTATTTGTTTTCGACTGCTTGACTAGCAGGTTTGCGAGGAGCTCTAGTCTACGAGTCTTCTTTTGATGGCGTTGTTTTGGAGTGATACTGTAATCTATCTTCAATTACTTTTTCCATTTCACGATGACCTGTCACTTCGTTTGAGCTTCGCACGGATGTCTTCAGAGAACCTTTATGTATCACTTTGTGAAGGCAAACCATCGCTCCAGTATATCAAAAGTGGCTCAAGGTCTTTTCGAATTCGCTGTGTGGCTGTAACGCATAACTGCTATAGTCGATTGGTCTACTCCTACCTGACACCCTCGAGATGCCACCGACATTCTCCTTCCTCTTCCGACATTGCCACCCTTGCGATCGATGATGTCCGCCCTAATTACCACCATCATCGTGCCCACTTTCGGCGTGAATAAGACTGGAAAAGCCAATGGGCAAGGCCTGGCGAGCCACCGAAGCGAGCGCCACGCCATCAACGACCGCATGGACTCCACGCAACGCGCCGTTAAAGCCTGTTGAACCTTTTGCAACGCTTCCAACGGCCGGTGGCTCACGCTGCCCAAAGCGACTGCGCCATTACGAGGCGCTGACCTCATGGCGCAGAGAGTTTGGCGGACATTGCCACGTCTGGTGTGGCGCCAAACATCCCTGTCGCATTTGCGGCGGGGCAGCATTCGATCTCCTCCACATCGACGGAAACCGGTTTGATGCGCTGAGCCAGGCGTGGCGGTCGCTCGGAGCCTGATCTGATGCGAGGAGGTAGGTCACTTTGGTAGGCTGACTGTATTCACTCTGCTGAGCTGCTTGCCACGGATTGCTACTGCGCTTGTCTTACTGGTCTTGTTCGTCGGATTGGACTGCTGGATACGAAACCCTCTGGATTCCCTAATTGACAAAGCCGACCTTATCGAAGACTCGTTTGAACGCATCAATTGATCGACTACCCTATCATTGAGAGGGCCGCCCAGAACGCTCGAACCTGTAGAACCCGCCCATAATGTCGACCAGAAACGCCTGGGACCAAGAGTACCACGATGATATCCAGGGCGCAGAGGAACAAAAAGACGTCGACAGACGCAAGCAACAACTCACCCGCCGCCAACAGGATGATGGCGGGCCTGAACGCCAGCATGACGGCGCACCTACTGGAGGTCGCACCGTCACTGAGCAGAAGAAGATGGAGAACTTGATTGCGATGCAGCGCCGCGAGGAAGGCATGCAAACCAACCGCTCACGCAGCTCCTCGCGACGTGACAGGCGCAAGCGTATCGAAAAGGCCATGCGCGACGGAAAGTACATGCACACTTCGTCTCTCGAGGGCATTGAAGAGGCCGACGCCAGCATGGAACTCCACAGCCAGCGACCATTCGAGCGTATCGGTCCGGACAGCACCAGTATGGACGGACCCGTCACACACGCCCGCGCCATGCGCGGCGAGATTCCTCTGCGTGGAAGCGACCCCAGGCAACCGAAATATATCCCGGACGACCAGAAGCAAAAGTTCGGCGGCGGTGCTGTAGGAGACACCGACGGCCTGAAGCTGTCGCTCGAAGCAAATCTGGACATTGAGATCGAGCTCAAAGCTTCGATTCGCGGCGACCTGACCCTGAGCCTCTAGTAAGTACTCTCCATTTCCTTGACTTTCGTTTTCCTTTACAGCCCATGTATGAAACATCACCGTTGTCACCACCGCCACAACCACCACCACCGACGAACTCCTCATTCCCATCCCAAACCCCATCCATCGCTCCTTTGCCACGCGAGCCACGCACGTCGTGGCAAAAGTTCGACCTTTTTCTCACAATCCCGACACAGCGAGTAACCGTCAATTAGTGCGTAAGCAACCTACGCGGAAGCGACGAAACGAAATACGGGCAAAGCGACATGAGATCAACATCACCAACATCACCACCACCATCTATCTCCTTCCACCACTCCAAACCATCTATGCTTTTTACATTTTCTGGAGATACCTGGGCTTACGAGGACTTTCCTCTCAATAGTCAATGAAGGCGTTTCTTACGAAAGTGGATTACGAAGGAGAAGAGGAAGAAGAGGAGGAGCATGAGGAAGACGACAACGACGCAGAAGAAGACGAATCTGGATGGTTGGTTGAAGAGGGTTTGTATAAATCTGGAGACTTTTTCTTGTTTTTTCACGCGGCGTGATTGGGGATTGTGGTTCAGGTGTTTTTCTTTTCTTTCACCTTTTGTTTGGAGGGAGTTAGTAACCGGACGAAATTCAAGACCATGTGACATCTTACTCTTGTTGCGCTCAAATGGTCCTCTCAATACAAACTGCTCCAGCTGCGGCAAAGTAGGACTGGAAACTGAATACTTGCTGTCAAAGTCATCCGCACTTATCATAGAGCCGGTGGGTGCCCAATTTTTGGCTAGACACTTGCTTATTCAATATTACTTTACTACATACACACATTCTAACCACTCTTCGCAATTGCTCACAAGTGTGCTGGTATCGTCGTTTGCGATGTCGCCAAGCCGAGGTGGCGAGTTCATTGCTCGCCACCTCGATATACTGTAACACTCAACACAAGCCTTTCTCCTCCCTGACGGTGTGTTCCCAGCCGCAACAAGCTGCTCGTCGGACACCAATTTAGACAGGTTTCCATCCTATACCTTTTCAACCGACATCGACACATTCATGATGGCGGACCAGGAAAGCAAAGATGCGGCTGCCCAAGCCCGAATTGTGAACCACATGCAAAAAGACCACCACGACTCCGTACGGCACATCAACCAAGAAGACAAACCCTACTGACTTCTGAGCTTTGCCAAACTAACCACCGAACCCATTAGATCGTCCGCTATCTCGAACACTACCACTCACTATCCGCCTGGACAGCCGGCGCAAGCCGCCTCACCGCCATGGACCTAACAGGAATGGACTTCGTCGCAGGCGAGAGCAAACAACATTACCGCATCCCCCTCGAGCCGCCCTTGGAATCCTACCGCGAAGCCCGCGAGCGCGTCGTCGCCATGGACAAAACGTGTGTCGCAGCGCTGGGCCGCTCGGACATCACCGTCAACGAGTTCCTATGGCCGAAAGGAGTGTACGCCCTCGAGCTGGCGGTCGTGGCCGCGACGTTTGTGGGTTTCAGTCAGCGCTGGTGGTTTGCTCCTGGGGAGGTTGTCGAGTTCTTTCTGGGCAGTGGGTTTGCGCGGTTCGCTTGGGGTATTCAGCCTTGGTTGCTTGGGGGGTTGTTTGTTATTCATGGTGCGGAGCTCGCGTGGTTCGTTCCGGCTAGGTTGAGGAAGCATTCGGTCAATGTCAGGAGTCGGGAGTTTTGGCTTTGGGTGGTGGCTATGTTTCTTGGTGGGATCTTTTGCTCGTCAAGATTCGATGCTTTGGTGGTGAGGAAGAGGGCTGCTAAGGAGAAGCAGCAGCATTGAGGGAGTGTGGATGGATTGGGGGATGGAGGATTTCACTTGCTATCTCATGCGGCTGCGGTCTGGGATTACAGAGGTCATGGTGAGTGTGCTGGGCGATGTTCTCATTTGAAAACGTCGAACCCGCAGATGGAGTTTGGGTGCTCAAGACTACCACCGATTTCGATACGACTCTCCGACAATGAAGCGCTGTACTCAACTCTTGCGAGACACATAAGCTCTGAGCCACGAGACTCCCAACATTCCTCGCTCAAACCAAGAGACCGGTCTGGAATGTAAGTCACAATACGCTTTGTCCTGTCTCGCTCTCCAAATGTCTCAAACTTATCTTCCGTAAATGCGGATACTATATCGCAATAGGGGAATGCTCGCAGACAAAGGCCCAAGGACAATGAACGGGACACATCTGCGACAGTCTCTCCTAACAGTCTATCGACAAACATGGCATCTCCACTCATCCTATTATCCGCATCAAATTGTATCCTTCTTCTCACGCATCTGGCACCATCACCCTACGAAGAAGCACCAACCTACCTTCTGGTCACTCGCAACAGCCATCATGCCGACCGAACAAGCGGCCTCACAAAAGCTTGTCAAGTCTCAAAACAGCAGCAACGAAAGTAAAAGCATAAGACAATCAATTGAACTCTCAACTTCAACCTCAACTTCAGGACCGTATGGAGCATCACAGAAATGTACCTCTTCACCGACGGACTTGCGCCGCTTTCAGCGAAGTCCAGCGCCTAGTCCGCCGACAATAGAGGAGCGTGTTGCGTGGCAGAGAAACCAGGGTGCTTCATGTTCTCGCAAAAGGAGTTGAGACTTTATTTCGAGGAACACCCCTGCGGTCTCTCCTAGATGTGTGTACAACATTGAACTATTTCTCATTCGCCTGGGGATTTGCTACATCCGCCAAAATGATGCCGCAAAGGCGTGTTCGACTGGCAAAGCCTACAGATGATGGATGTACCTTCACGCATGCACTGACCTTTCGAAGAAAGAAAAAAAAGTCCTAATCTGGCATTGGAAACAACAAGACGAATAGAACCAATATCTTGTCACATTTCCCAATGAGCTTACACTACAACCTTGCCTTGGGCATAACCTTCATCGCCTGCCTCACGCCCAAGTCCGCCAGAATCTCCTCCGTACCACCCAAAATCGCATCAAACTTGTAACCCCGGTGGAACATCTCCACGACGCGGCCCATGCCACCCCTAGTGATACCACGGCCTCCGAAAATGTTCGTGGCGTCGTCGGCGACGTCGTGGGCGCAGCGCGTGGAGTGCGATTTCAGCAGGGCGATGGGTCCGGAGAGCAGCTTGCTCTGCTGCGCGTAGGTCATGTTGTTCATCTGGTGCGTGATCTGCTCGAGCCAGGCTTGGGTGGATTCGGTCAGGGCGATCATTTTTGCGAGTTTGGCGCGGATCACGGGTTGGGAGATGAGCGGTTTGCCGAAGACGATGCGCTGGTGTGACCATTTGAGGCATTCTTCGGTCACGAGGCGGATCCAGCGGATTACGGCGCCGCACATCATCCAGCGTTCCTGTTGTCGGTTTGTCAGTTTTTTTTTTCTTGCAGAGTGGCTTGAGAATGGGCGGGAACGTACGTGGTTGAAGTTGGACATGACGACTTGGAAACCTTGACCCTCCTTGCCTAGCATGTTCTTGACGGGAACCTTGGCGTTGTCGAATTGAATATAGGTGGTTCCTGCTGCTGTCGAGTATGATGTTTTGATGAGCTTGGTCTCGACGGCATCACTGCGTGGAACGAGGAGGACGCTGAAGCCCTTTGCGGTCTTGCAAGCGACGACGAAGTAGTCGCAGAACACCCCGTTCGTGATCCACTTCTTCGTGCCGGACACCAAGAAGTGCTGTCCGTCCTCGGTGAGTTCTGCTGTGGTGCGGATGCCCGATACATCTGACCCAGCGAAGGCTTCAGTGACAGCAAGACACATTTTCCTTGAGGAGATGTTAGGTGGTTGAGGTGATTGAAATGGGTGATCAGACTCACTTCTTGCCCGACAAGACTTCCTCCGTCACCTTCTTCTTCAACTCTTCGTCTCCGAGCCACTCTTGCACTGCTGTCAAGCTGATAGCCATGCCGGCCATGTTTCCGTCCTGAAACTGAAATCAGCACTGCTTACCACACTACTTCCAACACCCTCAGCTGCTTACCTGGAATCCTCTGGCCGCAGGTCGAGCAAGTTCTTGTCCTACAATCATGTCGTGGAAGTAGTCGAACTCCTTGCCATCAACAGCTCCATCCATGATGTTCCGGCCGTGGAGATGTTTGCCGGGACCCAAGCGCATAGCAAGTACGCCACTGTCCGCCATCTTGTCGATCAACTCTTGACTGATCTGTTCGATATTTGAGTCAGTCGCGATGTCAACAAAAATAAACAGCACTCCATCTGGAGGTTACAGTCATGTTCCTCAAAATTCCAGATCAAGAAGAGCCATGGTGAGTCTGCTTTGGTTTTTAAAAAGTGGAATGGAGCGTGAGACATACTGCAAGCCAACATAGTCAGTACACAATCCCAAAAAAAATTAGAAAATCGGATGACAATTTGTCTCCTGAGCAAACTTACCCAAAGTACCATCATCTTCCTTCTCCCTAGCCTCAGGCGTAACATGCACATCGACGAACTTGCGCATCGCCTTCTGCAGCCTCCTGTGACTATCATTGTAGTACGGGCTCGCAGACTCGGGCTTCAGCCACAAAGGCTCAGCGTAAGGGACCTCGGACAGATCTCCAGGCTGTGGATCGATGACTTCGGACTTCTCGCCCTCGAGCTCGCCGAGGCAGAGCGACGAGTACTTTTGCAGGACTTCATGTCGATGCAGGTTGTAGAAGGCCTCTGTGGAATCCGTCCCTGCGATCTGCGCGAGCACGACGGAGCCGCCGGGGTGCGCGTCGATGAAATCGCTCAGGTCGTAGACTTTGTGGTCGATGATTGTCCAGAGGTCTTCTTCGGTGTTGTGCTGGGACGGTTCGTGTCAATTGTTATGCGTTCGCGTGGTGTCAGGTGGAACAAGTAATATGCATACCTTGGCGACTTCATCGCGGTGGAGTTTTTGGGGCTGCATTTTGACGGTGTCGATCCTGCAGAGAAGACGAGAGAGAATGATGTTGATCGAAGAAGTGGTGCACAGGTGGTTCCATGGTACATGGTGCCGCCACAGACTGCATATCTGATGACCTATCCGAAGGCCTGATTTGTTGCCGAGGGCGGACGAGCCGAGGTTGAATGACTTGCATGACCCAAGATTAGATGATCGTGTGGCGTGTCCCTTGCAAGGGTTAGATGTGATCGGCATGGGTCCAGCGGAAGCCTTTTACTGAGGCGATCAGGCAAAGAAACACCATGATGGCTTTGATGGACATGTATCACTAGAATGGCTTTTCTTGTTCATTCAACGTTACGTGTATCTCTAGCTACTTTTCCACGCGAAGCCGTCATCTTTCTCGCACGTATCTCGCCAGAACTACCATGGATCCTGATCTCGTCTATCCCTCAATCCTTGCAGGCTCTACTTGAGATGCTCATTGACGAGTGAGATGCGGTAACGAGCCTTTCCTTGGTCCATCCTCACAATCGCCTCATTGGCCTTCTCCATCGGCATCTTCTCGATCCACGGCTGCAGCTTCTTGTCAGCCGCAAACTTGAGCATCTCTTCAATCTGGCCCGGCGGCCCAATCATCGATCCAGCGAGCTTGACGCCGCGAGCAATGAAAGCAAACGCAGTCAAGTCGGGCAGCTTGTCCTCTGGCGCGCCCACCTGCACGAATGTGCCCTTGGGACGCAAGAGTTGCAGGTAGTCGTTGAGGGGCATGTTCGGCGAAGAAACCGTGCAGACGATCAGGTCCAGAGAGCGGTTGTGGTGCTTGACCCACTAGTTGTTGACAAACGTGTTAGCGACTTTTTACCACACCAACATCTTGCAGCACTGCACTTACGTCTTTATCTTCGCTGGTCGCCACATATTCATCGGCACCCATCTTCAGGACGTCGCTTTTCTTGTCGGCCTTTCTGGAAATCCCTACCACCTTATCCGCTCCGAGGGCTTTCGCAAAAATTACACCGAAGTGACCGAGTCCACCGACACCGATGATGCCGACCTTCTTGCCCGGACCGCAACCGTGGTTCTTCAATGGGCTGTAAAGAGTGATGCCACCACAAAGCATGGGTGCCGCGGCCTCTGAAGCAATGCCTTCCGGGATCTTGAACACGAAGTGGCTTAAAGCACCAGTCAGCTCATGTACTGCCGCCTCTGGATTGGAGATCGCCTACCTTGGAACGCGACTGTAGTTCGCGTAGCCGCCGTACGACATACTGCCGTCAGGGAACTTGTCGGCGAAGGTGTTCGTGGTGTGTTGACAGTAATTCTCATCGCCACTGCTGCACTCCTCGCAGTCCGGCTTCAAGCAAGAGTTGGATTGCGCTCCGACGCCGACGCGGTCACCGACCTTGATTCCCTTCTCGGCCTTGCTCCCGACACGGACGGCTTTGCCAACAATCTCGTGGCCGACACAGCAGGGCTATCGTAACACTCAGGTCAGCATGCATGTGCGACGAAGAGTAAGTTTGACTCGAGGAAACATACGAAAGGAGTTGGGCCCCAACCGGCCCTCAGCGTATGCAGGTCACTACCACAGATTCCAGAATGAGTGATCTGGATGTCGACGTCCTCCTCTGCAAACGGCTTGCGATCCTTGGGGAACTCTTGCCAGACCATCTTGCCCTCTGCGGACTCAGGCCCAAGGCCCATCCATCCTTCGAACTTGTAGTCTTCACCGGACATTTTCCTTTGGATTGTTCGTGTGGGTTTGATAAGAGCTGGAAATACGGGGAATGAGAATCAGGGAGCGGTCAAAACGAAGGAGAAGACGACCACACCTGCCTATATGTATGCAAGCACCCTTGCGTTGCGGATGGAACGCACCCAAACTCCGGTGTTATCGCCGTCATCGCTGAGCCAGGTGGCAGCGGTGGGCCAGAAAAGCGATGATGTCGACGTCAATAATTGAGAGCCGCCCGGGCGAGCTGCAGAAGCGGCAGACAATCCCTGGCTGGTGCGATCGAAAGATCCGCCTGGTAGCGGACGAAACTCAATTGCTGCGTGGTCTTTCTATATTTCGTCTCGGTTGTTTTGGCGAGATAAGCGATTTGCTCGCTGGAAAAGCTCGTTTGCACACGCGCGTTGGGAGACAAGATATATATCCTAGTGATCGAATCGGCCTCAAAAGATATCAACAAGTGTGTCTCTTTGCATCGTTTCGTTCACGTGTAGGCTTGTTAGTCTTAGTGCCTCGGTACTCCATGTCTCTCCAACATATGTGGGGGCGGCCGCGCGCGGAACAGTGACGAAATCGCTCTGTGGTGGGGTCATCGGGTTGACAAATGCCATGCATTACTGTTGTTGCAGTTGATCACTATCGTATATGCACTGTTAGCAACAAGGCGAATGGTAGTGTTGTTCAAGTCGTTGTCAATCTCCAAAGCTGTATCGGTAATGTAGCTGTGCGGCTGGACCGACTGAAGTGTGTTGAACTTCAGCCTCGACAGAATGATGGCCTATCGCGACGTGCCATTCATACTCCGAATACCAACAATTTCGTGCTGGTCCTACGAGGCCGCGGCGTTCATTTCGTGTACATTATCAATCCCTCCGTAACCCCGACGTTATCACCGTACATGTAGCCATGCGGCTGTACATACATTTGACCCGAACGCCTACATTTAATCTTTCAAAACTCAAGCTTGCACTTGGACAACCCTGGGTGCATCCCCAAGACCCATGCCGGCCATTGCCTGTTGTAATCCATTCATCTCAGCTTTTTTCTCCCACCCTCTCAATGGACCCCAGACTACGGTCTTTCCAGCACATTCGATCGTCTCTTTCAATGCAGAGATGAGGGGCGCGCTTTGCTTAATGCCAGGAAAAGCATCGATTTCGACGACTCTCAGCCGCGGGACTTGCTCCAGTATCCCACGCAAAAGGTCGATGCAGAAGTATTTGTAGGTATCCTCGTCCGCATTCTTCCCACGGAAACCGTTGAAGAACGTATCACTGGGATCGCATTGGACGAAGATCTTGAGGACCCTCAGACCAGTACAGTCTTGCAAGCCAAGACTGGGTTGTGTGTTCTGACAGCGAGGAATCTTGCTCCAACCTTTTCCAAGCCGAAGCTCCATGGTGTTGATGACGTTGCGGTATTTGGGAGGGATACGTTCCAGCAGCGGCTTCTTTGTGTAGAAGAATCGGTCATGGTGGGGGAATAGTCGCATCGGCTGGCTGTAGAAGACGCGATAAGCCTCGTCATGCATGCGGTGGCTGACTTTGAGGAGGTTGAGGCGAGGGCGGATTAGGAACCAATTTACGTTGGGCTCTGAGAGCACCTGTTAGTCGGCGAGTGCAAGGAGAGAGAACACTACAACTTTACAAACACCTACCGAGATCGAGAGGTGGATCAGGACGCTCGTCCAGCCCGGGTATCTTTGCTGCTCGGAGCTTGCCCTCGTACAACTCTTGTACGTGCCGCTCGGTCACGCGGAAGAACTCCTCATATATGCGCAGTCGAAGCTCCGACGGTAGGTCGAAGAAGCGAAAGGGCTGTCTCTTGACTGGTGTTTCATCCTCCATGTCTTCTTCCGATGTCGGCGACGGCGCACGCGATGGAACAGCAGACGGCGCTTCAGTGGCTGGCGGTGCTGTCGCAGCGGGTGCTTTCGCGCGCGAGGCGACAGCTTTCGGTTTACGATTCTTCGCCATAGTGTTCGTATGCGGAGGACGATGTGTCGGCAGGTTGATGGTTCAATAATGCGGTCACTGTTCAAGGTTGAGTCGAGGAAGGCACAAGACCCACTCAGGACCTGCGCCTGATTACTCAGCCATTCTGGCGTCTATCCAGGTAAGGGTTGCAGAAGAGGTCGTGATCGTCGCAAATTCGAGGTGTGGTATCGTATCTCGAGGGTGAAATATGACAAAGGACTTCCTTTTCAGAGAACCTACACACCTGGGTTAGGTAAGGTACCTAAGCAGTCATGAGCTTCGTCACGTGTCAAAAGTATGTACAGTCATAACGGGAGTCGCAGCGCACCGAAGATGCTCGCCTCGCTTCTTAATAGACGGAATTTGTCTGCCAGTGTTTATTCAACACCGTCTCCAGGATACGCGGAGGGGTGCCAATTTCTAGCTGGGGTAAATTAAACTTGGAGTTCTTCCTTTCCAGCAAAAGTCGAAGGAGTTTTATAGGCTTCGGTCTTGGCGGACGGGCTCTAGTGGCCGCAGAAGCTCCTTGCAACCCGTGATCCGAATCCGAATCATCAAACGCTCCGACATTCCACGTCCGAACAGCAATACCAAATAATCAGATGGCTTCGTTCGCGATAGAGGTGCCCGGCGAGGCCAATCCACTCACCGAGAACCTCCTGGTGCATACTCTCCACTCGGCGGTATCATCTGATCCGCATCAAATTCAGACCGGCACGAAGCAATTGCAGTCATGGGAAAAGTCGCAGGGATATTATGTCCACCTTCAATCTGCCTACCTTGACAAACGCCTGCCTTTCGAGATCCGGTATCTGGCGGTCATCCAACTGAAGAATGGCATCAACAACTACTGGCGAAAGACGGCAACAAAGTGAGCTTGTCTCCCCTTGCGATTTAATTTGGTCTTCTTTTCTCATTTCGTTCTACGCATGCAAAAACGATCATGCGGGTCTTGAATGAACATCTTTTCTGCAAACGGCATTCAATTGACTCCAGTCCGACATCTCCATCACCTGCGTAATTTTCTATCCACTTCAAGTCCTCTTCACTAACAACCGGCTCAGCGCAGTGTCTAAGGGTGACAAAGAAGTCATCCGCTCGCGGTTGGTCGAAAGCGTGCTGTCAGAGAGCAACAGGAATCTTGCGCTACAGAATGCCTTGGTTTACTCCAAAATCGCCAGATTCGAATTCCCTCAAGAATGGCCAGACGCGATAACTACTCTGCTGAGCACCGTTCGAGGCCGACAGGATCATGCACGGGAAAGCAACGCGATTCTAGTGCTGCTCCAACTGACCAAAGAACTCTCTACGGGGCGTCTGCAGAGGACTAGGCAGCATCTGCAGGCTGTCACCCCGGAGATGGTGCACGTGATTGGGGAGCGCTACGCAAACTACGTTGACTCGTGGCGGAGGCTATTGGTTGAGAACCCCGCCGATGAATCGATCGAGGACTGCATGAAGGACAGCTTGTTTTGCATCAAGACTCTCAGGCGCCTCCTCATCACTGGCTATGAGAACCCGAACAGAGACAACGATGTTGTCGCATTCTGGAGACTGTCGATCCAGAATCTTGGAGCTTTCATGCAACTCCGCACCAGCGTACAGTTCGCAGGAATTACGGGTGTGCTGCTGGAAAAGCACATGTTACAGTTGGCAAAGCTGCACCATGAACTTTCGAGAGATCATCCAGCCGCATTCGCTCTTTTGCCAGACTCCGTACAGCTAGTCCACTCTTACTGGTCAGTGACAAAAGACTTTGGCGAGAGCTTCGGATCGAAGGAAGCCGTGACAAGTGAAGTCGCCAACGGAAGTATTGGCACGGATGGCGACGCCGCAGACCAGTCCGCCATGGAGAAATTGGTGCTGCGAGGCTTACTCATTATCAGAGCGTGCGTGAAGATGGTCCACAATCCGACGCAGACTTTCAAATACAAGCACCCACAAGACAAGGAAGAGCGCAGCCAGGCCACCGAGCTAATCAAGCACCAGCTACTGCAGGAGGCGTTCGTTCGGGAAGTCATGGAAACTGTGGTGACGCGATATTTTGTCTTCCGCGCAAGAGATCTACAAGAGTGGGAAGAAGAACCAGAGGAATGGGAGAAGCGAGAAGACGGCGACAGCGAAGATTGGGAGTTCAGCATCCGATCTTGCTCTGAGAAACTCTTCCTTGACATCGCCATCAACTACAAGACCATGCTTGTGCAACCGCTCTTGCAAGTCTTCTACTCTGTTGCCACGCCGGACAATGAAGATGTGCTCTTCAAAGACTCGGTATACACGGCAATAGGATTGTCGGCACCGGTAGTCTACGAACAGCTCGACTTTGATGCGTTCATCAGGGATGTCCTCATTCAAGAGATTCAGAAACAGAAGCCTGGGTTCAACATCTTGCGCCGCCGCGCGAGCATTTTGTTAGGCCAATGGATCTCAGTCAAGGTCGCAGACGAAAGCAGGCCTTTGGTCTTCCAGATCTTCCAGCACCTTCTCACCAAGAATGGCCAACCTCTGAACGATCAAGTCGTGCGCGTGACCGCGGGTCGACAGCTTAAGAACATCGCGGACGACTGGGAGTTCAAGGCCGAACATTTCCTACCGTATGCAGAAGCAATCCTTGGCAGTATGATGCAGTTGATCGACGAGGTTGAGCTTACGGAGACCAAGATGGCTCTGCTGAATACAATCTCTGTGATCGTAGAGCGTCTGCAGCATCACATCTCTCCCTTCGCCGAGAGAATCATCGGCCTCTTGCCACCCCTTTGGGAGCAGTCTGGCGATGAACACCTCATGAAACAAGCTATTCTCACGATCCTGGCTCGCCTGGTAAATGCAATGAAAGCCGACTCTCTTGCATTCCACCCACTCGTACTCCCAATCATCAAAGGCGCAATCGAGCCCGACTCAGAAACGCAGGTCTATCTCTTGGAGGACGCCCTCGACCTGTGGGCCAACATCATCGCCCAGACACCCTCGTCGCAAGAATCATCAGACCTGCTCTCTCTCGCACCTTACTTGCTCCCAATCTTCGAACTCGGCTCTGAAAACCTGCGCAAGGCACTCGAGATCGCGGACTCATACCTCCTTCTTGCGCCATCCCACATGCTCTCCCCGCCCTTGCGCCCTTCCCTCTTCACAGCCTTGACAACCCTCATCGGCACGCTCCGCCCAGACGCCAACGGCCTGGTCTGCAATCTCGTCGAAGCCGCCGTGCGCGCCGCCGAACACCTCGGCTCCGAAGCAGCAGTCGAGCAAACAGCCTCCGACCTCGTCGCCACCGGCTTCCTTCCAGCCCTCCTCACAGGCCTCCAGGGCAGCTGGAAAGCGCACTGCACCACCGGCCCGCGCGCCCTCGACCCACCCGTCGACGGCATCGTAGAGACAGACTACTTCTCCATCCTCGCGCGCCTCGCCATCGCCTCGCCAAACACCTTCTGCCAAGCGCTGCAAGCCAGCGCCCCCGACCAAGCAGACCTAGCATCAACCATGACCTGGCTCCTAGAAGAATGGACCTCGCACTTCGAAAACATCGGCGACCCGGCTCGCCGCAAACTCACCGCCCTGGCGATGACCAAACTCCTCGAAACAGACCAGCCCTGGATCCTCCAGCACCTGCAATCCCTCATGTCCATCTGGACGTCCGTCGTCGTCGAACTGCGCGAAGGAGCCGCCGACGCAGACATCGATTCCGACCCTTCCAACCCCAACCCCACTTCCACCTCCGCAACCGCAACGCCAGATCTCTCCGACTCCCTCGTCTACACCAGCACCGCGAGCGAAGACGTCGCAGCGGGCGCCAGCCCGGAAGCGCCCGAGGACTCGCGCCGCCGCGACCTGGCCAACGCCGATCCCGTCCACCGCTTCGGCTTGCCCTTGTGGATCAAACACTACCTCGGACAGGCTGTGGGCCGCCGGGCGGACTTCCAGGACGAGTGGTTGGCGCGCGTGGACGCGGACGTTGTCAAGGCTTTTGGGGCGTTGGGGATTATGTGAGTTGGCTTGGGTTGTTGGGTGTGAGTGAGTGTGTGTGGGAGGGTTGATGGGTGGCTTGGGAAGTGGAAGAAGGAGAAGGAGGAGAAGAAGCGAAGATCGAATTTGAATAAGAGAAAGTAACGGAGAAGAGGAGTAAAATATCCAGCATTGGTTGTTGGTTGATCACCACCACCACTACTACTACTACCAGCATTCAGCTTCTGGCTTTCGCGAGTAGAAACGCACACTTGCATTGAATACTAGAAACAGGACAACCGAAGAGGAAGGCAGGAATGAAGGAAGCAAGGAATCCACCCTAAAAACGAGAAGCACAATCAAGAAGCCAGACGAAAAAACCAAGAGAAAGTAAAAAAAAAAGAGCTAGACCGAAATGATGCTGGGGCCGTGAACAATACAAGTCCTACCCTATCGTTTATCAAATTCCCTTTTCTTCCAATTCAATCTACCTCAAATCCAATCCAACCCATCCTCCCCGACCTAGTATTCCATAGGCTAGGTAGATAGGTAACTAGGTTTGTGTATGTATCCCTCACCTTACCTCCCTATCCCACCCCATGACCTTCAATGCCTTGCACTTGCCACACCTCTCTCTCGCTCGTCTGCCTCGCATCACCTTTCCAAGCCCCAATTTCCATCCCCCTCCTCCAGCCTAGCCTAAAACAAAAGAAAAAATGTGTCTAATCCGTCTTTTCCCACAACACTGCCGTTGATCGTTCCCCCCCATCTCGACCTTTTTTCATGACAATATCGCTTTGCATTTGTTCGTTGTCAATCCATCCAGCCATTCATTCTTTCTGACCAACTAATCGACTAATTGACTAGCCAAGGTACTGAATGGACACTAGATATAAGACTAGGAAGAGGATAGGAAAGAAAGAAAGTTCAAGAGTTTATGGTGGAAAACAAGCAGGGAAAAAAAAAAGAAAGAAAAAAAAGACAAATCAATTTTATCGTGCTCGCTTATTTCAGAGTTATCGTAATGGGGTGGATGGGTGGGTGAGGAAAGAAAGGTGGATGGTAAACCAGGAAAGAAAGAAGAAGAAAAAAAAAAAAAGGAGAATCGTAAAACCCAAAAAGCCATGCTCATTCCACGGGGACCACTCCCAAAAAATCCTATACTGAGGAGTTCAAGCATCATCATAGTCGTCGTCGTCGTCGGCGTTTCCGTCAATATCATGCATCATACATCATGCATCATTTTACGATCATCTCATTGCACTCCTAGCCCGTCTGTCGTAGCGGTCATCGTACCTGTCGTCGTAGCGATCGTCTTTCTCGCCGCGCTTGTCTTGCCAGTCGCGGAATTTGTTCTCGGCCAGGTTGGCTCCGAGGCCGCCGACGACGGCTCCAATCGCCATGTCGCGCTTGCTGGTCCTCTTGTTGCCGCCGAACTCGCGGCCGGCGAAACCGCCGATCAGGGCGCCGGCGACTCCGACGCCGAGGCCTTGCAGGGATGTGTCGAAGTGCTCGTCGAATTTGCCGCGGATGCCGGAGCGCGAACGGCTGCGCGAGCGAGAGCGTGAGCGGGAGTATGAGTCGCGGCGGCCGCGGGACTTGTCGCGTCGGGAGCGTGAGCGGGTGCTTTGGGCTACGAGGTCGTTTTGTGAGCGGCGGTAGGGCTGCATTTGGTTGTTTTGCTGAGGGGAGAGGTATGGACCTGGTTGGTAAGGGCCTGCTTGGTAGGGATCATTGAATGTTTGAGTGCGACGAGCGTCTTGGTCGCGAGCGGGCTAGAGGAGAGGTGTCAGTAATGTGATGGTGGATGTCGATAATGCAGTGTTGGAATATTGCGAGACAGCAAGACAGCAAAACGGCAAGACTGCAAGACTGCAGGACAGCAAGACAGCAAGATGACAAGACAGCAAGATGGCAAGACTTACACCACGGTAACGCTCGGTTTCAATAATCTCGCGGTCGAATTCGCGATCACGCTCGGCATCGTAGCCGCGACCGGTGGCTCTTGTGCGTCGTCCAGTACGGTCGTCGTAGTCACTCTCATATTCGTCGTCGTAATAATCGTCATGTCTGCTTCCAGCGCCACGCTGGGAAGCGGCGCGTTCTGAGCGGCCGTAGCCAGGAGCTGCTTGTGACATGCCGACGCTGTCACGACGCTTTTCGTTGGGAAAACGCTGACCGACAGATTTGGCTACGAGGGAGGCTGAAGGCTTGCGAGACGGGTCGTCGCGTTCGGCTTCGTACTCGCGCAGGACTCGTTCGGAATGGGAGCTCTCTTCGTCCGGATCGTAGCGGCTAGGGCTTTGGCCGTGTGTACGGCGGCGAGGTTGGGAGTCGCCTTTGGGGCGCTGAGTGTCCGAAATGGTGGGCGGTTTCTTGGAGGAGGATTTTTTGGGAGCGCCAGTGACGATGTCGTAGAATTTGTCGAAGTATTTGGATTCGGCGGCGACGTCGGCGATGTTGGCGACGACTTCGACGGGGTAGTCCATGGCGGCGTGAGTGTGACTTAAGTATGCTCGGCGGGTTAGATGACGGGGCTAGGCAGTGTTCTGCTTGGGCTGTGGCTCAGCGTCACTTTTGCTCCACCCACGCAGCACCTGAGCCTTCCGCACCAGTCAGACTGCAGGACTGGTAGCGCAGTGTGTCTCGGAAGTGTTTTGGCTCGCAAGGGTCTGCTTGCCGCGTGCTACAATAGGCTTGGGCTCAAGGCGGCTGATGATCGGCGAGAGAGGGTGTTGATAATGTTCGGTGTGTTGTGCGTGTGTGCGTGTGTGTTGAGGTATTCGTCCTTGAATAGGCCGGTTGGCGAAGGAGAGGGAAAGGTGATTGCTGTAGCAGGACAGAGGGAGAGGGTGATTGATGTGATTGTGCGAGTGAAGGATTGGCGGTCGCTCACTTGGATGGGGATGAGGTCATGGCCACGTTCCGCGGTCGATTTGATCGCATCGAATGAGATATCTGCGATAATCTGCAATAACAGTGCAATCTTGCACTTCCACCAACCTCCACTGCAATCTTCTGAACCGTTTCCATCCACCGACAGTCGCCAGATCGCAGAAGTCGGAGATCTGTGTGCAAGCGGGTGGGATGAAGCGTGAATTCAATCGGACCACGCCTGCCAATCTGACCACCACATCAACAGTGGTGGAGGCGCAAGCACGCTGCAGTTTGAAGCGTTCAACTCAGCCTCCACGACAGTGAATGATGCATTTAATTGCATCTTTGATACTACATGTACGTACAGCAGTGCATATGAGTACCCATCGGAAATGTGTTGAATAACTCTCTCACCCTTGACTTCCTTGCCGCGTCTATCTCCTCTGAGAAGCATCGTGAAGCTGTTCCTCACTTTGACTTTGGCAATAGATCAGCCTCATGGTATGAAACAAACCATAGCATTTGCCAATCAACCGAGTCTATCGAGCGACAGCCCTAGATCATACCATATACATACTTATAGCTTAGACTTTGATATACTTACCAATGGAAATCACATCAGATCTTGTTCCTTACTGCAGAAACCCCTGACGATCGATCGATACGGTTAAAGGCTTGGTCGAAAGGGAATCATCGACATCTGGATTGTACCTAAGGTAGAGCCTGAATGAATATGATCTTTGTATTTGATCAGACAGGTCACACGAAGATCCAAGTACCAGGACAACTCACCGGATGCTTCCGCATGTCTCCACACGCGGAGAGAGCTTGGAGCAATTGAAGCTTGGTCGCATGTCGAAAGTGTCTACATGCTCGCTCCATCTTCACATGCAAAACAAATCCCAGCATTTATTACTACAACCGCACCTTCCCATCACACAACCACTCGCACTTGCTCTAAACGATAACAAATCAAACTACAAACAACAACCATGTCGACCGACCCACGACGCCGAGCGCAACCTCCACCTCCACCACCACCTCCAGAAACAGAACCAGACACCACAACAATGGGCCTAGACGGCGCCGCCGATGACCACCGACCACATTCCACCACTACACCAGTAAACGGCCAGCCTCAAAAACCCGGCGAAAACCCACCACCGCCCTCCTCAAACACACCCAACAGCTCAGGCTTCAAACTGAAATTCTGCACCGTCTGCGCCAGCAACAACAACAGGTATGTCAAGTTACAAACTGTAGCCTAGCCTAGCAGGACCAACCCATCAAAGACACAATAATCTAATCCCCCCACCAGATCAATGGAAGCCCACCTCCGCCTAACAACCGCCCCGTCCCCCTACCCAACCATCTCCTTCGGCACCGGCTCGCTCGTCCGCCTGCCAGGCCCCAGCATCACCCAGCCCAACGTCTACACCTTCAACCGCACCTCGTACGCCAACATGCACGACGAGCTCGCCGCCAAAGACGCCCGCCTGTACCGCGCAAACGGCATCCTGCCCATGCTGGAGCGCAACAAGGGAGTCAAATGGGGGCCGGAGCGCTGGCAGGATTGGCGTGTTGGGGTGCCGCGCGTGGGGGAGAGGAGGATTGTTAGTAGTAGTAGTGGTAGTAGTGGCGGTGCGGGTGCAGGGACGACGGCTGGTGGTGCGGACGCAGACGCCAGCGCGGCGAGCGATTGGGCGCAGGACAAAGGCTCCAAGGGCACGGAGGGGGGCACGGTGGACGTCGTGATCACGTGCGAGGAGCGGTGCTGGGACTCTGTTGTGGAGGACCTGATGGGCAGGGGCGCGCCGCTGAATCGGCCCGTGCACGTGTTCAACGTCGACATCAAGGACAACCACGAGGAGGCGCTGGTGGGCGGGCGGGCGATTCTGGAGCTGGCGGATGCGCTCAATGCTGTTGCGAGCGAGGAGAGGGAGGAGTGGGTGAGGCGGAATGGTGGGGCTGGGGCTGCTGGTGCTGCTGCTGTTGGGTTTGATGAGGGGATTTCGGGGGCTAGGGAGGGGTTTGATGAGAGGGTGCCGGATGTTTTGGCCAAGTGGCAGGAGAGGTGGCCTACGCTGCCGGCGCTGTGGACTCTGGCTTGGTTTTGAGGTGGGATCGATTGCTGCCTTCCATGGGACTGGCTTCTGCTGTAAGGGCTTGCTTCTACTAAAGAGGGAGAACGATTCCATCGGTTTACTACCTAGTACATGTAACTTAGCGAGGCGTTCTGGCGTTTTTTTGATCAAAGTACAGGAAAGGTATCTTGAAAGAATAAGAAAGAGAAAAATGATTTATTATGATTTCCCTCCTCTTTCTCAACCAGTCAACCCACTCACTCTCAACCACCTAAAACAAGAACTTAAGAAAGAGAAAGAGAAAAGAGAAAAATAACACAGAATACAGAAAAAAACAAGGATGACACCTACAGTTCCCACTTCACCTAACATGTTAAAGTAGGTAGGTTGATAGCAACAGGAAATCCACGGCATTTTCCCACCTGAACGCATATATAGATGGCATATACATGTACTTACATTACGTCTTGATCCTAAGGGAAAAGAAGATAGAAAAGATCAATCGAAAATCCGAGGTAGCGGCGAGACTTGACAGATTTTCAACCTCTTAAAGCGTTCCACATCTTTTTGTTTTTTGCAAAGTTGAACCAAGGTATAGAAATGGGAAACGAGTAAGGGATGGAAGGGGAGGGGAGGGTTGGGTTGTTTCATGGGTAGGAAGGAGGTAGGTAGATTTTATTTAGGTGAGGGAACTTTTTGTCCGTTATCGTCATGTGGAAGCTCGTGTCGTTAGGTTTCATGTTATGTTCATTTTCATTTCCATATTGTCACACCGGTCATCCAGGAGAAGAAGGAGAAGGGGAGGAAGAAGAATAAGAAGAAGAAAGAAGAATATAATCCAACATCAGCATGCAGGATCGACCAACACCACTAACAACACGACTCTTCACTTCTTCACTTCACTTCCTTTTCACCGCCAAGGCACCTCAGGGTACCGCCGCCCATCAACGCCGCTCAAAGGCGCGTCAGCAAACCTCGTGACCTTGGGTCTTCCCGGCCCACCTCTACGATCCGGCCCCTCGGGAGCCGAATTGAAGCCGTCTACCTCGTCGAAACCATCTGCGCCGCCACCACCGCCTCTGCTTCTGCGGCTGCTGCGGCGGCGCGAGCGGCGGTCGTCGGGACTGGGCGGCGGGGTCATGAATTCTTCGCCTGAGGAGTAGAGGTCGTCGCGCGGGTCGCCGTAGCGAGGTGGTGCTGGAGGCGGTGGTTGACGAGAGCGTCGGCGGGGTTCACGGCCGGGGCCTTCTGGAGGATAATCGCGTGGACCGTCGTAGCGAGGGATGGGGCCTGGGGGTGGTGGGCGGGATCTTCGGCGGGGTTCGGGGCCAGGGTTGCGGCCGGGGCTGGGATAGCGGTCGTCGTAGGGTGGGATGGGTCGTGAGCCGCTTGGACGCGAACCACGACGGCGCGGAGGGCTTCGAGAGGAGTGGGGTCGAGTTCGGCTGCGGTTTGGGGGAGGGTCCATGTCTGGGTGGCGTGGAGGGCGTAGGCGACGGTTCGGCGGTCCTGGGTACTGGCGAGGATCGTAGTTCATGGGAGGTGGGGGTGGAGGGCCGGGGAGAGGTTGTTCCCGGTTGGGCTGGGGTGGTGGAGGCTGACGTGCAACGTGTGACGCAAATAACGGAGCAGCCGATGGTACGAACGATGGACCGAATCCTGGAGGGCGGGGCGGCGCATCAGGTGAGTCTTCATAGGCTGACGCGCGGCGACGGCTAGGAGGAGGCTCTTCTGGTTGGAAGTAGTCGTCGATGTCGCGTTGAGTGGGCGTGGGTTCGTGGCTTTTGGAGTGCCTAACATGAGGGTCGTTGAAATCTCGAGGACCGGCTCGAGAGCGTCGTGGACTAGGATCTCGACTGTGAACTGAAGGCGCATTACCGTCCGACTCCCAATCCTCGTCTGGGCGATTGATAGTTGGACGAGGGTCCAAGCGTGAGCTGCGTCGGCGAGAATGTCTGGGAGGTTGCATAGGACCTGGTGGAGGCAGCACTTCGTCGTAAGGGTCTCTCTCGGGAGGAGGATCACCAGGTAGATGGTGTGGCATGCTTCTTCTCTTCCGTTCCCTGTCACGGTCGCGGCTCCCAGTCCTGCTACCATGCCTGTGTTCTGGATCACGCTCGTGACCATGTGCATGGCCATCCCACAGATGTGGGCTAGCAACATTCTTCATGACATGGCCAAACTTTGTTGCGGCCTCTTTGCTCTTTCCTCTCAAAGATGACGGTCTTGGACTGGCTGTGGGCCGTCTGGATCTAGGTGGCGCGGCCGTTGAGCTCGGGTCGACGTGTCTGTACAGCGGGTTGCGGAAGTATGCCAAAGCAGGACCTCGTGAGTCCACGCTCCCCTCGTCGTCTGTGTCATGCCCCCTGACTGTGACTCTCGAGCGATCTGCCTCCTTCTCATCTTCAACTCTTCGGATTTCCTCCTCGGCCTCTGTTCTCAGTCTTTCTGACACGCCCTCGTACCATGCCACCATGTGCTTATCCGGGCTTGCAGGGAAGCACTGTCTGGGTAAGATCTTGGGTAGGATCTCGCCATTATTGGGGTCCTTGATATCCCAACGACGCACAGCTTCCATGAGAAACTTCGAATGTTCTTCAGGGCCCAGCAGCACTTGGATAGTTTGCCACATGATCCACCCTTCAGTCTTGAGAGCAGGTACTGTAGGATCGGTGAATGTGACGGAGTGTGGTAAAGGCTGCAGGCTGTGGAGACAGCCTAACGATTTGTATATGAAGGCGATGCTTGCGCCTGGCGTGCCTAAGAAAAGTTGGTCGTAGTCTCCGTCGAGGTCTCGGTAGAAGCTGGCCAGTTGCGTGGGTGTCAGATCCGGGTTGTCAGATGGTTCGTAGTGCTCGTTCTGTGCATGATTAGCACGTGGCCGACATGTTCACTTCGCCGATTCAGACGTACGATTGTATCCTTCAACCCTCTCAGCAACGCCTTCAACTTGTCTGTACCAGTTTTGTCCGGCTTGAACATGTAGCCCCACGCTTCAAAAGCTTCTCTTTCTTCTACGCCGTGCTCGTGATCGTCCGGACGCTCTGATTTCGCGTCGACCACCGGTCTGGTGGCGCTCGGATATGCCTCAGCGGTTTCTGCGTCCATGGTGGGCGGTGCTGGCACGATGCCCGTGAGCGCTTATGGGCGGGCTGACTTGTCGGTCGATCGGCTGAGTGTGAGGACTTGATAGCCTTGGGGATGTGGCTAGGGGCCCGCTAGGATAAGTAACGTATCATGTATGCATGAGGTTGAAGTGATGAGTGAGAGTGAGGCTGTAGGGGTTCAGGCAAAGGATGGATGGCACACTCGCTAAGGCGGTGTCCAGTCGCAGTCGCATCGCGCATGTGAACCCTTGGAAGCATCAAGCGACGTCAGAGGCTGGGAATCTGGTGGCACATGGCAAAACATTGAGATCGAAGCTACTATGAACGCAACAACGACCAAGGGACTTGGCTTGAACATGACATGATATTACACCTCTCTTCTTTATTCCTTACAGTACACGTAGACAGAGCTCAGCATCGGAACACCTGTCAATCCTACCTCACAGCCCGTGAGTCAGCAAGGCAACAACACCATGTCCCTCATATCGGGAAAATACCGCGAGACTTCACTCCACCCTTGGCTAGCGACGAACCTACTCAGCCAAGCATGATAGATCTGCAGCTACCGGCAACTAGCTATAGATTACATGTAGGGCTTATATATTACCAAGGTTTACACACGAACAGGGTGTCGTCGAGGGTTTTCTTTGTCGGCCTCCTCGTCTTCT
>Ga0265797_10001312_pt1 | contig 43916 bp, 45 predicted proteins | sample P2T30metagenome_FD_192433 | JGI IMG/M metagenome (GOLD analysis project Ga0265797, IMG submission 192433) | Plant litter microbial communities from East Loma Ridge, Irvine, California - P2 T30 | ecosystem: Environmental > Terrestrial > Plant litter > Unclassified | place: USA: California...
TTTTGATGGATTTGCGATAAATTGATTGCGTTATCCAGCGAGCTGAATTCGCGTCGCGTGGGAGAACTACAGCCGATGGAAGGGTAATAGATGACAACGTGGCTGGATTGCAGCTCATGGGTACTTACCCAAAGAAGACAGAAAAGCGAGAAGGATTTTTGTGCAACATGAAATGCTTCGTAGATTGCTATCATTTCGCATTCGCGGAGCACATCTATTGTGCCGCATCGCCTAAAGAACGAGTCTTGGTAGCCCTTGCTCTCCGTCGCTGTAGCCTATACAGCTTATCTATCACCAGTCTCCAGGGGTATTTACAGGGCAAGAATAAACTTAGACAAGGTAGACTGTACACAAGATGCAGATGTTGAGATAAAATCAAGTGGTTACTATACTTGATACAAGGCTTGCATCTGTGGCAAGCATTCTACACTTGCTAGGATGACCGAACGATGTGGAAATCCAATGCGCAAACGATGACAGGGATGATGGTTGGGACATGGAAGTGGTATGAGGAGAAACCACTGAACGTTTTATAAGAATAGACAAGGATGGGTATGCGCAAAACATGCAGGTGCGGTAATTACAAAGTGTTGAAGCGCGTCCGAGTTTGCGAGCGCGATGCGACTTGACGCTTGATGTCCTCGGGCGCGGTACGCATGGTGACTTTGAAGGTATCGCGTACACGAGTGCGAAGCAGCTGTTCCAGAGCACCGTAGACTCCACCCTCGATACCTGTCTCGGCTGAGTTGGTAGACTTGCAATAGCGCTCAGAAAACTTGTCGATGAGCTTTTCCACTTTGCGTAGCTCTCCAAGAATCAGCTGCGTGCGGAAAGTGTCTTCGTCTTCAACTTGAAGTCTGAATTCACCCAATGCAAGGGGCGAGTGGGTGAACGCTTCCATCTTCGTGTTGATGGGTGAGTCTTCTGGGTCATTGACGCCAGCGATGGCTTGATACCATGAAAGAATTTTCGTGATTGTGAATGCGATGGTCGTGGAGAAATGGGGGTTGGTAGAGCAAGGGCAGCCGAGTAGAACGTAAAGCTTATCGACCGCGGACTTGTTGGTGGAAAGGACAGTATCCAAAGTCGGGAGGCCATCTGAGCTTCCAGTAAAGTCACCGGCAGATGGTGGAGAGGTCGGTGGTGCGTATAAGCTGTTGAGAGTCTGGAAAGCAAATTGCGTGCAGTCATGGCTTTGGGCAGTCGCTGACACCGGCGGAGTAGGAAGAGGTGCAGCCATCATTGGCGGAGGCGAAGACATCAGCTTGCTAGAAGCAAACAATGGCTCGGAAGCAGAGAAGAAGGACTGGCTGGTGAGTGGAGGAGTACTCATTGGGTTGCTCATAGGAGTGAACATATCAGGCGCACTCTGCAGGCTGGTATTTCTTGAGTGGTGCCCTACAAAGGATGGAGGTGCCGTAGGGTATTGTGGGATGGGTGTGAAAAGATCTGCTGGGCTACCAAACATCATCTGGTCCTCATTCGAAGCCCACCCGTTGTGGATTGAACCAGCATCCGAGTACGATGCCGGGGAATGGCTGCCCTCGTAGCTGCTGGTAGGCATAAAATGGTCTTGGTAGTGATACTCTGGAGTTGCTGGCCCGAAGAAGAAGGGATCCGTTGGCTCTGGGGAGCTCTCAGAGTGGTAGTTGACTGTAGTTCGAGGAATCATATCTGGCCTAGGTGCCATGGGTCCGCAAGAGCTCGCTGGTGAAACATCTCGCATGATAGAGCCATCTGGATTTCTGTTTTTGCGTGGCTTGCCTAGTCTGCCATGCGGTCAGCTCGACAACATCCAAGTGCTCATAGCAAGCTCCGTACCTCATAGATGGGGAGTAGTTGCAGCAAATGCCCATGTTACTACAACGGTGACATGTCGGTCTCACTTTGTCGCACTTCACCTGTCATCTAGTTAGCTCCATTCGTTCTGGAGGTTGGCAAAAGGCTTTTACTTTAGCACGCGAACATGCGTCGCAAGAAGCTCGCATCTTGCGAGGCTTCTGCTCTCCGTTGGGTCCAGTAGTCATGATTCGTTTCTCCGTAACAGTATGCCTTGGCGGCGATGGAGATGAGTGAGCAAAGGTTTGAGGAAGAGCATGAAACATTGTGTATACTTGATCGTGATCTTGGGATAATGACTGGATGTGGTTTGCAGAAGACTATGTTATATAGGAATGAACGATGGACCAACAGCCACCATGATAGCTAGGACGGAAGAGGTAACGATCGAGAGCTGAAGGATTTGGCCTGCAGCACGCAGGCTACGTTCGCCGGTGCAGGGTGGTGGCAGGGTAGGCAGCGCTGACGCTAGACAGAACCAGGGGTCAGGGTGGGTGGAGCGAAAGCGGGCGGGCTAGGTTAGGCTGGGGCTGAAGCTTACCCAAGTCGCAACCACTCTCAGACTAGCGTAGACTTGGTGTCTGCAAGTCGAGTGTGAGTGCATTCTCATCCCACTAACGACTAAGCTTTAGCTAACTTGGTACAGCGTAGAATCTGTGGCATTTCCCGCTATTATGTAGCATCCTGCGAGATTTGGGCGCTTGCGACAATGTAGATCCAATCGAATAGTCGCAGTAACCGGTGTGGAAAATCACTAAGCACAGCGGACCGTGCCGATTGAAGGTAGCAATGGGGCTCAGTGAGCTCTGTAGAGGCTGCGTAGAGCAAAGAATAGCCGGGCGCGTTGAATAGATTGCTTCCACGAGGCAGGATGACTGACACCGATATTCTGGTACGGTCCTCCAGTGGTCTTGCGAGTGCGTTCGCTCACATCAATGAAAGACCCAATCAGTATGTCAGAAGCTGCGGACCATGTTGATCAGACAGCTCTCAGTGGTCCAACATGTGTACTAGATACCCTAGTGCTGACTTACCACTTTCAGATTTGGTACGTAGCACAAGAATAAACAGTACGTTGGTACGAAGGGCCGTTTGGCACAAGATCCGTAAGCCTCAGGCTTGTAGCTCGTGACATCGGTGGCGAAAGTCCTGAAACTGGCGTTTGGGCTGCTCGATGACATGTCGGGGTGGTGTTGGTGCTCCCATAGTAAAAGCCATGTGCGACATACACCGCCAAGTCAGCGGACGATCTACAAACACTTTCTATCGTAGTGAGAGTCTTTGGATTCCCAATTGGTGGTATCTACGATTATTGAGCAGTCCAATGGCTTTGGAATCTGTGCGCTCAATAAAGACGGAGAAAAAATGGGCGCCACGTGCTGGTACCTACCGTCGTCCAGTCGCTGGAGTCGGAGCCGAATGTCTTCTCTCTGCACGTCAATTCCTTGCAACTCTTCTGCCGAAGTACATTGCGCTCAGCGTTCATCGTTGATCTCAGATTGTGACACACCAGAGTCGCAAAATAGAAACAAACTCATAGCCTTGCATTACATGGTACCTGTGCTCAGCCTCATTGGATGAGGGGCACGAGGCTGACCGACCCGAGAATGGCGAGGCTTCACCTGCACGCTCGGCGCTCGGCACCAAGAGCCATGAGTTCGTCGAAAACGTATTCATGTAGCGCACGGAGTGTACTTCGTGTCGCAGATAATCGCGGATCTGTTGGTGTCGAGTCTGAAATGGTGGCTGGACATACCTCGTAAGGCGGAGGTGTCCTGATTCGGACACAGATGCGCCGCTCCCCCACCGCACGGGCACCCATGTAGTCCGCCTTACCTCTAGAGTACACAAAGCTTGGCCGTCGCCATTTCCTGTTCCATCTGTATCAACTCAAAATACTTGCATTGCCCATTCATGACAAGAAATTAAGACAAGCAATGTGTCACCGAGGAGGGCGCTGCAATTGCTGAAGACCGCGAAAGCCTCACCAAATGTTCGGTGTGAGCTTCGCCGCCGCCGCCGTCGCCACATCCACAGAAGGTGTGTGAGCAAGGTCATTGTAGCGAGTTGTTGTAATCAGGCCCCAAGTATCAGCCTTTCCTCAACGGCTAGATTGTTCATTCGCCCCAATGTGTCTAATCTTGAAACACTGGCCCTGTATCGACTTCCAGACCGACAGCGCTCGTGCTTCGTCGGCTAGAATCCTACCATTGATGTACGCCGTATGCAAGTCGCATTTGAAAGGCTAGGGATATTCTTACTTCGCCCTACAGTACTTAGACGGCTTTCTGCCCTTGAATAATCGTACCAGCCTTTTGAGCAAGTTTACGCGGTTGCTGGCCTCGAGTGCGATTCGAAACAACAAATGGTGCATGTGAGGTGGTAGTATATTGCGTCATATCTCTGCCTTTCGCGATAGAGCTGGTGAAGCCTGTGACAAACATGTCGGCAGTAGCGACAATAGGCGTGGGTACCCAAGGCGACTAGGATAGGAGCGCGCCGATGCTTCGTCTGGTAACCGAACCCTTGGATGAGTTGGATTTGGGTTGAGGTTTGATCTTATCATACCAAGTCGTGAGAGCCAAGGTTGCTCTCTGGGGAGATGGAAAAACGTGGGAGTTTTCACTGGGGTACAGATGACGATACGCTGGGACCACCAACTGCAGTGGTCGTGTCGACAACTAGAAGATCTTCCTTTTGCGTGTCAATGCATGTGGCTGCACTTGGATCAGCGGCTCGCGCGCTGCTCGACATGATTGACCTCAGATCACGGGTATAACGTGATGAATGTCATTCTGAGACATGCGATAACGACGCAGGCTTGGATCTCCTACCGGTCGAACAACGTTTACGAGCTGTTGCGCGTGTGTAATAGTTGTTCCCACAGCGTCGGTAAATGTGCGTTCCGTGTATAGCTCTGATAGTATTGGGAAGGTTACATCGACCCTCAAGCGCCGAACCAACTAACAGCCACAATGCTTCGTGCAGCTTCGTGCATGTGGTAGTTCGGATGCCGCGTGTGAGCTCAGCACGTGTTTTTATGCGCAATATACTGGTGTATCTACGCCTGGTCAACGATGTTTCTCGGTTGCTGATGCTGAGCAAGAGACGCAGTATGCCACAATAGCAGGATCTTGGCGATGCTCTCGCGTAAGCTCCCTGTGCGCATAGGAAAGCAGTAGTTGTTAGGAAGCTACCGCAAGCGAGCATGCTCCTGAATATGGATCCTTTCAGTTCTTCCGTGACCTGCTAGGTGGTAGTGCAGGTCAATGTTGACGAGGGCGAACATTGGTCAACCTGAGCCTGAACCAACACCTGCTCATACTTAATCTGACCCACTTCATCAATTGACTGAAAATACTCAGCGTGAAGTGGCGCCACGAAGCAGATGTTCGATGACGTTGACGCTGGTGACAAGGCGAGGTAGCTGTTTTTCGGAGTCCGAGCGACAACAGGGTTGGACATCGCTAGCCAATAAGAACTCGACGACCGATCTGTGAAGGCGCTTAACACATGATCCTAGTCTCTTTCCCTTTCCCACGCCGTGCCTCAAGCATAGCGCAGCGACGATGCTGTGAAAGACAAGCAATGAGTGACCGTGGTAGTTGCGAAAAACGCAATGTGGCGCGACGAGGATCGAGTGGTCCGAGTGTCTGCCGTTGGGATCGGCTCTGGCGATCCTTGCAACATCACCCACCGCATTCACAGACACTATGTGCTGTTCGTGATGCTATGCTGTCTGCCGAGAGACATTGCTCTTTCGTCATATACCAAAACTTCAGAATTTTCCCTGACTGCGTCAGCACAGGTACACCGACGGTCTGGACTTCGCAACGACCATCCAGTGAAGGGCACTGTTGCGTGCGGCGCCCCTCAGCGCAAGGCCCGCCTTCTGTCACGGAGAGCTCTTCAGCCTTAACCGATGATTGAGTCTTCGATCGTGCCTCAGTGCAGCACCCGCCACCACGCTGCGGGAGGCTGAAACAACCGTTCGTACCGGGCGCCAGTTGGTATTCATAGCTATCTGGAAGTTGCACTCTTCCTTAAGCGAACAACAAAAAACCTTCGCTTTCCGAAGGTGCAGTTCTTGGCTCGCTCGATTATGAAGTCCCAACGCAAAGAGGAAAGGGTTCAGAGGCGCAGGTGGCAATGAGATGTTGGATTACGAGATTCCTGAAAGATTGGGAAGTCTTACTTTCATTGTAGAGCGTCTGGATCCACCTGAGCTGGTGAGGAATCATGATAGGTGCCACATCGTTGTTGGTATGGAGAGTCCTGGTTTCATCCACAGACAGTCTGAAGGGCTTGCGCACTTCGCATGTTGAAAGGTGGCGATGAGTACTGTAAGTCTCCCTCGACATATCGTTCCATGGATCGTTGTGGCAGGTTGCAGGTGCAACTCAGTGCCGGAGACCGAAGAGCCCAATTGAGATCAACCGAGGCTGCAGCGTTTGAGAACACCTCCACTGGCTGCGAAGCGTCCAGCTGTTGGCATGGTAGTTCAAAGTGAGTGTTTCAAGAACTTGGAGGTGGACACAGGCGTGGTGGATGTTGAAGATTGTGATGTTCGTGGAAGGTGAGTCTGAAAAGAGCTTCTGACACCTCGAGCAAGAGCGGGGTGCCGACCTATATTTCCGTCTTTCCGTCCCGGTTGAACAGCAGCTTGTAGTACCGGGTGTCGATAAGTGATCGCTCAAACCATTGGCGTCACAGTTCGGGATCTCACATTAGGCAGGCCGTTCTACTACGACTGGCCAATCCTCGTCAATGGACTAGATGTGGATCTGGATACCTCACCAAGAGGAGGAAGATGCACCGAGGGAATGACCTGTGAGTACGGTTTCGTTACCGGTTTTCGAGTATGGTGTACGTCCGAGATGACCTCGAGTGGGTGAATAATGGCCGAATGTGGCTACGATCCGTAAAGCCTCATGCATAATATATACAAGCAGGAAGATCATGCGCTCCACTTGCCGCAAGGTTATCCTGATCTGCATGATATGCCACTCATGAGCACTGGCTGATCATCAGTGTGACGATTCACGATGCTTACCATTTCTGAGGCCGACTGCTCAGTGCTTTGCCTTTAACGCGGCCCAACTATACTTCAAGATCGCCGATGAGCTGCATCATTCTATAAAGCATACGATCATGGAAACTATGCCTCGATGGGACGTGAAGTTGAATTTGCTTGCGCTGCCACATGTGCCCAATAGCTCTTGTAGAAGTGTGCCGTCTTACTAACTCATGCATTGAGAGCCTTTACAGGAGTCGAAAATATCGTCGCATGAGCTAGGAGTCAGCTTCGTCACCACAAGCGCTACTTGTTATCTGAATGCCGCGCGACATGAGTGGAAAGACCATCCAATGATTTGGGGAATGACGAGCATAGGTCCATGCAGACTCGAAGCGCATAGTCAGTTGCCTATGATCGCGAAGCTGACGTGGTCGAGATGGTCAAGATATCTGCCAGTGTCTTGGTTGGATCCCGGTACACGTCCGCCTCCAAGAAGTCTCGAGCGATCTGCTCCTATGAACAAGTTAGAAACCGAACAGGAACATGTATGGTTGTACTCACGGCTTCCTCTAGTTCGGCAGCCTCATCTTCTGGCATCTGGCAGCATGCAGCCACCAGGTCTTCTCCTCTCATGCTGAGAAGTATCAGGTTCTCCGCCCGTTGGACAATCTCGGCTGGCACTCCATTCATGGCGGCGCAACTGTAATTATCAGCATCGGCACGTTCTTCCGCGTTCAGTCACTCACCAAGCACCAAAGCTAGACGTACTTCTCCCATCGCGAAAGCTTAGCCCAGTCAGCAAGGCGTCAATCCAAAAATTCGGACCGACTCACTTGTACAGATAGGTAATCTGATCGCTGACCTCTGAAGCATCGGTATCAATACGGACCTCCATATGACCGAATGCAAGCGAAGGCCTTGACTTGAGAAGACCCATCTCAAAGATCTCTATTACGTGTCAGTGCTAGCCCAGGCATGCACGGTGACTAGGGTCTTACCGTGGAAGTGAGTTGCGCCTATGACCTTTGGCCTCTCTGATCCCAGGCTCAAGAGATGTTCCATAACTGCGCACGCCATCCCGGCTCCATCACTCGCTTCCGTGCCCTTTCCGAACTCATCTATGATGAGTAGGCTTCTCCGTGTGGCCAAACTCAATGCGAGAGAGATCTGTTGCAAGTCTAGCATAAAAGTGCTCTGCACCCGGGAGACTGTCTCACGAGTGGTGACCCTCGATAGGATCTTGTCTGTTAGTCCGATCCTCGCGCTTTCGGCCGGAACGAAACTGCCGACATGCGCCATGAAGACGATCAATGCTACCTGCTTCAGATACACACTCTTGCCGGAGTAGTTCGGGCCCGTCAATACGAGCATACTGGGACTGTCTTTATGGGCGCAAGTATTACGGGTGGACGAGCTGGGTTGAACGAGGCCAGCAGTGGTGCGATCAAACTCAGTATCCTCAAACGAGCCGTCGTCGCCCGGCCCACCTACGAGATAAGTGTTGTTTGGGACGAATGAAGACACTGTAAGCTCTTGCAGAATATGTCTGGAGCACGTTAGCGGCGGCTGAGTATTGTGCTCAGAAGTATCCGTACCGGCCTCCCTTGATGCGAATGATATTGTCCAGCGTCACTCGGGGCCGGCATAACTTGTACAACCGTGCTCCTTGAGCCAAAGCCAGAAGACTGACGATTGATTAGCTCGTCTCACCTCAAACAAGCCAACACACACCTATCGAGCTCACCGCACACATCGGAGCAAGTCGTCAGAAGTTCCTCGTACTGGAGCACGTATTGCGCCAACTCGTGACTTATCTCAATCTCGCGGTCGGAGATAATGCCATACACGTCGCCGAAGTGATCGTCCATCTCGCGCATCTCGCTGGTCTTGAAGTAGACTTGTACGCTACAGAGGAGTCAGTTCCTCTCTTTGTAAGATTTGTGGGGCATTACGCAACTCAGTGGTGAACATTTGCTCCCAAGCGTTGTCGAAGCTGCCAGCATACACTGCGTCTCCGGTATCAGGATCGACCGGGACTGTAACGAGGAAGCCGATCTGAGGGAAGTAGATGACGTTGAGCGACGCTCGCAGATTTGAGGGCATTGTCTCAGACAGCTTTGCTGCTACTTCATTTAGAAGATGATCCAAGCCATCCAAGGTTCTCTTCAGCTGGTCCAGCTCTTCATCGACCTCAGGGAGTATCACGGTCCGACCCTCCTCGGCTGACTTCTCCAGGTCTACAGTCTCACTGATCTTTCTGCCGACTTGTGCCAGATGGAAGCCTTCAAACTTGTTGAAGATCTACGCGTATGAGATGGTGATAATAAGTCAACTTTGGGGATACATGCCTTGTTTCGTATTGCCAGGTTGTCGCCCCCCAAAACATCTTGTAGAGCGTCTTTGATCTTTAGACAGTGAAAAGAGAACTTGAAAATGACTGAGGTAAGCAGATTGAGGAGTTTAGCTGAGCTTCGGAGACTTACTCCTCTGATGGAAGACCAGACACTCTTTGAAAAGCCGCCTTTACCCTTGGCGGAGCCACCGATGCCCTTCCTTAGATTGATCATCATGACCCGCATGTTTCCAACATTCTTCATGGTGTTTATCAGTGAATCAAGTGCTGGCTCATTCTCAGGACGGAGTAACGTTGCGATAGTATCATGGCGTTCGTTGATGACATCGAGGTTCAGACTGGGCCGAAGAAAGTGTTGACGGAGCAGGAATCGGCCTTGTGGTGTGCGGGCAAGATGATGAAACAAGCCGTACACGGAAAGTCCTTCCTTCGCACCAGAATTGGCTTTGGTGGGACCCCGATTGTGCGAGCTCGGATGTGACTCTGCGCCCAGAATTTGGAGCGAGTGAAGAGTGTCCGCGTTGACGAACATTGTCTCGCGCAAGGTAAACATTTCAAGGGTCGAAACACGAAACATCTCGTGAGCATTTTGGTCTCCTGGGAGGTACGCAGCAGCACGTCGTCGCTGCAGGTACGAGATGAGTGCTCCAGCGCAGCCGACCTGGCGCAGGGTCAGTGTCTGGAAGGTCGGCTTAACTGGTAGAACTCACTGTGACGCGGCTCTCGACATCGATCCAGCCCGCCAGACGAAGCAGCTGTCCTTGTTGACCAGCGACGTTATCGTCATCGATGTGATTACCTGCGGCAAGTTCTCCTGGAATGTTGAAGCTGACTCGAGTACCGTTCTCCTCCCCTAGGCGCAAGTTCACAAGTTTGGTCTTGGCCGCGTCATAGTAGAGCTCACTGGGAGGTCGAACCTCCAAGATGAAAGGTAGGCGGAACTGGTCGTTGCCGCCACTCAGTGACCCGCCATTCTCTGCTTCAGGATCAAATCGATCGATGATTGTGTCATCAATCTTGGTGGACACAAGGATTACTGTCGGGTCGATGAACGTGCGCAGGGCGTCCACAACATCAACGTCCGCCATCTGAATGTCTTCCATGAAGAACATCTTCTCCTCCCGCGCAACATAGTAACAGCACCCAACCGCCCCTCCCGGCGAAAGATCGACCGCCATAACGATTTCGTTCAGCGTGTCATCTTGTTTATCTCGTGCAACGCTCTCGGAAGGTGCACGCGTAGAATTGCTGTTGTCGAGGAAATCAGGCTGACCGGACGCGTTCGCACGTGATTGAGGCTGCGAAGGCCTCGCAGGTGGTGCAGTAGTTCGAGAGCGACGGGAACTCATGGATCCGCCCGAAGTGCGACGGCTGGTGGTGCTGCGTGCTGAGGCTACGCTTCGGGTGGTATTGCTGCGTCCTTGAGTAACACTGCGGCCACTCGATTTGTGTCGGGAAGGCACCTTGAGGGGTGCTTTGCGGCCGTGTGCCATGCTGGGCTGGGGAGGTGATGTTGGTGAGAGGTGGGATGTCAGAAGTGGTGTTGGTGAGCGCAGAAGTCGGTGGAGGAAGGAGCGATTCAGCGCGCGTCGGACGCGTGCCTACCAGAACAGCGCATCGCCAATGCAGCCAGCATCGAACACAAGACCACTCCGCTATTTACACAGTGATTGCAGCAGCAAAACTTGGGGAAAAACCTAGATGAGATACAAGGGCAAAAAACACATCAGCAGAGGCACAGACACCTTCATCCCATACCGATGAAGCGGAAACCATCTATTTTTGTGAGTGAAGTATGCACGTTACAGAGGTATCTCAGAGCGGAGCGAAGCTAACTCACACAGTCCATCCACCAATATCGTACAACATTCCACGCTCGCCGCGCCTATCCTGCAGTCATGACATCGTTCATCGTCCCAAAAATGTCTACGCCTTGCCCTCGGCAGCACCAACACTCAATCCACTCTCATCCTCCTTGACCCTCACTCTCGCAACATCACCACCCTTGATCTCGCCCCGGATGATCGTGTCAGCCAGTCCGTTTCCAATCTCCTTCGCAATGAGGCGATTGAGCGGCCTAGCACCGAACCGTGGATCATAGCCCTTGTCGCAAAGCCACTGCTTCGCGTCGTTGGGACAATCCAGCACAATGCGGCGATCATCTAGTCTCGCCTGCAACTCTTTCAATCTGATGTCGACAATGTCGCGTAGTGCCTCGCGCGACAAGCGGCGAAACACGATGAACTCATCCAGCCGATTGAGAAACTCGGGTGGGTATGTAGCGGACACCACGTCCATGACCGCGCTGCGCACGGCCGGCGAAATCTCGGATGAGTCCTTGTCCGCCGCCTCCGAGAAGTCGTCGCCAACGATAATATCTGCGCCGAGGTTGGAAGTCATCACGATGATGGTGTTTCTGAAATCAACCTTGTGGCCTTGCGAGTCGGTCAGGAAGCCTTCGTCTAGGACTTGTAGGAGGAGGGTGGAGATGTCCTTGTGTGCTTTTTCCCACTCGTCGAAGAGGAGAACGGCGTATGGCTTGCGACGCACGGCTTCTGTCAATGCTCCAGCCTCGTCGTAACCGACATATCCAGGCGGTGCGCCGATGAGGCGTGACACGGTATGTTTCTCACTGAATTCGCTCATATCGAAGCGTATGACGGCTTGTGGAGTGCTGAAAAGATATTCTGCTAAGCGCTTGCACACCTCTGTCTTTCCAACACCGGTAGGACCGAGCATCATGAACGAAGCGATAGGGCGGTGTTCACCTGAGAGGCCGGCTCGTTGGAGGCGAATGGCGTTTGCGACAGAGGTGAGGGCCTCGTCCTGGCCTTTGACATATTGGCGCAGCATGTCTTCCATGTGGATCAGTTTCTCGCTTTCGCCAGAGTTCAGCTTCGATAAGGGTATGCCGGTCGTGCGAGATACGACGGAGGCAATGTCGTCGGCTGTGACGGAATCGTGGAGTAGGGAGTCTGGACGTGTGCCAGCTGAGGGAGTGCCATCTTCGCTAGGCAGCTTCGATTCGAGCTCGGGTATGCGACTGTACTGCAGCTCGCCTGCCTTTGCGAAGTTGCCCTCCCTACGCGCAATCTCGAGCTCCATCTTCGCGCGCTCAAGGTTCTCTTGCGCGTTCTTGATCTCCTCGAGCTCCTTGCGCTCCGCCTCCCACTTTTCAGTGAGGACCTTGACCTCGTCCTGTTTCTGCCTTAAAGTATCCTGGAGACGCTCGCGACGCTCTTTGCTCGCGATGTCGGTCTCTTTTCGTAGGGACTCGAGCTCAATTTGGATCGTCATGATCTGCCGGTCAAACTCTTGTATCGCATCGGGCTTGCTTTCCTGCTGCAGTCGCAAGGCTGAAGCTGCTTCGTCGACCAGGTCGATGGCTTTGTCGGGCAGGAAGCGGTCGGTGATGTAGCGGTTGCTGTACGAGGCGGCGGCTACGAGGGCGTTGTCGGTGATGCGCACACCGTGGTGGACTTCGTATCGTTCCTTGATGCCACGGAGGATGGAGATGGTATCTTGAACGGAGGGCTCGTCGACTACGATGGGCTGGAAACGTCGCGCAAGTGCTGCATCCTTCTCGATCTGACGGTACTCGTTGAGTGTGGTGGCGCCACAGAGCTGCAGTTCGCCGCGACTGAGCGCTGGCTTGAGCAGATTACTGGCATCGATCGAGCCCTCTGCCTTTCCCAACCCCAGGAGTATGTGCAGCTCGTCCACAAACAGGATGACGCCCTTCTTTGCGTCCTCGACCTCCTTTAAAACCTTCTTCAACCGCTCCTCGAAGTCGCCGCGGAACTTGGCACCTGCTATCAGCGATCCAAGATCCAAAGATATGACGCGCTTGTCCTTTATCGACTCGGGTACGTCGCCCCGTACTATGCGCTGAGCAAGACCTTCAAGAATCGCTGTTTTCCCGGTGCCAGCTTTGCCAATCAGCACCGGATTGTTCTTTGTTCGACGCGAGAGGATTTGGATGGTGCGCTGGACTTCGCTGTCACGGCCGATCACTGGGTCTAATTTTCCGTCTCGAGCTCGCTGGGTCAGGTCGACGCCGTACTGTTCCAGCGCAGGCTTCTCTTCTTCGCCACCACCCATGTCCATCCTGTGGGTTCCTCCTGGCGGATGTGCACGTCCATTTGCATATCCTCTTATGGCCACAGCTGATCGTATGCAGTTTTGTGGTCGGCTTGGAACGAGTGCGGTACGAAGGCATAGCGGCGCAGAACGGACAGGTAGCTGACGTGGTGTTGACAGTGTGATGCGCCTTGCGGCGACTCGGGCCCTACTGGTCAGCATCGTGGTGTTTTGGTGTGCGTACGATCGTGCATCACTGTCTATGAGATGCACAGGGCATGATTATATCGAGGTGGATGGCGTGCACTGACGAAGCTGCGCGGTCATTCGATCTCTTTCTACGGCGGGACCTACATTCAAGACGCACAGTCCAGCTACACAACCTTCGCCCTCTAGAACGAGTGATTCCTAGGAGACTATCTAGTCAGTGCCAGTGTCGAGGAGGCTATCCAAGTCAAACAAATCGCCAAACGAGGACGCGTTCGTGTGGGGTGCATCGAACCGCGCGCTGCCCAATGCAAAGTGTCAGGCGCGACTAGCGTTCGGCCTTGGCGCGCAAGCCACTAGCAGCAATTTGCGGCGGCCTCAAAAACTTCCTCCCCCAGTCACCCACCACAACTCCGTCCTCACCACATCTGTTGTTCTCTCCACAAAACACACACATTCAATCCATTCGCAAACATGGGTTTCACTGATCTCCTCTCTGACGCTGGTCTCACCCTCCTGAACAACTGGGTCAAGACTCGCAGCTACATTGTTGGGTAAGTCGCTGCCCCACCATCCAAACACGTCTCTTTTGCGCGTTTTGCTCCCTTCTATGATGAGAATATTTGGTCCGTGTTAATGAGGCGGCTTAAGACCCCGCTATCTGATATCAAAACCAAGCGCTTGTCGCAACTCTGATCCATTCCTTCTTCCTGCTGCTACTCTCGAATAACGACCGAGACCCACCAGCTAACTGAAGTGCAGCTACTCCCCATCACAGGCCGACGTCAAGGTCTTCCAGCAGATCAAGCAGATCCCCGCACCAGAGAAGTATCCATACGCATGGCGCTGGTACAACCACCTCCTCACCTTCGAGGGCGAGTTCGACACCCTGCCCGGCGACCCTACCAAGGACTTCACCGCCTACGGCCCCGAGTCCTCCACCCTCACTGTCAACCCCGCCAAGGCGCCTGAGAAGGCAGAGGAGGAGGATGACGATGACGTCGACCTGTTTGGCAGCGACGACGACGAGGTCGACGAGGAGGCAGAGAAGCTCAAGGCTGAACGCCTGGCCGAGTACAACAAGAAGAAGGCCGGCAAGAGCAAGCCGGCCGCCAAGTCCATTGTCACCCTCGACGTAAAGCCATGGGGTACGTGCATGCAACCTCTGATGTTGAGAGGTCGATGCTAACAAGTCACCAGACGACGAGACGGACATGGAGCAGCTCAAGAAGAACGTCCTTGCCATCGAGCAAGACGGTCTCGTGTGGGGTGGCTCTCAGTTCATCGCTGTCGGCTTCGGCATCAAGAAGCTCCAGCTCAACGTTGTCATTGAGGACGACAAGGTCTCGCTGGACGAGCTCCAGGCCAAGATCGAGGAGGACGAGGACCACGTTCAGTCCACCGACATCGCGGCCATGCAGAAGCTGTAGATCAAGACAACCATCTTGGATGCCGCTATTGGTGATGCGCTCGACAACTCTACCACGCCTCAGTACGAATGCTTCACGCATAGTACGAAGGAGTAGCGGGCTTGCTTTCGCGCGCCTCATGCGGTTGCGTTCTTGAGAGGAGCGAACTTTTACTGGTAGATATGAACATGCCGTAGAGCGCAATCCGATCATGATCACGACTCACGAATCGCTCTCTCTCTCTCTCTTAACTCAGTGACGACAAATATCGTCATCTTGGTTCTTTTCTTATCGACTCCATCATGACCACTCCACTCGACTCCATGTTTCCCCACTCTGGCCTCCTCAACGCCTTCCTCGACCCCTGTATTTATTCCTACAGCGCCTTGTCTACGTTCTTACTCTTCTCCAGCACGCACCAACACCGTCCTGGCCCCAGCGTCGGTCACAAGCATGTGCGCGGTGTACAACTCTATGGTGCGGAGCGCCTTATGACTTAGAACTTTGTAAACTGGTATCCGAATGGAGATTTTCGAGTTGTGAAGGCATTCTATGTCGACTTCGTAAAAGTAAGTGAGGACCTCTGTGTGTTCATAACTCCTCCAACCCATGAGTCTCGAGGTCATTCTCTCTCAGCACGCCCACTCGCCAAGTCGAGCTGAGAGTATTGCGAGATTGCAAGAGAGATGTTATTGAATATAGGGCTACCCTTGTTGGAGTACGCTCGTGATGAAAAGTTGGTAGGCATGACGGAAAGGGAGATATGAGACGTTCGCTGGGATGCAACGTTAGAACGAAAAGCTCACGCGATGATGGAACTAGCGGTCCGCGCATGTCACACTAGACAGCGTTGCAGCGTCCGAGTGCATAGATAGCGAAACGGATCGCAGGTTCCTAAGTCATGGTGATGATTCTTTGCTAACGCCTTCCAACTCAGAAGTATGGACTTGTAGATTGGTAGTATCCTGCTGTGTGGTCGTAATCAAGGGTATAACAGGTGGTGTAGTAAATGGTATAGGCATTGAGTTCTGTGTCCTACCAGCAAACTCACTTCCGATCCTGCCTGCCAGTTTTTCCTCCCTCCGTCCCAACCTCCTATCCACCCCATTTTTTCCGCAGTCACACACCAACCCCGAACCAAGGAAAGAGATTACAAAGCTTGAGCCGACACACGCAGACATATCATAATCGAGAGGACTTACAGAGCTTGATGGCGGCACGACTGGCGTGCTTGAGCTTGAAGGCGCAACCACTGCCGTGGACGAAGCTGGTGCGGCTCCAGGAGCCTCGTACACATTGGCAAAGTTGTACTGTCCACCACAAGTCTGAGTGGCGTTTCCGGTGCAGGGTATGTTACAGTTCGAAGCAGGAACAGGAAACATGGTACTTTCACCGGTGCCAAGCGTGTCGGCACAAACTATCTCGATCAAATTAGTTCACTCATATATCACAATGAGTTGCCGACTACATACCGCACTGTTGTCCATTTTGCGTAAGCGCATACTTTGATGCTCCATCATACTTTCGCTTCCCGAGACTCGATCGCTCCTTGAGGTCCGAGGACCACTCGAGATCGCGTTTTGTCCCCAGGGCAACGTAGGGAAACGGCGGCGGAGCGTTGGGCGTACGACAGTAGTCGACACAGAACTCGGCGGACATGGGAATATTGGCGCTTGCTGGATGGTAATGTCCACCGGGGTGATAGTAGGTGTAACATTCACGGTCGATCCATCCTCCCGGGAGAGTACCTGTGGACTGGCGTTTGACAAGCTCGACCGACACCGCGGGGACAGGGGAGCGGCCGAATATAGCGGGTAGGCTGGGGATACGGGGCAGAATACGAGCTGAAGCGACGCCCAGCAAGGCGGTCGTCGCGAGGATGGGAAGGACTGGACTACGCATCTTGGCGTTGCGCGGTGAAGTTGAAAGTTGCATCTATCAAGTTAGCAGTAAAAGAGTGAATCGTGGGACAATAATGAGTGAAAAGAGTATAACAGCAAAAGAAGCCTGTAAAGAGGTAAAGAACGCGAATGAAACACGGTGGAAGAACGGTTTATAGGTCTCCTTTCCGCGGAGGGAGTCGGGCACAAGAGTGCGTTCCATGCGAGAAGTATGCGCGCGCGGCTCCCTTACTTTCACGCGACCCACCCAACTATGGACAAAAATCGGGATACCATACTGTGATGGACTCCCTGATGGTCTCGATCGCGAAAGTCGTCTTGGTTATTGTGACGGGACTATTTCGACTCTACAATTTACGACACTTTCTGATGACGTCGTGCACTGAATAGTCGCGTCGTCATCACAACAGTGTAACGAGGAATGTCGAGCCGAACATCAAAATCTAGCAAGGGCAGCGCTGAGTCAAGGCACGTGACAAGCAGATGAATTGCCACTCCTCGTGCTGTCGGTCATCGAATCGATACTTTCCACCGTCTCACTTTACCCCAACACGCACACACTAACTACCCACATTTCCTTCCTCAATCTCTCCCCCAACCTCCTCTCTCAGCCCCTCCAAGAGCGCCTCCATAGCTGCTTCCACATGTCTCTCTTTCCTACCACTCATTAAAATCTTGGCATCCGCCACGCACCCACTTCTCTCGTATACAACCGTATGTGCCGTGTACAACTGTTCTCGTACGCTAGTAATCACGCTCCATATAAAGCTGTGAGGATAAGTGCTACCATGCAGGAATTGAACCCGGGTGATGATGAGGGAAGTAAGGTGGTTGTGGTACTTGATGGATATCAGGGTTGAAGTGGGGTTGGCTTTTGACGTCGGTGTCGGGTATGAAGACATAGTTGGATATTAGGTAAAGGGATGGAGGAATTGTGATCTTTTATACTGAGAAGTTGGTGCTGAGACGCGTCAGAAACAACTCCGCATTGCATTGCGGCGCGAAATGCACCTGATTGAGCAATCCACCACACACACACATCTAATCCATCCGGTTCCCAAGCTGCACCATAGACGCCTCGAGTAAACTTTCGAACGCCTTATTCACGGTCTTCTCTTTGGATCCACTCTTCAGGACGGTCCATTTCTTCAATGAGTCACGCTTCTCGTACACGACCGCATGCGAAATTTATCGGTCGTCTTTCTTGCTCGTGAGAACTTGCCACTGGTAGCCGACGTCGTATTGCGCGCCGTGGATAGCCTGGAAACGTCAGCACCGCGAATGAGATGAATGGAGTGGACCGGGAAGGGGGACTAGCGTACTTGTGCATGTTTGATGATCTCTTCGCCAGTCTGCTTTTGCCATTTTACTGCAGATATGGCGTCTGGATGGAAGGATGACATTGCGGTTTATGTGGGTGTGGAGTTCCTGTTGACGCTGTTTTTTGGCGTTGAAAGAGTCAAAGAGAAAATATGGTGGAAACATGAATGAACTGGACTACATAAAGGCTGACCGACTTTATAATCGTGGGACAGGGGAGAGAAGATGTAGATGTACTCAGGCCCTAAACGGCGCAGTCGTGGCTGTGATTCAGTCTGCCTCGCCGTCGGGCGAAACATCATGTCAGCGCGAAGACCGCACTTGACTTCTACATCAGTAAATGACATGTCTAAGACCTCAGACCTCAATCATAGCATGCAAGAGAAAAAGAATATGTGTGCGAGGAGTGAGGTATCGTGTCTCAATGAAAACAGCACGCCCACTACATTTGATCGTAACCATCGATCCATGCTGTCAATTTCCAGAACGAGTCATTTACGAACGCTCGTGCGCTCCGACGCTGCTTTTAGCTGCCAGCGCGTCTGAAAGCCGTCCGTATGTCTACCCCAAACACAGCCAAACTATCGTCTTCACCAAAAAGCGTATGCTCCAGCCCCAACCAGCCCACCCGCAATGCCGCTCGCACCCGAACTTGTAGTCGTCACACACGTCTCTGCTGAATTGTTAGTCTGAAATCTCACCTTCACATCCTCCAAACCGAGCCATGAACGTACCTTGACTTCGTTTCTCTTCTTCGTTTTCCTCCACACCACCGATGTACTCCCACATCTGTTCCAAAGCATCCCAGTAGCTGGTCTCGCTGCATGTGACCAAAAAGTTGTCCTCAAGCACAATCTCCGTGCCTTCTTCAGCCAGCCATGTCGGCGGGCGAAGCTCGGCGATCGCAGTTACTGCGAATATCTCGTCTTCCATGCTGAAGCGAGTTGAGAAACTCATGATGGTATTTTTGCTGACGTAATGAGGATAAACGGTGGACAGATGGTTGATGAGGAGTGACTTCAGGGTGTTGAATGAGATTCGGTGGTGTTGGCGGCCGCCGATGGCTGGCATGGTTCGGTCGCGCATGTTGATTGAGGAAGGGGTGTGAATGACTGTTGGTATACATGAGAGTGAGGGCTTGTGCAGATATATTGCATGAGAGGGGACGAGTCAGTACATTTGTATTAGGTAGGTACATTGTGGGCACGTGGTCACGTCGACTTGGGCATGGGGCGGCTAGACAAGTCGCGGTGACTGCCACTAATGATACCCAGTGTCATGACTATTTTTACTCGCGCAGATGTGATCTGCCGCGGTGACCCGTTATTGTGATTCGGTAAGTCTAGGTGAAGGTGAGTGTGTCATATCCAGGTACTTACGGTCAGATCGCGGCACGAGCACTAGATCTGAACGCTCGCTCCAACAAGTCTCCCCAGTCTCCATCATTCTCCCACGACAACAACAGATTCACCCCCACGATGTTGTCGAGCGGTTCTCATTCCGCCCGCGCCGACCAAGCACGCAGGAAGGCGCGCTTGGAAGAGCCCCAGCTCGAGCAAATGCTGAAGGACAACATCATCAGTATGCCTCGCGTCCTTCCGTGACACTCAAAACTGACTTGGTCATCAGATCAGGCTGAAACGTTTTCGTTGGCGAATACTTCCCCATCGGCACCTGCTTCCGTGTCACCACCACCATCCAAGACACAGATCCAGAGCCGTTCGCAGCCATCGTAGTTGCCCACCCCTCCAAGACCGACTTCTCAAAAACGAGTATCATCGCACGTTTTGATGCAGAGACAACCGAGCTTGCGCTGGAGATGCTCTTGGAGAAAATGCAGAGTACTAAGGACTATAAGCAAGGTTGTCACACCAGTGCGAAATGTCGCAATATTTTCGCTAACGTTTCCCAAGTTTTGAGGATCGAGCTCACCCTCAAGGAGTGGTATCCGGTGTCAAAGTAGTCATTAGGCAGTATGCTACCTGATGGCGCAAGTATGAGATATTTAGGGGCTGCTGAAGGCTGTCAACATATGCGCAGCGAAGGTCAAGCATGTGAAAGAAGTGAGCTGAACCGTGAGCGAGGATTTGAGTAGTGAGGGTGAATGGGAGTGTGAAGGAGAACAATCATCCGCACTCACTGCAATAAGTCGAATCCACTGATTTACCCCCAACCTCAGCACAGCTTCCACCTACAGCCTCGGTCCTCATGATAGCAACACTTCCGCAGCAATGAGCTCCTCATCCCAATCCAATCTCCTCACGCGCCTCACCATCATCGAGAAACTCAAAGCCCTAATCATCAGTACACCCACTATCCACCCTCCTCCCTGTCCCCATCCTAACCCTTCGAACAGACGAAGCCCAGGCCATCTTCGCTCCCGCACACGAGCACCTCGACCCAATGCATACACCCACGTAATTCGTAGTCATCAACAAGAAAACCGACAGCCCCGAAGTCGAGTACGAGGCGCGCCTCATTCACTACATCACGCCGTTGAGGTGGGAGCTACTCATCAACAATCCACACGTGCGTCGTAGTGCGGTGTCTGCGATGGAGGATTTGTCGGAGCTTTGCTACGAGAAGGGGAAGGAGAGGGAGGGTATGGATGTTGGTGCGGAGTTTCAGGGTGGTGGAAGTTGAGGCTGGAAAGGGAGATGGAGATGGGACTTGAGGCTGGCATGGAAGATGGAGATGGGAGATGATAAGGCAAGAAAAGTCTGATGCGGAAGGCTAGGACGAAGATGCGGATGCGAAGCATGCATGTAAAGAAGCAGGTCGCAGATACCTATCTCGCCTTCATAATGTTTTCCTCCTCTAGATAGATAAAACGACGTTGCTGGACGTACATAGCTTGCACAACGCACGGCACATCTAGCCCGTTCAATGTCAATAACTTCGAGATTGAGGCTGATTACAGCTTCGCAAGCCACGCCGCTGCTCCGTCAGCAGCACAAAGCTGATTCAGCGCCTCCCCGCTTCCCAAACTAGATAATGTAACAACTTCAGATTAGTATACTGCCGTCCGGAAGAGGTTAGAGTTTGGTGTGAACGGTGTAGGAGCCGGTTACATATGACTTTGCGCCGCCGTGGTCGACGGTGTTTAGAGGCGACTGGCGCGTTGCCTGGCCGAGCAATATCAATCGAGACGTGTCGTTGTTGATGCCTCCTTTCGACGCGCTTAACGGTGACTTATTCGCAATCTGTGGATTTCGGTGTTGAGAAAGAGCGAGGGCGAGGGCGAAGGCGAAGGAACGAATCGAACCGAGGCAAGCGAAGCTTGTTTCCAAAGCTTAACCCCAGAAAATAAACGGCTGTCACGTCTACGTCACACATGCTCCTCGGACTCTCCGAACGACATCATCATCGCAGCTCAGGGAATGCGGGATTGAGATTACATTGTATGTTGTAGCGCGAAGTTTGGTCGCTTTGTTGACATGGCCATTTGAAGACGCGACTTGGAAGCTCAATTGACATCGAACGCTGTACCGGTACTTTTCACACTACGCGCCTAGGAGTGTGAGACGGCGTGCACCTCACTGAAACTAAGGACGAAGTCGGATGTCGTAGCTAGAGTGAAAGACCTGTATTAACCGGTACTCCTCATTTCAATACACAGCCACAATGAACAACGAAGATCGCTTCATCGCCGCCAACGAGCGCGATGCCTCACCAGACCGCTTCCCTCCCACCTCCCACACCGAAAAGCAACACGAAGAAATCGCACGCATACCCACCGCATCCTCGGGCTCCAGCACCTCCAGTGACGCGTCGTCCGCCGAGCGCGATGCCGGCAACATGTCGCGCATCGCGACACAGCGCGACACCGAAGCCGATGCCCTCGCCGAGCGCCATCCCACCGCGCTAAGTCGCATACAGACACAGAAGAGCCAGCACAGCAATACCGTCGGCGCAAGTGGGCTCAGGAGTCGGACACAGACAAGAGAGAGCAAGAGGGCGTTGCCGTTGCTGGGCGCTGGGAAGCCGTATCCGCCGCCGCTGCCTGATAGGGAGGAGTATGTCGTAGAGTTCAACGGCCATGATGATCCAATGCATGCGATGAATTGGCCGTTGAGAAAGAAGTTGGCGACGGCGGCGATGCTGGGATTCACGACGTTGACGGCTGCGTTTGGTTCGTCCATCTTTTCGGCGGCGACGATGGCGATTCAGCAGCATTTCAACGTCGGTTCGGTAGTAGCAACGCTCGGGACGAGTCTGTATGTGCTGGGCTTTGCGACGGGTCCTATTTTATGGGCTCCACTCTCAGAATTGAAAGGACGACGATTCCCATTGGTGTTGGCGAGTTTTGGCTTCAGCGTGTTCAATTTGGGCGTTGCTACGGGCAAGGACTTGCAGACTGTGTTGATTTGTCGCTTCTTCGCTGGCTTCTTCGGAGCGTGTCCTCTAACGGTGCGTCAAAATCAATGCCCTAATCTGGATGAAGTTGAAGTACTAACAGACAACAGTGCGTCGCAGCCGTCTTCAGTGACATGTTCGATAACGCTACGCGCGGCATGGCCATAACCATCTTCTCTATGACTGTCTTCACTGGCCCGCTCCTTGCCCCCTTCATTGGCGGCTTCATCGTTATGTCGCATCTTGGCTGGCGTTGGACGGAGTACATCGTGTGCATAATGGGCTTCTTAGCTTTCACGCTCAATCTGCTCTTCCTTTCCGAGTCGTACCCACCAGAAATCCTCGTCGCTAAAGCAGCGGAGCTTCGCCGCCGCACAAAGGTGTGTTTCGTTGCCCTTGACTGCATGGCTGTGTGAAATGAGAAGCATGCTGACAACTCGGGTGATAGAACTGGGGCATCCACGCCAAACAAGAAGAAATCGAAATCGACTTCCGCGAACTCCTCGAGAAGAACTTCTCTCGACCCATCCGCATGCTCCTTACGGAACGCATCGTCCTGCTTCTGTCCGTCTACATGGCCTTCATTTACGGCCTACTCTACCTCTTTCTAACCGCGTACCCGCTCGTTTTCCAGGGTGTGCACGGTATGAACCTCGGTGTTGGCGGCTTGCCCTTCTTCGGCATGATTACCGGCCAGCTACTCGCCGGCGCTGTCATATTCATCAGACAGCCGGGATATCAGAAGAAGCTGGCGGCAAACAATAATATGCCGATCCCGGAGTGGAGATTGCCCGAGGTCATTGTGGGTGGTGTATGTTTCGCTGTGGGAATCTTCTGGTTTGGTTGGACGGGGTATAATCAGGATATTCATTGGATTGTGCCCACGCTGAGTGGCATACTCATTGGCTTTGGTCTGCTCAGTATTTTCCTTCAAGCGTTGAATTACTTGGTGGATGCGTACCTGATGGTAAGTCTAATTCTCTCCCCCATCTCCAAGTTCCCTTCGATCAAGTACTAATGTCAGTTTCCTAGTTCGCCGCCTCCGCAATCGCAGCAAATACCTTCCTGCGATCCCTCTGTGGCGCCGCGTTCCCACTCTTCGCGCGCCAGATGTTCGAGGGAATGGGCATCCAATGGGCGGCGACGCTACTCGGATGTATCGCTGCGTTGCTAGTTCCTGTACCGGTGTGGTTTTATCTAAGGGGCGCGAAGATTAGAGAAAGTAGTGCGTATGCGCCGACGTTTCCGAAGAAGGAGGAAGCAGTGGAGAATGAGGGGGAGGGTGTGATGGATGAGGGGAAGACGGAGTGAGGAAGACGATGGAATTTAAGAGAGACCGCAAAGATCGTTTCTCAAAGAGAATTGTGGCACCTTGCGACGTGACAGGCTCGAGAAATGGTTTGCGGTTAGATGATTACACGGCAGGAGCACAGCGCTCCACGTACTATGTTCAACATCCGTATCGCTTCACCCTGTCGCTTTGAGCTTTGAGCGGCACTCTACACTGGACGGTTTCACAGAGCAGTTTTCTTATGGCTATCGACTTTCATGGTGCTCACCGAAATCCACGAAGTGGACGGGATTACCATCCGTCAGGCTTTGGCTTTTGGCCGATTACAATCGTCTCGGTTATCGGACTGACTTGCGTCATGGTCATCTTCATCAATGGCGTTGGTTTTATTCCTTACAAGAGAGCATTGAGCGCGGCAGGTCACCCAGTGGAAGCGGCCGGCAAGGTGCATGAGGCAATCGGTGGCTGTAGCAGTGCTGCCACGCAGAAGCTGCCATGGACCGTCATGCGTACTTCCGAGGACGATGAGACAGGTCACCCTTCTTGGAGTGCCTCCTCTCGACGAACAACCTCAATTGGCAGCTCAGAGCCCTGATCTGAAGGAGTTTTGGCGAAATTGAAAACGTTTAACAACTGCACTCCTCACTGTATCTTAGTGCAGCTAAATGCGAAGGTACTACTATCTATTATTAACCTTCAGGACCTACTTAACGTTGAACTAGATAATAAATACAGCCTAAACTACATCTGCGCTATAAAAAACTATCGTTACTCGTTAATATAGCTTATGCGCGAGAATAATGCTTCAAAAAGCTTAGCATATTAATAGTGTATTAACTACTACCCCTATTGCTCGTCTACACTAGAACCGCATTGCCAAACACCTTCTCTTACTACACATGTGCTAGTTGACCAAAACAAGCCCACCATCATAGACAGAACAGGAATGGCGGGACTTCTTCGTACCTAAGACTATCTACAAATGCCGCTATGTCTGAAGAATGCAAGACAGACGTGCTACATGAGAAGTGAAAGCATCTGCCGGAGCATGTATCGCACAAGTGCTACCTACCCCAGCCCAATCTGAAATGAACGCCATGCCCAAGATATATACGAAATCCGATCAGATACCAGAGTCAGTCTGATTGTATGGCCTATCCGGGCTCGGGCTCGAGCCAGTCGCCCAGTAGCTATCCCAGCTATCACATCCCTTCTTGAGCGTAGTCATGTCACTGATGAGACTACCGGCTTGAAGATCGCTGTATCGCTCGCCGAACTGCATGCTCAGACCCTGCGAAGCATGCCAAGCGATGTGGCAATGCATGATCCACATGCCTGGGTTGTCCGCGGGGAAGGCCATGAGCAGGTATCCGCCAGGTGGCAGTGTAGCGGTATCGCGACGTGTGGGGTTCTTGAAGGTGAGGCCTGTGGTGCTGCCATCCCATGTTCCTGTGCCCGAGCCGACGATATAGAAGTCGTGACCGTGGAGATGGATAGGATGCGGAAGACGCACGGCTGACGTTGATTGGATCCACCAAAGGTACCAGCCATCCTTTTGCTGCATGGACTTTACGTTTGAGTTTGGACCGAAATCCTGCGATCCGGAGAGGATTGTCTCGAGCGTAGGGTCGTTCCAGTTAACAATATGAGTGGAGCCGTCGATGAGCCAGCGGAACAAATTGTTTTGGGCCGGGTCCGCAAAGCTGTTGATGTTGATGTTACCAGCAGTGCCGACAACGGACTGAGGAACTTCGTTCGGAACAAAAGGAACGAGACTCGCAGTTGGCTCATCCACGCAAGTAGTCCTCATAACTACACTCGTGGTTGAGGTTGGGTTGCTATCCGGTGCTCCGTCGTAATGCACGATGGCGCCCATTGGCAGATTCTTGGTAGTAATTGCATTACGGCCGCAAGCAGTTCCTGGCATCACGCGGAACCAGAAATTGCCGACAGTCTGATTTGCGCTGATAATCACATCATATCGTTGGCCGATTGCCACTGTGATTTGATCGGTGACATACGGCTTGATTGGGACGAAATCAGACGTGATGACCGTGAATGGATGACCATCGAGGGAGACTGAGAAGTAGTTGTCGACCGAGGTGTTGATAATCCGAATGCGATACTTCTTGTTCTGTATGCACTGTTAGTACTTGCGCTTGTCGCAACCGAATGTCTACGAACCTTGACCACAGTCATCTTTGCATATTTGCCCACACCCGCTCCACTGATGTGCGTGCCGTTCACTAGGAAGTTGTCGGGTGTAGGTGGTCCTGTTCTCGAGTGTTGGGCCACTTCGTTGAGCTCGAAAGCTGTCTTGTAGTACCAATCTGTGAGCGGCAGAGTACCAAGATCTTCATCATAATTCGACGAAGCCGGCCCATCGATGATCATGGTGCCAACAACTCCATCGCCATATTGGGCGGACCAATGAGAATGGTACCAAGTCGTGCCGAATTGCGTAGCACGGCTATTATGGTTAGCTTTACGTGTACTCAATATCATGAGCTGTAGATACTTACAATCTGTATTGACGAGTCTGCCCCGGCGCAATCGGGCATTCGGTAATACCAGGTACTCCATCGTGCTGACAAGTGTTGAGCTGGCGAATGCCGTGCCAATGCTGTAGACATGATGTTAGTGCAAATCTCACACATGTACTTTGCAACTATACACTTACAATACCTGTTCCATTGTGCTTCAAATTGTTCTTGACATTGACAACGATCCAGTCGCCCCACTTTGCACGGATGACGGGTCCGGGATACTGGTTGTTTATGAGCATTACAGGTCGCTGAGTTCCGCTCCCATCTGGATTGGCCATAGACGTGTTGGATATTTCGAGATCGTACTAGCCCATGTTAGACCTACAGTAAGCTATTATTCGTTGATGAGCATACCGTGACAGTGGTACCATCCGGCGGAGCCTTCGCATCGAAGTCTGTAGCGATGCTGAACCCGTTGCTCCAACAGCTCCGAGTGCGTGGTCCATTCGTACATGCGCCATCAGGCGCCGTCTGGGACGAGGTTGCTTGCCGAGCTTCGACCAAGACTCGGGTAGGCGGTTCGGCTCGTGGAATAGTGGCCCCCAAAGCGAGCGACCCGAAGGCTAGCAAGGAAGTAAATGATTGAAGCAACATAATGTATAGTGCAATCTATCGAAACAATGATGGAACGAAAGTCTGGTAGATATATATTGAAGAAGCCTGCACAGGCCAATGAGTGAAGAAAGAGCCTTGAGTTCAATCAAATGGATGCCGAGTGAGAACCGGGCGTAAGGTAACGATTTATATTGATTTCCCAGGGGGGGAGCTGGCGGTGTCCAGTATGGGTATGCTCGGCGCTTGCGATCCTTACAGGCGAAGTGTACATGTTCAGGAACGTGCCAACTATTGACGTCTCTCTAGCCACACCAACGTTGCTTAGCTTAGACTGCATGTGGGCGTGGACCAGGGAGGACCTTGCCTTCCTTCCAGAGCCCAAGTCGAAATTGCTGGGTCTAGGCTGACACGGTGATAGGACCCGCGTCTCCCGAAACGGTGAGCTTCTGAAAGATGGTCGAGAGTCGGCAGCGCGACTATTTCGGGGCAATGCGGTGGCGTATGGGACTAGGGCGGGGACCCAGCATGACGGGTCGATCTCGTACGTCTCGGAAGCCTAGAGATAGGACGGCGAAGTCGTGGCGACCAGGGTACGTGATTACGCGCATTTGTGGCTTGTGAAGCATCTACCTCAGGTCAGCTTGTGGAGCGGGTACTTTGGTATTCGACTTCACTGCCTCCTGGAGCACTACGAACGAAGACGCAGTCATGCTTGGCGATTCAAACCACCCTCTGAGGGCTACAACTTTAATTAGTCAAGGCACCTCTATGAGAAGTGATACGGGAGCGCACCTCTATAAGATCATCGTCTTTTGCGCTCGTATGCTTTAACCTGAGTACGAAGTGAAATTTAAGCGCACACATGCTGCTGACCGAGACCGGTGAATATGGTCTAGCTCTAGAAGCTGGCGTCAGAAGCAAGCGACTATATGCTGTAGGATCTATCGATATGCGCAGGTGGATTGAACCAACTCCGTATCACGAGTGTCGTATGGTCAAAGCGGAAAAATCGACGTCAATGCTACTTCACGCGCTAAAGGACCACAATTGTGCTGTCGAAGATCGATGCCGTGGTACAGCAGTATGAACGAGGGACCGTTGCTGGTGCCGTCATGGGAGTCTGGCAGTAAATGATGGCAATAACCGCGGATAAACCTAGCAGCCTCCGTTTGGACGGCAGCTTTGTCGGACATTGGAAAGCGCTACATCCTGAAGGACGGCAAGAGTCTCTACCATGAGAAAAGCAAGCTTAGTTTACCACAATGCAGCAAGGATAGGACTTGTAAGGCTGGCAAGCGAAGCTTGAGACGTAATTCAAGTTTACAGGTCGTGCTTACGCTGACTTTCTCGAAGCAGTTCGCATCCCTGCATTGCTACCTTCAATAGACTGTACGCAATGGTCTGATCTGGTACGAGGAGCCTTGGCCATTGTCAGCTCGATGGGGTCCGGTAGCCTCGCTTTTCTGGTGACGGTCGCCAGATGTCGTGTTGTAGCATGGTCAAGCGCCCTGTACTCGTCGAAATCCTGGTTCATGCGGATGCGGTAAAGAAGGTCCACATCGACCGCAACCTTTACGAGACGTCCGTGTCATGGAAGCATCATGGGCGGGATAAGTGCTAGTTGACGTGCAGGAAGAACCCACAGAGTCCGAAGCGCGCCTCCTTGTGGTGCCTATGGGGCTTCGGGAATCCAATGTCCTTGAGGCGTGGCGTGAAGCTCTAGCCAGCCAGAAAGTAGCAAAAAGTGCTGGCCAGTTGCCATGCAAGATGGCTGCAAGCGCATGCGTCGTGTTGGCGTTGGAAGAGAGGTCCGACATGAGAGTTCCCGCAACGCCACCGCTGACCCTAAGATACATTAGCGCTGGTGCAGGGGCCACCCACCGACATCCCGACCCGAAGTGGCTTGACAGGCCGCATGATGGCATCGTACTGTCCGTCCTCCACCCACATTGTTCATTCGCATACCAGGTACTTACTGCGACGTGAGGATGTATCTAACTTCAACGGGGCGTAGGATGCAAATAGATGACTCCACAAACACGCTGACCATCCGGACCGCCGAGCGAAACAGCCTCAGACCTGCTTGCCTCAGCTCGCACCCGGCAACGCAGCGACTTCTCACCACTTTTAGCGTCTGCGGTCGAGCCCTCGACCAAAGATATGCTCAGTCTCGGTAAGGCATCTGAAGAGTAAGCCAGAGTTCGGTTCTGCACAGCCAGTATGATCACATACATGGGTACAAAAGGTGTAGCACCCTCCCCCGGTGGGTTCAAAGCAGCCATTCAAGTGTCTATCGTTTCTCCTTCCCCATTCTCAGACTCCACGAAAGCATGACATTCTCTCGTTCACTCTCCCTCGCAGCGTTCGCGACCTTCCTGTCGTTCGTCAAGGGCGATTCGACCGCCATCTGCTATTCTTATGGTGTGGACTTCGTAGACGAAGGGCATTACTTCATCAACTCTCAGCTCACTGAGAAGTTTGCCTCTGTTTCGTACTTCCAAGGATGTAACCAAGACATAGCGGACGTCTTGCTTGTCGAGCCGGAAGGTGTCAGCTCTCAGGAGTATCTTTGTGACCAAGTCCCAACGTCAGTATCCTCACTCTATGCTACAGATGACAATATCCTAACCACCACCAGCTATCCTCAAGATGAACTCAAGACATCCACATGCCCGATACAGAAGGATCAAATGATCTCTGGACATTGGCTACTGCTTGTGGTTGGCAACAATGGTGATGGCGGGATGCCATTCGCGTGGGTTCGTATTGTCCCTCTACGGACTGCATATGAGACATATACTGACTTCGTACATCACCTCTAGCAACGAGACTTGTATCTGACTGTTGGCACTCCGATCACGAGTACATACACGCCCACCGTCACTTTCAGCCTCACTTCAACGCCTATTCAAACCCAAACTACCACGACAACTTTTTTCAACGTCGTCACAACTGGGCCACTTTCAACCGTTACACTTCCGAGTGGCACCGCCAAGAAGACAAAAACAATCACACCTCCACCGACGACCACCACTTCCACGAAAATTATGACTAAGACGTCATTTTCTTTGACTAAGGTCTTTTCCGTGACCACTGCAACTGTCACTGCCACCTGCACTACTCCGGGCCGCCCCGGTCGCCCAGATAAGCCATGCCGCTACTCGCCCACAAAGCTACATCCAGCAGCTTTGGTCACTCCAACTATCATCCCTAAGCTGCACCGCTTCATGCGCAAGTCCGACCGGGCCGTCGACATTGAATGGGCTCGTGCTCGCATTGACGCGGCCAAGCAGAGGCGTGCTGAAAAGGCTCGGGAAGCTGCTTCGCCCCTTGAGCGACGGGCCCCAGATGCCCCAATTCTCATTGTCACTGGCGATGTGCCTGTCAACACTACCACGACCATTTTTGCTCAAGCAATTACTACTACGGAAACCGTCCTCACTTCCGAGACGACGACATCGACGCTGCCGCCTGCGACGGTGTTCTCAGGATTAGTTACTAATACGGTCACACTGCCTACCCCGACCAGAACCCAGCTGAAGCTGAGCTGGGCTACGACCACAAAGATCATTACTTTTGGAGCTACATTTACCAAACACACCACTGTCACACCGACTACTTCCGTGAGCGCTTGCAAGAAGGCCGGTGGGCATTTTTGGTGAACTCTTTCCCTAGCCTTGGTATACCATCATCTTTGCGCATTCGCAGTGTTTCTTTCCATTTACAAGGTTTCATTGCACACTCCACTGTATATAGCACCAAAGTACGATTAGCATTACCAACATGTCCCTCGATCTCCCGTAAGACTCAATAATTTCCAAGTGATGCACAACAGTAACAGCCCATTACAAGCTAAGTAGCCCTGCATCATCGATCTGACCTGCATCTTTCAATATTAACACGTCATGCAGCGTGTTCGAAGACTGACCGCATTGCCAACCGATCTCCAAGCCAAGCATTTCCAAAGACAACACAGATCGCACAGCATGGATACCCTGCATAAAAGCATCCTCGTCAACTGCAAACATGCAGATGTTGAGGTCCAAACAACCTTGCTGCGCCACACCAGCTTCCGAGCACTAGTTTCACCCCTGTCAGCTATCCCTGTATGAGGCTGCATTGCAGCTGTTGCACCACCAGGTTCACGACGCCGATGGAAGAATCAACAGGCCCATGCTATGGGGTTCCGAGTACCTAGGACATTCCAAGCCATGGCGTAGCACGCAGAATCGTGAACTAGCAGCCTGCGACAACGTGGATTCTTGCCTATCTGGACTTAGTAGGGCAATGGGTCTCCGCATTCAATGTCCGGAGGGCTGTCACAACTTGTGTGACAACAAGACTTTTCTTTGAAAGGTTGGCCACGGGAGGCGATTTGAACATTGCCGTTACATTTCAAGACATATTGCAGAGTCTCGAGGTCTAAGACCTGGATTCACTTTGGCGGTCTTCGCAATTGCAAACGGCCTCCGTTTCAAATGGAGATATCTTGGCGAAAGGTCTGAGCGGTGGTTCCTGTCAACTTACTGTGTCACTGATGACACAGATCTTTTCTGAACGTCTTATCCTATTTTGTCATCAGCTAATGAGGAACATGTAGGTTTTGCGGCCAAGATTGCTACACTCAACATCGTACTGGGCGGTTTCTACGGGACGCGGAATGCCATCGAGCAAGAATCAGATAAGGCTCTTGGTAGTCAGCTATCTCGCTACCGGTTGTACGCATCCCTGAAGGTACATGATGACGACGACCCCGACCGATTTTCTACAAGGGATGCCATTGGTCGATGCGCTTTCGTATGTGCATTTTCCAAACCGTCCATTTTGCAAATAGTCGTATATTTTTGACCTTCCAAGCTACAGTTCCATTTTGTCATACCTTCACGTAGTTGCTCAGTAACAACGACTCTGGCGGCAGCTCCTAGTGATTCGATGAAGCTACAACAAGTTTCTTCGCTTATTTTGAACCTGATTTGGACTACTGCAGAACGGGTATCGCGGAAGGAAGTATTGGAGGCTTAGCGGAAGCGGGACGACACCAACGGCGGGACGACACGAGAGATCTTCGCATTGGCCGCGTCCGCGAACGCTGTATGGCTGATAGTAGGAGTTTGGGATCGATGAGATTTTGTTGAGTAATGAATTTTCTGAAAAGCGTGCGAAGTACGCAATATTGACATTTGGTGGAGGCATGGGTTTTGCAACAGTCCGCGTCTGTTCGCACGTCTTTCCAGAGCTCGACTAATTCCAATAGAGTACATAGGGCGTCCAGTGTTCAAGTACGAATGTGTTCGTATTTGTGAAGCCATCGAATTTGGCGTTCAGTGCGTCCTGAATGTCAACACAGTAACAATAGAGACGAGCATCTCGGTAAAGAGTCAGACTGCGGCTGCCATGAAGATTCTCCACCAACGTTGAAGTTCATGCAGGTATTCAACCGTACCGTCCGCCACATAGTGGGTTTCCAAACATGCGTCAAAGTGTAACGCATACGATGCTCGAGATCAAGTTTGCGAAGTCCGAAATATTGGATGTGCTTGTGGCTTGTAGACTCGCTGGGACAGATGTACGCACTGGGTAGACCGTCGGACCTGGAAGGAAAGTAGTGTACATCAGTCATCTGATGGATGGATCGTCATCCTACACCCATCAACCAGCGCTTTTAGGTAAATATGCAACAAGATCATCGGAGATATCGAGAGAACTCTGAATCCCCACAGTATAATTTGAGACATTAAGGCGTTGATCGTCATACTTGAACTGCCGACAGTGGGGTTCTAGAACACAAATTGCTCCGCACAAGGCAGAAGCTTTCTGACTGCATGTGAGGGTCCGTTGTACGTCTCACTTTTATTTGCATACCGATGCTCTTGACTGCTGGCGCGCTTATCGCTGTGTTTACCAATCAGCATGCGTCTATCCCCTGCTTTAGTCGTCTTATATGCCGAGATAGTAAGACCTTGACAATGCCCATCAGCGCGCAGATTTGCCCTGTTCAGGTACATCCTATTCTAGCATGGAGCTTGCGCCACCTCGTGAATGCACTCAAACATCCCTTCATGGCTTACTTAAATCTCAGCGGTAAAATAGTAATCGGTAACAACGTGATGCGCCCTGCGTCAACAAGCTCACCGACTATGTTACAAGATGCTTGCTTCGGATGTCTCAATTCTGTATTGTGACGCTGCAAGGCGGCGTGACACCTCTGCCATGTAAGACAATTGACATGGCTTGCACTTCGCCACTTCACTACGCGCGATCGAGTTCATCTGTTGTTTGACATCTGGTGCTTCTGCCTTGGGAATTGGTAGCCTAGACAAGTCCGAGCCAGCGGGCGGACCGCAAGATTTAGCAGTACAATACCTCCGGGCACACGTAGATGGTGCACGCCAATACTGGTGCCCATGGGCACATGAAGAGAACATGGCTTGGGCACAGAAAGCACATTCGATTCCGGTCCTCGGGACTTGGAACGCATGCACGCAGACGTGGGACAACGCGACGCTCGACTTCCCTGCATAACTCAAGAAAATTTATGGATATCAGGTATCCACTTGTCACGAAGTTACTCTCCTCAGCCGCAGAGTACGATGTGACCTCCAACTTTAGCGTCCTGTTGTTCGTTTGGGTAAGAAGAGGTCGGTTATGACAGGCATGTAAACGAACCACGAGTGTGGCTGACGAGAATCCCAAGCTCTCGGTATCGGTCCTGGGTAAATGCAGGGAACCGAGTGATTACGCACCTGTTGGGTCGCTTGGCGATGCCGGCGTATTGTCAGCACCGAAGTCTTCGTGTTGGTGTGGTAGGTGGGTGCAGTGAATGGAAGCGTGGCAGTATTACTCCCGGTAGAAAGGTAGCGATGTGGACCGTACGGACATCATGCGTACTGCATCTTCAAAATATTGGGCTATTGGAACTGTCTCAACGCAGTTGCCGGTTGTGAAAGGCACATGCGTCTGAGCAGGCATACGGACACGAAAAGTACATGGAGCACGCGCAAAGCGGTCCGAACGAACTGCATATGCGCAACATGATGTTCCATCATCTCTGAGTCGATCGTACGACGAGAATGCAGGTGAAGACTCAGCTCGGCTGCGCTCAGTTCTTCGAGAACTTAGGTCGTACGAGCACGGGAGCCAAGACGTAATCCCGTACTCTTGCTAGGCGCCAACAAGAAGAACGAACTAAGGGCGACACTATCTTCCTTTGCCGCCTAAAGATAGCATCAGATGCGGGAAGAGCCTCGCATGTACAATGTGACCGGTCTCCAGTGTGGCGCAATCGCAGGGCTAAGGCATAGCTGAAAACGGAACGAAGAAGAACCGCGTCTCAAAAAAGGGCAGAGTTGGAAACAGACTGGACGAGAAGACGTCAAACTCAGTATGCTCAGCGCCCAGGCATCATCCGTCCTCGTAAATTACAAGACTACATGGCTGCTTGGAGATGCCGAAACGATGGCATCGATGTGTGAAGCGTGGAATTGAAAGGTGATTGGAGATTGATATGGCTAGTGTCTCCTCGTGGGCTTCCAGCGCATGGTCTTCAGATGTCGGTCCATCTCACGAGTCCTCGACACCACCCAGAGCATTGCTCGCCCACTGATAGCTCCCAAGGAAGATCGCACCTCCGACGCTGATCCAGCCAATTCTTGGCCCCATACCGGCGAAGAATGCTCTCGATCCCGACTCCTTCAAAATGTTGGATAGCATGACCGACATTGGCTGCTTCTCTTTCGCAAGCATCATTCTCGTTTTGAGGACATCAAGCGGTGTTGTGAGACCTGCCGCCACGGCCCCTGCGACAGACCCCAGCAATCCGCCTTCCAATCCAGTCACTTCTTGTCGTCCTGTCTGACTGCATCTATAGCGTTTCAACGCTTCCCAAAGTGGGAACTGGATGATAGTGAAGGGCACTTCACGGATGATAGTTATCGACCAGCCGCGGTAGAGCTCTTGCCACACATGCGCAAGACCACGTGTATGCCGCTGATTTAGAATGTGTGTCAAGGCCGAGAGCGATGATGGGTGCTGACTAGCCTGTGCGCGCTGTTTGACGACCTCTGTAGGTACGCGTACGGCGCAAGCAGCTACCTCACCCAAGCTGGCGGCTAGCATGTGTACCAGCGCCTGGTTGCCCGAGTCTACGACATCCTCTTTGTATGGCTTGCCCTCGGCATTGTATTGTATCGTCGATTGTGGATGTGCGAATGACCGTTTTATCGTGTCATATGTGATGAAGAAGAGCGCTGCGCCTGGGGCAGATCCGACAATGGCGCTTCCAACACCTCGATATATGCCATTGAAGCCTCCAGAGGCGGCGAAGCCTGCACTAGACTGTAGTCGGGTCTTGAGAGTGTCGAGAGGGTAGAGTGAAAGGTCAACTGTGGTACCAGCTAGACCGCCTGCCTGGATTTGTTAGCAAGAATGATCACAGCGACGTAAGCCAACAAAGTGTCCGTGTGATCGGGTACATATTTAGGGCCTGCGATTTCGCGCGAGACTGGTGACATACGCGGTACAGATGTTGCGCACGCGACATGTTTCTGTCTAATCTTTCACAGGACAAAATATGGCCAGAAAGTATACTTACTATAAGTGATCGCAGGTATGGTGATTCAATCCATGCGCGTCTGCGATCTGAGTCGAAGGCATGCTGCATGGTTGACCTGAGGGACGCGAAGTTGACAGCGATGATGTAGTTTGGGCGACTCACTTTCGATCTGGCCCGTGCGGACGCTAGCATTGCCTGACTGAACAATTTCAAACTTCGCTACAACACCAACAACTATTCCAACCACTTACGATAATACTTGGGAGAGAGTTGCGCGCGTCGAAAAACATGCTGGGTCTCGGGTGGCGATGAATGGTTCTGGCCTCCAGGTGCGATGCCTTGCGAGCACGAGGATTATTGAGCAAATATGGCCAGAGGAAGGGCCGAAAGAGGCGGGTGAACGTCACAATGGGCAGAGCTCAGGAGACCGAACAGCATCCCGAGATACAAGAGAAGATAGAAGCCCAAGAGTCTCGTCAAATGATAAGGAAGACTCAGCGGAAGGCAGCCGCGCGACTTCGAGGGCACCCTCCTCGCAAGATCAAGAGAATGGATCAGACGGAGAAAGCGAGAGTGCATCAACGGATGGTCGTGAACACAGCAATACTCGTCCAGAAGAGTTGTCTCCCGATGCACAAGTTTACGTCAGCTGTATTCAAGAAGCGCAGCTCTCGCCGGATGGGACATGCATTTTCACGTCCGACTACGACCGCTCCTTTTCCGTCTATCCTATCGACGCCAACTGTAAATCGAAAGACAGTGCTCGCCCACTGAAGCCCTATGCCCAATTCACTTCTGCCGATCCCATCTGGTCTTTCGCCTCCAACCCACTGTTCGACATCAACGAATCTAGCACCACACACGTACTTGTCAGCCGGCGTGACAGGTACATTGCCCTACACAACGCGCTCTGGAACATCACCAGTACAGAAGCCACCAATCAACCCGTCGATATATCCCACCCAGTCGCGTCCTACAAGGTCATCGATGCGCTCACCGAAGCCGTCATCGCACCGCTCAGCCTAACATACTCCCATGACGGAGCGCACTTCTTCGCTGGCACTCGGAACAAGATCCACATTTTTGACCTCGACTACCCGGATGAACCTACTCACACCATCACGACCATTCCCTCCTCTCGCAACAAACTCAAAGGCGGGGGCCGCGGCTTCAAGGGCTGGATATCTGCCCTGAGTCTATCGCCTTCGACCACATTCGCGGGTGGAGGTCTACTAGCAGCAGGTGCGCGAACACGGCATGTTGGTATATACGATGCCGTCAGCGGCGCGGAAGTGACCACTTTCTCATTGCCAGGCACGGTGGATGGCAGGAAGCTCGTCAATGCAAATATGCAGCACATCATCGGTGACGGCGTTTCAAGTGTCAAGTACTCACCTTGCGGAAAGTACTTGTACGTCGCGGAGAGAATGTCAGATGTCCTGCTCATTTACGACGTGCGCAATTTCTCGCTGAGTTTGGGATATTGTGCCGGCCGCAAGGCGCTCACAAAGCAGAAACTTGGCTTCGATGTGTGGAATGCGGGTGCTTCACCTTATGATATCGAAGCTACGTCGCATGAGATTTGGGCCGGTGGAACGGATGGCGTGGTGCGGGTGTGGAGGGATCCTTACATGAAGGAGGGTGCGGTTGAGGCTGACGAGCTAGTCAAGGCCGGAAGTGGGGATGTGCCAGTTGTAGGTACGATGGTGCATATGTCTGGTGGTCTGGCGGTGACTGCATGCGGCATGATTGGCGTGGGTGATGAGGGCTTGAATGGTAGGAGAAGAGGCGGAGGCACGATCCCCAGGTATAAAGAGTGGGGAAACCTAGATATTCTGGGTTTGAGTTGAGGATAGAGACAATCGAGACGCAATCATCGGAGACCAGTCGTGTAATTCGTTTTCCAGTCCCAAAGGTTGACTTGAGCGCGCCCTCAGCACGCAACGCAAACGAAGAACCCTTTCGGATCTTCCGTTGTGCCTTGCTTCCACAATCGAATAGACTCTTGTTATGAAGATGTCTTTGAGTTTCACGTGCCAATTTCTGCCAGCCTATGGCAACACTTGTCCAGTAGGGTGGGGCCACGCAACAATAGATGATGAGTATTTGTTCGCAGTAAGCTATTAGGTAGACGCTCGACCTATGCAATTCCTTACGAAGGCTTGCTGGTAAGTCCCTGTGCTAGCCGAACTATAGCATTGACAGCGACACGCGCTATAACATCTCCACCCTCTAATAGCGGGTTGAATGAGGCTATAGTAAGACCGACAGCCTGGCGTTCTGCAGCCACTATATCAAAGCAAGAGAGAAGATCGTGATCTTCGAGGCCTCCCGGTGTGGCGTATTCATTGGCTAAACCGAGGGACGTATCCAGGCAGTCGAGATCGAGGTGAATAAGGGTAGGTACGCTGCTACCAGGACTCAGTAATCGATCCAACTGTCCACCAAAGTCAAAATCGTTTAGAATGCCCTCATCGACATGCCCGTAGATGAATTTTGCGCCCGAATGCTCCAGATTACACCTCTGATCTTCTGACAAGTCCCGCACACCACAGTACGTCACTTTTCTTAGGTCTATCGGCCGATGACCTGATATTGTCTCTAACAGTGCCTTCCAGCTCTTCCCAGCTATCATAGACATGCCCATGCCATCGAAATAGCCACTCAGACACTCGTCCGGTCCATCCAAATCCGTGTGCGTCGAACCAGATTATATGCAGGTCGTCGGTCTTGTGTAGTCCTGCACAGACGCCTACAGACACATTGCAGTTGCCAGACAATACAATTGGGAACGATTCATTGTCCACGGCTTCGATGACTGCATGAGAGACGCGACGAATCACTTCGAAGCTCCGTCCAATCTCGCCCTTCGTAAGAGTCAACCGGAGGTATAGTATGAGCTGTTACCGTAAAGCCCAGTGCTTCCAGTCGTGCGACAAGCCCATGCGCGACAATGGCATCAGGTCCGGCACCGACTCGAAATGATTGTATGCCCGTATGATAGGAGGCGAGTATCAAGGATATAGACATTTCAGATGTCAAAAGCCTGGGTTCCGCGGTAGGAAAGAACGATGATTAGGTTCAAGAATACAAAAGGATAGTAATAGGTGTATGATTTAATTAAGAAAAGAGAGGGGAGGGGGACAATTTCGACGCTGCATACTGACACCACTAGGTAATGCATATAATTATGACGTAAGGTGCTTTACAAGAGAGTGCCGCACGCAAGCAAGCGCAGCAACGTCGACATGTCGCGTCTAGACTGCTGTCGGCCATCACTAGCAGGAACCGCTGTCAGTGCTGTTGCATACTTCGACTTTAGCCAGCCTGACTGAATGCTTCATTTAGAAGCATTACTTTGATCTAAAGCACTAGCATTGTCTGCATCTGTGGACTACGCCGCAGTCCTGCCTCAAAGGCAGCCGAACATCTATATCCCGCAATATCACCTACAACACTTTTTCTATGAACATAGTCTTCGACGAGTCCAAAGCCGCAATCTTTTTCAACCACTGTGAGTGCACAAACTACTTCTCATTATCGCTCTCAAACATTTGACTCACAATCTAACAACGATCAGTCAAAATGCATCTAGCAAGCGTCGGACTGAAAGATTATTTGATCATCGGGTCTCTTACTGGATTCTTGCGGATGACGTCGATGCAGCTTGCGGGTTATAATCAGAGCGACTTCACATTTTGGGGGTCCTACGGGACTTGGACGCTTTCGAGTATTATTGCTATTCTTGTATACACGATCACGACGTGGCTGTTGGAGTTACGCGAGAAGATCGGCACGGAACAAGTGTTGGGTGAAGAAGCAGGCAGGGACGATGGCAACGCTGAGGGTTGGACTACGCCGCAAAAGTAACTTCGGAGAACTCTTCTCTGGCCGAGAGAGCCGAGCGAGGTCTCAATTCAGACTGTACAAGCTTAGTCTAAGACTATCTCTGGGTTTTTGTTCGACGTAAGAGGCCAATATGATTTGAGCTGTGCAGTGCCCGAATCCTTCGCTCCAACACGCCTCCTTCTTACAGTCTAGCAAAGGTGTCATTGACAAACGACATGAACGCACGATCCAGCATCACATCTTGCATACTACTCAAACTCAATGAAGTCAGCGAGCAAGGTGTCATAGCAGCTCTTATGTTGATATAGGAAGTCTCCATCTGCGTCTCTTTTACTGAAGCAACACAAATCTGTCTTTCCCTAACATTCGAAATCAGCTAAAAATCTTCAAAGTCAATACTTTCACCATTGTCATGCACGCCAGCCAATCCATACTCTGGGCCTTTGCGGTTCTCACTCTTCAACTTCCAATGACGACCGCAGACCCGTACGACGTGACGATACACCAATCACATTTCTGCGATGCTGGCCTCAATCCAGAGAGCTACTACAGCTTCGAAGGCGACGACGTCGAATGTCATGGCTTCGGGCTTCTCGATAACAACTGCCGCTTCTACTACGACGGCGGCTTCGAAAACGACGACTGCCAAAACAACGGCCAGCCAGCATACGGCACCAGCATTGCGTTTCGCGACGAAGGCGGTGGCCGAGGGTGCCAGTTCTGAGCCGACCAGTACTGCAGTGTGGACAGATATCCAGAACCTCTTGGAGAGGTTGACCAGTTCAACGGGTGTTTTCACTTTCAGACGGAGGGGCGGATCGGAAGCTTCAAGTGCAACGTTTGATATAAGGCCAGACTTGCTAGCAGCGCGCGCGTCAACAACAGAATCACGGTCTTTTATTCGCTCTTGTAACTCATCGCAGGGCAAGGCAGGGGCCCTTCGTTGTATTCTTTTGCATGTAGAAAAGAAGCAGTGCGTGCTGCTCAGACATACTTATCATCAACCAATCGCTAGGATGTACTTATCAACGCCCTTGACTGTGAAGTGTGCGGTCTAGACAGAGTAGATGAATAGGTGCTTGTTATCTATTCTATTATGCCAGAATATAGCCAATCGCATGTCATGTTCACCACAGCCTTTATTATATACGGCCTCAATAGTCATATCTTCCACATACGACCATACGATCTTGAAAACGATGCTTCCCGTCCGCTAAGCAATATCTAAGCAGGACACCGGCTGATTAGTAGTCAGGTGGGTGACTACTGGCGAATACCAGCTGTTGTATGTTTTTGGAGTTTTTGTTGGCCCGCCTTCCAATCAACTTGAACTCAGACTACGCTTCCGATACCTTTTGCAAATTCGTCGATGCGCTGGTTTTCCAGTCTGACTCCTGTGGCAGTCTTCACGTCCACGGTCGTAGTCACCAACACCTCGAGTTTTTTGCTTCCGCCGCTACTTGTGCTGTCCTCGCTCAACCGATGAAATCTGCCGCCGTTGACTGTTTGTAGGGTAACTTCATCTGCTGGAATCAATGGCAACCTCTTTCCGGTGTTCGGTTTGCCTGGGCGGAAAGTAGACTTGGTTTGCGAAACAAATGCTTGAAGGCGCAATACTTTGGCGAAAATGCGGAACAGTGGCTTGAAGGACAACGCGCACGCGCTGATCAGATACATGCCAGGTTCTATGATGGTCCAGTTGACGAGTGCGACGTGGTTCCATGTACTATCATCAAGTGGCCCTGCTCTAGCTAGCGTCTCCGCGAAGACTGCCGTACGCACTACGGATGCGATGAGACCAAGACTTCCTGTCAAGAAGATGAAGAGTAGTCCTATGCGCCTCCCCACGCTGATCTTGAGACCCCATACTGTCCTCAAAGGCAGTATGAGGACTGCGATGTCCGACAGAATGTTGGGTACGCTGGAGCTGTTTGCGAAGGCTTGTATGTTGAAGCACTTTCCACTGGCCACGGTCTTATCCCAATTAAATGCGAACGGAGTGCACTGGAACATCGCAGCTACTGTGAACGATAACCACGTGGCGCCGATGAAGACAAGGAGCCCTTTCGCCACCATGCGCTCGCACTTGTTGGTGAGGATGTGTAGGTACATGAGTACAACGAGGAGCTTTGGGAAAGCGACGGCGGCGGGATGGAAGAACTCCAAGACCACAATGCCTTTGAAGTGCTCTGGGACTCGGTTTGGATCCACTGAGACAATGTATGCCATGTGGCGCCCAGTGTCCGCCATGTTGACCATCACTGTGGACATAAGCTGTAAGCCATCGAAACAAGATAGAACAAGTGCACGTACTGATGGATGTTGCACATAGCCCCAACTCTGCAAGCCAAGCCAGTGGAATTAAGACATCTTGCGCGCCGAAGGACGTGCAGCTCAGGTACCGAGCGTAATATCTGAGACCCACGAACATGGTACAGAGTGCGATTGTGACTCCTGCTGTAGTAAGGACGGAATCACCTCTATCTTCAGCCAGAAATGCTGGCAGATCGGTAATGGGTAAAGACATTCCAGTCAAGGATTAGAAACAGCGGCCAGCGCCTGCACTGGAGCCATGGAAAAACGAATGGATGACAAAAGGAAAAAGTTGAATGTCAGTAATCCTGCGGACTGAGGCAACTGGTGGGGGGTCCATCATATACCAGCCACTATGCTGCCAGTTGCTAGTTGACCTGATACGATGGCGCATCATGCCAGGCCAGCGACCATGAATCAAGAGCAGCTGTGCCGCTTCTTCAGCAAGGCCTGGGGGTGAAGTACATCGAGAATCCCTAATAAGGCAGATGGGATTAATGCACAGGAAACGGCGTCTAGCCACTTCAAGGCCAAACTACGTTCATTTGGGCGATGTCAGATAGTCTCAGACGCGGCTCCAGTATCCCGAAACTGACCCCAGGCCAGCCTCCGCGTTTTCAATAATCTAACTGAAAGTGTACTAGCGTTGACGCGCTGGGAAGGCGCGAACCGAAGGCCGGTTGTTGTCGGCTTTGCTCACCACAATTGAGATGACCATACCTCGGAGCCACAGTACTTGATTATGTTCCTTTCGCAAGCAGAAATTGTCGGTACATTCTATCCACCATGAAAACATTTGCACGTAGAGAAGCAACGCGGCTGCTGTCCCAGAGCAATGCGCACACCAGAACACACATTCCTGCATCGCGGCGAGCAAACTTTTGTGTACAAGGGCAAAAGAGAGGATTTCATGGCTCACGGAGACTACTGGTGGTCAAGCCTTATCTATTGGCAGATATCGGAGAGGGTAAGCATGCTCAATGGCTCAAAAGACGACACAGCTAATGTTGTGAAGGTATCACCGAATGTCAAGTCATTCAATGGTTCGTGAAGCCCGGCGCGCGCGTCGAACAATTCGACCCGATATGCGAAGTGCAATCAGACAAGGCGTCTGTGGAGGTATGAACACGTCGCATACTAGGAGAGTGGCATGCTGAGATCTGAGCAGATTACCTCGCGCTTCGATGGTGTGATAAAGAAGCTGTACTACGAGCCGGATGACATGGCTAAAGTAGGAAAGGTAAGACATGCACTGTACTTCTACTGGCTCTGATGCTGATATTTGAAGCCTCTTGTAGACATTGACATCCAAAGCGAGATCTCCGCAGCCGACGAAGCACTGCTTAAAGACGGATCCGGCAGCGAAGCAAAGCAGGACGCGGCGCAACAAGCGAAACCTGAGGAACAAGGCCTGGAGGTTGGACGGAACGATACGAAAGCTTCCATCGGCGATACTCCCCTACCAGAGCAAGCATCACCGCTGCCCCCGAATCCCGTAAAGGCAGACGACAAACCACAACGGCAGCTGGGGAAGCATGCGTCCCTCGCGACACCAGCTGTGCGGCACATGGTCAAGGAACACAATCTGAAGATCGAAGACATAGAAGGTACCGGCAAAGAAGGGCGCGTGCTCAAGGAGGATGTTGTACGGCACGCCGAGGCAGCGAAGCAACTTACCAGCACACCCTCACAGTCGTTTCCATCAGCCCCCGCGATCTCCTCACAACACGTAGCAGATCGCGTCCAGTCCCTCACACCAGTCCAGTCCGGCATGTTCAGGACGATGACGAAGTCGTTGTCGATACCACACTTCCTCTACACCGACGTAATCGACTTCAGCGGCCTCACCTCGCTTCGCAAGAAGTACAATGTAGGCCGCGAGAAGGCCGATCGCATAACGCCGCTTCCCGTCATCATCAAGGCCGTTTCCCTCACATTGCAGCAGTTCCCACTTCTGAACGCACATCTGGACACGACCTCAAATCCCGACAAGCCGCAGATGCTGTTCAAGGGTAGTCATCATATTGGCGTTGCGGTTGATTCACCCTCTGGCCTGCTTGTTCCGGTCATCAAGAACGTCCAGGATCACAGTATTGCGTCGCTTGCTCAAGAGATCACACGCCTTGCGACGTTGGCACGCAACGGCAAGCTCACGTCCGCTGACCTCAGCGGCGCAACCTTCACAGTCAGCAATATTGGCAGTATAGGTGGCTCTGCCGTCGCGCCAGTCATCGTGATGCCCCAAGTTGGCATCCTGGGCATTGGAAAGGCGAGAGTGGTGCCTGCGTTTGGTGAAAATGGCGAGTTGGTGAAGCGGGAAGAGTGTGTA
>Ga0265797_10001313_pt1 | contig 43885 bp, 23 predicted proteins | sample P2T30metagenome_FD_192433 | JGI IMG/M metagenome (GOLD analysis project Ga0265797, IMG submission 192433) | Plant litter microbial communities from East Loma Ridge, Irvine, California - P2 T30 | ecosystem: Environmental > Terrestrial > Plant litter > Unclassified | place: USA: California...
AGGGCGGCTGGGTTTAACAATAAGGGAGAATGTTAAACGCTCCAGTGTGGCAGTCGTTGTTGTTCTGGTGGAGCTGTATTATTAGGCACCGATAGATTGTAATGTTTTCAGAAATTGATCTATAGTCCAGCCATAGGTTAGAGGAAACAGTGCATCTTATTGTACTCTTTTGCTTTTTACGACAATTTGATCGATGGTGCATTGCATGCGAAGCCGTCTTGCTCCGGTCAACATCTACAACTTTCACGGGAGCACTTGCAAACCGATTAGAGAAGCTTGGCCCGATCGACCAAACCCTCAGAATCGTGAGACACGGTTAGGATTGTTTTCGCTTCGTAGGTACCAACTTCTGTTTTGATGAGGAACAAGCTTCTTGTGGTTATCAGTTCTCGCAAATATACTCTAGTGAGAACCGCGTTCGACTCTCTGTCGATCTCTAGATGCTATCGATTGAAACGACTGTTAGAGTAAGCCTGTTAGCCTGCCTACTCTTAGCCTTGCACTACTAATATAGTCTGTGGGTTTGGCCTTGGATACACCACTGCAAGCCTAGTGTTATCGAACCAAGGCAGTCTAGAAAATAACATGTTTGCGTATCTCGATGGTACTATCGATCAAAGCAAGTCGAGCCAGCCCGGGGTGATCGAGGTAGCGGATTTTCTGGAGTTTGGGGCATGAATTCGCTTCCTGGCTCTTTTCCGATGACGATTAAGTGGATATATGATCATCACACCAATTTCAACCCATCAACAGCAAGCCTGGTCTAGCGGTTATGATTTCTGTCTAACAATCAGTTGCAAAATGAGCTCTATTGGCAGCACAGACGGTTCCCGGTTCGATTCCGGGGGTTTGTAACAGATGTACAGCGTCGATATTTTTTGACTTTTTGCCGGGCTTGCGATCGATCCCAGAACGTGGGGAATCATTGGTGATTAACTGGTGTAGACTGGTGGGTTTGAGAGGTGATGGACAGAGCTGTTATGTCCAAATAGTGCTTGGTTTTCACCGCGTGGACGTTTTAGCATGATCTTGTTCGTTGGTCGATCGTTCAGTCTGAACATGAGGAATGACACTACAACAAATATATTTATTGTACCTTTTCACTTTGTCTGGGTATCGATGCGACCTAGCAGATGATCGTTCTGAAGTGTCGCTACTGTTTCTCGCCATTGTGAACGATATTCGATCTAGTGCAACGAAACGATACCACATCAACTTCTCAAGTCCACATGTCGATCGTTCCCTTCCGAAACCTAAAAGCGCCCTACAAATAGACACGGGAGGCGCTCTTTTCTCCCACTCTTCCTGATTGTTCTTCCGTCAAACCCCCGCTTTTAAGCGATTTATCCGCCAACGAAAGTGACCTTGTGCAATACAACCCTTGGACCCAGTATTCCGTTCTGCAAAGAGAGCGGACGACAAAATGCCGATACCATATCTCTGCCGGACAGGTATACACACACCATCTAGGGCTGTCGCACAATTTGGGGCAGTTCAGGGCTGGCTCGTTCCAGAGATGGCTTGCTGACAAGACTTTTTATAACTGGCAGGAGACTTCGCGTATTGCATACGGGCTCGATGTGTTGATATATTCCAAGCCGGTGTCCAGGACTTTGCAGACGAGACACCTTCGTCTTTGATGACTTATAAGATGAGAGTAAAGCAAGTTGTATTCGCGGCTGCGGCTGCGGTCACTTCACTTGTGAACGCTCAGCAGACGGCTTGGGGACAATGTGGTGGACAAGGTATCAACTCTGCAGGCCTTGCAACATTAATGGCAGATACTGACAAAGGCGTAGGGTGGAATGGCCCTACTTCATGCGTATCAGGCTACGTGTGTACACATCTGAACACTTGGCACAGTACAGCTTCTCAGAGACAGAGCCATGGACTTCTCAGCTAACGATCGTAGGCCAATGTCTTCCTGTCGCAACATCGACAATTAGCTCCACCACGGTCTCGTCATCAAAGTCCTCTACCACATCTAAGACTTCCACTACGTCCAAAACTTCCACCGCTTCAGCGAAACCATCGACGACGCTTGTGACTTCGACGTCGACAAAGTCGACTTCGAAAACGACGACCGCTACTTCTAGCAAGGCACCAGCGAGCACTGGTATCGAATACTTGATCTCATTGTATGTGACAGACATCACATTTAAGGCGCTTCTTACTGATTCTGTCGAATAGCGGCGACAGCTACTCGCAAACCGGCTTCGACCCGACTCTCACTCTTGCATCTTCATCGAACCCACTCGGGAACCCGAACTTCCCAGGCTGGACCACTTCTGGAGGCCCGAACTGGATCGGGTACTATGTCTCACAGTTCAACTCCAGCCCAGTGTACTCGTACAACTTTGCGAGCGGTGGTGCTACGACTGATGCAAACCTCGTCACTCCGTTCCTTCCGACTGTGCTGTCGTTTGTTGATCAGGTTAACTTATACTTGAAGAGTGTGAAGACTGCCAGTTTCCCGAAGTGGAATGCCGCCGACTCAGTGTTCGCTGTGTGGATCGGCGTGAATGTACGTATCTCGATCTCTACTTCCATTTGTGCATTACTGACACTTCCTGTTTAGGACGTCGGCAACTCGTGGTACAAATCAGACTACACGCCACTTGTAGGCAAAATCATGGACCAGTACATCAACCAAACCCAAACTCTGTACGACTCCGGAGCCCGACGCTTCCTCTTCCTGACAGTACCGCCCATCGAGCTCAGCCCATCAGTCCAGGCCGGCGGCCCTGACAACGTCAAAGCCGAAGGCGCTGCCGTCAAGCAGTACAACGATGCGCTCAAGTCACGAGTCGCCAAGTTCGCGGCTGCCAACCCGCAAGCGAAGACTTACGTGGTTGACACGACTGTGCCTTTCATGAAAGCGATTGAGAACCCGAAGGCGTATGGCGCTGACAATGCGACTTGCTTTGATGAGAGTGGCACCAAGTGTCTTTGGTGGAACGATGTGAGTCAGATCTTCGACGTCACCAGCGTGACATTCATACGACGAATTGCGGAAGCTGACTGCATTAGTACCATCCTGGACTTGCCATACACAAGCTCGTGGCTGAAGCAGTTTCTGTGGCGCTGCACAAATGATGAAGTGTCGTCATAGGGCGATGTTCATAAGCGGTTCCCATTTGACAAGGCGCTCAACGACTACATACTATTGAAAATAGCATCGTCATGCTTCAGATCGTCGAACAGTTCTATCGTCGCTTTAGTGTACGCCAGTCTGCGAGTCATACGGCGATTGCTCGTATACAATGTTGATGCATTCAGTGAACCATCGATCCACCCTACAGGCGATGGCATGCATGACAATACACCCACTCTACCCAGTGAACCAGACATTGAGAAAGCGTGTGTTTAGAGCGAGAGTCAAAGATAGTTGTCACCCCAAGAGCCCACCGCTATTTCATCGAACCCATCACTCTCAGTTCAAAACCACGCCCATTTGTCCCAGTGATGGACTCAGATCAGTCCGCTGCCCTCGAAATCCACCAAAAAGGTAAGCAGAATCGCATCAACATTCCTTCAACCACTGTCGCTGACCACAATACAGCTCGCGCCGAGCTATCAATCGCGCCATTGACATGGGACAGCAAGCTCGCCACAGATGCGCAAACATACGCAAACCAACTCGCATCGACAGACAGCGGCATGCAGCACTCCAATCAGCTCAGTCAACAACGTCAAGGAGAGAATCTTGCAAGCTGTCCCGGGCCTTGGCCGAATGCATATAGAGAGTCGAGCAGACTCTGGTATGCTGAGAAGAAGGATTGGAAAGGCGGTGTTTTTCAAGCGCAGGATACACAGGCGGTTGGTCATTATACTCAGGTGAGTGATTGTCCGGACTATGAAGCTCTGGCAGCTCAGCGAACTGATACATGAGGGTCCGTGCAGATGATCTGGAGCGGCACTACGCACATGGGTATGGGGCTTGCGATTTCCTCGTCCGGGACAACGTACGTCGTGGCTCGCTATTCTCCTCCTGGAAATTATGTCGGACAGTCGCCTGCACAAGGTGCAAACAGTGGAGGCGTACAAAAGCCTACTCAGGGTAGACGTCGACGGCCTGGCCAACGGGACAATGGAGGTGCACGAAGGCCAATCAATGGTAGACAGCAATGGCCTGGCCAAAGAGACAGTAGTCCAACGCACCATGGCAGTCACGGTGGGATGCAGCCACCGTTTCATGGACCCGGCTGTGGAGGCATTCAGTCGCCATCACCATATCAACCTTTTCCGCCACGTCCAAGCTGGAATGGACTACCTGATAGTTCATCGCCACCACTGCCGCAATCTGGTATATTTGGACCACATGAGTTCAACCGTTGGTTGACCGATCCGCATCTCAGATACTCTCCTTACAACCCATTGGGACCGCTGGTGGACCCGATGCCTCCTGATTCCGCACCGACAAGATGCTGCATAATTTTGTAATGATGTTGGGGGTCAGGTAGATCTTGGGGTGATTCGGCGTCAACACGGTAAAAGGGAGCAAAAGGAAAGGAGGCGCCAGTCTAAGAGAGTCTGACGCAATGCGTGTCTTGCGTGGCAGGTGTTCATCGCTGGAGGTCCAAGTCTGTACTGAAAATCGGACTGATTTGCGCTTCGTTCCAGCATCTTCCCTGATACAGCGATACTTAGTTACGTAGAAGCAAAGTTCTGTAGCCAAGGAATCCAAGGTAGTGGGATCGAAGGTCTAGTTGCATTGCCCAACACAGACGCAGTCTCGCCACGCAGATCCCAACATCAACAAGAAGCTCTCTCCTTCTGGAGAATCCTTGATAGGCTCTTTCGAAGCGTGCTTGAGCGGGTTGACGGCCGGGTACGCGAAGCCATCATCGTCGACTCTTTCAAGGACAGCCTTTCGCTTCTCATGTGCCCAGTCAATGTATTTCGCTTGCGAAAAGGCTGTAGGGTTGAGAACAGTCATGCGATAGGCGGCAGCAGCAAGCAAAGCAGTTCCTGAAGTCTCGCCGAACCATTCGCTGTCGCCCAGGTAATTCCTCAAGAGACCAGAATCATCGTCATCGGTGCGAATGGCGCCGTCGAGAATCTCGCCGATCCATTGATCCAGACGCTGAAGTTCAAGCGACATCGTTTCGTTGCTAGGGCGCCATCCTGAAATCGTGGCACGTACGCGGACCATACCGTAAGCTGCCCAAGCTGCGCCAGTGCTCCAGACACCTTCATCGGCCATCTCGCTCGGTCCGACGATGTGCTTCCAAAGACCTTTCTTGGAGCCTGACTGAATCATCAACACTTCGCGATACAGCTCGCATTGTCGCACTGCTTCCTTCATGAGGCTTAAATCGTTCGAAGCAACGGCATAGTAGGCTAGAAACGGAGGAACCATTGAGATTGCATCAGACCACAACTCTGCCACTTCGACGCGGTGGCTGATAGCGTCATTTTCGTATCTCTTCGCGTTGTTGAGCAGGTACTCCTTTTGTCTCATAGCGGCTTGGAAAGTTTTCGAGTCTCTCTGGCCCAGCATGAGGGCTACAACGCCCATCGAAGCAGGGTCAGAAACGCTATAGTCGTCTGCGAACAAAGTCGGTGCATCCTTGGTGCGAATGTGCCTGTGCATCCAAAGAATCCCTTGTGGCTTCTTCAGCGGCAGTTTTGGTATCTTGTCGGCAGGGAAGGGTTCTTCCGCAAACACCGTCCTCTCGGGCTCCAAGAGTTCCAGCATTGCCTCAACTCCAGTGCCGTACTCCCAGCTGTGGCTCGACAGCCGTTCGATCTGAGATCGCGCTGCATTGACGCGGAAGGTGTAGTTGAAAGTGCTTCTGCAGAGTTCTGGGGTGGCGGTGTCGAATGATGGTTCAACAAGGAATTTACTCCAGTATGCAACGGCAGAGGCGAGTAGAAGGGCGATGTAGACAGATGCAGGCCATGTGAATGGGTTGGCCCATGAGACTGCCGGGTCGGTTTCTTCTTCTGCTAGTTGTGCATCGTTGAATCTTGATGCATCGTCCTTTTTTTGACTTGGGTCGTTTGATACTGGCTTTCGCTGTCTTAGCAACGGCGTGGTCTCTGCTTGGCTGCTCATCGTGCTGCAATGTAGTACCCGGCAAGGCGAAATGGTGATTATGAGGCGCAATCTCTAATCCCAGAATGATTACACAAAATCACAATATTCTGCTGATTATCATACAATCATCATTATTGTAAAAGCAAAAACACAATAAATTGTAGGCGAAGCCCGACGTTCCCGACCCAATCTGGCACGTGCTCTCCCTCCCCTACGTGCCAAGTCTCCAACCCGAAAGCTTCCAATGCGTCGTCTCGTCTGCACCTCAGCAAAGCAGTTGGCCCAGCAAAGCAGTACTACGATAATACCCCGACTCTCCCATCTCCGCTCCGCCCAACACACCACCCAACACACCCTCACAATGTCCGTCTCCGCCCTCATCCGCTGCGCAACTCGCGCGCGCGCCGCTCCTTTCGCCCGCCCGGCCCAGAGGGCGCTCTTCGTGCAGCAGCCCGTCCAGCGCGCTGCCTTCTCCGTCTCTGCTGGCAGGTTCGCTGGCGATGTCGACGCCCACGACCCCCACCACGAGGAGTCTTTCGAGGAGTTCACTGCCAGGTATGCCGTTCCTGTGTTTGCTGTGTTTTGGGAGGGGAGGAGGATGTTGGAGATTGCAATGGCTGGGAGGGAGATGGAGGAGTGGTGCAAGCGAGGAAAAAGCGCATACTTGCTCAATGGCTCCACTGAGTTCATGCACAACTGCAGCAAGGTCACGGGATCCCTTAGGAACAAAGAAGCGGTGGAGGTTTGGGATGATTGGAAGATGATATATGATGTCAATTGACTATGACACTTTTTGCTGACCCTCCTTGCGCGCGCAGATACGAGAAGGAGTTCGAGAACGTCCAGGACGTCTTCGAGCTGCAGCGTAACCTCAACAACGCTTTCGCCTACGATCTCGTCCCCTCCCCCAGCGTCGTCATCGCTGCCCTCAGAGCCGCCAGGCGCGTCAACGACTTCCCTACCGCCGTCAGGATATTCGAGGGTATGTTTCTCGCCCATTGCAAACACTGCGATCACACTCTGGAAGCACACACTAACACCGCAACACAGGCATCAACGCCAAGGTCGAGAACAAGGGCCAATACGACGAGTACCTCCAGGAGCTGCAGAGCGTCCGGGAAGAGCTCGGCGTGGTGCTCAAGGAGGAGCTCTTCCCCACCAACTCGTAAATGCGAGCGACATCAAGAAGAACTTTGTGGGAGTGGTTTCAAGAAGACGACCAAGATAGATCACGCCAGATAGGGGAGGGAGGACTTCTCGGTGGGAATGTACAATGTGGGTTTGCCTTGCTACTTGGTCTGCGTTGTACCGCAGGCCGTGTACTATGTACTTTGCCAACATTACGCGTTGCCGGGAAATATAGCGTCGCGCAAAATGACAACGCTTGTACAGCTTTTTCTTTGTATGTTGCTGCTGCATGTGCTTTGGATGTGTTTCTTGAATGTCCCGCGATAACGGCGATGAGAAATCAGTAAAGCGAGACCATCAAGTGGCTGGTTGGTGCGTGCTTATTCACTACTAACGTACACAGGCCATCAGCCTAGAATAAATTACACAAGCGACACAAATCTCTACTCGTCGTCATCATCCTCCTGCTGCTGCCCGTCCTCCGCATCCTCGTCCTGCAAATTTCCCACAGCCTCAAGATCCGCATCAGCGTCCTCGTCGTCATCTGCCTCCAAATCACCCTGCATCGTCTCCTCCGCATGCTCAACATCCATAAGATTCGGGTCAATCGCACTCGCATCCCCATCCCCATCACCATCCTCCTCATCGTCCTCCTCACCCGCCCCATCATAAGTCTCGCCCGTGCTCGCAGCCTTCTCCATCGCAGCTTTAATCCTCTTCTCCTTCGCGCGATTCTCGATATTCTTCGCGCCCAGCCTCGCCATGCTCCTGACCTCGATCGCAAGCGCAGTGGACTTTGATCCGACTTCCGTGTCTTCCAGGTACGTCTCCGCCAACTTGCCGCGCGTGATGCGGTCGGGCATGTTGGCCACTTTCTCGTACTCTGCCTGCGGCGGCTCGGCGCCGCGGAACAGGTAGTCCATTTTGTCGCGCATGATGGCGCGGGCTTTGCACAGCGTGCCGTTGTAGTACCATCCGAACTGGTGGACGTCGCATTCTTCTTGGATGGCGTCTGTGTCGAAGATGGACTTCAGCAAAGGGTCCGTGACGTCGCAGATCTGCCATGTCTTGCCGCTGTGCGTGATGTTCTCGCCGTCGAAAATGTGGCTCTGCCAGCCGTCGGGGGGAGCTTTGCGGTCGACGTTGGTTGCAGCATCGGCGCGCTTGTCGAGCTGGAACATGAGGGTTTGGTAAACGCGATATTTAGGGTCTTTGCGCGGGTCGACGCCGTACTTGACCAAGCTGTCGCGCCAGGGCCCGGCGCGGAAGCTGTAGCCGACCCACTGGGTGGCTTCTTTGAAGACGGAGTCGCTGTACTGAGGGATGTAGTTCATGGCGACGCGACGGGTGATGAGGGGCCGTTTGTCGAGGAGTTTGCGGATGGCTTCGACAGCTTCGTCGAGGGAGGTGCCGAAGGGATGGTGGCGTCGCAGGCTTTCTGGTGGGCCTTGAGGGACTTCTGGGGCGTCTGGCTCGACGGGCGCGACTGCTCGACGGGGTGGTGCTTGGATATTGGTTGTTGTGACGTTGCCGGAGGCGTCTTGCTCGAATTTCACGCCTGATGCTTGGTTGAATTCGTAGCGGTATGGCTGGTTTGCGGCCATGAAGCTGGGTGGCGCTACGAAGTTGCCGATGTGAGAAGCACCTGGCCTGTTGTCGATTGACATGTTCTTGAGCATCTCGTAGTTTGGCTTCATGGTGTGTGTGACTAGTTCTCGCATCATGGCGTTGTCGCTGGCAATCATTTGGAAGTCAGGCAGGTTGCGGAAGCGATGCGTTTCGTTGATCGTGCCGACGGGAGTGACGTTATAATTGCCTTCATTGTCTTTGAGGCGTTGGAGGAACTCAGGTGCTGTGATACTGTCATTCCTAGTTGTCTCTTCTGAAGGCTCTGTGAAAGGATCTGTCGAGCCGCGTTTTCGTTTGCGGCCTGTTCGCCTGGGCAGTGTGACTTTGACGAGCACATTTCGAGACTCAATAGCAGACGAGACCAGCTTCTTGGAGAACGGGTCTCGAGGACGAAGTGAAACACCTATCACCGGTTCCTCGAGTGGTTCTTTCGGGTTGATCAGACTGTCGCCTACTCGATGCTCGAGGGCCTACTTTCGAAGTCAGTAAGCTCGCTGTTACTCGGACGTATAGCAAACGTCACCACTTACATGCTTCATCTGAGGCTCGCCACCGAGCGACTTGACGCCATTATCGAAGTTTCTCACAATACACGGGTGCTCTATGCTCACGACGCGCTCTTGTGGCACGACATAGAAGCGTGATGTGGGAGAGTCGACGGCCTCCATGTCATCTGGCTGTATGATCACGCCTGGCATATTGAACCGACACGCTATACCAGCCAGCAAACGCGTCCTGTCACGGGACAAGCAGTGGCATGCAATGCAGTGTGATGGTCAATTAGATATATGCAGTATACTGTATGCAGGTAGCCCTTCGCAGCCCTCTCTCTGCGGGCACTTCTTGCGCCTGCCGCGAGCTAGATCTTCGCTAATACCGATTCCCCGCCTTTTGCGGCTTCGCCCGCCCTGGCCCAAAACATCGCATGTGTACACCACACCCTGAGGTGTCGTCGTCTGCAGCCTCCGTGTTGCCCAGCCGCATCACCGCCTCCCAGCGCCCTGCTGCCTTCCACCACCGCCACCTACAGCTGCCATTGCACGCTATCCTCGCCGTCCTCCGCCGCCGTCACCATCATCACCCTCGCAGATCGATCCTCGCCCCACGTTGCGGCCCGAACCTCGATTAGGCTTGGCGTAGCAGGTCGAGCGTGACGACAAGAGCACCACACCACCACCAGCCCACCACCACCCGCCGCGACCGCACCAGCGACCGCAACACCATCACCCGACACTCTCTTGCATGATATACCCGCTCCTTCGCCACCGCATATCCGTCCATTCGCCGCGCGCGCTCCAGCTGCAGCACTCGCCGTCGCCCTGAGTCCATCGATCGGCAGGAGCAGCAGGCTTGCGCAACCTCAGGGCCAGACCCTCTCGACACCGAGTGGCATTGGCTGCCCTCAGGCCCAGCACATCGCCGCCCATACATGATGAAGGGCTTCAGACAACGCGTGGTATGTCATTCCCTCTCTCTTCCGTCGGTCGAACCGATGAACTGGGTCAAAGACCAATGTTGATGTGTCGACCTAACAGCAAGAACAGCTCTCTCGCACCCGCGACAAGGACAAGGAGGGTAACAAGCTCGCCAAGAAGAAGGACAGCTCGTCGTCTGGCACTGCATCGCCGCAGCCTACCCAGTCTCCTGCAGGCTCCGGCCAAGCGACTCCCACTGGTTCGACCTCCAACCTCGTCGACGCTCGAAGTAAGTCGTTATCCGGCTCTGATGGCCCCAACCAAACACACCCTGGCGCACCGAATCCTGGTCCACCGGGTATGAGCACGCAACAAACCCCATCCCTAGTACCTCCACATAGCTCATACAGCGGTTCAGGCGGCGCAAATGCGGGACTGCCTCAGGGAGGGCCGAATACTCCTGGAAGACATGGCGGAATGAACCCAAGTGTGGTGATTAGCCCAAGCGCACCTGTAAGTCAATCCTCATCAAGTATGAATGTCCAGCGGAGCTTTATTAACTCCTGTCGCACAGCACATCCCTCCTCCAGGTGCAGCAGAGACGATGCCACATGACCTCGCACCTCCGAAGGCCGGACAAAAGAGCTTGTTGTTCGACAGACTGCAAGCCACTCCTAAAGATGTAGTCCCAGAAGGCGTCAGGACACCCAAAAGACAACACTCGTCTCGTTTCGATATTTCAGACCAAAGGCAGCGCGAGCTGGAAAAGCTACCTGGATTCCATGAAGTGCCGCCGAACCGTCGCCAGGAGCTTTTCATGCAAAAGTTGGATCAATGTAACATCATCTTCGATTTTAACGATGCATCTGGAGACATGAAGAGCAAGGAGATCAAGAGATTGGCGTTACACGAGCTTTTGGATTACGTCGCGCAAAACCGCCAGGTCATCTCCGAGCCGATGTACCCTCGAGTCGTGGAGATGTTCAGCAAGAACTTGTTCAGACCCATACCTCCACCAGTGAACCCACAAGGCGAAGCATTCGATCCCGAAGAAGACGAGCCCGTGCTGGAAGTGGCATGGCCTCACATTCAGGTCGTTTACGAATTCTTCTTGCGCTTCATCGAAAGCCAGGACTTCAACACCAACTATGCCAAGCAGTACATCGACCATGGCTTTGTACTGTCACTGTTGGAGTTGTTCGACTCAGAAGACCCCCGAGAGCGCGATTTCCTCAAGACTACCCTTCACAGGATCTACGGCAAATTCCTCAACCTGAGATCCTTCATTCGACGAAGCATCAACAACGTTTTCTTCCAGTTCATTTACGAAACAGAGCGCTTCAACGGTATTGCTGAGCTCCTAGAGATTCTCGGTTCCATTATCAATGGATTCGCTTTGCCTCTCAAGGAGGAGCACAAACTGTTCCTGACACGGGTGTTGATACCACTGCACAAGGTCAAGAGTTTGAGCATGTATCACCCTCAGCTGGCATACTGCATCGTGCAGTTCCTAGAAAAAGATGCAGCACTCACCGAAGAAGTCGTTCTTGGCCTGCTACGCTACTGGCCAAAGGTCAACAGCACCAAGGAAGTCATGTTCCTGAACGAAGTTGAGGACATCTTTGAAGTTATGGACCCAGCAGAGTTCGCAAAGGTTCAGGAGCCTCTCTTCAACCAACTGGCCAAGAGCGTCGCAAGCCCTCACTTCCAGGTCGCTGAGCGTGCACTTTACTTCTGGAACAACGAATACTTCTGCAACCTCGTCAGTGACAACGTAGATGTCATTCTGCCCATCATGTTCAAGCCGCTTTACGAGAACTCAAAGGGACACTGGAACAGGTAAGCTCATCAACATACCGCTCATTTTGCTATACTAACATTCAATAGGACAATTCATGGCATGGTCTACAATGCTATGAAACTCTTCATGGAGGTAAACCCTCAACTCTTCGATGACTGCTCTCACGAATACACCGAACAGCAGAGCAACCTCGAGTCCGAAAAGGCCACCCGCAAAGCGAAGTGGGATCGTCTCGCTGCGTTAGCGGAGTCAATGAAGCAGAACGGTCACTCAGCGGCCCCTGCGGTTCGCGCGCCTGGAGCTGCCACAACCGGAGGAAGATCTCAAAGGGATCACGATGGCGACGACAGCCAGCAACGCATGGAGCGTCTACGACTGGGCGATGAGCGAGAGCGGAGGCCGGGCAACTCGGTACGTTGACCCAGTGCGCAGAGTCACAACTCCTTTTGTCACCGATTGCATTGTGTGAAAGGCCTGCTGCCCTGGGCCGGCGAAGAGTCGTACTTCTTTTTGAATGTTTCCTCTTTTCTCTTCATCTTTTTCTTTTGTGTCAAGCGAGTCATTGTCTTTATCTTAGAGAATCGCATGGGGCGTGTGGCCTCCTAGACTCCGCCAGCGTCAAGCATGAGCAGGAAGAGTCTGCTAAAGCGATTGAGGATTCATGTTTTTTTCTGCTTCTTTCTTTTCTCTCTGCTTCTTTCGGGAAACACAAAAACTCTTGTAAACACGCAAAAGAGAGGAAACAGGAGCGCCTGCATACAAACTTTTCCCTTTCTACTTCCTCTTTTTCTTCTCTCTACAATTCACCAAAAGAAAAGCAAAAGATGGCCCAGAAAGACAACCTCTGTCCTCGTTCACCAAACGCTCCCCTACATCATCACTGTTCTCAAGCAAAAAGCCCCATCGCAGCAACCACCCATCACGTCAAACTCCCTCACTTCCACAAAAACGTCTGAACCATGCTCACCCATCTTCTCCTCCCCTCTAGAAATCCTCAAAGCAACAACAAACTTCCTCCTCTACCTCCGCCCACCACCAACAAGACCCTGCCCGCGTCCACAAAGCTCCAGTCTTCCACGCCAGCAGACCCGGCCAGCGGAGCCGCAGCGGTAGTTTCGGTAGCGGGCGCAGTTCGGGGTCGGGAGGGAGTCGGAGCCCGACGTTGACGAAGAAGAGTGCTGCTGCTAGTAGTGCTGCTGCTGCGAGTGGCAGTGGCAGTGGTGGTGGGGATGGCGATGCCTCCGGTGTGAAGGGGTAGAGGTGTTGTGTTGGAACTGAAGAGGGCGTGATGTCTGGCGAGTGGTGCTAGCTGAGTCGATGGCTCGCTCGTTTGTTGGTGTCTGTTCGTTTGGTTGGTTTGGTTTGGTTCTTTCTTTCTTTCTTTCTTTTCTTGACGGCCGTTTTTGTTGTTGTGGACTACTACCCGACTTATATCTACTTTCGTTCAAGCGAAGCGATTCGTATTTTCTGTGGCTCTTTGTGCGTGTGTATCTTAGGGATAGCTTTTTTTCTTAGAAGTATGTTTCCTTGTCCTACTGGCAACATTGGTTGGAGGTTCAGAGGGGGCATGTAACAGGGCACCAAAATTCATCTTTCCCAAGGAGACAGTTTTCTTCATCTCGCATATCTCATATTTTCTGGTTACTTATCTTAAAACAAAAGGGGCTTTCTATATATTTCATCGTTTGCGATCTGTCCGCGCCGCGTATAACCCTTTCAAATTCCATCGTGCCTGCTTTATTGTTCTCCATCATATCCGTCTCATTCTAACATTCTAACCGACCCATCTCCTCGCGCTCTTGAACATGCGGACCCACGGGCCGAACTCACCCCAGTCCTTGGACTGGTTAGTAGGCGCGTAGCTGACGGCTTCCTTGAGAATGGTGCGCTCGGGGTGAGGCATCATGGCGAGCACTCTTCCGTCGGGTGTGCGCACACCGGCAATACCCTGCGGGCTGCCGTTGGGGTTGAAGGGGTAGCGCTCGGTAGGCTTGTGGTAGTTGTCCAAGTACCTCACGGACACGAGACCCTGCTCGATGAGAGTCTGAGCGGTGGAGGCTCCGTTGGAGGGGAACTGGGCGCGACCCTCGCCGTGAGCGACGACGATGGGCAGCTTGGAGCCGTTCATGCCGTGCAGGAAGACGGAAGGGTTCTTGTCGGAGGCGTCGGAGACTTCGACCTCGCAGACGCGAGCTTCGTACTGCTCGCTGAGGTTGCGCTCGAACGTGGGCCAGTTCTCGGCGCCGGGGATGATGTCTGTCAGGCGGGAGAGGAACTGGCAGCCGTTGCAGACACCGAGGGCGAAGGTGTCCTTGCGCTCGAAGAAGTTCTTGAACTCCTGGCGGGTGTTCTCGTGCAGGAGGACGCTCTTGGCCCAACCCTGACCGGCGCCGAGGACGTCACCGTAGCTGAAGCCACCGCAGGCTGCAAGACCGGCGAAGCCAGCAAGGCTGACACGGCCGGACAGGATGTCTGTCATGTGCACATCAATGGGAGAGAAGCCGGCGACGGAGAAGGCGAAAGCCATCTCAGCTTGGCCGTTGACACCTTGCTCACGCAGGATGGCAACGCGGGGCTTCGCCATGACTTGCGATGTGACCCAGGAAGTGGGCGGCAGGATGTTGTCCTTGGGGTTGAATGTGAGGTTGTACTTGAGACCAGGGTCCTGGTCATCGTTGATGTTCTCCTTCTCAGAGTCGGCACAGGCCGGGTTGTCACGAAGCTTCTGCATAGCCCAAGAAGTGTTGGTCCACTTCTGCTGCAGAGTCGAACGGGAGGCACGGTAGACGCAGTCTGCGCCGTTCCAGATGGAAAGCTCCTGCTTCGGCTGCTTGGTGACGGTTCCGACGGTAATTGGGGTGAGAGGTGCGAAGACACCCCTGAACTGGTTCTCGTCCTTCTTGCGGATCTGGAAGACAGCACCAAGTTCCTCGTTGAAGAGAGTCTCAATGAGGTCCTGTGGGCGGCCAGACTTGGAAATCTTGTCAAGCGACAGGCTGGCGCCGCAACGACCAGCGAACATCATCTCGACGACAGTGGTAAAGAGACCACCGTCAGAGCGATCGTGGTATGCAAGAACAATGTCGGATTCGTGAAGCTGCTCGACCGCGTGGTAAAAGTCCTTGATGGCGTCTGTGTCGCGAACATCAGGTGCCTCATTGCCGACTTGGCCGAAGACCTGGGCAATGGCAGAGCCACCCAAAGCCTTTTTGCCGTTGGCAAGGTCGACGAACATGAGTACGGTCTCGCCAACCTCTTCAGGGCGGCGGAGAGCAGGGGTCCAGGTGCTGCTGATGTCGTTGACGGTAGAGAAGGCAGTGATGACACAAGAAATAGGCGCAGTGACTTCCTTCTTGTCCCACTTAGTCTTCATCGACATGGAGTCCTTGCCGACAGGGATGCTGATTCCAAGTTCAGGGCACAGCTCCATGCCAATAGCCTCAACGGCCTCGTACAAGCCAGCGCCCTCGCCAGGGTGGTTGCCAGCAGCCATCCAGTTGGCAGAGAGGCGGACGCGGCTGAGTCTACCAGGCAGACTGGCGGCCGCGATGTTCATGAGGGACTCGGCGACGGCCATGCGAGCAGATGCAGCAGGGTTGATGAGAGCAAGGGTGGGCTTCTCGCCCATGGCCATTGCCTCTCCGGTCTTGATGCCAGGAGTAAGCGAAGTTGCGCTAACAGAGACATCTGCGACAGGAGTCTGCCAAGGTCCAACCATCTGATCTCTGATGGTCAAGCCACCAACGGTACGGTCGGCGATTGTGATAAGGAAAGACTTTGATCCGACAGAGGGCAGAGCAAGGACGCGGTCGACGGCGTTCTCGAGAATCGCGTTAGGTGCGACTTCAGGGAGGTACTTCGACAAGGAGCTGTCGAATGCAGGCAGGACAAGTTTCCTTGAGTCGACGATCCTGTGCATCTTGGGAACCTTTCCGAAAAGGATCGACATGGGCAGATCGATGGGTGTGGGTTCGTCCTTAGAGTCGCGGTCCATCAGAACGAGGCGCTTGTCTTCCACAGCCTTTCCTACAACAGAGAAGCCACAGCGCTCACGCTTGGCGATCTTGACGAACTGGTCAAGACGGTTTGGTGCAACAGCCATGACATATCTCTCCTGAGCTTCGCAGCACCAGATTTGAAGCGGGCTCAAGCTCCTGTCGGCGTTGTCGATTTCTCTAAGCTCGAAGCGGGCGCCGAATCCGGCATCTCCAACAAGCTCGGGCAGAGCGTTGGACAAGCCACCCGCGCCAACATCGTGGATGAGCTGGATAGGGTTGTCCTCGCCGAGGGATGTGCAAGTGTTGATGACCTCCTGAGCACGTCTCTGGACCTCAGCGTTGCCACGCTGCACACTGGCAAAGTCAAGGTCGACGCTGCCCTCGCCAGACTGGATACTGGAAGCGGCACCACCTCCAAGGCCGATGAGCATGGCAGGACCACCAAGAACGATCAGGTGAGCACCAGCACTGACGAGACCCTCGGACTTGAGGGCGTGCTGAGGGCGAACAGTTCCGACGCCACCAGCAAGCATGATAGGCTTGTGGTAGCCACGCAACTCAGTTTCGGTCTCAGAGATAGGAAGGTTGGTGGTCAGGGTACGGAAGTAACCAGTTGTGCAAGGGCGACCGAATTCGTTGTTGAAAGCAGCGCTACCAATAGGAGCCTCGAGCATGATGTCGAGAGCGCTGGCCAAGTGGGCTGGCTTGCCAACATCCAACTCCCAGGGCTGAACGTGATCGGGAATGAGCAGGTCTGAGACGGAGTAACCGGCCAGACCAGTCTTTGGCTTGGAACCTCTGCCAACAGCGCCCTCGTCACGGATTTCTCCACCGGATCCAGTGGCGGCACCAGGGTAAGGCGAGACAGCGGTCGGGTGGTTGTGAGTCTCGACCTTGCCGAGGTAGTGCACCTTCTCCTTGATCTGAGTCCACTCGCCAGTGGCATCGTTGGGTGCCCAGACGGCTCCCTCCTCACCTTCCATGACAGCGGCGTTGTCACTGTAAGCGCTGACGACATACTTGGGGTGTGCATTGTGTGTGTTACGGATCATAGAGAACAAACTGCGAGGCTTCTTGACGCCGTCGATGGTCCAGTCGGCGTTGAACTGCTTGTGGCGACAGTGCTCCGAGTTGACCTGAGCGAACATGAAAAGTTCGACGTCTGACGGGTTGCGCTTCAGCTGGTTGGTGTATGCTTCAATCAGGTAGTCAATCTCAGCCTTGTCAAGCGCCAAGCCAAGGGTCTTGTTGGCGTCCTCAAGAGCAGAACGAGGGTCAGCCTTGTCACTGGACAGGATCTCAACTCTCTCGAGTGGCGCAGGCGGGAGCTGTGCGAACATAGTCTCGAAGTCCGGAGCACTTGAGCTCAAAGTCTCGGTCATGCGGTCGTGCAACGAATCCGGGTTTGAAACGCCCTCGGTGGGAACAGGTCCATCGAACGAGATGGCGAAGAGCAATCCACGCTCGACACGCTTGACGTTGTCACCAAGACCGCAGACTTGAGCGATGCTAGTAGCCTTCGAGCTCCAGGGTGAGATAGTACCGGGTCTCGGGGCAACGTAGAGCAACAAGGTGTTGGGGTCGTCCGAGCCGCTTCCGTTCATGATAGCCTTCACGCAAGTGGCGTAAAGCTCGTCGCTAGCCTCAGGGTAGGCACCATACTCGAGCAACTGGTCGAGCACAGCGACCTGCTCAGCAGACAATTCCTGGTTGGAAGCAACATAGTGCACCCAGATTGCCTGCAGCTTCTTCGCTCCGATGGCGGATGCGAGCCTGTTGAGACGAAAGTCGGAAAAGGCGGCGGAGCCTGGAAACGCCCGGTAGGCGGCCTGTGATGAGGCCATGATGGGTGGTTATCGATGTATTGGGGGTTTACCTACTCACGCCAGGGCGGCAATGAGCACTTTCGTATGATCCTACATAACTAAGGTCGCAGTCATCGCAAAATTCGAGCGTCGAAGTGTTTTTAGACTTCCCAGAGGCATGTGGACCCTGCCGAGCTTCAACCGCTCTGGGGATTTTCTGGAGGCTGATCCTTGCGATGATGTATATTACGTACAGACATCGAGATCATGCCAACATCGCTCATTTGGAACAGATGTTTGTTAGTGGCAAGTATACTGATGTGTCTAGTAACTAGGTATCAAACGAGTCGGACCTCATGCGTATACTAACAACATACAGCCTCCATTTTACCATGTTGGGGTTACTAGGGTTGATCTCGGAATGTGTCGACGACGATATCTCGACGACAACAATACATCAAGCCTTGATATTTGCTATATCATCTTGTGTGCTCAGTGTGATATTTTCAGGCTATGTTTCGTACCGTGGAAATGTTGCGTTGCGAAGTTGGGTCTCAATGTGATCGGGCTTCTCGGCCGTTAAGCTAGCTCAAACAATGGACTGGTCATATTTCACAAGACAAAGTGCCAAATCATCATTTCACTATTATTCTTGGATACACACATGCGGTGACACGATTGTCAGCATGCTCATTGAGCTAAATTAATCCACGTCAAGTAGAAAAAAGTACAATCTCTCGATTCCCGATACACGCAGTCCGACTATTCGTAGTAAAACGAAAGTCTCACTTAATCTACACGCAGCACCCAGCAATCAAATCAAAATGTCCATGGCCGTAAATATCCTGTTGTCCCGGCTGGCTTCAGAGAAGGTCAAAGACCCATAAAGAGGTACACGAAAAGTAAAAAAGAAAAAGAAAACAAGGACGCCCCCGATCCCAATAGTCTATAAGTTATTCGCTCAGAAAAACGCGGCAGGTAGCAATCCAAAAAAACCAACAACGACTACTCGTGCTTCGAGAACGTCGGACCAGCGCCCAAGCCACTCGCAACGAACCTGCCCAAGCTGCGGTTACGCGTGTGTCTGCGCTCTCTCTTAAAGTCCTCCATCTTGCTGACAGTCGAGAATCCACTGCCGCGGCGCGTCATCTTCCTACCAACACCTTCGTGCATTTCGCCCGAGTTCACTCTCATCGGGTCGACGCCCGTCGTAGCCAAGTGTTGGCGAGGCAAACCGTACCCGTCGAGGTCGCCATCCTCCCACGTGGTTCTTCGGCGCATGACGGGTGAATTCGACCGCGAGCTCTCGAGACCGTCTTCGTGGGTGTTCTCGGGGTACAAGCTGTTGCGGCGCTGGTGTCTGCGCGTTGCCTCCTCGGCCTCCTTCTTGTGCAGGTTCTCCGAAGGCAAGAGGATGGCGCGGTCGAGCGCGTAGGGAAGGCCACGATGGCGACCGCGAAGCATCATGGCGACGATGACGAGCTTGCTGATGACTTTGAACTGGGCTGAGAGACTGGCGTTGGTGTTTGGGTATCCTAACGAGAGTCCGACAGTACCGTAAGCTGATACAATCTCGAACAGCACGCTGAACATTGTGAAAGCATATTCATCCGTGTTGGCGAGTTTGTCGCCTTCCACGATGCAGATGATGAACAAGCCCAAGAAGAGATACCACAAATCGAAAGACAGCTGGCGACGTAAATGTTGACCGACATATGACTGATCTTGTTCGTCGGCTTCTTCTCCGCCCCAAATGCCGAGAGATTTCTCTTCGTAAACGTTCGTTCTGCGAACGGAAATGGCAATAGGGAAGACGGAAATGTACATCATGACCATGTAGCTGACTTGAACGGCAGGGTGAAGATCTGCCAGACTGACAGAAGAGAAGCCGGCAGTTCTGGTGGACGTAGCCTGGAACCATCCATTGAGGAAGCGATAGCCGAGGGCAAGATGGGTGACAGTCTCGTCATTCAGATCAAGGATGATGAAGAGAACCAGGTCGACCACGTTGAGGGTGACCAGAATCCAGAACAGCCACCAAGTGGCTTTCGAGGGAAATAGCAGCGTGAAGCAGCGTCGAGGATGATCAAGCAAGAATCGGAGTTCTTCCCACAGAGCACTCTCTTTTGGCACCATCAACGAGATAGACCAGATTATGAAACGTAACATGCAGGGGAATCCAGTGTTGCCGATGATGATGAGGAAGGAGCCAAATAGCAATGGTAGAGTCGCAGTCTGGAAGCTGATCATACTATCGGTAGTGAGTGTGAATCCCAAATCCGTGAACATGGAAGCAGGAGTGAAGACTCCCCACCATCCTGGGTTCTGACCGTTTGAGACAACGACACCACGCCACGGCTCAGTATGCATGATCCAGGGCAGCATAACCATCATGCCGAGGACGTGGAATCCGACAAAGTAGCCGACTAGTACCTTGACCAGAGTCTTCAACGCACGATACTCGATGCCTCCAAGCTCTTCACGCTGCTCTTCGGTCAAATTGACGAAAGCACTGTTGCGACCGAGCGTCGGCTGCCAGCTGAGATACGGCATCGGGTCATCGGTCTTGTCTTTTGTTGCCATTGTAGTCAATGTGTTAAACGTACGAGCAAATGTGCTCTTTCTGTCACTCATGTTCACACCATGAGATCTTGTGTGTCGGTGTCTGAGCGGACTCATAATTCTGTCGAGACCAAATCTGCTTCCACCATTATCATCGGATTCTTCACCTGCAGCTTGTGCAGCCTGCTCTCTCTCGCGATGGGCCGGGTGTTCTGGTACATCAAGAGTAATGCCGCGTCTGACAGCCGGATGGTCATCGCCGTTCAATTTCTCTTCTGCGCCCATTGATCCCTCATTAGAGTTTGAGCTCGGTTGGCTGCGCAAAGTGTTTTTGGTATATTGTCGTTGAAGCTCATCGTCGCCTGGATCGTCAAGCGCCTTTGGGATCTCGCCACGATCAAAGTCACGGGGTCCGGGAATGCGCAGAGTGCCTCCGCCTTCTTTACGCTTCTTTTGTTGTTTCTGCACGAACGCGATGTGTTGTTTGACATCACGCAGCTCTGGAACCATATCTTCGTTTGTAGAGCGACGTCTTGCGAGCGCAGGCTTGGGAACCTCATCCGCGAACACAATATCCCTGTTCAAGAGCGCTGGATTCAATCCAAGATGGTGTGGAGCTTCTTCCTCGTCGTCGTCGTCTATGATCGCAAAGTCGCGTTGGTGATGTATATCCTCCACACCATCCGATGCTCCCACGCTGTCCCTAGCCCTGACATTGGGCGGTGTAGGAGTACCACTGCTGGAAGTACCCAAGTCCAAGCCTATTTTCTCCGCAGCCAACATTTCTTGCTCTTTCGCCTTCGCACTTGTAGTTTTTGCGCTCATGCCGTTAGGCTTGGTAGTCTCGTGCAAGACCTTGATAGTCCTTCCGTTCACTCCACTCTCCATGCGTCCTGGGTTATCGTCTTCAATCGCCATGCTCTTCGACCTGCTTTTTGTCCTCGTCCTTCTTGACTCCCGCGCCTCCTTTACGATGTGCTTGAAGCGCTTCTCGAACCAGTAGAGTCGAATAAGAACTACAGCAGTGTTGATAAAGATTGGATTGCAGACGCATGCAACCAATATGAAGACTACTTGCTGGTAGGTGTGAAGTGCGTTCACATCAATGGTGTTCAAGCCAGACTGGGTCGCAGACCCAGCAGCGAAGAATAGTGCGTCGGTATAAGACATGACGCCCGCTGGATATAGCATGATCGAGGTCGCGATTATGAAGCTGATCATGTAGAGATAGTGCGCCATGATAAAGTTGAAATGGGGCATTCCCAAGCGGAACGAAGAGGGCAGACGCTCTTTGGTCCATTGCCAGCCTGCCACCATGGGCTCGAGCATTGGTGCGACGGCCATGGCGGACGTATGTGTGTTGTGTCAATCAATGGGTATATCGGGGTGATCGAATGTTAGGCGAGATAATTCATCGTGTACACCTGCAGGGTAGGTAGTGATATCAGATTGGCGAGGAATAACAGTCCACGAGAGATAGGCGTGAAGAATGTCGCAAGCCCGCAGCAGTGGTCAAGTCGTGGTCCAGTCGCGGCAAGACGCACAAGGCGCCGGCGCCGTAGAGTAGTCGCGGAGGTAATCCTTAGCTGAGGAGTGGTGGGTGTGACGATTGTACAATCTCGGTGGTTTAAAGTTTCTCAAAGCAGCACTGCCTCGTTTCTTGGGGGTTTCGTACTTTCGTACTACTGTGCCATGGCCGCCACAAGCCGTCAGCACGCTAGTTGTGCGGGTACCGAGTTGGTGGGTATCTTTATGCAGTATATGAATAAGATACAGTATGCCAGAATATTATCTGGTGCATGAAGAGAATGCCAATGTCAATGTTGAGGGTGCGGAGAAACAGGATGACGATAATAAACGGGTGCACATGGGATGCTTTACTTGGTTCCGCCCAGCAGCTTCGCGCCATCCACAGGTTCGAGGCCCTTTCTTTATGACCTCTGGCACGTGCGACAGCAGCCTGTCCGCCTTGAGACAGGCGCGACTTGGCAGGAGCTTACACTGCGGACGCGAGTGACGCAGTGCCGATCGCCTCGTTCGCTTCCAACTCGACTCGCAACCCTGCAGACAGGCCATGTGCCGATAAGACAGGCCGCTGTATTGCATGCCAAGTTCTCTCCTATTGCATGCTTATTGCTCCTGCTTGAAACGACCTGATACGCGTTCTGCAACAACCCTTGTACAGCTGACTATGATACGTGCACCAATCGTAGCCGAGTAGATAAGGAGAGTCCATTGGCTACCCAAACGAGCGAGTCAAGATAAAACTGGGCTGCAAACCATGTGATATAATCTTCTTCTTCGTGTAATCCTTGCAACCTCGGAGCGATTACCGAGAGGCTTATTGCTGGACCTCGACAAAACAGAAAGTTGAACCGATCAGATCTGCTGTCTCGAGACGTGTTTCTGTATTTCACGGCACCTGGCGCACTATCATCATGATGCCCTCTAAGGTGTTCGCTAAACTCTCCTGCGCGCCAATACGCCATCGCAATGCTCAAGAAACAAAGCCATTCCTGTGCCAATTCGTAGTGTCAAGCTCTCTCGTCTACATATTTCCCTCACTGCACATCCGGCAAACGCACTGCGATGTCGCCACTCTGTGTGATGTACCGCACCCAAGGCAGAGACGGGTATTGGAGCTGTGAGGTGTCAGTATTGATAAAATTCTTCTCTGGCTTGAGAAATTGTGTCGGCTTACCTTGGGCTCAATAATCTTGAGATATCTCACTTGAATGCCAGAGGTCGTGAAGTAAGGAATCTCGAACTTGACGCTGATGGGACGCTTCGCCTTGCCGCCAGCACCGACACCGCCCATGCTGCCACCGAAGCCACCCATCATTCCACCGCCCTTCTCATCGTCGCCGCGAACACTGGGAAGACCGAGCTCAGCGCGCATGAGGAACTCCTTGCCACCACCGAACTGCTTGATCTTCCACACGATGGAGCTTGTTTCAGGCGCGTAGTGCACTGAGCCGATGTTGGTGCGGAATTTGGGCGTGTCGGCGTCTTCGGGGACGGGAATTGAGATCTGGACGTTGTTGGCTGTCGAGCGGCGCTTGAATTGTGCTTTTGCCTGGTGGTATTGTCAGTATTGCATGGGATGCCACTCAGTACATCGAAAGCACAACATACCTTGAGCATGTACTCGATTCTGCTACCCGAGTGTGACTCGACAATGCACTCTACCCAGATAAGAGGCTTGACTTGTGTGTTGAGGCGGTACGACATGAGCTCAAACTCGCCGTCAGGAGGAATGAAAGAGATGGTGCGATCGCTCTCGAAGCGCGATAACCGCACGCACTGGTGGAACTTGACGTCCTCCATCTCGACAGCCTTGCCACGTGTGTTTCTTCCTGTGGCCTCGAACATGACCTTGTCGTTCAAGCCTAGTCGCAGTTCGGGCATACCGGACAGATAGCACTTCATCTTGACAGCGCCGAGAATCTCTGATCGCAGAACGTTGCCTGTTGAGCTGACCAGCAGGTTGAGCGACTCAACCACATCGAGGAAGACCTCGTTCTTCCTGTACCTGATACCTTCTGATCTCCAAGAAACTGCGTTCGTGACAGCAATAGGTGCCCGAGCTTGTGGCTGTACGTGCAGCTGGTGGCTCTCCTGTGTGATGTACTCTTGCAAGATCTTGGTCTCCGTCGTCTGTGGGTGACCAAAGTCCATAATCTCGTCCAGCAATTCGTAGATAACGACGAAGTTGTCTCTAATACTCTCCTCCTCAAGCTCCTTGAAGTACTCCGTGAACACCTCGACAATCTTGTGTAGGAACAGCAGGATCTCCGCTGCATTGGAGTTTCGCTTGGTCAGCGCCAGAAGGAAGAGGTTGTTGTGTCGGATGTATAAGTAGTTGATTCCCTCGCTGGAGAAGCATGGCGGCACGGAAGAGGACTCGTCTTCTGCTTCTGAGAGTAGGACTGGGAACTTCTCGACAGCTGACATGGGAATGTCACCGCGGTAGTTGCGTGCGAGGAGGGTCTTGCCCTTGAGGTCGAGGAAGAAGAGGGCGGAAGCCATGTTGGTTGCGATTCGGCCTTATGGCCTCAGCTTGTGTGTTTAGAGTGTTGCCGTCGCAGGCGTGGGTAGGTCGTCCAGGTGGGATTCGTAACGGTTCGTCAATAGGGTTGGATGTATCGAGGTGTCGAAGCGGCAAGTTGTCGTTGGTGGGCGCAAGAAGCTTGCAGGTCGCGGTGAACGATCTGTACAGCTTTCAATCTCGTCCAGACAGTCCAGTCACAAAGCAGTGGTCGAGTTCAAGATTATTATGCGCCTGCCTGCGAGCTTCTCCAGACAATAATACCGTCAACACCACTTGTCCCGCATTGGGCGGAGGTGACATGCTCCGTGCCAAGGCCTCCGCAAACCTTCCCTGAACTTCATCGCAGCCAGCATAGTCGAGCCCGGCAGCGAGAGATACCCAGCACTCACAGCCGTAATGGCATTCCCAGCACGCTCAATGTTTACCGCCGCCCCTCGCGCGCCTTCAATGGCCACTCTCGCCGTACTGGAGTCGGCTCTCTCTGGTCTGCGCATCTCCACACCCGCCGCTGCTGGATCGCAAGTATGGAGGAGACACGCTTCTCATCAAGCGCAAGGAAGAGCAAACAAGGCCGCCGACGGTGCTGGAAAGAGATTGGGCGCGAAGAAGTCTGGTGGTGAATTCGTGGTGCCGGGCAACATCATATTCAAGCAGAGGGGCACTCTGTGGTTCCCTGGCGACAACTGCAGCATGGTATGTCTACTTGAAGATTGAATCGATGCTCTCATGCACGAACACTTCTAACATTCTCCTTCCAACAGGGCCGCGACCACACAATCCACGCCGCACAGCCAGGCTACGTCCGCTACTACCGCGACCCAGCGCGCCACCCCAAGCGCAAGTACATCGGCATCGTCTTCCAAAAAGACCAGCAACTTCCCGCACCCCGTAACGCACCCACCCGCCGTCTGCTCGGCAGAATCGCATTCGAGATGCCCGAGACCTACGACGAGCAAGAGACCGGCGACCTCATCACCGGCCCCGAAACCGGCCTTCCTGGCAACGCAGAGATGGGCGCCGCCCAGCCTTCAACAATCAGAGACGTGCCGAACGGCGAGAGAGGAGTCAAGACGACCAAGAAGACTGGTACTGGAGAGGTTGTCGAGGAGAAGATGACGCTTAGGCCGGGATACCAATACCGCCAGGCTAACTGGGAGATTGGTCGTAATGCGATGTTGAGCAAGCAGGCACAGTCCGTCAAGCCTTTCGTGCCTGGCGACCGTTTCGCCGCGTGGCGGAAGCGTAATGTCAGAGTTGCTAAGAACGCCGAGAGGAGAGCTATGGGCAGGGGTGGCAAGAAGGGCAGCAAGAAATAGAGGAGCTGAGATGCATGCTGAGAGATGACTGGCGGGATTGTAAGAAATGTACAACAGTGTGTCCATTAGACAGGTTTATTGATCGGTATTATCATATGGCAGCGTATTTACTTTATGGAATGGCCATATGGCATCTCAACAGTACACTGCTGGTCATGGGGGATGCTTCCTATTAGCCAGGCGTCAGTGATGGGCGTCTCAATGGCGGACATGATTGTAAAATATTGCCAGCTGACTTCATGAGCACGATGGCTTGGGAGGAAGCTGCTCATTCTCAGTGCAGCTCAAGGACTACTGTACCCAAGCAGCTGGTAGCACCGGCCAACGTTAGTTCGATCGAACATGAAGAAGATTAGCACAAGGTCTTGCAGTGAGCTTGCGTGCGGCAATCTCAGTCACCTACAAGCTACTATTCTAAAATACTTTGCGCGGAAGAGCAATGTCACCAGTGAGATGCCCGTCGAGCTTTGAGACCGTCCTAGTAATGATGATGCTATTCCAAGTACAGCCCGAGTTCTCTCACGTCGGACATCATATATATCAATCTAAATGTACAATATCCGCTACTCAAGTCCGATTGCACGGACCATAGAACTGATTAATGAATGAATTTTGAGAGTTCTGTTTTAAATTCTGCAATGTATTCTTTGCGCAATGCTGGCTGGCTGGCTGGCTGGCTTGCAGTCTAGATTCAAACTGCGTATCGGTATCCCAGCGGCGCTGGGAACAGTACGGACTTTGAAGCTAGACCGCGAGGCTGGTTAAGCGGGACACGAGAAGGAGATGGGCTGCACAGCGGACAAGAAATATTGCCATGCTTCATCGAGCTAAAGCGGTCGAGCTCAGAACTCTTCGACGTACATGTGGTTACAGACTTTCATTACTGCAATCGGTTTAGAGCGAATTCAAAGAGAAGCAAAGGTAAGCTGGAAAGGTAGCAAGATGGAATGGAAAGCTTGGATTGGACTTTCTAAGAACTACAGCCGACCAATCAAATGTTCAACCGCTCAATCTCCTCCACAACGCCATCCAGGTTGTCATCCCCATGCTCGCGATAGAAGCGCTCAATCGCCACATGCATCTCACCATTTGCAGCAGTCAAGTACTGTAGAGCCACGCGCATGGAAGCACCAGTGATGCGGACAAATTCCTCGCGAGCCCAGCGAATGTCCGTCTCCTTGACCTTGGTGACCATGGCCAGCCCGCCAGTCTGAGCATTGCGGTGGGTGACCTGGTCCTCGTTGGATGCCCCAGCGCTTGCAGCCCAGTCCCTACGCACAGAATCGAACTTGTTGCGCAGGATCGTGCTCTCCCATGGAGTCCGGAACTTGGCGTCGCCCAGGATCACAGTCTGAGGGTCTGCGAAAAACTGCTTCCAGGCGCCGTTGTGACTCTTGCCCTTGATGAAGTCACGGTGGCAGATGACGATGCGGCCGACCTTTGCGCGGCTCATGGCGACATTGAAACGGCGCTTGTCACCACCAAGGAAGCCCATGGACTCATCGGCGCCACCTCCCAGAGTCACACAGTCGATGACCTGGACCAAGTTCTCCTCACCCTGAGAGCCGTCCACAGTGCTGAGCTGGAGGCTTTCAGGCCCTCCCAAGCGGAGACCATTGAAGAGCGGCTCGTCTTGGAAGAGAGCGCGCAACAGTCCGACCTGTTTGGCATAGAATGCCGTGACCAGGATCTCCCCTGGCTTGAAGCCGCCCAGCTTGATGAGCCAGGAGACCTTCCGGAAGACCATCATGGCGGTCTGGAGGTTGTACCTCGACATTGACCCTGGCATGGACTGCGAGCCAAAGTGCGAGAACTGCGAAGTGAACGGCGAGGGCGAGAAGACGAAGGAACATGTGTTGAGGCGGCCGGCTTGCTGAGCGGTAAGACCGGAGTCCGCAGCGATTTGCCTCATGTAGCGCTTGAACTTGTCCACCTCTGGCCGCTGCCCAGTGATGGCATTATCCCTCAGCGAGTTGTCGTAGCTGACCAAACTGACGATCCGAGAGATGGAGGGATGCATCCGGAACTGCTCACGTAGCTGGATGTGCGCCGTACCAGCCAGAATCTGGCGTTCCATGAGCGAGATCGTCCCAGTGGCAGAGAAAGGGTTCCTCCCAGCTTTCAAAACTGGAGGCAGCTGGTGGTGGTCTCCGATCATTAGGACGCGGCGCAGATTACCGTTGGAATGCGCATGCAAGATTGGGTGGATGGCGCAGGCTTCCTTGAACTGCGACGCCTCATCCATCACCAGGCCGTGGGGAGCGAACTGGGAAAGCGTCGGTCCAGAGGCTGCGGCAGCAGTGGAGAAGATGCCCCGAGACCGCTTCGTATAGGCACCTTGGACAACGCCGAGCTTCCTGATGGCCTTGTTACGAGCGCTGTCTTCTTCTTGCGCAGCTCTGTTGAGAGCATCGCCAGTCAGAGCCACATTGCCATCTTGCCTCAGAGATGTCACATAATCAGTAGCCTGTCTGAGATCCTGCAGTATGGTCCTCTCAGGCTCCCACATCTGAGGGCGTCTCTGGTCCAGCACTTCGGCCATGCGTGCATGGATGGCGGTCTCCAAAGACATTGGGCGAGACTCCATCTCGTTGTCGGCTTCGTCCAGGTAGCTGCCGATAGCGCCGAGTGGTGTTGGCTGGACTGGACCTGTCGATGGAAGTGCGCGCTGTCCAGTAGCGTCACCACGGCTGACATTGGGCACAAAACGCTCGTCAAACTGGGTGCGGACACGGAAGAAACCAGGCGGCGAAGTGGTACCATGGCGAGCGCACAGCTTCTTAGCAAGGACATCGACGCCAGCATTGCTGTCAGTGCACACCCAGTACTGGCACCCGAAGGCCTCTTCCAGACCGAGGATCACATCGACGAGTGTGGACTTGCCAGTTCCAGGAGGTCCGACGACAATGGTCACCCTGTGCTGGAAATAATTACGCACTGCCTGGGCCTGCTCAGCGTTCAGATGCGCCCGTGTGATTGCTGCGTCGACCTTTTGTTGCCAGTCACGCGGCAGATCGTCAGTCTGGGCAGTGTTGTCCAGCGAGTAGTTGTCCTGCGCGAGAAGCCAAGACCTCCAGAAAGAACCGCCGCCAGTCATGATCTCAATTGCCTGCGCACGAAGCTTGTTCGCAACTGCACCGCTGTGGCCGAAGAAGATGTGCGCATGCTTCCGCTGGTGACCAAGGACGCGACCTCCAGACACAGGTGGGCGAGTGGCATCAATTGCAACGTTGCGACCGAATCTCTCATATGCAGCAGGAATGCGGATCACATGTCCAGTCCACTTCTCTTCGCCGAGTGCTGGAGTCCAAACGATCGACACCAGAACCCTTTCACCGGGCTCCGGGAGAGCTTCGCCAGCATTCGGAGCACGGATGTTGAGCAAGATGAGGTGTCGCAGAGAGCCAGTTCGGTCATCAGGATAGACGTCCACTCGATGCTCGCCATTGTAGTACTTGGCGACCTCGTTCTTGTCGGCGACATCCTCGTAACCGTGCGAGCCAAGGACATGAGCGAGGTACTCGCGATGGTCAGTGAAGCGGTGGACAGCCTGCAACTTGTCGATGACGAGCGGCTCTGGAACCCTGTTGACATCTTGGAAGCCGGGAGTATCAGGCACGTTCCAACCTTCGGGCCTGTGAGCAAAGGCCTTGCTGATGTATGCCGAGTCTAATTCGAAGTTGATGGCCGAGAAGTCCATGATCGAACCGCGATCTGCGAGATTGAGAGGACGCAGCCAGGGCCACCACGATGCCACCGAAGGAGAGGGCTGACAGCAGAACCAGGGCCAGAACAGAGTCGGAATGCGAGGCGAATTCCTGGTGACAACACCCAGCCGAATGCCGCGAGTCGTAGCCTGATCCAAGATTGCCTTGAAGTTGTCAATCGCCTGGACAACGTCTCTGTGAAGACCGGCGCGAGGGTAACCAAAACCATATCGAACGCAAGTGTCCGAGAGCCAAGAGAAGTTCAACTGAGCACCTGGAGCGACCTCACGAAAGTTGGCAGGCGCCGCGGGCTGATCAGCACCAGTGCGGTACATCACCTGGTAGAGCTGCCGAGAGAAGTCAAGCGGACCGCTGGGCGCAACGTTGCCATGAGTGCCAGTCCAGAGGTGTGGCGTGCGACGAAACTGACGGTTACCATTCAAGTCATCGTAGGCGGAAAAGCTGGCGGCGATGACTGTCTGCTTGTCGGCGGGACCGAAGCGAAGCTCAAGGACGAAGCGAGGTTGCAGAGGGGAGGGCTCGATGCGGAAGAAGACACCAACGTGGTCACCAGGGCCAAGGCGAAGGTCGCCGCAGTAGACGATGCATGCGACTTCGGGGTCGATGGACTGCAGGCGGTTGAGGTTGTTGGCGCGACCGAAGGAAGAGGCAGGCTTTGGGAAACGCTGCTCAAGCGCCCACTGCATGCGACCGGAGCCAGTTGCAAGACCGGTCTGAACGAGGCTGGCCATGATGATGAGGTCTAACAAGCTCTTGCGGCGTTGTGTAGACTGAGAGAGTGAGTGACGAGGGCGGTAGTGAGGATGTGGTGGGCGCGCGGCGAGGTCGAAGGTGAGGTGGAAAGAGGTGGGTGAGCTTGAGTGGCGAAGAGGTCGGCTTGGTTGTTACCCGCAAGCGTGCGACGAAGGTGGGAGCGTGGTTGAGATCACGGCAAATTTGCACGTGATGGTGGGTTTGAAAGTGCAAGCCAGAGGCGAGTCACTGGAGAACCGCAAGTCTGGAAACCCAAACAGACTCAACGGCAATGGTGGTAAGAAGTGCAAGCCAGAGGCGAGTCACTGAGGAACCGCAAGTCTGGAAACCCAAACAGACTCAACGGCAATGGTGGTTAAAAGCGCAAGCCAGAGGCGAGTCGCTACCGCGTATCTGAGACCCGAACAGACAGCGTACCAGTGGAGCAGCACAAAAGAGCAAGGCGGGCGAGCGAGCAGAGGGCAGCAAAAGGGCTTGTGGTGGTGGTGAAGGAGGGCGTGAGAGGAGCAAGAAGAGAAGAGAGGGGAGAAGGGCATTCTTATGCTGCAGCCCAACAACAAACAAGCAGCCGTGTCAGAGGCAAGAACGAGGTTGCCATGTGATTGAGGTGTCCAGTCAACAATAACAGCAGTCACATGTGATGACAACAACAATAGCCCATGACTATTGCACACTCCACGCGACAATAGTAAGGTAGGCACACGCCGTTACGACAATAGTAGGCACACGTCTTTATGACTCCGAGTGAAACGTGATCACAAACGCCATTACTGACTGTCCAGCCATACCATATGACTGTGAGAGACCTAGGAGGCATGTGAGAGGTTACAAGATCAAATGACACCTGTCACCCGCCGGCGCCTGCAGCCATGCTGCCTTACCTTGGAAAGGAAGGCTTGTAGTATAGGTCGCGTGGTTGCCTAGTCAGTCCGTTGCTGCAGAGGCAACTCGCAAAGGCGAGCTTGACATCCATCTGGCAACGTAGTTGATACTTACAACAACATTGAACCCACCCACACTGATCCGCAGCGCCGTCTACCATCACATCGTCTTGTCTGAGGACTCGCCTCTGGCTTGCCTCTTCTAATTTCGATTGCCTTGTTCGAGGACTCGCCTCTGGCTTGCCTCTTTTAGTTTCGATTCTCTTCCTCGAGGACTCGCCTCTGGCTTGCCTCTTTTATCGAACCATCCCCACCAAGACTCGACCCGCTCTCTCTGCGCAGTGCCACCGCAGACTACACCGACCACCACACAGCACAGATCTTACCTTTCCCCGTCCTACGCTCCCACCTTTCCACCGGTACGACAGTCGACGAGTACCGCTTCCCCATCAAACAGGCGCCACCTTAGTCAGCTTCGGCCTCGTCATCCAAGTTAGTAAACCAATTCACACAGCCTTTCCCGAAAACCACTAACGAGTCCGAAACAGACGCCGAGCTCACACCGCCGTCCTCCACGTCGCCAAGATGAGTTCTGCCAACGCTCTTCCCACTTGGGTCATCGGCGTCCGCTTCACAGTCACCCAGAAGCGTCGCGCCTCAGCAGCTGAGGAGATAGATGTGATGCAAGGCCGGGGCGGCAAGATCACCGGATTTTCGAGCCGTGGTGTCGCATACCCCAAGGTCCTCATGGATGATGGCAGGGCAGGCGTCACATCAAGGAGAGTCCTGCACATCGGAGGAGATTGGCCTTACGTTGCCAAACAGGCGTGGAACCCACCCGCGCAAAACAAGAACGAGCTCACCGTGCGACGCAATGACACAGGAAAGATCATTGCCTACGATGAGTCACTGCAATGGGCTCAGGTGACCGATCCCGACCCTCAGAAGCCCTCTGGATGGCTTCCGAGTCAGCTCATCGCAGTGGGCACGGAGAGAAAGTTTGGCGATTTCGCGGTTGTCAACAAGAATGCGTTGGGCGCATTGCAAGCCAACGTCCAGCCCTCACGGCCCAGCGGAAGATGGGCGAAGACAAAGGTTGCGCAGGTCATCAAAGCGCTACTTACCGACATTGCCGTCAACGAGGCTATCTTGACGGAGCTCAAGTCTGAGATCAAGACTGATATCGGGAGCGAGGCGGCGCGCGATGCCTTCACCAACACTGTCGTTGAAGGCCTCAACCTTGCAGGGATCCTCGACCTGCTCGAGAACAAGCACGATCTGACGATTGACGACGTGCTGAATACATGCGACAGGACCAGAGGCTCAGATGCGTGCGGAATCTACCTCAGGTTCTACGCAAAGTTTCGCAGCATTGCGGCGTGGCGCGACACCAGCAAGATCTACACTGGGTCCGCCGCGAACTTCAGAAGCCGGGAGGATCATTACACATCGGCGTTCAACACTGATAACCCTCAGTCAAAGGGTCAGCATGGCATGGCTTCCAACGATGCTGGAATCAAGCACGCGGTGATAGCCTGTCTGCTTCCTGAAGCCAGCGGACATTCCCTCCTCCTCGCAGAGACTGTGCTGCTCCTTCTCTTCGGCACATACGATTCTCTTCGTGTTCGTGGTACCCAGGGCGTCGGAGCTGTGGTATCTGCGGCCAGCAATGCGGACGCCTCATCGAAACAAGCTGGTGTCCATCTGTCGACGGCTGTCACAGAAGCCGAGATCCAAGAGATCGAGCAAGATCTGCAAGGTGCTGACCCTGCCTTCAGAAGTATGGCCAAGGATGACAAGCGCGCGGCCTGGGGACAGATGAAGGCGCAAGCGGCGCAGATGTTGCACCTTGCCTCTGCGACATTCAAGAAAGTCGGCTGGGTGCCACTCAGAGAGCGTCGGTCGTTCAGTGCGTCGTACGGTACGATGCATGGCCTCAACATCCAGACCCCGGTATGCGCTTCCTGGCTGCGACCGATATTCATCAAGTCTCTCGCTCCCAACCGTGTCATTTACCGGCGCACCGCATTGACCTGCGTCAAGCGTGGACAAGGTGTCGGGCTTGGCTTCTTTGGAACCACTGGCCATGTGATCTGGTTCTCGACCTCGCCGCAGACTGCGCCCGCACTCGGCACGAAGATCTATCTCGTGTTCGAGATCACTGCCGACGGCTCCCGTCACCCTAGGTCTTGGGCACGACTCCCGACTGTCTGCAGGTTTGCTGATGCTGGTGAGGCTGGAACCTTGGCAGTGCAGGCGCAATACTATGACGACAAGAAGCAGACGTGGATGAGCAAGTACCTCCAGTCAGCCCACGTGCCGCGCCGCTTCAACGACCAGACTCCAGGTGGCATCGGAGCCATTGGCGATGCTATGGGAATCTTGAACAGTCTCAAAGGCCGATCGTTCACCATCAAGCATAGCCGCGCTTTCGACACGATCTTCGCTCCCTGCCGCGTCATAGAGATCAGCTTCGATTCCCTTCGGCAAGTCAAGACCATCGAGGAGAAGAAGCAAGTCACGGCATACATCAAGCCTGGCGACCGGCTCAGTGACGACGCCATTCGGAGGCAGCTCGAGGCAGCTGGTGCCACTCGGGTCAATGGTACCTTCGGCCAGCTTCCATCGGGTGGCACACGCAACAACTGTGACAGGTGTCGCCTTTCTTCCGTGGGTCAGTCCAAATGCGCCGTGGGTTTCAATGGTGAGGGTGGCACGAAAACCTGTGTCCGGATTCCTGGAACCAACCAGTGTAAGATGTGTGCACTGTATGATCTGCCATGCTCCTGGACCCGCGAGGTTGAGAAAACGCCGAAGCTTATCCAGGCCCTCTGGTTCCCGCCTGGCCACCCTGGTGCGGCTCTGGTCATGGAGAACTTCGAGTTCGAGCGTGATGTACACGATGCATCAAGCTCCAGTGCATCCCGGCGTCTTGTGTGGCAGAAACCTGCAGTGAGGCTCAGCATCGAGGAGTCTCAGAGCTATAGCGACGCGAACGCTTATAGCGGAAACATCCCTGAAGGTGTCTGGCATAGTGAGTGGCTCCGGACGTCATCCCGCAGTCTGGTTCGCGACATCGTCCGCCCCATGCTGGCTAGCTGGCAGGATGCTAGGAGAGCCGACCGTACCGAGGAGGCGACGCAACGTTTGTCGAAGGTCATGGGTCTACTCTTCGAGCTGAATGCCGTCTTCCGACTGGTACCGTCGCAGAACCTCATCGACGCAGCGGACTACATCATCCAGTCGATCGACGCAACTATGGGTAGAGACAGTGGCCTCTGGGACGATGCAAGGATCATTGGAGCATGAAAGGTTGTTAGACTTCAGGAATTTGTATGTTATCTTGTATGCAAATGAGCTTGACATTTCGAAAACAATGGTTCCAAACCCGTGAAGCACTTCGGTAGAATACTCCAAAGCAAGAGTATTTTCCAGCTTAGGATGGCCGTAGCTTGCGTAGTGAAGGTCACCAAAGACCAAAAGGTTCAAACAACGTCGGTAAGGTGTGCGCAATTTGTCATTGGCGTGAATGAAAGCAGCAGGTCGAGTAATGCTCACGTATTGGATTCGAACCCCCATTTGCTAATTAATAAATCTACGAACGCCTTGCTCGCTTGTTCAAGCTAGCCACATGATCCACCCTCTGCAGATGGTCGGCCTCCTGCCTTGTCAAATCCCTATAATTTGCCAGAGGCACCTTCCTTCGAGGGCGAGTTGCGACCGCCAGCGGTTCGCGCCTCACATCCCTGACCTCCTCTTCCTCATCAACGACAAGCCCAGACGAATCCTGATCTTCGAGGGCCGCTTTTCTCTTCAGGCGGCGTACGCCTGCCGGCGGCTCGTTCTCCTTCTCATCGTCGGACACGAGGTCGATAACCTCTGCCTTTTCACCCGTCACGCCACCAGCCTCCTCGTCCTCGGACACAGGGTCGACAACCTCGGCTTCTGGTTGTGCCTCTTCCACCTCTTGTTCATCAGAGGCGGAGTCTTCGGCGCCGCTGTCGCTGGTGGTGTCGGACCCGCCCATAGCCCGTTGTTCATCGGCCTGGAAGACGTCGGCCTCTTGTGCAGTCAAGTCCCTGTAGTGTGCTAGGGACGTAGGCCTGGCCGAACGTCGGGAGGCTGTTGGCGGCTGGTCTTGCTTCTGTGGCCCGGGCACGAGGTTGGAAGCAGCTGCGCCGTCGTTCTGGTTGCTGCTGCTGCTGGAGGCGAGGCTGACCGCTTCATCCTCTTCCGTCTCATCGCCAGAGACGAAGTCGGCCACGGTGTCGTCGACGGTATCATCTTCAAGCGACACATCGACCTCCTCTTCCTCAACCTCGTCATCAGGAACGATCCCAGAGACCGACTCCTCTTCGCTGTCACCGCCCAAAGCCACATCAGGCTCCTCCTCAGCCTCGCTCTCGTGGACGCTGGCTGGAGCGACTACCGGAGCAGCGACCGCGTTCTTTCTTGGGCGGCCTCTAGGCCTCTTGACGGCGGGCTCCTTGGGTGCAGGCTTGGCTTTGGAACCAGCCTTTGTCTTTGTCGAAGACGCCCTCTTCGTCTTCGCAGCGCCGCGGTGCTCACCCTTCTTCGAACCCGTGCGTGGCTGGATGCCCAGGGCCCTGAACTTCTCGAGGACGCCCTGGGTGGTCGGGTGTTTCCCATCGCTGGGAGAGGTAGCGGGCTCTGGGACCCAGGAGGGAGTTGGAGTGAGCTCCCGCTCATCGGCTAAGACTGGCACATATGTAGGTGCTGCAGTCATGGGCTCGTCGTCGTCGTCGTCGTCATCGTCGTCGGGAGTCACAGGGAGGACATGGTGAACCCGGATGCGATCTTCGTCATCGCAATAGACTTGTGCGGGAGTCCAGAGAGAACTAATGTACAGTTAGCAGAGTCTCGCAAGGGCGATAGCCCAATGGTAATGCTAATCTTGTTGGACTTACGATGCCATTGTCGTGAGAGAAGAATACCTCGTAAGGTATGTAGGCAGAGAATAGGCGAGCTGGGAGCTGGCTCTTGGAAGAGGACGAGGCGAAGGTGGTGGAGGTTTAAGAAGCCAGCCAGAGGCTGGTCTTCGGTGTTGGAAGGTAAAAGAGGCGAGCCAGTGGCAAGTCCTCAGCGGGCGTCTTCGGTAGGAGGAGGTAGTAGAGGCGAGCCAGAGGCAAGTCCTCGAAAGGCGAAGGTCGGCGGAGGAGGGTAGGTATGGGACACGAAGGGAGAGGCTACCGGGAGCACAATGGCGTCTCAGAAGGCGATCTCCAGGAAGAAAGAAGAAGAGGCCTACCAGAGGTAGGTCCTCGTGAACAGGCACAAGCGAGCAGATAAAAAATCTGACTACAGCTACAGCGTTCTAACTTTGATCTTCTCGTGTATGGGGGTGTAATGAGGCTTGCGGAGCTCCATGAGTTGAAGCCTGAAGTCCAAACTACCTCAATCGCACTATCGCCTTCCGCTACGGGATCTAGCCTGGCACGATCGCGAAGCTCCCAACTGAGGCATGACCGGCTTAGCAGTACGATGGCAGAGAGCATGGGGTGGGCGATACCCTGTAATATATCCCTAGTAGTGTAAAGGTCCAGCCCCATGAAATCTTGCGCTTATAGGGCGAGATCGCCTTGTCTAAAGATGTTGATATATCTGGCGGCAGGCCTCTGGCGTATGTCGTGGAGCCAACCTGCGACCACCGCTTGACAATACACAAATGCCGTGACTTGAAAGCACCCAACTCGCCCGTTGCGCGTTCTTGTATGCCGTCTGCGGTTTACCGCATGATCAGTATCGAGACATCGCTACGGTCAGTTGTAGATGCTAAGCCTTACGAATGTGTCCAGCCTTGAGCCTTCAGCCTGCAGTACCTGGGGTGTCAGCGAAATACATTTGGTATGAGATGGGGATGCCCCTAGTGAAATGGACTGGCTATTATATGAGCGCAGTAGAGCCTATTTGCAGGTCAGCGGTCGCGACGCAGTCATTGGCGCAGACATCTACAGCTTGTATTCGCTACTCCGGCGGTGCACCGGGGTACTTTATTACACGACAAGGCAAAAAGCTACCAGCACGCGATGTTTCGTGGCCGCGTACAAGTACATGGCAAGGCGGCTGTCTTGTGTGTCTTGTGGCAGAGTATCGCATTCAGTAGCTTAAGTGTACAACGCCTCTACTGAGAGCCTCAACGTACCAAAGCTCGAAATAAAGATTCTCAAGACTACCCGGACACATGTCAACTTGTAATTTACCAGCTTGATTTCTGATATGTCGCCTTGTGCTACTATTTTGCACTTGTGAAACTGCACTCAGTCGTCAGGCTTTGCTTCTTGAACTATTAGCGGAGCTTCAAAGTTTCTCTGCTTCAGCTGGAGACATACCTAAGGGATGGAGACTGTATGTGCCATGAAAGATGCGCAACATCATGTCGACGAGCGTAGGTATACTGATACCACGCCGATAGACTGAAGACTGATCTTCTCACATGGCTTTGCATCAATGCGCAAGCGTGTTACGAAACGCGCCTCGGTGCCATGTCCATTTCGCAGCTCAGACAGTGCGTATGAGCAGACTGACTGATGCGCTAATGGTGCAGCATGTTGTGCCTCTGACCCCAATAAGAAGTTTATGGGAAGTTTGGATGCTAGGAGGTTCGAACGTGAGAGCTTCGCTGGCAGCAGCACGGCCCCTTGTGTCCAGTCACTTTACCGATGAGTCCGCTTATCAGATGATATTGTCATCTTAGAGCAGCATCTGTCGGTGCACAAATTTGAGCGCGATGAAATTGTAGCTTGTACTTCGAATGGCCACGAACAACAAAGGTGGCCTGATTTGCAGTGGGAACATCGGCTTCTGGTGTCTTCAGTTTTCACACAGTACTACTTTGGAATGTACTGTCGCTGGCACCAGTACTGTTGCGGATTCTCTGGGCCTCTCTAGCTTCGAGATCTCATAACGCCAAAGTGGTGATACTACGAAATGAGCGGATACCGTAGCCGGACTTGTTCTATGCGTATACCGTTCTCGGTTAGAAGTAAGTATAAAAGATAATAAAGCCTCCTAGGGTCGATAGAAGGCGTCATTGTCAATCCGGATTCGAGTACCTTGATGTGATAGCACGTAAGCTTTGGTAACTAGGGTTGGGGGCTAGGGTAAACTATCTTACGAATACATGTATCATATCTCTAAGCGATAAATCAATATTTGTTAGTATCTAAACTAGAACGGTTAAGATATACCTGTCTTTATATGTAATCAACATTTCTAGAACATCAGAATTCACGAAGCTGACAGAAAATCGCGCTATACAATCTAGGATCCGGAACAGTAGTAAGATACCCTATGATTCTAAGCAGCCAGCGCGATCTTTTTGATCGAGCGAAGTCTTCAAAAACGGGTAATTGCATATGATCAGTGCTGGGTAGCGAAAGAAGTTGGTTTTGCTAGCTGACCTCAATTGCTACGAACTCTTCAAACTGCTGTAATTTCTACTTCGCAGTTGAGATGCGTCCTTTAACTCTTCGTTAGGTCAACAACAAAGGGCTCCTCGCCCTACTCACCCCTCCTTGTCTACCACTGCTCATCGAGCCACTATGGGGGTTCTCAGGACACTGGCCTCATTGCTACCGCCTACTACTGTTAGATGCTTCCCGGTCGGAACGATTTGTCTTGCAGAGCCCTGCGCCCGGGCTGTCGAGGTCGGGACGGGTTTGTACGGACTACCATTTACTTAGTAAGAAATATAATCAGCCAATCAATGAAGGGCTTCAGCGTGAGCATGATTCGTCTCGCCGCAAGTTTGCGCTCGCTTTTTTGAAGATGTATAAATTTGATACACGACCAGAACTGCCTCGAGGAGTGGTCTCTTAATGGTACGCTTGTTGGTTAGAGTGTATTTGCTTTCAGGCAGTAGCAAATCAGCTGCGACGACGACTGACAAGGTAACAAATCATTGCATATCAGCTTTGGTAGTTGCGGTACTGGTTCAATAGCATAAATCGCTCGCAGATTCGGTGCTTCTTCTCAATTAGCATCGTACATACCTGTGGGAATCAGCGCCGCGATTCAAAAATTGACGCCTGCATAATCTGTCGAGAGGGAAAATGATGCAAGTACATTGTACTTAGTATCATGTTATAGCTCGTCGCTGCCACCGTCCAGCTGGCAGCGTCATAGTATTACTGTCTCTATAGTGAGTAGTCCCTGGTTCAACCCACGCACAGCATTGTCAGCTGTATCGTAGTGTCGCGAGCATGGCTACAGCGTTACGTTGTTCAAATGACCCACCTGGCGAACATTACTAGAAAGAAAGTAAGAGAACGAGCAACACTTGACATCGCGACTGACGTTAGGCTTCTGGACTAATATCGAGTGCTTGCACTGACTCTGTCGCAGCAAGACGATGCTCGAGCATAAGCATGCTCGGCGTACTTCCTAGGCACTGTACCTCCGTACCCCAAGAAGGTTTCATAGGCGGCGCCTAAAGTATTTGATGTGGAGTACGGCCCACAAGCAGTGCACCACTCTGAATATCGACCAAAGACCCCACAGTGCGATCCTCTCTCGATATCAAAAGCTCACGAATAAACACTCTGGCATATTTGCAGTCGTGTCACTCGTCTCGTGGATGAGACCATTTTCTACATGCTTCGCAGTTGACGCACGCCGGAGGCAGTGATTGCACCACTCGAGCCAACATGCTGCAGCTCGTACCGCTGGGCACAGAGCCATGGAGTGTGCAATGCCTCACGTCACATGGCTGAATACACCATACCCGACTATTGGAATCTACTGGACGGCATCCGCCCGCAAGAGCATGGCAAGAAATATACAAATCAGCCTGTGTTGCAGTGCTGCAGTGTCGCAACGTTGCAGCGGCAGCCCGATCAAAATCGGGCGGGTTTTTGCTGAATCTTAGACTATATATTCCGCTAAGAAGTTGTCCTTGTGTCCTTGTAAGTTTGGACCCTCAATCTCGCCCGCGTGGCCTAGTGGAATAATTGCTAATTTGTTCTTAGCGGGACATTTGGTCAATTTGAAACAATACAGAGAAGATTAGCATGGCCCCTGCACTAAGGATGACACAGTAAGTCTTGAGTTCAATCCCCGCTCGCATCCAACCAATTAACTAACAACCTCGCAGTGCAGTAAGTTTCCACCCACCACATCCAAACTAGTGATCAATCACTAACAGTCACACCACAGAACAAAGAGTGCTACAAGTTTTTTTTTTTTTTTTTGTTTCCGTCTTGCTAAGCTTATCACATATATCAAGGAAGCCTAGCTATAGCAGTGCCTTTTCTTTTTCGTCTAAGTTACAAATGATGAATTACGCTCGAGTGGGTTACAGCTCCTCTCCTGTCGCATTGCCTAGCTACCTATACGTGCTGTCTTGAAGCGATTTACGCGTATGTTTAGGAGGTGTGTCAGCGATTTGACCGTCTCTGTTACTTGCCAGACAGACATTGTCTACCTAGCGTCTCAGCTAATATTATACTGCATTGCTGCTACTTCGAAAATTGCGTTTTTTTGCATGAGTACTCGATGCTGTTTTGTCGTCTTGTTGATGTTGACTAACTATGTAAGCACCTACTTGCCCTTGAGCTTACTCGAGTCGCTCTGGTGGCTGCATATTTTTGGTTGCGGGGTAGTTCAAATCTCTAGGTATTTCGAAGGGGCAATTGGCAGCATTAATCCAGCCTATACACCTTAGGTACGCTCCTGATCTAGCTTCAATGTTCGTATTTTTCGCAAAGCCGCTGAGAGAGCAGTACGGAGTTTGAAGCTAAACCGCAGGATACGCTGACCTCACTGACTTCTCCCCGGTCGCACTTGCTCGGCTACTGTGCGACGCTTCATGGCAATGCTTGCGCACACTGCCATGAGCGACCGCACACCGAGCACCAGCAACATTGTACCATCTCTTCCACTGATTGATACGATATCCAACTCGCATCGATATCCTGGCTCTTTCATCGGCGTCCGACGATTTGTCGCAGTTGCATGCCGACAGAGTCATCGCTCGCAGCAATTCTCCATTGAGACGCGCACTTGGTCTTTTCGATCAAACCGATCCGTTTTCGATCATTTTTGAACACAGTCCATAGGGTTTCGATCAAGGATCGTTGTCAGCGCATGACAACATGCTGCAAACAACCTCGTCGAGATAGTTGTCACCACAATCCATCGACATGTTGCGAAAATCACACGAGGGGCTCGTGGGGAGACTAGTGGGGTTAAATTCACCCTGCGCCGTGTGGGCCACTCCTCTGAGCCAAACTCGCTTGCGTCTCAAAGTACCTATGTACCGACACATGCCGACATCTTCCACCCCTCGTAACCACCAAGGCAGCGTATAGGCTGGATTGCAACGCTGCCAATTGTCCCTTCGGTAAGTCCTAAATTGCTGATTGATGCGCTGGAGGAGAAGACCGACATCATCGGCTCGTCTACTGGAACCGGAGGCACGACGCGCCGCAAGAAAGCTCTTATCCCTGGCTGTGGTCGCGGGTACGATGTCTTGCTCTTCGCCAGTCACGGCTATGACGCCTACGGCCTGGACGTCTCGCAGACCGCTGTCAACGCTTGTCAAGAACTGGACAAGGAACAAGGCGAGGATGCTATGAAATATCCTGTCAAGGATGTAAAGATCGGTCGAGGCTTACGACATTTTATCGCCGCGGACTTTTTCAAAGATGACTTGTCTTCTCACACGAGTGGGGCCGGCTTTGACGTGATCTACGATTATACTTTTCTATGCGCGATACCGCCAGAGTTGCGCCCACAATGGTCGAAGCGGATGAGCGAGCTGTTGGCACCAGATGGGAGTCTAATCTGCCTTGAATCTCCTCTGACCAAACCACCGAACGCAGCTGGGCCGCCGTATGGTTTGAGCAGTGAGCTTTACGTGCAGCTCTTCAAACACCCTGGTAGGGATGTCAGGTACGCAGAGGACGGATATGTTGCGCCTGATGAGCGCTCTGTCGATCATCCATCCGGTCTTGTGCGAGTCGCTCATTGGCCGCCAGCACGCCAGCATGCGGTTGGCAAGGGGGCAGATATGATGTCAATATGGAAGCATGTGAGGAGGGTGATTAAACCACGATAGTGTGACCGAGTGTTGTAGCTTCATGCAGCACCACGACGAGCTGATGACAGTAACGAGGGCTCAAATATCGTGATGCTGATAAGTATGATATTCTTTATCTGCGAATCTCAGTACCTACGTCTCGAGCATTGCACAAGTTCCATGCTTTCTCACTCCATCGTCCTGCTGCATCTTCCCCGACGACCAACGAGACCTGATCAATGAACTTGGCCGTCAGTTGCTCGTCAGTCATAGGAACTTGCAAAGATCCTACAGCATGTGACACGTGCTTCTCCAACTTCGTGCCGTCGGAGTGATCAAGGCTGAGATACGCCTCATCCGCAGCAAGACTCGAGTCAGCCTCAATACTGACCCTGTCGCGTACAGAAATGACTTCGGTTGAGGTAACGACTTCATCTGCATACTGAGCGGGGCCTGCTTTACCATATAGTAACCCGACTGCACAGCCGTGGAATACTGAGAATTTTGCTTCTAGGCCGTCTCGAGGCTCTTTCTTGCTTGTCAACTCTGCCACCAAAGGGTGTACCCTTAGAGAGACCTTCTCAATCTCTTGTGGATCGAGCTTGTGCGTCTGTGTCAACTCCGTGTGGCACTGGATCGCACCATCGATTGCCGGATGGCAAACGATGCCACAAGGGAACGGCTTGAACGAGTTCGTTTCGATCTCCCACGTCTTGCCCAGACCTTCCAATAGCTCATCAAGCTTCGGTGTTCCTCCACCAGCGACGACATTCGCCCAGCCTCTCTTCGCCTCAAGTGCCTGCTCTGAGCTAGTGTAGTCTTGACGTGCCAGAAGTGCTGCCGTGATTCCATTCGTCGCTGCTCGCCCAGGATGAAAGGATTTCGTGTCGCTTCCGAACATCTCTCGCAACCCGGTGACTTGTACGGCCGCAATACCAATCGCATGTGCCATCTGGGTCTCAGAAAGCTTCATCAACCGGCCAACAGCAACAGCAGCACCTATCGAGCCAGTGGTAGAAGTGATATGCCAGCCGATGTCGTAATGCTCAGGCCAGACGGCCAAGCCCAGTTTACAGCTTGCCTCGATGCCTGCTACTAAAGCGATGATGAGTTCATCGCCAGTCACGGAGCCTTGATACTCTGCGTAGGATAGTATCGCGGACGCAACGGGACCGGCAGGATGGATGATGGTGGCCAAATGCGTATCATCGTAGTCGTGCACGTGGGAAGCGATACCGTTCAGTAAAGCAGCGTGCTGGAGGTCACATTGAGACGAGGTTCCTAGCAAGGTGGAAGTTGAGCGCCCGAAAAGCGGTTCGAGAGCCTTGTGGGCTTTGGCTACTGTTGGATGGTTGGAGCCTCCAATTGCGCATCCGATGTAATTGTAGAGGGATCTCACAGCGGCCTTCTGAGTGGATTCTGGTATTGTCTCGAGGTTCACTGCCCAAATTGCGAGCCTTTTGGTGGCCATGTTTATGAAGTAACTATTTGCTATCGAAGACCACAATGTGCGATGGAAGTAACCATGTAGGTAAGTGGTCGAACCAATGATGTAACAAGGATGGACCTCTCATTCGTGATGGAACACGATCCCCGATATCGGCGACCAACAGCTCTACCTTTAGAGAATCAGAACAGCAGTGATAGCTCGCCTTCCTTCGTCTCCAGTACTGTTATATGTAATAATGCATACCGGGAAACGAACCATTGATTGACCATTGACCGCCCCCAATCAGA
>Ga0265797_10001314_pt1 | contig 43879 bp, 33 predicted proteins | sample P2T30metagenome_FD_192433 | JGI IMG/M metagenome (GOLD analysis project Ga0265797, IMG submission 192433) | Plant litter microbial communities from East Loma Ridge, Irvine, California - P2 T30 | ecosystem: Environmental > Terrestrial > Plant litter > Unclassified | place: USA: California...
TGATCGAATACCTCCGGCGCGCCGAGGCGCTGCGCCAGCAGCCCGAGTTCTACAACACGCTCACCAGCAACTGCACCACGATCCTGTTCGAACTGGCGCGCCATATCGATCCGAACCTGCCGCTGGATTACCGGCTGCTGGCGTCCGGCCACTTCGGCGAGTATGCCTACGACCACCATGCGCTCACGCCGGGCGTGCCCTACGCCGAACTGCAGCGGCGCGGGCATATCAATGAGCGCGCGCTGGCGGCCGATGCAGGCGGCGATTTCTCACGCGCCATCCGGGTCGGCTTGCCCGGGATATCGCACAGCGAGGTGCGCTGAGGTGGCGGCCCGTTCTCCGGCCGCTTGTGCGCCCGGCACCCGCATTGCTGATCAGGTCCCGATCGAACCGTAAGAGCGCAAGCTGACTGAACTGGGGACCTCGGCCATCGAGAGAATGCGCATATGCGGCACCACCCGCTCCGACAGCGAACGTACGTGACGGCGCAGTTCTGGCGAACACAACAGGACAGGCAGCATGTTCGCCTTCATCATCCGTTCGCTCTGCGCTGCCAGTTTCGACAGGAACTGTTCTGCAAAACGCGGATCGATCACGAGTCCACCACCTTCGTGAACCTGCCGGACCGCCTGCATCAGCACCTGCTCGATCGCCGATTCGAGCGTAAGGACCTGAAGCGCGGAATGCTCGCCGATCAGTGATTGACAGATGGTCGGGCCCAGCTTTTGCCGCACGCTTTCCGTCAGAAATCCCGTGTCCTTGCTGCTGCGGCCAACGTCGACCAGGGTTTCCAGGATCAGCACCAGGTTGCGGATCGAGACTTTCTCTTGCAGGAGATTCTGCAGCACTTTTTGCACGTCGCTGATCGTCATGACCGCAGGGACCAGCTCCTCCACCAGTCCTGGCTGTTCGTCGCGCACCCGCTGTAACAGGCGATCGGTCTCGGTCCTCGTCAAGAGCGTTGACGACTGCTGCTTGAGCACCTCGATGAGATGGGTAATGAACACGGTCGACGAATCGACCAGGGTGTAGCGCAAAGCGCGCGCCATATCCTTCTCGCTGTCCTCGATCCAGACCGCGGGCAAGCCGTAGGTGGGCTCACGCGTCTCGATCCCCTTGATCTGACGCGCGTCGTTCGCTCCGCGGATCGCAAGCGTATGCTCGCGCATGATCTCTCCGCGCCCGACCTGGGCGCCAAACACATGCAATTCATAGGCATGTGGCGGCAGCGCGGCCAGTTCTCGAAAACGCACCCGCGGCAGAACCATGCCAGCTTCAAACGCATACTGCTTGCGCAGCGCGGCGATACGATCCATGAAGATCGACTGTTCTCCACTGACGAGCGGCGACAATTTCGCGCCGACCAGCACCTCCACCGGTTCCACCTTCAACGCCGCATACGCATCTTCGTCCTTGCCGGCGTCCGCATTGCTGATAGCGTCCTTGGCGGCGGACTCGCCCTCACCACCGCCCTTGGATGCGCTCTTGCGCCTCGCCGCCGATATCCCCAGCGCCACCAGGACAAAGACCACGACCACCACCGGCCCGGCCGGAATGCCCGGCACGAGCAGCATGGCCATGATTGCGATGGCGACGATGAAAATGGCTTTGGGCGCCTGCGACATCTGGCGCAGAACTTCGCCGCTCAGGTTGCCGTCGGATGCGGAGCGGGTCACGATAATGCCGGTGCCAACGGCGATGACGAGCGCCGGGACCTGGGTGACGATACCGTCGCCGACCGTGAGCAGCGTGAACGTGCGCAAGGCTTCGTCCCAGCGCATTCCCATCTGCATGATCCCAATGACCAGTCCGCCGACGATATTGATCAGAAGGATGATGATGCCGGCAATCGCATCGCCCTTGACGAACTTGCTGGCGCCGTCCATCGCACCATAGAATCCAGATTCCTTCTCCAGTAGCTTACGCCGGCGTTTCGCTTCTTCCTGGTCGATGAAGCCCATGTTCAGGTCTGCATCGATGCTCATCTGCTGGCCCGGCATGCTGTCCAGGGTGAAGCGCGCCGCCACCTCGGAGACCCGCTGCGCACCGTTGGTCACGACGACGTACTGCACCACGACCAGGATCAGGAATACGATCATGCCGATCACGTAGTTGCCGCCCACGACGTAGGAACCAATGGCGCCGATCATGCGGCCGGCGTCGGCGTCGGTAAGAATCAGGCGTGTCGCGGCCACATTCAATGACAGTCGAAACAGCGTCGCGATCAGCAGCAGCGATGGAAAAGTCGAGAATTCCACGGGCCGGGGAATATAGAACGTGAGTAGCAGGATCAGCATCGCCATGCTCACGTTCGTCAGGATCAGGAAATCAAGCATCCCCGGCGATATCGGCACGAACAACACCGTCAGGATGCCCACCACCATCAGTACGATGGCCAGGTCTGAATTCTCGGAAAACACCTTGCGTAGTGGGGACATCGACGGCTTTCGAATTTAGTGACTCGTCTTGCGGTTTGCATAGACCCATACCATGATCTTCGCGAGTTGCGGATACAGTTTTTCCGGCACATAGCCGTCGAAATCGACTTCGCGAAACAGGGTTCTGGCCAGCAGCTTGTTCTGCACCACTGGAATCGCGTGGCGGCGCGCGACATCGCGCATCTGCAGCGCCACCTCGCCCGCTCCCTTGGCAATGACCTTCGGCGCGCTGGACGCGCCATGCTTGTAGCTCAGCGCGACCGCGAAATGGGTCGGATTCATGATCAGGACGTCGGCGGACGGCACTTTGGCGATGGTATTGCTGCGCTTGCGCAGTTCGCGGCGCAATTCGCCGATGCGCGCGCGGATCCTGGGGTCGCCTTCGCGGTTCTTGAATTCGTCCTTGACCTCCTGTTTGCTCATGCGCATGCGCCGCCCGAATTCCCAGCGGGTGAACAGCATGTCGAGCAGCGCGAGCAAGAAGACCACGGCCAGCAACTTGACGAACAGCGCCTTGACCAGGCCGAGCGTGATCGCCAGATAGCGTGCGGGGTCGACCAGCGGTAATCCAACCAGCCCGGGCACATGGTCTACCACCGTCATGTACAGCACCCAGCCGAGCACGATAATTTTGAAAACGCTCTTGACCGTATCGAACACGGTGCGCATGGAGAACAGACGCTTGAGTCCATTGACCGGATTGAGTTTCTCGGCGCTGAACTGAAGCGGCTCGAGGCTGAATACGGGCCCGGTCTGCAGCAGGTTGCCCAGTACCGCCAAAACGACGACCGCGAACAGCAACGGCCCCAGTATGCACAGCGCGGCGACCAGCAAGTTCCCCAACCAATGCGCCACGCCATCCGCGCTCCAGTTACCCAGGCCGGCCCGCATGCCGAGCAAGTCGCGTGTCAGGCCACCGATCTGGTACAACATCTCCAGCCCGGCGCCGTACAACACCAGGCAGCCGGCGGCCAGCGTGCCGACCGCGACCATGTCCACGCTCTTGGCGACATTGCCTTGCTTGCGCGCCTCGTCCAGTTTGTGCTGGGTAGCGTCTTCGCTTTTGTCGCTATCAGATTCCGACATCAGCCCAGGATCCTTTCCCAGTACTCGAACAGCGTTCTGAACACTCGGGCCATGCCGCCCTGGGCGAATGGCACCGTGAGCGCAAACAATATCAATGCAGCTGCGATCTTGATCGGTACCAGCACGATGATCACATTCATCTGCGGCAGCATCCGTGACACGATCGCCAGGCCGAATTCGATCAACAGCAGGCACGCGACCACCGGAATCAGAAACGCCACGCCGAGACTGAACACCACGCCGAATTGGGCGATCATCGCGTCCCCCGGAAGCTGCGCAAAGCCGCTGCCGGGCGCAATCCGTTCGAACGAATAAGCCATGCCCCGGAGCAGCGCATGGTGTCCCTGCATGGCGAAGAACACGGCCACGGCGGTGAGGTTCAGCAGCGTTCCGAACACCGGCGATGGCGCATTCGTCACCGGATCATAGACGCCCCCGATGCCGAAGCCACTCTGAATTTCGAGAATTTTCCCCGCCACCGAAAATACCGCGAAGGCGGCCAGCACGCCAAACGCCATCACCCCTCCGACCACCAACTCGGCCGCGCTGGACGCGACGATGGCACCCAGCCCGAATGGCAGCGCCGGACGGGGGGCGCCAGCGGCGAGCACCAATGCGCAGGCGAGCGTCAACAGCACGCGCACCGTGACGAAGCCTTGCAGGCCCACCAACATCGGCGCGAACATCAGCACCACGCCGAGGCGCAGGGAAATCAGGTACACCGCGAACAGCCAGTCCGCTTCGATCGCGAGCTGCATGGGTTCAGAAATACGATGGAATGTTCGAGATCAAACCAGTGGCGAAGGCCACCAGGCGCTTGAGCATCCACGGCCCGGCCAGCACCAGCACCATGACTGCGGCGATGATTTTCGGAATGAAGGTCAGAGCCGCCTCCTGCACCTGAGTGGCGACCTGCAGGATGCTGATCGCGAGGCCGACCACCAGCGTCACCGCCAGTAGCGGGGCCGAGATCAGCAGCGCGTTCCACAGGACGTCGCCCAGTAGCTGCAAGGCCAGGTCAGCGTGCACCGCGCGCCCCCGCACCGGCGCCGGCGTATCGGTCGGCGGACATGTCAGGCGCCATCGGGCAGCAGGTCGGAAAGCGCGCGCCCGTCGGGCAGCTTGTGCGTCGACAGCAGGCGCTGCGCGAGCGCCAGGAATCGGGTCCGGTCCAGCGTTTCTCCGGCCAGTACCATCCTTGCGTAGCGCGCCGACCACGATTCGGGGTCGAGCCGCAGCGCCTTGTCGGCCGTTGCGGTTGCGAGCGCCAGCTGGCCTCGCAACGCGTAGACCGTGGCGAGGGCGCCGTGGTTGTCGCCGAAATTCCGGTTCAGCGCCATCGCGTGGTCGAAGGCGGCTTCCGCGCCCGCCAGATCCTTGCCGAGCAAGCGGCACCAGCCCAGCAGCTGCCAGGTGCCAATGTGCCCAGGGAGCGCCGCGCTGGCTGCTTCCAGCTCTGGCAACGCGTTGGCGAGGTCGCCCCCGAAAAGGTGTGCTGCGCCAATACCGGAACGGGCCCTCCCCTGCGCCTGAGGATCCTGCGCCACGCGCGTCAGGTACGTCAGCGCCGCTGCGGTATCGGCCCGTGCCAGCGCCAGCGTGCCGTCGACGACGTCGAACTCGGACTGGACGCCGCCGGAGGCGCGCCCGCTGGTACTCATGCGCGCGGCGCCGTCGGCGTCGCCCGCGTCGAGCAGTGCCAGCGCGGCGCTGGCGCAGAACACAGGTGCATGGCCATGCTGCTGCACGCGCGCGGCAACCAAGGAGACGGCGTCGTCCATCCGCCCCGCATGGTGCAGAGCCCGCACCAGTTCGGCGGTCTGCTGCGGATCCAGTCCCGCTGCATCTTTGTACGGCCACATCAGCGCCAGGCCGGCCTCGTGCTCGCCCGCCTGGGCATGGCAGCGCGCCAGTCCGAACGCCAGCGGCGCATCGCGATGCTTGTCGTGCAGCGCGCCGTACAGTGCGCGCGCGCGCTGCCAGTCGCCCTGCAGCACGTGCAACTCCGCCATGCGGAACAGGAAAAACGCATCGTCCGGATACGCAGCCAGTGCCTGCACCAGATACGCCTGCGCGCCGTCCAGTCTCGCAAGTGCGACGCAGAGATCGATGGCGCGTGCCAGCAGGTGCCGGTTGGTCGCATCTTCGCGCAGGTATTGTTCGGTCCGGGCCAGGGAAGCCGGAAGATCGTCGGGCACTGCTGCCTGGTTCATGATGTCGCCTGTTTATCGTTGGGTTGGGTGGTCTAGCAGTCGTGCGATTGCATCGTCGACCATGACGCGCGTTGCTGGATCGTCCCGCAGTGCCTGGTCGACGTCCTGCACGAGTTGGTGGAAGCGCGATTCGTTCATGAATTCTTCGCCGAACTGCGCCAGCAGCACTGCCTCCAGGAACACCTGGAAGGCGCGCTGGCCACGGCGCGGATCGTCCGGGTCGATCGCGGCAACGCGCCGGCCGATGATCTCGTCGAGCGTGGCGCTGGCCGGCGCCGTGCGCGCGCCACGGCGTCGCGCGGGACCCGTCTCGCCCGACCGTGGTCGTTCAGCCAGCCGGGCAGTCAGGGTAGCGACCAGCTGCGTCAGGGGATTGATGGAAGAAACCATATGCCGATGCCCGGTGCTGGTACGGGTCGCTCAATGACCGCTGAATCGTGCGTTGCCGGTGTAGGCCGACAGCAGCACGTGCGAGACTTCGTCATCCTGCGCCTGATCCGCTTGCGGCCCGCCTTCCGGCCGCGCCTCAAGCGCGGGTTCCGGCGTCGCGGCGATCTGCGCCAGGAGCTTGCGCATATCGTCATTCAAGGGCGGATTGACGGCGTTGGCCTCGACCCCGGCGCGCAAGGCGGCAGCGGCCTCCGGCAAGCGGTCCTCGCTCAACAGCGTCAAGCCACGCCCGAAATGGCGCAGCCATTCCAGCTGATCTGCGCCGGAGAGCGGCGCCAGCACCTCGCGCGCGCGCCCGAGGTTGCCCTGCCCTATCAGCAGCAGCGCGAGCTGAATGCGCGCCACGGACAGACTCGGATCGTGCGCGAGCGCCTGCTCCATCTGCGCTGTGGCCTCCGGCAGCATGCCGGCCTGGGCGTACTCGGCGCCCAGCAGGTAATGCGCGGCGCCGCTGGCGTCGCTGCGCGCTGTCGCTTCGCGCAGCCAGGCCATCGTGGCGGCGTCGTCGCCCGCCACCCCGGCTTCCAGCGCCAGCTGCAGCAGCTCGGTCTGTCCCAGCAACGTCAAATCGCGTCCTTCCATGTGCCCCTCGGAATGATAAATAGTTGAAAGATTAACTGCTTCAAAAATAGAAGTCCACTGGCACATTCGTCGTGCCGCCACTGCGCAACCGGGCCAGCGCCTCTTTATGAAGCTGAGACACGCGACCACGCGACACCCCCAGCTCCAGCGCAATTGCCTCGAATGGCCGTTGCTGCAAATAGTGCAATACCACCACCGAACGTTGGCGCTCCGGCAGCGCAGCAACTGCATCGTGCAGTCGCTTGCTGAGCTGCCGCATTTCGATCCCGCTGTACGAGTCGCCAGGTGCCTCGCTCTCGCCGGCCTGGTACATGCCGGAGCCTTCCAGCATGAACCCGACCGCCAGGCCGACCGCCACCTCGGCCAGCCGGGCGAACAGCTCCGGCGCAGCATCGCCGGGAGCGTCGACCAGGGACGCCGTGCGCTGCGCCACCACGCGCCGGCGCGCTGCCAGCTGCTCGTGCAATTCGCTTTCCGACTCCAGGCCGTTCAGGATCGCTCCGGTGATGCGGTTCGCAGCGAAGGTGGCGAACTTGACGCCACGTTCCGGATCGAAGCGCTCGACCGATTCGATCAGGCCGACGTGCGCATATTGCAGGTAATCGTCGAAATCGACCTGCACCACCGTGCGCCGTGCGTACAGCTTCGCCGCCAGGATGCGCGCCAGCCGCCCATGGATACCGATCAAACGGTCGCGCAGCGCACGTTCGCGCGTCTCTACGTAGCGCCGCCACAAGCCCTCATGGTCACTGACGACTCCATCCTCCCGCGCGCCAGCCGGGTCGAGCGCTTGCTTGATGTCCATCGATTCAGACGAAGGTGCCCAGCACCGCGCGCACGACCAAGCTCCAGCCGTCGATCAGAACGAACAGGAGGATCTTGAGCGGCAGGGCAATCGACACGGGGGGCACCATCATCATGCCCAAGGACATCAGGGCTGTCGATACGATCAGGTCGATCAGCAGAAACGGCAGGAAGATCACGAAGCCGATCTGGAATGCAGCGCGAAGTTCGGACAGCATGAAGGCTGGCACGAGCTGGACCATCCCGATGTCGTCCATGGTGCGCGGCTGCTCGGCCTTGGCCAGCTCGACCATGAGCGCGAGGTCTTCTTCGCGCGTTTGTCGCACCATGAACGCGCGCATTGGCACAATTGCCCTACGTACAGCGGCATCGGGCGCCAGGCGCTGCTCCAGCACCGGCTGGACCGCCACGCGGTTGACTTCCTCGAACACCGGCGCCATGGTGAAGAAAGTCAGAAACAGCGCAAGACTGATCAGGACTGTATTGGGCGGCGTATCCTGCATGCCGAGCGCCTGCCGCAGCATGGAGAGCACGATCACGATGCGCACGAAACCGGTCATCGACATCAGAATCGCCGGCGCGAGGCTCAGCACCGTCAGCGCCAGCAGGATGGTCAGCGCCGACGAGACGCCCGCACCCTGACCGGCTCCGAGACCTGCGCCAAGACTGATGCGCAGCTCGGGATCCGCCACCTCGGCAGCCATGGCGGCACCGGCCAGGCAGCCGGCCAGACCAACCAGAATCGCGAGAATACGCCGCAGCGACGTGAATGCAGTCACTGGTCTTCCTCCGGCCGCTGGTCGGTCGCTGCAATGGTAGTCACTCCACGTTCGGTTTCCGCCAGTAGATAAATCCGGCCCGCGAACTCGACGGCAGCAAGCTGGCCGCGTGCGCCCAGGCGCTGGATTTCCAGGATCCGGAAATGCCTCTGGCCGCCCAGTCGCGCTACAGGGCCCAGATTGAAGCGTTTGCGAAGGTAAAGCACCGCTGCGCACACCAGGAGCGCGATGACCACCGTGCCGAGCGCGGCGCCACCCGCGGTATCGGAATCGACATCCGCGTCGCGCTTGAACGGAATCGGGGCTTCGGTCCGGACGCCGCCGGCCGTGCTGGAAGTCATGGTCATTCAGGCACGCAGCGAAGCAATCTGCGTTACCTGAACGCCGAAGTGCTCGCCCACCGCCACCAGTTGGCCACGTGCGACCACCTCGCCATTGACTACAATGTCGAGGGTCTGGTCAAGCAGACGGTCGGTCTTGAGTAAGGTCGATTCTTTCAGCGCCATCAATTCTCCGAGCGTCGTGTCGACCTGCCCGACTATCACAGAGAGCCGCACCTTGATGCTGTCCAGCAGCGCCTGGTTCTGGACCAGCAGCGGCTGCCCTGTGTCGTTGCCCTGTGCATACTGAGGAAATTCGAGGTGCTGGACGCCGGTTGCGTCGGCGTTGGTCATGTCGCTCATATCTGTTTTCGCGTAATGTGTTCGATGTCGGGATTGCTCGGTCATACCGGCGTTACTTCGTCAGTTCCAGCGCCAGATGCTGGTCCACCCTGCCGATGTAGCCGTGGCAGGCGATATGGCCGGGCGCCAGGGTCAAGCTGAAGGGGCCGTCCAGCGGGGTGTCCAGGCGGATCACGTCGCCGACCGCGATACTCAGCAGGCTGCCGGCGCCGATCGACGCGCTGCCGGCTTCCACGCACAGGCGCACCGGCGTATTGCTGACGAGCGGCGCAAGCGCCAGCGCGCCCAGAGCGGCAAGCGGCGTGGCCTGCGCCGGGCCAACCCCGAGCAGCCGCGCCACGACCGGCTCCGGCAGCAGGCACTCGATCCGTGCAAGCTCGGCCCCGCCGCCAAGCCCGATCTTCACGCGCAGCGCGCCGCTGCCCCGGCGGAATAACAGCGGGTCGGCCGTGGCGAGCAGGCTGCGCGTCGCCGCTTTGCCGATGCAACGCTCCCGCACCAGGCCGAGCAGGGATTCAAACGCTGCGTCGCCGGCGCCACTCGACAGTTCCGCACCTGGCGCCAGGACGTCGTGGCTCGGGAACACCATACGCGCCAGAGCGGCTGGCAGCGTCGGCTCCCAATCGCACCAGACCTGGCGGGGGGAATCGGCCCGATCTTCCTGGCCGGAAGACCGCCAGCACTCGCGCCAAGGCTCACCGCCACCGCGCATAGCGGCGGCAGGCGGCAGTGCGGCAGCGCAGTCGACCGCTACCGCGTCAGCCGGAACGCCCCAGTCATCTGCCCACGCAACGACCACGATCCGGAGCACCGCAGCCGCCTCGGCCAGCTGCGGCGCGGACCAGAAACGAATACGCACGGCGTCCATTACCGACCCTTCATCTCGAACAGTTGCTGGATCATGTCATTCGCGGTACTGATCACGTGCGACGATGCCTGATAGCCGCGCTGCATCAGGATCAGGTTGCTGAATTCGGACGCCATGTCGATGTTCGACCCCTCCTGGTGCCCCGGCACCAGCTTGCCGAAGTCCTCGCTGCCGGCGAAGCCGTAACGCACCGGGACCCCCTGGCGTGCGATGAAGGTGGATCCGCTACCCTGCGCCAGATCGTCGGCGTTGAGGAAGTTGGCGAGGGCGATGCGTTCGCCGGTGGCGCTCTGCCCATTGCTGTAGTACACGGTGAGCTTGCCGTCGCTGCCGATCGCCTGACCGGTCGGCAACCCGGCGCGATAGCCATCCTGGGCAAGCATGGCGAGTGACGAGGTCTGGGCCAGAGAGGTCACTCCCTGGGACAGGTCAAGGGTGAGCGTGAAGGCGTTGCCGGAGCCTGGCGTGTGCGTGAACGTGACTTCGCTGGACACGGGGCTGGGGAAACCCGCCGTGAACTTGACGGTGCTCACGTGGAGGGTCTTGCCCGCCGGGTCGGTCACGGTCAGCGCATAGTCGCCCGCTCCCTTGTGCAGAAAACTTAGGTTCAGCAAGACCGCCTCGCCCGCCGGATCGTACACAGTCACGCCACTCAGATTGGTCTGACTCGCGGGCGCTTCGGTCGCCGTATTCAGGTTCCCCGAGAAGGTGACCTTCGATGTCGCCTTCGGCATATTGCGCTGCAGCTTGTCGAGCGTGATGTCGGTCAGCTTGCCTTGACTGTCCAGGCCCTGCACCCGGTCGCCGCTGTGATTCGTCAGCACCCCGTCGCGGTCGAACTGGAAATCGCCGGCACGGGAATACAGCAACTGCTCGCCGCGCTTCAACGTATAGAAGCCGTTGCCGTCAATACTCAAGTCGAGTGGATTACCCGTCGCACGGTCCATGCCGGCCTGGAAGCTGATGCGTGTGCCCAGAGTCTCGAGTCCCGCGCCCCGGCCCGGCCGGGTATCGGGACCAGCCTGCCGTCCGCCGCTTTCCTGGTTGACCAGGTTGGCGAAATCGAGCTGCGCACCCTTGAAGCCGGGGGTGTTGACGTTGGCGAGATTGTTGCCGATGGTACGCAAGCCCTGCGCGTGGCCAAGCAATCCACTGGTGCCGATCAAAATGGTGTCGAACATGTGCTTTCCTCTATCGAATGGTGGTGACCTGGCCGAGACTCACCTGGTCGACGAAACGTCCGTCCATGAGTGTGATCGTCATCAGGGGTTGGCCCGAGGCCAGTGACAGGGCCGACACGCGCCCGGTCTGAGACACGCCGTTCTGGTTGAAATCCACGGTCTTGCCGAGCAAACCAACGGACTGGTTGGATGACTGGATCGTCAACAGATTGTCGACCATCGCATTCAGCTGGCGGCTTTGCTCCAGCGTCGCGAACTGGGCGATCTGGGCAATGAATTCGGCGTTGTCGACCGGCTTGAGCGGATCCTGGTTGTTCAGCTGCGCGGTCAGGATCTTCAGGAAATCCTGGATACCGATGCTGCCGGTCTGAGATTGAGAGATGCCGCCCACCGGCGGCGTCACGTTGATCGCCATGTTCAGATGACCCCTTTCATGCCATCGACGGCCCGTCGGACCGTCTCTTCATTACCCGTCCCGGAAAGGACAGGTGCCTCCCACCTGCGCGCATCGTCGCCGGACGGACGGAACGTCCGGCCGTTGATGGTAACGGCGCTCAGCACGTTGCCCTGCCGACCCAGCTCCCACGCCATGGCATGGGCCACCGCCCGCGCCTGCCCCCCGCCGAGCAATGCGTCCCGGATGAAGGCATGGATGCCGCCGTCGTGACGCTGCAGGTGCAGGTTACGCAGGCCATACGCATCAGCTGCGCGTTCCGCGCGCGCCCTGCCCTCGGCGCCGGTTCCGGGGTAGCCTTCGGCGCCCTCGTCCAGTGCCCGGGCCTGCGCATCAGGCACCATCCTTTCGGGCGCCGGGACGCCGGCTACGGTGCCCGGCAAGGCCACGGCGAGGCCGGTGGCGGGCGCCAGCGGCGGCGCACCGGCGGGCGTGGCCGGCGCCGCAGCGCCCGGAGCGCCCACCATGCCAACAAGTCTGGTCGTGGCTGATCCCGGCCACGCCCTGCCAGTTCCTGCCATCGCGCCGATAGCGGATGCCGGACCGGCGCGCAACTGCTGGGCCGCGAACGGAACGCGGCGGTCGGCCATCGCGGCTGCCGCAGCGGGCGCACGCTGCGCAGGTCCGGCCGCGCTGGCCTCTTGCGTCTCGTCCGGCGCGGCATCCGCGGCCTTGGGACGCTGAGGGGCCGCGGTCGCCGTCTCCCCGTCGGCGCGCAGCGACCGGCCGACGTCGCGCACCGGTTCGCGCGGCGCCACCGGACCAGGCCGTGGCGCCTCCCGTATTTCGCGCGGAGCGCTTTCCGCGCCGCCGGCATCGCGGCCATCGGCACTTTTCTGCCCGGACGCCAGCAAGGCGCGCTCGATCTCCAGCTCCCAGCGATCCTGGCGTGCCCGGGCATGGTGGCGGTCGGCCGGCGCAAGCGCCGCGCCGGCGCCGGCGCCATCAAGTTTCATGGTCATGGCTACTCCTGTCATTGCGAACGACCCAGCGTTCGTCGGTGTCATGCATCGCCGCCGTGGCGCTCGCGTGCGCGAGGCGACGCCGCGCGTGATCCTTGTCGCGCTTGATCGCGTCGCGCTCGCGCAGCGACCGCGCGAAACCGTCCATGCATTCCTGCCGCTCCAGCAGCAACCGGTCGAGCCGGCCCTGCTCCTCCTCGGAGCGCGTGGCCAGGCTTGCCAGGTAGCGCGAGTAATACAGCGCAACGCTTGGCGCCAGGACGGTCCCGGCGATGCAGCCCGCGCGCCAGCTGCGGCCGATCTCGTCGCGCTCGGCCGCGAGGGCATCGACCTGCACCTCCTGCGCGCTGACCGCGCCCTGGCGCTCGACCAGTTCGCGGGTCGCGTCGGTGAGACGCCATTCGCGCATCGTCAACAATGCCTCGAGCGGATAGCGGAAACGCCGGCTCATGCGGGGGCTCCCAACGCCGCCCGCAAGCGTGCGAACGCTTCGGCGCGCGCCAAGGGCTCGTCGACGCCCTGACGCAGCACGGCCTGCAACGCGGGAAACAGCGCGATTGCGCGGTCGATCCCGGCATTCGCGCCCGCCTTGTAGGCGCCCATCTCGACCATCTGCCGGTTGCGCTCGTAGTCCGCGAGAACCTCGACCGCCGCACGCATCGTGGCGCGCTCCTGGCTCGAGGCCAGGTCGGACGCCAGACGGCTGGCGCTTTGCAGCACATCGATCGCCGGGAAATGTCCCTGGTGTGCGAGATCGCGCGTGAGCATGATATGACCGTCGAGCGTCGCGCGCACGATGTCCGATACCGGCTCATTGAAGTCGTCGCCCTCCACCAGCACCGTGTACAGGGCCGTGATCGCGCCGCCGTTGGCGGTGGTGCCGCAGCGTTCGCACAACACCGGCAGGTCGGAAAAAACCGACGGCGTATAGCCACGCGCCGTCGGCGGCTCTCCTGCCGCCAGCCCGATTTCGCGCCGGGCCATGGCAAACCGCGTCAGCGAGTCCATCATGAGCAGCACTTGTGCGCCCTGCTCCCGAAAATACTCGGCGATCGACGTCGCCGCCAGGGCCGCCCGTACCCGCGCCAACGCCGGCTGGTCCGAGGTGGCCACCACGACCACGCTGCGCCGCAGGCCATGTTCACCCAGGCTGCGCTCGATGAACTCTCGCACCTCACGTCCACGCTCACCGATCAGCGCGATCACACTGACATCGGCGGCGACATGCCGCGCCAGCATGCCGAGGAGCGTGCTCTTGCCGACGCCGCTGCCGGCGAACACGCCGACGCGCTGGCCCCGCCCCAGCGGAGTGAGCAGGTCGATCGCACGCACACCGGTCTCCATCACCTGATGGATCGGCGGACGGCTCAAGGGATTGATCGGCGTCGCCTGCAGTGCGCGCGTCAGAACGGTCTCGAGTGCAGGCCCGCCGTCCAGCGGCTGGCCGAATGCATCGATCACGCGCCCCAGCAAGCCTGGCCCCACCGGCACCCTGGCCCGGTCGCCGGTGGCGCTGACCAGCGCGCCAACGTGGATTGCCCCCACGTCGCCATAGGGCATGAGTGCGACCCGCCCGGGGCGGATGCCGACCACCTCGGCCTGCGCCAGGCCGCCAGCGACGGAAATATTGCAAATTTCTCCCACGGTCGCATCGGGTCCATGCGCCTCGATGGCCACGCCCGACACCGCCGTCACGCGTCCCAGTCGCGCGCGCAATGCGACCCCGGTGAGATAGCCGGCGGCCGCGCTCATGGCCGCGCCTCGCCGGGAGCCCGGCGCCCACGCAAGGCCGCGAGGGCCTCGCCGAGACGCCCCAGCTGGGTCTCGAAGCGCGCGTCCAGGGTGCCGGCGCGGCTTTCGATCAAGCAGCCCCCGAGGCGCACGGCGGCGCTCGCGACGATGCGTATGCGCGCGTCGACGCTGCTGCCACCCGGCCCATCGAACAGCGCCAGGTCGTCGGGATGTACGCTGACGGTAAGCACATCGTCGGCACCACCGACGGCGCAGGCAGTGATCGCGTCGTTGACCGCGGCCCGCGTCGCTGCGTCGCCGCCGAGCAAGCGGCAGACCGCCTCATGGGCCAGCATGACTGCTTCGTCGGCTGCACGACGCGCGAGCTCCGCGCGCAGTTCATGCAACTGCGTGCACAGCGCGCGCATCCGCTCGGCTTCGGAAGCCAGGGCTGCGCGTCCTTCCTCTGCGCCACGCTCCAGGCCTTCGGCATGTCCGCGTGCCTGGGCAGCATGTGCCGCGTCCCGCGCCTGTTGCTCGAGGGCCGCGCGCGCGCCCACGAATTCGCGTTCCAGCTCCTCGGCGCGGGTGCGCCATGCTGCTTCGAGCTCTGCGCACCGCATTTCGTACGCCTGTTGCGCGAGCGCGGCGGCAGCGGCTCGATCGGCGCCGCGCGACAGCGCTGCCACATCGACCGTGGCGTCGATTCCCGGGGCTGACGGCGGCGTTTCCAGCAGTCCTGACCGAAGCAGCCGTCGTCCGTTGGCGACGTGGGGCGTGCGGATCAGCGCTGCCATGAGCGTACCCCGTTGAGCCAGCCATACCAGCGGCGTGGCCGCGGGGGGCGTGCCGGCTGGTCGGGCAGATTGGCGCGCGCGCGCAGCGCGCCTGCCACACGGTCGAGCACATAGGCACGGCGCGCCGGCGCCTCGCCAGCCGTGCTGCGGCGCGCTTCCACGTTCACCCGTTTCTCGCCACTCAGGCCGCTGAGAAAGGCGCGCTCCCAGGGCCAGCGCTCGATCGACAGCAACACGCCGATCAGGGACGCGGGCTCATGCGCCAGGATTGCCGAAATTGCGTCGGGAGACGCGGCCTTGACCAAGGCAATGGGCTGCGCTGCCGATTGCTCATCGGCCCGGGTCGATGCGGCCAGCTCGTCGAATGCAGGAGTCAGCGCCAATTGCGTCACCTCAGGCACGAAACCGAGTTCGTCGAGCTCGGCCAGAAGCGTGCGCAGCCGCTGTGCGTCGGCCACGGGTAGCGCGGCAAAGATCAGGTCGCGGTCCTCGACCGCCAGTGCATGCAGGGCAAGCGCCGCTTTACGGTGGCCGCTCACGCTCGCCCCGCCGGCGTTTCGGCGGACACTGCCGGCGCATCGATCCAGCGCAAGACGTCGGCTGTCATCCGGGCGCGCTCGGCGCTGCTCAGGCGCGGCGCTAAGTGACGCCGGCGCGCGGCGGCGCGGCGCCGATATGCTACAACCGCGATCATGGCTACCAGCAGCCCGAGCGCCACCACCATGACGACCGCAACCGGCGTCGCCTCCAGTCCGGACACGTCCGCGGATCGCACTGCCGGCGCGCCGGCGTCCATGTCGGCCGCGGGTGCAATGACGGCGCCAGAGGCTGCGGGCACCAGGCTGCCCAGCGCACTGACCACGATGGCATCGCCGCGCGATGTATCGAGCCCGACTGCCAAGCCGATGACATCGCGTAGCTGTGCCTGCTGGACTTCGGACAAGGGCTGGCGCACCACGGCGGCAATGGTCAGACGGCGGATCGCACCCGGCGCCACCACTTTCTGCTCGACCCGCTTGCCGGCCTGGTAGTCGGTCTCTTCGGTGCTAGCCGCTCCGGCCGGACTGCTGGCCGCGTCCGCTGCGCCTTCGCGCGTGGTGTGGCGTTCTCGCACGACCACCCCGGTCGCGGTCTCGCCAGCGATCGCCTTATGGGAAGGCAATACCTCGTCGGTGGTGATCCTGACCTGGTCAAGGTCGAGCACGACATCGACGCTGGCGATCGCCTCGCCCGGGCCGAAAGTCTTGTCCAGGACTTGCGCCAGCTTGCGGTTCAGATAGTCCTCGGTGGCGCGTTTGATGTCGAGCTGTGGCAGCAGGTCCGTGCCAGCGGCCGCGTCCGCCCCCACGCGCACCGGGCGCGACAACGTCACACCCTGCTGGTCGGTCAGCGTCACGTCGGCGGCCGCGATATCGGGCACCGATGCCGCCACCAGTCGCTGAATGCCGAGCACCTGCACCGGTTCGAGCGCGCCTCCCTGGCGCATGGTGACCGTCACCGAAGCCTTGGGTTTGGAGGGCGATTGCCTGAACAATCCCTGTTCGGGAATGGCCAGGTGCACCCGCGCCGACTGCACGCCGTCGATCGACTGGATGGTGCGCGTCAGCTCGCCCTGGATCGCGCGCTGGTAGTTCACCTTCTGCACAAAATCGGTCACACCGAAATCGGCATTATTGAACACCTCGAAGCCGACCGCACCGTGGAGCGGAACATCGGTGCCCATCAGCTTCAGACGCGTACGGTAGACGACGTCCGCCGGCACCATGATGGTCGTCCCGTCGCCAGCCAGCTGGTAGGGGACCTTGAGCTTGTCGAGTTCGGCCGTCATCGCTGCCGCGTCGCGACCCGCCATATCGGCGAACAGCACCTGATAGTCGGGCCGATAGGCCCACAGCGCCAGCGCCGCCACCAGCGCGACGATCAGCACCGATCCAACCGCGATTCCCACCCGTGCCGGCCCTGCGAGGCCACGCCATGTCTGCAACATCTTGACTTGTCCGATCTTAAACCTGGGTCCGCATTACTTCCTGGTAGGCTTCCAGCACGCGGTTGCGCACCTGGGCCAGCAGCTGGAACGAAAGCTTCGCTTCTTCGAGTTGGATCATGACCTCGTGCAGATTGCCACCCTGGCCAAGCGCCATCGCGCGCATGCTGGCTTCGGCCTGCACCAGGCCACCGTTGACGGCGCCCACCTCGCGCGCGAACCATGCGCTGAACTCGCCGCCCGGTGCAGAGACGACCTGCGTCCCTTCGGGCGGGCCAGCCTTGGCCACGGCGCGCAGCGCCTGTTCCAGTCCCACCGGCGCCACCGCTTCAAGCGCCATTCTGGCCTCCGATATCGAGGGTGCGCGCGGCCATCGTACGGCCGGCATTGAGGGCCACGACGTTCGCCTCGTAGGCGCGCAAGGCGATGTTCAGGTTCAGCATCTCGGCCGTATGGTCCACTCCCGGGTAGGCCACCATGCCCTGGGCGTTCGCATATGGATGACCCGGCTCGTGCACCAGGCGGGGCGCTGTCTCGACCGGCACCGCGCCGGCCATCCTTACGCCGCCGGCACGCACATGGTCGAAATGGCCGGCGAACGGGAATGGCACCGCCTGTCCGACCAGCTTGAGCGGCTTGAACACGCTGTCCGCACTGCGCCCTGCGCTGTTCATGTTCGCGATGTTCACCGACGCGATCTCGAGCCTCGCCTTTTCCAATGCCATGCCGCTGGCGCTGATGCGGAAGGTGGCTGCGTAGTCCATTAACGTTTTCCTTCGTTGACCGCCATCGACATGATGGCCATGTGCTTGTTCAGCATCTTCAGCAATACCTGGTGGTGCAGCGTGTTTTCGGACAGCGCGGTCACTTCGGCATCGATCTCCACCCGCTCCTCGGCGCCAGCAGGCGCGAACTGGAAATGCGGGCGTAGCGTGGCGCGCGCCGTTTCCCCACGGAGGTCGGGTGCGCCGGATTCCAGCATGGCGCCCACATGCTGTTCGAATGCCACGCTCACGCGCCGGTACCCGGGCGTGTTGAGGTTGGCAATATTGTGCGCCAGCGCCTGCTGGCGCATCGCGGCAGCGTCCAGGGCCAGACCCAGGAGTCCGGTTGTGGCGGAATCAATTATGGCAAGCAAGGCATTCTCCGTAAGTCGCGGCTATTGAACGATGAGGTCGGCATGCAGGGCGCCTGCTGCCTTGACAGCACGCAGGATCGAGATGATGTCGCGCGTGTTGGTCTTGACGCGCACGAGCAGCTGTACCAGATCGGCGACCGTCGTCGCACCCGGCGCGACGAAGCCGGTTTCCCCCCCTTCGCTCACATCCACGCGACTGTTGGAGACAGCGATCGACTGCACCCCGGCGCCCGTATCGCGCACCAGATAGGGCTGCGACACCGTGTTGTCCGTGACGATGGACACCTTGATCTCCCCGTGCGATACAGCAACTTTTGAAATGCGCACGTCACCGCCCGCCACGATCGTGCCGGTGCGTTCGTTGACGACCACACGCGCACGGCGATCGGGTTCGACTCTCACGTTCTCGATTTCCATCAGGAAGTCCGCCAGGCGGGCACGCCGTCCTTCAGGAACCCGGATCTCGATGCCGGCGGCATCGACCGCGAGCGCCAGATCGCCCTGCAACCGCGCGTTGACCGCAGCGGCCACCCGGCTGGCGGTGGTGTAGTCGGGCTCTGCCAACACGAAGGTCACCGAATCGCGCCGGCTCAACACCTGAGCCGCCACGCCTTGCTCGACCGTCCCGCCTGCCGGGATCGACGCCACGGTCGGATGGTTTTTCTGCACCATGTTGCCGTTCATATCGTATTTGTATCCGCCCACCGTCAACGCGCCCTGGGCCAGCGCGTAGATCCGCCCGTCCGGCCCCTTGAGCGGCGCCAGCAGCAGGGCGCCGCCGACCAGGCTGCGCGCATCGCCCAGCGAAGTGACGGTGACATCAATGGCATCGCCTTCGCGGGCGAACGGCGACAGGGTCGCGGTCACCATCACGGCTGCGGCGTTACGGCTGTGAATCTCGTCGGGAGACAACGTCAGATCGAAGCGCCCCAGCATATTGGCGATGGACTGGCGTGTCGCCTTGTTGCGGGCACTATCGCCGGTGCCAGCCAGGCCGGTCACCAGGCCGTATCCGCTCAGCGCATTGTCGCGCCAGCCCGACATCTTTCCGATGTCCTTGATCCGGATGGCGTCCGTCGTCGTCGCCGCCAATGCCGGGAGGACGGCACTGCAAAGCAATGCAAACGCAATGAGGCAGCGCTTCACGTCAGACCCCGAACCAGGTCAGCAAGCGATGCCACCAGGAAGGACGCTGACGGTCAGCCAGGTCGCCATGGCCTGCGTACTGGATGCGTGCGTTTGCGACACGACTCGACAGCACGACGTTGGTACTCGACACGTCCTGGGGGCGAACCCGCCCCTCGAGGGAAATGCGCTGACTTTCATTATTGATGTCAAGAACTTGCTCGCCCTTGATCACGATGTCGCCCGACGGCAATACCTGCTGCACCACAACCGTAATCTGGCCCAGCACCCGCCCTTCGCGCTGGGTGCGCCCGCGTCCATCGAGCTGGTTGTCGGTGCCGATCGCAGCGCTACGCCCCGAATACGGCCCGCGCAGGTCGATGCCAACGTTGGCGCTGCGCGAGGCGGAGGTATCGGCAGCGCTGGTCGCGCTGGCGCTTTCGTGGATGAGAACGGTAATCAGGTCGCCGACCTGGCGCACACGGGCGTCGGCGGTCAGGGCCTGGAAACTGCCTGGCTTGTACAGGCTTTCCGCACCGGCCGCCGCCGTGGCGCTGGCCAGCAGCAGAAAGAGCATGGGTGTTCGCATGAACGCAACCTTCTCAATGAAGCGTGACCGTGGCCGCAGCGGACAATGTGCCGGTCACCTGCTCGGCGTCCTGCCCGAGCCTGACCGTCACACGCTGGCCGAGCGCGCCGCCGTGTACGATGAAGGCGACGGCTTCGACCGAAGCCTCGCCCGCGCGGGCCAGCAGCCGCACACGGTCCCCCGGCGCCGCGGCATCGGACGGAGCCAGTTTGTCCACGGTCAGGATTTCACCGCCCTTCAACGCACGCCCGGTACGCCGACCCTGTTCCAGCAGCCCCGGCGCCGCAGCTTCGGACGGCAAACCGGCAACGTTGCGACGCTCGGTCCGGAACTGCGTTGCGTCGATCCGCGCACCGGGCGGGGTGTAGCCGGCGGCCACCATCACCGCCCGCTCGATCACGCCCGACACCGTTACCTGCACGCTGCGGTAGACGTCGTGCCCGCAAAACAGGTCGACCGGCACCACGGCATGCGCGCCTCCTCCATGGAACACGGCGTCACGCGCCGCGATGCGCGTCGCACACATAGGCATGTCAGTGTCCGGCACGTCGCGCCGCAGGCTCACCTCGCTCCCCGCCGGAAGCGCGTCGCGGGCAGCCGCCAGCGCCGCGCGCGCAATGTCGGCGCCTGAAACAGTCGCCGAACGTGTCCGGACCTGTACCAGATCGGCGCCGCGCCAGACGATGTCGCCCGTGAAGCCATGGCGCCGCAGCGAGGCCGCGAGCATTCCCGGCGACAGGCGTAACACCTGGCCCAGGCGCGGAGCGAAGCCGACCGGCGAGCTCCCCGCCTGGGCCGCCGCGCCAACCACCCCTTCGATGCGCGCCACGTCGGATAGCGCCAACGCGCCGCCGGCGACGAGCACATGCGGGGCCAGCGTGACCGTGACGGCAGGTGTCGCCGCCATGACCACGGGTCCCGCCAGAAGCGATATGCAGACCATGCTCAATCGTCGCATTGCATCACTTGCGCAAGTTATTGCTCATGGCCAGCATCTCGTCGGACGCCTGGATCACCTTGGCATTCGACTCATAGGCGCGCTGTGCTACCATCAGCTCGACCATTTCCTGCGCCAGGTTGACATTCGACGCTTCGATGAAACCCTGCGCAAACTGGCCAAAGCCTGCTTCACCCGGCTCGCCCGGCATCGGCTCGCCGGAGCGCTGGGTGGGACGGTACAGCCCGGCGCCAGCCGGTTCGAGACCGCTCGTGTCGGCGAACCGAACCAGGTCGAGCTTACCGACTTCGACAGGATTACCCTGCCCGTCCTGCCGCACATAAACCCGACCATCGGCGTCGACCACGATCGACGCCGCTTCGGTGCCGACGCGGATCGAGGATTTCAGCGGCATGCCGTTGTCGGCGGTGAGAAAACCATCACGGTCGACCGCAAACGTTCCGCCGCGACTGAATGCCGACACGCCCTCGGCATCGACGACTTCGACGAAGCCATCGCCACGAATGGCGATATCCAATGCTGAATTTCCGGGCTTTAATTCACCGACGGCGAATGACTTCATCAGCGACGCCATGGCGACGCCATTTCCCATGAATATCGGTGCCGCGTCATTTGGCACCGCGCCCTGAATGTGTCGATAAACCATCTCATCGAAACTCACCCGGCCACGCTTGAATCCGGGCGTATTTACATTCGCTAAGTTATTTGCGATCGTCTCGACGTTTTTTTGCTGAGCTTGCATACCGGTAGCGGCAATGTACAGTGAATCGTTCAATTCAGAACTCCCCCAGCTTGCGAATGGCTTTTTCCATCATTTCGTCATGCGTCTGAACCACGCGGTGGACGCTTTCGAAATGGCGCACCGCCTCAGTCAGCCGAACCATTTCTTCGGTGACATTCACATTTGAGCTTTCCAGAAAGCCCGGGCGCAGCTGCGACACCAATGCGTGCTCGTCGATACGCGCACTATCCTGCCGATACAGTCCCTGACCATGCGGTGCCAATTGGCCGGCGTCAATGAAGCTGACCAGCTTGATGTGGCCGATCACGCGGTCTTGCTGGCGCACCGCGCCATCGCGGCCAATCGTGAATGGCAGGTTGGCCAGGCGAATCTCGCCGCTCGCGCCATTGACCGGGAAGCCGTGCTCGCCTGCCAGCCGCCCCTGGACATCAACGCGCAAGCTACCCTGCCGGGTATAGAGCGGCCCGGACGGACCCGCGACCTCGATAAAGGCGGCGCCTTCCACCGCTACGTCGGCGGCGATACCGGTCGACCGCAGCGTCCCGGCGCGAGGATCGATGACAACGGCATCGCTACGTACGGACGCGTTTGCCTGGACGGCGTCGGCGTGCGTGAAATGTTGAGCAAATCCGCCCCCGACGGCGATCTGCTTTCGATAGCCGGGCGTCTGCGCATTGGCCAAGTTATGGCTGAGCACGCGGACTCTGAGCGCATCGTCACGCAAGCTCGCCGCAGCAACCGTCAGAACGTCTGTCATGAAAAAGGGATTCCATAAATCGGTATGTACTGGAGGCACGAATAATACCAGTAAGAAAAACCGATAAACAGGCGGAAATTTAAAAATATTTACGCGCGCAACACACAATTTCCACTTGAAAACCCCGCGTAATTATGTCGATATCCTCCCGAAAAAAATTCTCACAAATTATCACCTCAAAATGTTGCCAGCTAAACCATATAGACCGATTCTCTCGATGATTGATTGGTGTTATTGAATCCTGCCCGCCACGCACTAGCGTTGAACTATATTTCCTCGTGAAAAAAAATTTATTTCTGCCCCTAAACTTTCAAAGATTTCCTTGGATACATTGGCAATAGCGCCAAGGTCCGTTCAGGGCCTGCGCATCGTCCACCCTGGCGAAGCATGCATTCGCCCCGTTCAAGGAAGCATTCATGGTCGCGATCGTCAGCGGTAACAGTTTCGGTGTGTCGTCCAGTTCCGCCGGTGTCCTGGGCCAGCCGGGCCTGTTCGGAAACGCCGCGCTCGGCAATGGCAAGGGCAGCGCATTCGTGAATATCTCCACGGGCAACCTGGCACTGCAGCACCAGGATGACTTCCTCGCGGCACGCGGCATCGATGTCGCACTCACGCGCACCTACAATTCGCTCGGGCAGCTGGGCGCCAGCTGGCGTATGGGCTCGCTGCGCGAGGTCACACTGACCGCGGGCGCCCTCAACGCCGCTGGCAGCAAGATCACCCGCACCGGCAGCGACGGCGCCCGCGCCGAGTACATTTTCGACGCCACACGCGCCGCCTATGTCACCACTGATGGCGGTGGCGCCTATCAGACGATCACCTATGACAGCGCCAAGCAACAATGGACCTGGCGCGGCGAACGCAATGACCTGAAGGGCGAGCACGAGATCTATGACGCCGCCAACGGCGGCCGTCTCGTGGAGGTGCGCGACGAGACAGGGAGCCGGCTGAGCCTGACGTACGACGCGCGCGGTCGCCTGCAAGGCATCGCCAACGCCAGCGGCGACACCACGACCTTCGACTATGTCGGCGACAACCTGGCCCAGATCCGCACCAACGGTGCGACGCTGAACGATTTCGTGCGGGTGCGCTACGGCTACGACGAGCGGGGTCGCCTGACCAGCGTGACCACCGACCTGTCCCCGGAGGACGGCAGCATCGCCGACGGCAAGGTCTATACCACGCGCTACGCCTATGACGGCGACAGTGACCGCATCGCCACGATCGAAGAAAGCGACGGCAGCCGCCTGGGCCTGACCTATGTGCAGTCAGGCGGCGCCTGGCGCGTGGCAAGCACCACCGACGCGCTGGGGCGCGTGACGCAATACGACTACCTGGCAACCGGCCAGACTGTTGTCACCGACCCGCTCGGCACGCGCACCACGTTTACCTACGACGCGCTGGGTCAGCTCACCGCCATCACTGGACCGGTGGTGGGCGGCCTGGCGCAAACCACGCGCTACGCCTACGACGCCAAGGGCAACGTCATCAGCGTCATCGATCCGCTCGGCCTCAAGACCACGTTCGACTACGACGCGAACGGTAACCGCACGCTCGAAGCCCGACCCGACGGCACTGTCATTTCGCGCGTGTACGACCAGGTCAGCAACCGCCTGCTGAACGAAAGCACGGCGCGCTACACCTCGGCCGAACTCATCGCGAACGGCGACTTCAGCGCATCCGGCACGAGCGGCTGGGTGATTGGAACCAGCCTGGGCGGTTCTGCCGTGAATTCGGCTGGCGCACTCAGGCTGACGGCGCGCAATACGGCGAGCGACTATCAGTTTGCCGCGCGCAACGTGCCGACCATCATCGGCGCCGAGTATGAATTCCGCGTCACCGTGGTGAGCGCGTCGGCAGCCAGCAGCGCAATGATCCACGTTGCCGGTAACTCCCAGTTTGCGGTCTCTGGCCAGACTGTGACCGTTCGCTTCAAGGCCACTTCGACATCGAGCTTTCTCGCCCTGTACTCGTTCGTCCCGGGCGCGGTGGTCGTCTACGACAACGTCTCGCTGAAAGAAGTCTCGCCTTCGACCGGGGGCGCGCTCGCGATCGCCGCCCCTACCGCACGCTTCGTCTACGACGCCGCCAACCGGCTGCGCTTCGAGATCACGCCCGAGGGCCGCGTCACCGAGCACCGCTACAATGCGCAGGGCGAACGCACATCGGTCATCGGCTATGCCGGCAATACCTTCGACGCCAGCGGCTACACGCGCGCGACGAATCCGACCGAAGCGCAGATGACCACCTGGGCGACCAACGCCAACAAGGCTCAGACTACGCGCATCGACTACCGTTACGACATCAGGGGTCTGCTCGACAGCGCGACCGCCTATGCGCGGGTTGGCGCCGATGGCGCCGGCATGACCGACGGCTCGCAGTCGACCACGCGCTATATTTACGACCAGGCCGGGCAACTGCGCCAGTCGATCGATGCGAGCGAAGGACGCACTTCATTCGTTTACGACGGCCTGGGGCGCCTGATCGCCACCACTGATGCCCTCAAGCAGTCAAGCAGCACCTACTACGACGACGCCGGCAACCGCGTCATCACGACCATGGTGAATGGCCTGGTGCGCACTTCGGTATTCGACCGCGCCGGCCAACTGACGGGCGTGCTGGAAGCTGGACCGGGCGGCGCTGCCCTCGGCGCCACCACGTTCGCCTATGACGATGCCGGCCGCCTGCGCATGACAGTCAGCCCCGGCGGGCAACGCCAGCACCGTTTCTACGACGAGACGGGGCGCCTCGGAGCGCAGGTGGACGCCGACGGCAGCGTAACCGAATACGTGTATGACGCCAACGACCGCCTGGTGCGCACCGTGCAGTATGCAACGCCCGCCACGCTCGCCCTGGTCGACGCCGCCGGTGTCCCGCGCAAGCTGATGGCGGCCGATGTGATTCCGACCGGCTCGCCGGCCGACCGCAGCACCTGGAACACCTACGATGTACAAGGCCGCCTGCTCGATTCGGTCGACCCGGAAGGCTATCTGACCCGCCGCGTGTACGACGACTACGGGCGCCTGGTACGGATGCTGCAGTTGACGACGCCGCTCGCCAAGGCACAGTTCCAGGGCGTGCGCATGCTGACCGAATTCGTCTTGCCGACAACCCAGCAATTTCTCGAGACCCGCAACTTCTATGACAACGACGGTCGGCTGCGCGGCCAGCTCGACCCCGAAGGGTATCTGAGCGAGCAGCGCTACGACAGTGCAGGCCGCCTGGTGGAGCGCGTCCGCTACGCCACTGTCACCACGGCGTCGCTGCGCGCACAGGGCACGCTGGCCCAGTTGTTACCGGCAACCGACCTGGCGAAGGACGTGCGCGAACGCCTCCTGTACGACGCCAGCGGACGCCTGGTGGGAATGCTGGACGGCGAATCGTATCTGACCGAGATGCGTTACGACGCCAATGGTGCATTGTCCGCAACCGTGCGCTATGGCGCGCGCGTCAGCTGGGTTGCCGGCGCAACCATCGATACCTTGCGCCCCAAGGCGCCGCATGCGAACGACGCCACCGTGAGCTTCGTCTACGACGCATTGGGGCGCCTGATCCTCGAGACCGACGCCACTGGCAGCGTCACCAAGCACGCATATGACGCCGCGGGCAATCGGATCTCGACCACGGTGGGATTCGGCGCGCCCGAGGCGAACCATTCGGCAGCACGCTACGACCTCCAGGGTCGCCTGAGCGCGCAACTGACGCCGGAAGGCATCCGCCTGCTGTCGGCCGCCTCGGGCGACGGAGAGATCGCTGCCGTCTGGGCCGGACATGCGGTCAGGTACACCTACGACGCCGACGGTCGCCGCACCAGCATGACCGACCCGAACGGCAACCGCAGCCTGTATTACTACGACGCCGATGGCCGTATCGCGGTGACCGTCAACGCAATGGGCGAAGTCAGCCAGCAAATTTACGACGCCTTCGGACAACTCGAAACACGCAGGGACTACGCAGCACGCATCCCGACCGACCTGCTCGCGCGGCTCGCAGGCGGCAAGATCGGCGCCGACCTGTACGCGGCGATCGCGAGCGTCGCCGGCGGCGCCATCCGCACGCAGAACTATGTCTACGACCAGCGCGGACAGCTCACCACCAGCGTCGATGGGCTTGGATACCAGACCACCCACACCTATGACGCCTTCGGCAAGGTCACCGGCAGCACCCGCCGCGCCGCGCCGCTCAGCTCCGGCGCCGATCCGACCCAGGATACGTCGAGCCGCACGTTCTACGACAAGAATGGCCGCGTCAGTTTCGTCATCGTCGCCAGTGGCCTGCAGGGCCAGGGCACGGCTGCGGTCCCGATGGGCGTGGTTACCGAATACAAGTACGATGCCCACGGCAATGTTACTGAGCGCATTACCTACGGTAAGTCGATCGCATTCGCCACGTCCGAGGCCGACCTGCGCACTGCCCTCATTGGCAAGACGCTGAGCATCCCCGATGCAGATCAGCATCAGGTCAATATCTATAACGCACGCGGTAATCTGACCACGGTCTACACCGCCCTGCGCGGCACCGGCGCCAGTCGCGAATGGTCGGTCGTGATGCAGGACCACGACAGCCGCGGCAACCTCATCTCGCGCTCGGCGTTCGTCAATACCATCAAGTCAGCCGCTCCGGTCGGCACCGATATTTCCAAGCTGGTGCGCACGACCAACGACGTCCTGATCCGCTACGCCTACGACGCCGAAGATCGCCTGACTGCCAGCGCGACGGCAAAGAACGGCACTGGCGCCACGCGCGAGTGGACCGTTACCGGGAAGTCTTACGATCGCACCGGCCGCATCGTGCTGGAAACCGCCTACCAGAAAATCTTGACGGGTAACGACCTGTTCAGCGCGGACATCCAGGCCTTCGTCGACAATCCGGCCAACAATCTCGCCAGCCTCGGGAATGCGGCAATCCGCTACGGCTACGACAACGCCGGCCGCCTGGCCGTTACGGCGACTGCGCAGGGACTCGGCGCCGACGGTGCACTGCGGTGGTCAGTCGTGCGCAACACCTACGACGAAGCCGGCAATGTGCGCACCAGCACCGCGTATGCCACGCACCTCAACACGGCCTCGCTGCCAGGCAGCGCCACCACGGCCAACTACAACAAATGGCTGATCGACGGCCCTGCCCTCAATACCGAGGCCGACCGCGTCACCCAGTATCGCTATGACGCGGCCAACCGCCTGCACGAAACGGTGAACGCCGGCGGCGCCACCACGCGCATCGAGTACGATGGCTTTGGCGCCATCGTGGCGCGCGCTGCAAGCGCGCCCGGCGAGGCGAGCCGGGTCAGCCGCACCGTCTACGACGCCAACGGGCGCCCGGTATTCGACATCGACGCGCTGGGCAACGTCGTCGAACGCCGCTTCGACGCGACCGGCGGCCTGGTGGGGCTCGTGCGCTATGCCAGCGCCCTGCCCGCCAATGCGGTAACGGCCGCCACCACGGCCGACGACCTGCGCAGGACGCTGGCGCCACAGGCTGCGACGGCCCGCAGTGAACGATTCATCCTCGACCAGTCCGACCGCGTGCGCTTCAGCATCGACGCAGCCGGCTATGTCACCGAACATGTCTACGACGCCCTGGGTCGCCTGACCAGCACCATCGCCTACGACCGGAAGGATTTGCTGGCGGGCGTGGAGCGGCTCGACCAGACCGCCGCCAAGACCACGGTGACCGGGCTCGTCAAGCGCACTACGTCGTACACGCACAGTTCGCAGGGAGACATTCTGACTGCGACGGACGCCACCGGCGCAGTCGAAAAGTTCTCCTACGATGCGCTGGGACGCAAGCTGACCTACACGAATGCGTTGAACCGGGTCTGGACCTATGCCTACGATGCGGCTGGCCGACTGTTGAGCGAGACGGCGCCGGTCGTTACTGCGTATGCGGCGGGCACGCTCAATTCCGGCAAGGGAGAAACGCGCACGGCCACCTCGATGACGCTGGTGACGCGCTTCACCTACGATTCGCTGGGTAACGTACTGACCCGCACCGAAGCGGCCGGCATCGCCGGCCAGGAACGCGTTACCAGCTACCTGTACGATGCCGCCGGCCGCCAGATCAAGACCATCCACCCGGCTGCGAAGATCTACGACGCCAGCGAGAATCTGTCGCCGCTGGGCGAGGCAGCGCGCAGCGAGTCGGCAGCGGCAGTCGCCCTGACCGTCAGCGTCACCTACAATGCGTTCGGCGAAGCGATCATGAGCGTGAGTGCGCCGGACAGTGGCGATATGCGCAGCGCCACCACCAGCCAGAAGGCCTACGACAAGCTGGGCCGGGTACGCTATGAAATGGATGGCCGCGGCTACATCACCGAGTACCAGCGCGACGCGTTCGGCAACGTCACCAAACTGTTCCGTTATGCGACTGCCTACGTGCCGACCGCGCCGCTGCAGGACGTCAACCGGACGTCGCTCGCCCTGGCGAGCGTGTTCGGGGGAGTGTCGCGCGTTATCGAGACGCGCTACGACGTGCTCGGCCGCGCAGTGCGCGTCACCGAGCCGAGCGCCTACATCTACGATACGCAAAGCCTCGGCACGCATTACTTCCTGACCGCAGCCCGCACGACGGCGACGACCTACAACGGTTTCGGCGAAGTCGAGTCGGTCGAGATCCATGGCGCCGACAGCAACGGCAACGCGGTCACCGAAGCTGCCGGCCAGCGCAACTACTACGATGTGCGCGGCCAGTTGAGCGCCACGGTGCAGATCGTCGCCTCGGAAAAGAACGATGGCTGGAAACAGGGCTACCTGACGACTTTTGCCTACGACGCAGCCGGCAACCTCGAGCGCCGTACCGAATACAGCAAGGCGATCAGCAACTGGGGCGCCACGGTCCCGGCTGCCCCGCTGGACGACGCACTGGCGCGCACCACGACCTATGGCTACGATGCGCTCAACCGCCGCCTGCGCGAGACTATCCTCGCCAGCCAGTTGCCCGGGGGCGTCGACCTGGTAACCGCGTACGGTTACGACAGCGTGGGCAACCAGGTGAGTGTCACCGCGGCCGACGGCACCGTCACCTATACCTACTATGACCAGCTTGGCCGGGTCACGGCGACGGCCAAGGCGCATCCGAACCACACCACCAAGAGCTTCCCGTACACCGAGTTCAAGCTCGACATCCACGGCAACGTCGTGCTGCGCATCGACTACGCGAAAGGCGTGATCAATGCCGCTGCCGGCACCAGGCCGGTCGCCGATGCGGCGACCGACCGCGTGACAGCGACCGTCTTCGACCTGAACGGCCGCGCGCTGCAGGTCATCGACGGCAACAACAATACGATCAATATGTCGTACGACGTGTTCGGCCGCACCGTCAAGGAATGGCGTACGGTCACCGACACGGTCAGCGCAACCGAAAAGATCAAGCGCACTGTGTTCCAGGTGACGGATTACGACGCCGTCGGCCAGGCCATCGGCCTGCGCACGCCGGGCAACCTCGACCTGGTCAATGCGACCGACCGCGGCGTGACATTCGTGAGCAATGTATTCAATGCCTACGGCGAAATCACGGCGCGCCGGGTGACCAGCGCCGGTGTCACGAAAGACCTCGAATATACCGACTACGATGAGGCTGGCCGGGCCTGGCGCACCAATGCGGGCGATGGCGTCGACAAGGTGATGCTGTTCGACGCCCAGGGCAATGTGACGAGCCAGATCCGCAGCAAGAGCGCGTCCAACCCGCAGCTGCTGCGCTCCATGGCGTCGGCCGAGCAGGCGCTGACCCTGCAAGACCTGATCCGCACCGATACCCGCTACAACCTGATGGGCCAGGTGGTCAATGTCGGCGCCGTCGGCAACGTCGACCTCCTGCGCCGCGATCCGCTCACCAGCACCTGGGTCAAGGTTTCGGGCATGCCATCCGTGGCTGACGATTTCGTGATCGTGGCCGATCTGGAGGACGGGGATAAGTCCGCGCGCGTGTTCTACCGCAAGCAGGGCGAGAGCGCCTGGACGGAAACCGCGTCGCGGGTCAGTAAACAGGGCGGCTACAGCGTCTTCGCCACCGCGGGGCTGGCGGCAGGCGCGTACGAGTACCGTGTCGAACTCAAGGGAGCCGGCAGCGAGCCGGCGTTCGAGTCCGCACGCGGCGTGTTGAACGTCGAAAGCCAGGTGTCCGAGCGCAAGCAGCGTGCCGTGATCGACCTCTACGGTGTCATCTTCGGCAAGGCACCGATCGTGTCCGGGGAATTTGGTCTGAACTACTGGGTTGGCCTGGCCAACAACGGCGTGCCGCTCGTGACCATTGCCCAGACCATGTACGCGCAGCGCTGGACCGATCCGAACCCTGACCTGGTCCTGCCCGCGTTCAATAACGTCATGGAACAGGGCCTTGGCCTGCCATACCGGTATGAGGCTGGCAAGGGCGCCAGTCAGGACCAGATCGGGCGCTGGTCGCGCACCTTCTTGTCCGGCAACCAGGGCCAGGCGATCCTGGACATGATCGCCGAAGTGAAGGCTTCCACGGCGCCTCAGCTGAGCGAGGCGAAGCAGCGGCTGTCCAACCGTAGCGACGCGGTCTTCAACTACGTCGTCAACCACGCCGGCAATGATCCGGCGACGGCCAAGCGCGTCTTCGATGCCGCCGAAAAGAACCTGCAGGCAGCGCTCACCGACGGCACGCAATCCGGCGCCGAGCAGCGCTACCAGGGCCAGATCGCCCAGCTCTACATCACGCTGTACGGCCGCACCCCTGATCATGACGGCGCCATGTTCTGGCTCGCCCGCCTGAAAGATGGCCAGTCGATCGAGAATGTCGCCAACGGCATGCTCGACAACAAGGAAGCACTGGACCCAGCATTCTATCCTCCGGGCCAGACGCCGGCGCAGTTCGTCGACCGCGTGATCGGTACCCTGCTCGGGCGCGCACCGAGCCAGGCGGAGTTGACCGAGTGGACCCGCCGCCTGGCAGGCACCGACGGCAAGCCGGCCGCTACCCGGGGCCGCGTCGTGCTCGACATCGCCGCCCGGGTCGGTGCGTACGGCGGCAGCGACGCCGCGCTGGTTCGCGAACGCGATATCTTCGAAGACAAGATCGCCCTGGGTGTCACCTCGGCCTTTGTCGCCAAGCGCAACGATCCGATCGCCGTGGCACGCGCCCTGATCGCGGCAGTCACACAGAACGCATCGGCCCAGGCCTCGGCCAGCGCCGTAATCGCCGCCATGACCTCGGCCACGCAGTCGGCCGGTGCGAACGCCGCCGCCGCGCTGGCGGCGTCGAAGTCCACGCCCATGGAAGACATCCGCCTGCAGGTCTCGCGCCTGTACGTGGCCCTGCTGGACCGTGCGCCGGAACGCGACGGCCTGGAATACTGGGTCGAACGCGTCGGCCGCGGCCAGGCCACGCTGGAGGCTGTTGCCAACGCCATCATCGAGGGCGCCGAAGGCAAGGTTCATTACAACGGCACCAGCGCAACGGCGTTCGTCGAGAAGATCTATGCGCACGCGCTCGACCGCCCGGCCCAGGCCGCGGACGTGGCATTCTGGGCCGGACACATCGGCAGCCGCAGCCGCGGCCAGGTGGCAATCGACATCCTCGACGCCTTCCTGCGCTACGAAGGCCCGGTAACGTCCGAACTGACGCTGCAGGCGCGTTTCAACGACAAGGCGGCCCTCGGCGTCACCTACGCCGTGAATATGGCGGGTAACAGTTCGGTCGCGGCGACCAGGCTGATCGCCGACTATGAGGCCGGTGGACTGGAACGGGCGCTCGCGAATGCCTACGTTGCCGTCCAGGCTGCCTACGCCACCGCCGCCGAGGCAGCCGGCAAGGCGGCCGGCGCCGGCGCGGCGCTCGCCAACCAAGCATTGACCGTGGCGAACCAGCTCGTGACGGCCACCGCCAATGCGGCCAGCACCGAGAGCGCCGCCAACAATCCGGCTGCGCAGGCAGTGCGGCGCCTGGGCCAATTGTATGTCGGCCTGCTCCGGCGCGACCAGCCGGCGGCTGGCGACGGCAAGCCGGTCTACGCGATGGACCTGCCCGGCGTGATGAACTATCTCGGCCACATGCTGACCGGCACCAGCGACGCGATCATCGCGCAGGGCATGCTCGAGTCGGCGGAAGGTGTCGTCCTGTTCTCGCCGTCGCAGACGCCGGCCCAGTTCATCACCCAGCTGTACCGCCAGATCCTGGGCCGCGAGCCGGACCAGGCCGGGCTGGCCTTCTGGACCGCGGCGGTCACCAGCCCCGCCAAGCGGGGCCAGGTAGCGGTGGATTTCCTCAGATCGGTGGTCGACCATGGTTACCCGGACGGCGAGTCGGCGATCAACAAGCAGGCCGAGCTGGATCTGATCCGCACGTTCGACGAGAAGGTCGGCAAGGCGCTGGCCGGCCTGGACAAGCTCACGAGCGACAGCGAAGTGCTCGCCGATGCCGCGGTGCTGAACGTCACGGCGGCGATCAACAAGGCCAATGCCGCGCGCGCGAATGCCGCTGCGATTATTGCCGACCTGAAGAATCCTGGCAATGCGGAAGCAAAAGCCGTGATGGAAATCACGCGCCTCTATCTGGGCGTTCTCAACCGCGACTCGGTGCAAGTGCCGGCACTGGACGTGAACGGCTTGAACTTCTATGCCAAGAATCGTCGCGACGGGGTATCGCTGGCGGCGATCGCGACCGGCATGCTCGAATCGGCCGAGGGTCGCGCCCTGTTCGCGAACGCAACGACCGCGCGCGCATTCGTCAACCAGATCTACCTGCAGACGCTGGGCCGCTCGCTGGCCGCGAACGATAACTTCTGGGTCGACCGCCTGAATGCCGGCGCCTCGCGTGGCGAGGTCGCTGCCGACATCATCCTCAGCTTTACCGAGTACACCGTGTCGGACACGACAGAGTATGGACTGCGCGCCAAGTTCGATGACCGGATCGCGGCCGCCCTGTCGGACAGCAAGTTCGTCACGCAGGCCCAGACCGCGGCGAGCACCGCGACCGCGGCCGCGCTGCAGGCATCGAATGCGTACGTCGATGCCAGCGCCGAGGTATCGCGCCGACAAAGCGCCCTCGACAGCGCGAATACCGCCGCGAGCAGCGCCCGGACCGCGCTCAATTCCGGCAACCGCGCGGCGCTCGAAGAATTCTATGCTGCCACCGGCTACCCGGGCTTCAGCAGCTACAAGACCCAGGCGGCGCTGGGCGACGTCAGTACCTACATCACGACCCGCATCGCGGCAATGGGCGGATCGTTCGCCAACCGCACCGCCTTCTTCACCAACCTGTACCGGTCGGTGCTGGGACGGGAGCCGGATGCAGGTGGCCTGAGCTTCTGGGTAAATTCGCCAGTCGCAAGTGCAAATGAAGCGGCGACCGAGTTCTGGCGCGGATCGTTGCGCGATGAGCTGCGTGCAAAATCCACATTCATCAATGAGCGCAATCGCATCAGCCAGGCGATCCAGACGGAGGGCAACGCTGCCATCAATGCGGTCGCGACTGCGCAAACCGCGCTCAAGACGGCGCAGGACCGCCAGACCGATACCCTGGCTGCCTTCAGGAACGCATCCAACGCCGAGACGCTCGCCAAGTCGACTCCGGCGGCGGCAAGCAAGGTCGCCAGCGTCGAACGCAGCGCGGCCAGCGCCTATCGCACGGCCGCAGCCGAGATTACGAACGAGAAGTCGGCACTCGACGCGGCGAAGGCAGTGCTCGAGAAGGCGACCGGCCGTAAGCTGCCGGCCTTGACGCTGGACGCCATCAAGGCGGAGCGCGCCTGGCTCGACACGGTCGACACGGCGCTTGGACAAGCCGCGGCCCACAGCAATGCGCGCGCAGCGCTGGCAAGCGCCAAATCAGCGGTGTTTGACAATATCCGGCTCCAGCAGAATGCTGACGTGCTGGCCAAGCGTGCGCTGGAGTACACCCAGGTTCACCACGCCATCGTCGGCGCCGCACCGTCGGTCGCGGCGATGACGATGGCCCTGGCCGACATGGCTGCGGGCCGCACCTTGTTGGAACTGGCCAACGAGCTGATCCAGGTCTATGGCGCGGGTGCCGACAAGATCGGTAACGAAGCGTTCGTCGCGAACATGTTCAGCGGCGCGCTCGGACGCGCCGTCGACCAGGCTGGCCTGCGCTTCTGGGCCGCGGCACTGTCGGCCAACCCGCCGGTGGCGCGCAATGTGCTGGTGATGGAATTCATCGCGTCGGTGACCGAAAAGACGCTCAACTCCGACACGGCCCTGCTCGCACGGCGCATGGCGACCAGCTTGAGCGCCATCGCCAGTGCGGCCAAGACCCCCGTCGCCGACGACCTGACCAGGCTCGCGACGTTCTACGCACTGGAAGAAGCCAAGCGCTACAACGCCCAGGCAGTGCCCGACGCGCAAGACCCGCGCGTGGGCCATGCGACGCAGGTGGCGCAGCTGTACCAGTTGCTGCTCAACCGTTCGCCGGAACCGGGCGGCCTGAATGTCTGGATCAACTTCCTGCAAAACGGCGGAACGCGCGATGGCCTTGCCAGCTTCATGCTCGAAGGCTTCGAGGCGCGCGACGACTTCCCCGCGTCGCTGAGTAATCGCGATTTCATCGCCCGTCTCTATTCCGCCGGCCTGGGCCGCGCCGCCGGGCCGTCCGAGTTGCAGCACTTCGCGGCCAAGCTCGATGCCGGCATGACCCGCGGCCAGGCCGTGATCAACGTGCTCGACCACATCATGTCGTCCAACATCGGCACCACCGCCGAGTACACGACACGCACCCGCTTCATGGGCAAGGTCAGCGACGCGCTGGTGCTGGCGGCGAAGGCGGCCGACGCCTATGCGAAGGATATGGCGGGCGCCGTTGGCGCGGCCAGCGACATTGCGCAGAAAAAACCGGTGGACTACGCCAGTTCCGCCACCAGCGGTATCGAGACCATCGTCTCGCAGGCCCTTATCGGACCGGCATCGGTCGACCGGATCACCGTCGACCGATGGGGCAACGTCTTGTCGGTCGCCGATCCGCGCAACACGAACTGGAAGATCGTCTACACCTATAACGTGTACAACCAGGTGACCAGCGAAAGCAAGCCCAATGGCTACGGGCAGCCGATGGTGGTTGTCCAGACTGCATACGACAAAGCCGGGCGGGTCACGAGTACTACCGATGGCAAAAATACGGTCAGTACCAGGCAATACGACCATAACGGGTACCTGGTGCTGGAGACCAACGTCGCGGGCCAGGCCTCGATCGCCTACACGGTCAATACGTTCGGAGAACGTACAGCCGTGCAACAGGGCAACGGCGTGTCGACCGCCTATGCCTACGATTTCATGGGCAACCAGATCAGCCGGACGACCGCATCGGTCAACGTCTACGCATTTAACCAGACAACCAATGTGTTGGCCAGCCGTGCCGGCACCATCGTCGACCGTTACTTCTACGACGAACTCGGTCGCCGGGTACAGAGCGAAAACTCGAACTCGACCGGCGACACCAGTACGTTCAAGGACCTGAACCGCACCACCAGCACCCTACTGCGCTACGATGCCAGCGGCAACGTCATCAGCACCACCAACGCCCTTGGCGAGACCACCAAAGGCGCTTTCGACGCCTTCAACCACAAGGTGTCTCAGCTCGATGCGATCAACGGACGCCAGCAATGGGAAGTCGATGCCCATGGTCGGACGACGAGTCACGTCGACCTGAGCGGCGTCAGGACCGCGTTTGAGTACAATGCCGCCGGCCAACTGGTTCTGCAGACGAAAGGTGACTTGAGCATTGCGTATGAGTACGCGGACGTGTCGGGCCAGTTGACCCGGGTCATCGAGCGCAAGCCAGGCGCCTTTGCTGGGGCGGCCAGGACCGAAATGGTCACCACCTACGACTACGACCGCGCCGGGAATCGTACGATCGAGAGAGTGATGCACGGAGCGCAGGGCGGCACGCTCGACGCCGTACAGGATCAGTCGATCGCATACGACGCGCAAGGCCGCGTCCTACGCGTCGATTCGACGGTGGCCAACGCTGGCTACCAGCTCGCCTACGTCTACGATAACAATGGCAACCGCACCAAGGTGACGACGAGCTACATCACGGACGGCGCCGAGAAGGTGATCACCGTGAATAACGGGTTCGACCAGCTGAATCGCCAGACATCGGTGTCGGGAACGATTCAGACAACGAAAGAAGCCGACCCGATCCGCATTCCATCCAAGACCGATTGGGACTACGAAGATTCGCCCTCGACCGGTCCCACCACATCGACCACTCTCGTCGAAGCGCACACGATCACCTATGACGGCGCCGGCAACCGCCTGACCGACACCTACAAGGGCAAGACCGACGTCTATGCCTATGACGCTGCCGGCCGCCTGTCCACCATCACCAGCGGCGGCCAGCTGATTGGCTATCGCTACTATGACGGCTCCGGCCGCGTGGTGCAGACGCTGGAAGGCACCGAAATCCGTTCCAGCGTGTACGACCAGGCCGGACGCATGATCCAGCAGCGCGTAACGGACAAGAGCGGCAAGCTGCAGCACACCATTCACTACGCCAACAACGGCGCAGGCGGATACGACGCCATGGGCAATCTGCAGTCTTACCGTGTGGTCCAGGGCACCACCACGACCACCTACACGATGACCTATCAGGGGATTGGCTCCTATCTTGAGACGGAAACCGTGATCCGATCGGACAAGAGCGCTGTCGCCCACAAATCGACCCGTACGTACGACGCGGTGGGCAATCTGATCCACACGGGCACGCAGGGCGCCGACGGCAAGATTGCCAATCAGGTCTTCGTCCACGATATAGCGGGACAGGTACTCTGGAAGAACAAGGGTGGCTTGGCCACCAATTCGTTGATTGTGGCTGGCAACTACATCGGCAGTAGCGACCGATTGAGCGAATCGTTCAGCAGCGTCATCGAACCGATCAACGCGCCATCGTTGAGCGCGGCGCCAAGCACGTACATCGTGCAGCAGGGCGACACGCTGCAGAGCATTGCCAACGCGGTCTGGGGCGACGCGTCGCTGTGGTGGATGATCGCCGACGCCAATGGGCTGACTGCCGGCAAGCTGACTGCGGGCGTGTCGCTGACCTTGCCGACCCGTGCCAACATCGTCAACAATGACTACGACACCTTCAAGCCTTACGACTCGGCAAAAGCGGTCGGGGATACGGCGCCAACGCTGCCGGTGCCAGCGGCGGACAAGGGTTGTGGGGTGGTCGGCAGTATCATCATGGTTGTCGTCGCGGTGGTGGTCACCATTTATACTGCCGGTGCAGCATCCGGTGTATTGGCCAGCACTGGGGCTGCGGCTGGCGCGACGACCGGCGCGGCTTCCACCTTCTCTGCCGGCTTGGCCGTAGCTGGCGGGACCAGCAGCCTCACAGCCGGTGCGGCTATGGGTGCGGGTGCGATTGGCGGCGCTGTCGGATCGCTGGCAAGCCAGGCGGTTGGAGTCGTCTCGGGCATTCAGAGCTCGTTCAATTGGAAAGGAGTCGCACTAGGGGCTTTGGGCGGTGCGCTCGGTGCTGGCGTAGCAAGAGCCGCTACCTCCATGGGCGTTGCATCCGGTCTGCCGACCGTAACGGGAGGCGCATCGCAAGCAGCGTCCTTCAGCGCCAGCCAGCTTGGCATCACGATGGCCAGGGCGGGGATCTCGTCGGTACTGACGCAAGGCATAGGCTCCGTGCTTGGATTGCAGGAAAGCTTTTCGTGGCGAGGAGTTGCTGCCTCGGCTGTGGGGGCGGGTGTTGGGTATGCGACTAATGCCGCACTAGGAAATTCGCTCGGTAACGGATTCAATGGCCTGGCGCGCAGTACGGTAAGTGGTATCGCTGGTGGTGTTGCTTCGCAGAAAATATCGAACGGCAAGATCGATTTTGTTCGTGTTGCTGCGGATGCGTTTGGGAATGCGTTGGGGAACAGCCTCGCGGCCGAGTTTTCGCGCCCATCGTTACCCGACTCCATGAGCAGCCTTCCATCCGATCAGCGCCGTCACATTCAAGACCTGGCGATGCGGACTGGTGCCGATCTAAGCGATCCAAACATGGCTGATCGCATTCAGAAGATCTCCGAGCTTAAGTTCGCAGTCGGCCAAGATCTTTCGCGTGATGAAGTATTCGGCCGGACCAGCGACTTCTTACGGCTGCGCGGTGCCACGGACTACCAAATTAGAGAGGTTGGCAACATCTACGCCGAGAAGAGAATACTTCCGCTAATTGGCAATGTGGAGGCGCGCTGGAATGTCGGTCAAACCGATAGCGACACCGCGACCAGGCAAAAAACGTTCGTCGGCAAATACGTAGATAACGCCATGGTCGGGACGGGGGATGTTCTATCGACGTTTGGCGAGTACGTTGAGAGCAACCCGGTGGCCAAGTATGCTTTGGAAGGGCTTGATATTGTTACTGGCCCGGCCGCTTACGCGCTACGCAATTTCACGCCAGTTGGTGCCGTTCTTAAGTCTGCACAAAGCGAAGTAACTGGATTCATCTCAGATAAATTAGAAAGTGTAGGTAGGACGCAAACCGAAGCGCAGTACGGTGGCGTTGGTGGTATGGCAATGCTGTCGGTTGGGGGGGCTGGACTTACGGGGACATTCAAGAGTATCGCGGTTGCGATTGACGACTTTAGAAGTGCTGGAAAAAATGTTGTTAAGCCAGGGCAGTTTTCAATTGTAGATTGGCAAGGATACCCTGCTGGGGTTCCAAAACCGACGGGACCAATGCGGCTGATTGATGGCGCAGAGTACCAAGCTGCTAAAGCTGCGAAAGAGACTGCGAATAGCAAGTATCGTAGAGAGAATGATCTTGTTGGGAAGCGGGTGGATGTCCACGAAATTCAACCAATTAAATTTGATGGAAGTCCGACTGACCTCTCCAATAAAGTTTTACTGCCGCGTGATGTGCATGTTAGCCTGGTGACGCCGTGGTGGAATAAGCTAATGAGGGACGTTGGCGATAAATAATGAACAGGAGAGTACATTATGAAAATTGAAGAAATATTAAAGGGAAGTCAACTGAACTCTGGAGCTTCCGAGGAAGGGGTTCGAGAAGCTATTTCTTCGGTTGGCCGTCCCCTTCCATCTGATTATGTTCAGTTTCTCCGCGCTTACAACGGTAGCGAAGGCTTTATTGGAGAGAACTACCTAATTCTCTGGAAAGCTGAAGAGTTGAGCGTTTTCAATAGGGAATACGAGGTTGCAGAATATGCGCCCGGGCTATTTTTATTTGCATCTAGTGGTGGCGGAACAGGTTACGGCTTCGACACGCGAGACCCATCTATGCCAGTAATCGCTGTAGAGTTCATCGGCATGGACTGGAGCGATGCAGATCGGGTAGCAGCCAATTTCACAGACTTCCTAAATCAGTTGGCGAAATAATTATGCTTCCGAAAGATGCTACAGGTATGCGGGACAGCTCTCGCCATCTCGGAATGGAGTTCCTTGAAATCACGCCAGTTATTGTTGGAGGAGACCCTGTTGATCCGAAAAATAAAGTGCTGCTGTCCCGGCAACAACATTTCGAGGCAGTTCGTTACTGGAATAAAATTATTCGAGAGATGAGGAGTAAGTCCGCATAACTGGCTGTCCCCGGCGCTTCGCCAAGCTGTCACAGTCGCGTGCGCCGTGGTCCGCGCCGCGAAGTCTGTTCCGGCAACCAGGCACAGCCTCGGCCGTTTACCTATATGCGTTCTCACTCAGCCGCCGGCTCTCTAGCTTCTTAAAAAACCGTCCCCAACCCACTGCTGGCCGCGCGGGTGATGGGGAACGGATTCTTTTTATAGCGGCTAAGACCGGTCGTTATGATAGGACGGTCACGCTACCGACTGACCACGTTTCGTCCCAGCGCCGGCTTCTTCGCCTGCGCCGCCTCGGCCCGCGCAGAGTCCCAGTGCTTCGCCTCGTGCTAGAGGGTCATCCCCTCCAGCAGCTCACGGACAGTCTGCTTCTCCTCCTCCGAAAACTGGCTGACCGCCTCCAACTGCAATGCCAAGTCGTCGTTGGGCGGCGCTCCTATTCGCCGAACACCAGATCATCAAGCTGCACATGCAACACCTTGGCCAGCCGAATCAGGGCGTCTAAGGTTGGTTGCGCCTTCCCCGCCTCGTAGCGGCGAATCTGGTTGACGTGCAGCTCGGCGACATCGGATAAGCCTTGTTGCGTCATGCCCAGTGCCGTGCGCAGGTGGATTAGTCTTGAAGGGAAGGACATGGGCAGGAACCAAAGTGTGAGTGGTTTCATACTGCATTCCCATTTTCAAAAATGATTAGTCAATACACAGAGCATGGTCAGGGTTTGGCGTTCGGACCCGATCTAAGCCTTCCCCAGAAACCAAAGAAAAAAGAAATCACCTGATGTGAAGTTCAACGCTACATCGTTCCTCTGCGCTGCCGCCATGTGCCCGCGACCTCACGCGCCCGCAGCCGTCGAGCATCGACTAAGAAGCATTTCGGCTCTGCAAACCGCATAACCGCTAACTACGAATCACGCCAGATCACACGTTGCAGTGGGAACTGCTCTACCACGACTTCGATAAACTCGAATCGGCAGCACCGGTCGCACTTCACAGTGCTTGAGCGCGATATCTGCCTCAAAGCTCCGTAACCGAGAGTCGGGCCTACAAGGCGCAACGCATTCTTAACGCGACTTTAGCGCCGCAATCCGATCCTCGATCGGCGGATGGCTCGAGAACAGCGCCATCGCGTTGCCCTTGCCCGAGATGCCGAAGGCGCTCATGTTCTTCGGCAGCTCGCCCTCGGCGATGCCGCCCAGGCGGCGCAGCGCCGCGATCATCGGCTGCGGCTGGCCCATGATGGTGGCGGCGCCGCGGTCAGCGCGGAACTCGCGCTGGCGCGAGAACCAGGCCACGATGACGCTGGCCAGGATGCCGAACACGATCTCGCACACGATCACGGTGACCATGTAGCCGATGCCGGGGCCGGAACTCTCCTCGTCGTTCTTGCGCAGCATGCCGTCGACGAAGTAGCCGACGATGCGGGCCAGGAAGATGACGAAGGTGTTGACCACACCCTGGATCAGCGTCAGCGTGACCATGTCGCCGTTGGCGATGTGCGCCACCTCATGCGCCAGCACCGCCTCGACCTCTTGCTCGGTCATCGATTGCAGCAGGCCGGTCGACACCGCGACCAGCGAACTGTTCTTGGTCGCGCCGGTGGCGAAGGCGTTCGGCTCGCCGTCGTAGATCGCTACTTCGGGCATGCCGATGCCGGCGCGCTGGGCCTGGCCCGCCACCGTATTGACCAGCCACTGCTCGGTCGCGTTGGACGGCTGCGTGATCACGCGCGCCTTGGTCGACCATTTGGCGATCGGTTTGGACAGCAGCAGCGAGATGAACGAGCCGCCAAAGCCCATCAGGGCCGCGAACATCAGCAGCTTGGTCAGGTCCAGGCCGTTGGAGGTGAGGAAGCGGTTCACGCCCAGCAGGCTCGCCGTCACGCTCAGCACGAGCATGATGGCCAGATTAGTTGCGATAAACAGGATAGTGCGTTTCATGATGTCCTTCTTTTATTCAGTCATAGTGAAAAGTGCTGCTTATGCGGCCGCTTCAGGCTCGGCCTCGACCACCCGGGCCACCCGCACCTTGGCGATCCGGCGTTCCTCGACCGCCAGGATCTCGTAGCGCCAGCCATCGATCTCGATCGCCTGGCCTGGCTCCGGCATACTGTCGAAGCGCGCCAGCAGGAAGCCCGCCAGCGAGGTGTACTCCACCTCGTCGCCCACCAGCGCATCCGTCTCCAGCGCCTGCTGCAGCTGGTGCAGGTCGGCCGCGCCATCGACTTCCCACACGCCCTCGCCTTTCGGCTGGATCGCCAGCTGCTCGTCCTCGTCCGGGAATTCGCCGGCAATCGCCTCCAGGATGTCGACCGGGGTCAGCACACCCTGGACGATGCCGAATTCGTCGGTCACCAGCACCAGCTGGCCATGGGCGCGCTTGAGCGTGTCCATGGCCTTGAGCACGCCGGCGGTGTCGGGCAGCAGGATGGCTTGGCGGATCGTGCCGTCGGGCGTCTCGTCGATCCAGGCATGCAGCACCAGGTCGCTGATCAGGTCCTTGGTGCGGGCGATCCCCACCAGTGCATCGAGCTGGCCACGGCACACCGGCATGCGGCTGTGCGGCGAGTCCTGCAGCTGGCGCAGGATGGCGTCGGCGTCCTGTTCGAGGTTCACCCACGACATCTCCGAGCGCGGCGTCATGATCGAGCGCACCGAGCGGTCGGCCAGCGTCAGTACACCGCTGACCATATTGCGCTCTTCGACACCAAAGGCCTGCGGCTCTGCCAGCGGTTCATCCTGGGCATCGGCGTCCACGTCGTAGCGCTTCTTGCCGCCCATCAGGCGCAGCACGGTGTCGGCGGTGCGGTCGCGCAGCGGCACGCGCGCTTCGTTCTTGAGGAAGTTACGGCGCGCGAACTGGTTCAGGCTCTCGATCAGGATCGAGAAGCCGATGGCCGCGTACAGATAGCCTTTCGGGATATGGAAGCCCAGGCCTTCGGCCACTAGCGACAGGCCGATCATCAGCAGGAACGACAGGCACAGCACGACCACGGTCGGATGGGCATTGACGAAGCGGGTCAGCGGCTTGGAGGCCAGGATCATGACGCCGATCGAGATCACCACCGCCGCCATCATCACGTACAGATTGTCGACCATGCCGACCGCGGTGATCACGGCGTCGAGCGAGAACACGGCGTCGAGCACCACGATCTGCGCGACCACGGCGCCGAAGCTGGCATACACCTTCGACTGGGTATGCACATGGGTCACGCCTTCGAGGCGTTCGTGCAGTTCGACGGTCGCCTTGAACAGCAGGAACACGCCGCCCAGCAGCAGGATCAGGTCGCGCCCCGAGGGCGACCAGGGGCCGAGCGCGAACAGCGGGGTGGTGAGCGTGACCAGCCACGAGACGATGGTCAACAGGCCCAGGCGCATCAGCATGGCGAGGGTCAGGCCGATCAGGCGCGCCTTGTCGCGCTGGTGCGGCGGCAGTTTATCGGCCAGGATGGCGATGAAGATCAGGTTGTCGATCCCCAGCACGATTTCCAGGACGACGAGTGTGAGCAGACCGGCCCAGATTGCTGGGTCGAATAGCCATTCCATGGTATTACCTCATTGATTCTATAAAGATTGTTGATCCTGGCCGGGCGCACGCCAACGGCGGCGCACAGCGCCGCGCTGCAGGAGCGGACCGGACCAGGGAGTTGCCACGCGGGGTGACATCACCCGCGTGGCGAAAACAAGCTTTACACCGCGCGGGGCGGCTTCAGGAGGGGAGCGGAAGAATGGCTGGGGCGCAGCGAAGCGCCGGGCGGCAGCACCCGGCCGGCCAGGAGCGCAAGGCGCAGGCCGACTTCTTCGTTGACGGTATCGTGGATATCCGCGCCGGCAGGCGGTTCATCGGGGTCGATGTCGCAGCTGAAGTCGCAGTCGAAGACGGCGGACAGATAGGTCGCGGAGATGGCTTCGGCGACCTTGGCGGCGCCGTGCACGGTGTGATGCTGGGAGGTGGCAGGTTCCGACGCCTCGGCCGGCTGCAGCGCGGATGCGGCCATGGCCAGGCCAAACATATTCAGGGGGAGCAGCAGGATCAGGCAGATGACGAACAATCGTCGCATAG
>Ga0265797_10001315_pt1 | contig 43878 bp, 40 predicted proteins | sample P2T30metagenome_FD_192433 | JGI IMG/M metagenome (GOLD analysis project Ga0265797, IMG submission 192433) | Plant litter microbial communities from East Loma Ridge, Irvine, California - P2 T30 | ecosystem: Environmental > Terrestrial > Plant litter > Unclassified | place: USA: California...
AACTCGTCGACGTTGGCCTTCTTGCGACCGAGATCGAAGATGCGAATCTTGGGGTCGGGCACACCACGGTTGAAGCGCGACTTAGGGTACGGCTATCGTCCATGACAGTCAGTGGTATGTTCTCACTCGCTCGTCTTCCTTCGCCGCTCGCCCCATTTCCATCGTCTTTTTGCGCTCCTGGAGGTTCGTGGGGTCCATCGGTGGGCGGCGGCGACAGGCAGAATCTGATCATACCTTGTTCTTGCAGTAGCGGTAACATCTGGCGGGACGACGGGCCATTTTGACGGTATTTCGGTGGTCGTTGGGCGTGGGTAAGGCGAGGAGAGTCGTGGGTGACGTTCCTGCTACAAAGGACAAGCCCACACGATGCCAAGAATTGATTTCAAAGCCGGGCCCGGGCAAGCGCGGCTGACCTTCCTTCTAAATTTGTAAGACTTCGACAACCAAACGAGGGCAAGCAAGCGGACTGTCGGGCTTTTGTAGCCACCCGAGGTGACGGCAATGTCTTGGAAGGATGATTGGAAATACATGTATGCTATGAATCATCATGAATCGAGCGAAGGAGAATGTTCGAGGGGAAATGTCTGGTTTTACAAATGTACTTTCGAAATCAGGATGAATGTCAAGATGATCGGGTATCGTTTTGCTTCAGATGATGGTTACGTTATAGTCTCACGGTGCATCAAGCTCGACAGGATGCGATCTGGTAGGCAAAAGGTCTTCTCTTCCTCAACCCGCGATGGCAATCACGACACGCCACTTGATTAGAAATGCGGGATTTTGTGAAACAGAGTTGGACGTATATCGCAGTCAAAACGCCCAGGAGGGTAGTTGGATTGAAAGTAAAGGCATGGGTATATACGCTATCATCCCTTCGCCCCGACGAATGCCGAGCGCCAGTCTTTCGTGACCTCGCTAGAGCATACCGTCCGATGGCGAAAGTCTCCCCTCTTCTACACGCTTTGACTACTTGCTCATATCTCTAGACAATCCTCTAAGCAGCCTGGGAAGACAGGATGTCGGAGTCACCGGCGTCGATGATGGCCATGGTGGAGCAACGGAAGAGCTTACCGCAGGCGGTACCAAGCTCGATCTGTATTACGGGTTCATGTCAGCCATTTGGACCCTCCAAAGTCTCAAGTAGAGAGCTTCTTCTCAGGGCTCTAGAGTATCAATGTCCTCCAGAGCCTGTATCAAAGCTCCTTCGCAAGACATGCGATATTTTTTCTTTTCTTTCAATCAGGTGTAAAACGTACGTTGTTGCCGGTGAAGTGGTGGACGGCAGTCTTGCCGAGCATGGAGTAGTACTCGAGCTCAGACTTGCGGAGAGGGGGGGTGTTGCCGGCAATGATGATGAGCTTGGCCTTGCCGGAGCGGAGGGCCTTGAGGGTGGACTTGTAACCAAGAGTGACCTTGCCGGACTGTTGTGAAATTGTTAGTTGTGATATTCTTCGGCTGGTCCAAGGTCTCGCCAGGCATGCGCACCTTGATAGTCAGCGCCAACTTGGCGTTGATGCTGTCAGCGGTCTTTGCGCCCTTCTTCGGTGCCATTTTATTGGTATTGAGGGGTTATTGGGCGGTGGTCGAGGTCGTCGTTGGTCGTTTGGCTGCTGAAGTCGGAGGAGCAAGAATTCGATTGTGCGAATGAAAGTTCGACCAAGGGACCTGGCCGCGTGAGATCCGTGCGCGCCTGCTGAGAGATGCGCGGGCCGTCGGCGTTGGAGTCACGTGATGAGCCTCCCTCATCAACAACGTAACGTCCACCAAGAGAACGGGCCTCTTCCAACGATCGATAGGCGATGTTTGACAGTTGTTGTCAACGGCACGCTTATGCAAGGATTGCGATCAAACGACGGTGCGATCGTTAATGGTAATGGTAATGCTTCGCTTCTCTCACCAACACATGCTAACAGACAATAATGTACTCCCAACATGTGGCGTATTTGTTGTGAAGACTGTCGAAGCCACACTAGTCGGCGCTGTCTGTATCACATGTCCAGTCTGCCCGGCTCCCGTTTCCAAGTGAGCCAGCGCGGCATGTGCATGTATGTGCATGTGTATCTCACGAGCATGCGATCGGCCATGCCGCGATTACTGTACTGCAACGACGTAGTACGGTAGTAATAATACTTTGAATCGTGCTCGGGCATCAAGTGTTAATATGACTTGCAACGAACAGCGTGGAGAGCCTTGCAATCTTGAGGAGACTAATTTCCGCCCGACCGCAATGCGAAACGAAACGAGTCGCCCATCTATCTCCCACACCTACAGAAGTCGACTAAGCCCCACGCCATATCAGCGATCCGCACTCCCACATCCACCTGCAGCCTCCCTTCCAGCTTGTCACCGCTAGGAAAGCCTACTGCACCGCCTCGAATCCCTCGACCGACATTCCCTATTCTTAGCCAATAATCTTCACCAACACAGCATGCGTCACTAGCTCACTCGAGCACTTACACTGAACATACAATCAGCAGCACTCCTACCTACGCACTCGGCGCCGCCGTCAATAGCGCATCATGTCTTCTGCGACAGCCAAAAAGCCGCCCGTCCCTGGCACAACCACCGCCAGAAGGCAATCTACAAACCCCGCAGCCACCACACCCTCACGTAGCCCGTCTAGAATAAGCACACAGAACGGAACTGGGACTGCCACCACCCCAAGTATCAACAGGACTCGATCTGTCAGGACAGGGGCGCCGGTTTCTGCCAGGGCTGCAGCCAGAAAGCCGACTGCGACCAACGACGCCGACAACGAAGCCAGAGCCGAGATGCAAGTCAAGATGGAGGAACTTCAAGAGCAACTCAGGCAGGCCGAGGAGAACTCCGCCGACGTTCAGAAGCAAGCCGCAGTACTGCAAGTCAAACTAGACGAGGCTATGAAGGAACAGGGTCTTATGGAAGAAAGCGTGCATGAACACATTGAGCGCATCAACGACTTGGAAAACGAGAAGAAGCAAAGCGACAAGGCTCGCCGAGATATGGAACAGATTTACGAGAGCGAACGCGCCGCTTTCACAAAGGAAAGGGAGGAGACACAGACCAAGGAGGAGGAAATGCAGGCTGCGATGCAGCGCATGAAGGAGACACTTGCGCAGAGAGAGATGCGTACCAACTTGGACGACGGAAGCAAGCCAAATGTCTCGCGCAACTCCAGCTTCCGCAATAGCATGTCTTCGTCGCCCAACCCAGACGCTGGTCAGTTCGCGCCACCCTCAGTACAGCGCAGCGATTCGAGGGGTAGTGAGTCTCGAAACAGCTCGAGACTGGTCATGCAGAAAGACAAGGTCATTGAAGGTCTGCGACTCGAATTGGCCGAAGCACAGATCAGGCTCGTCGAGGTCGAGAACATGGGTGGCGGCAGGCGACAAAAAATGGAGAATGAAATGTACGAGATCAAGGTCCAGAATGCGCGTCTCATGGAAGAGAATGAAAGCTTCCAGCTCTTGCTCAGCGAGAAGACTCTGAACGGAGACTTCTCCAACAGCGAATTCCTACGACCACACTCTGACGTCGGATCAAGGCCATCTTCAAGCCATCCCACTGGAAACACTCTGGCAGACGAACTTGAGGGCGAAGATGATGGTGATGTGAGCGAAGATGTTCGCAAGCTCCAGGCGGAAGTCGCTGCTGCGAAAGACCAGAATAAGGCCCTGACGCTATACATCAACAACATCATTTCCCGACTTTTGCAACACGACCAATTTGAGCAGATTCTAGACAAGACGCCGGATCTGATGTCTGGCGCTCCCTCGCGCCCCAAGGCCGCACCCAATACCGAGAAAGAACTACCTCCACCACCACCAGAGAAAGACGAGCAGCCAACAGGCTTGTTACAGCGCGCCCGCAGCGTTATGGGTGGCAAGAAACCGAGACCTCAATCGCAGATCATCACATCCGATCAAGCGCCTCGCATGGATGGCTCCAGGGCAACAGAAAACCCAGACACAGCGCCTTCAGTCCCTCTTACTGAAAGACGCAGCATGAGCGGCCACCGTCGAGCAAACTCCGAATGGGCAGCCGCCAGCGTAGTGAACAACATGTACCGCGGCCCTTCCCCGGGAAACATGGTACCGGGCAGCCCAGGTCTAGGCTCGCCAACTCAGCGACCCGTCAGCTATTTCGGATCCGCGCCACTCAACGCCCGCATGCCTTCGGGCGGTCGTCTCCCCTCCGGTAATGCCGTCCCAACGATCGCAGAAGTCACATCTTCCACTCCTGCCTCCGAAGTACCCAACGGAGCCGGCCCAACATCTGCCCCTAACGTCAACCGTCTAAGCACCATGTCCGACCCGTCCCCGGACCCCAACGAGGAGTCCGGAGAGACCAGCAACCCAGCCTCTCCTCCTCGCAGCGTCACTTCGAGCGGCGACCGGGACTCTCGCGCCGGCGGCAGCGGAGCAGTCATGATGGGTAGCAAGATGCGACCGCTGCGTTTGGTTAAAGAGACCGAAGACGAGACGGCGGCGAAGAACAAGGCTAACCGAGGTAGCTGGTTCGGCTGGATGAACAAGGGTGCCCCTAACGCTCCCCAGTAGAGTTGGGGAGTCTCGAGGAGAGACGGAGTCTTTGGACATTCGTAGAAGGTGATGAGGGTTGATTCTTCTGTTTGGGGTTTTGGATAACTCTTGGGGTCCATTCGCGCAATACCCTTCGGATTTTTTTTTTCCTGGCTGCGAGAGGGGAAGCACCTCCGCGGTCACAGGGGCGTTGGAGATGGCTATATCATTTAACTCATGTCATTTCGTAGGAAGTTTGCTTTTGAGGTTGGAGACTAGACGATGTATGGAATCATTGAACGACCTTTGATACTTCGTTCAGACTCGAGACATACACTGTACGTGCGAACCGCGGCGAATCGACCAATGAGCTACTTTATTATACCTAACTGCTTTCGAGTCTTCTGTGTTTGCCTAAGTCTGTAAGATGTAAGTCCACTTAAGAGAATGATTATTCGCATTGACTTCGAAACAACTAGTGTTGTCTACAGTATCCTCGTACGTCATCGCAGACCATTGTGGCCGGAGATCTTCACATGCAAATCGTCCGACAGGTGAACTTGCACAGCAACCTATCCAACGCCATCCACATTCAACAGCCAATCTTATTCACACGTCCACCCTACCATGCTACCACGATGTAAGTGAATCCCCACCACCTCCAAACCTAATCTAACCCAATCTAACCCTCCAAACCCACCCAGGATCGACCCCTCAACCCGCCTCCGCCGCGCAATCCAACTCAACGACCCCGTCCTCGTCGCCCGCCTAATCCGCCTTCATCCCACCCTCCTCTCCAACCCAGACTTTGCCAACAAATCCAACACCTCCCTGCACCTCGCCGCCTCGACCGGCAGCGTCCCGATCATAACCCTCCTAATCGCAGCCGGCCACGAACGGCACGAGATCTCGCGCAACGCCCTGCAGGAAACCCCGCTTATGCTCGCGGCCCAGAACGGGCACGTCGGAGCCGCTCGCGCGCTGGTCGAGGCTTTCCCGCGGAGTGTGGCGATGGTGGACGCGCGAGGCATAGATGCGCTGGCGCTGTGCGCGCAAAGCGGGAATGGGGAGAGCACGGCTCTCATCCCCGTGCTGCTCGAGTTGGAAGCGGAGGGGGAGGGAGGACGTACACTAGCCGCGTCGCCGCACAGCCGCGATGCAGACGGCAACACGCCGTTACACCACGCTTCTGCGGCAGGGAATCTGGCGGCTCTGAGGATGTTGCTGGCCGCTGGGGCGAATCCGCTTGCGAAGAATGACTACGACTGGACGCCTTTGGCTTATAGCCAGACTGTGGCGGCAGAGGTCTATTTCAAGAATCTTGTGGCGGAGTTTGAGAGGCGGAAGGTGGAGGGGTTGAGGATTGGGGAGGAGAGGGAGAGGCAGAGGGCTGCTGGGGTTAGGTTGGTGGATGAGGGGAGTGCTGGGCCGTTGCATGCGGCGAGGGAAGATGGGGCGGAGAGGCAGTGGGGTAGTCCTGGTGGTCCAGGTGATAGAGGAGGGGGGTTTGCTAAGGACCATCGGAGGCCTGAAAGAGGGCTTGGGATTGAGGGGATGAGGATGAGGGCTGGGAGTGCGGATTGAGAAGGCCACGGGGGGTTGAGAGGAGAAAGGGAGAGGGAGAGGGAGAGGCAAAGCCAGACTTCTGCGTGGCGGTTCCAATACTCTACATTTCCCAGCCTCAGCTATATGATACCCATAATTACTATCTATGTACGACCTTTTTCAACTCAGAACTTGCCCTTGGGCATCTTCTTATCAACACCAAGCGCTTCAACATCTTTAGGCTTGTAGTAATGAGGCGCGACTTCCGTCAACCACTCCGGCTGAAGAGGCATAACGCTGCGCATGAACTCCTTGCTCGTCAAGACCAGTTCGTAAAAGATGACCCATTTAGGCTTGCTCTCCTGCAACACACCACTAGGATGCAGATGAACAGTCATGTTGTTCTTAACCGTACGGTAAGTATCGCCCGACCTCTGCAGCCTAGCAGCATTGGGGAAGAAGCCCGCCGCGATCGCCTTCTGGATTGGCTGGATGTTGGACGCGCCACAAGACGAGGGCGCGACTTCGACGCGGTCGCACAGCTTGATCAGTTGATCGCGCACATCGCGTGCGCGAGTGAGAGAGCGTTGCTGGAGGAAATTCTCCTTGGCCCACACGTACGAGAAATCGCTGTCGACCCACTGGTTCCAGATGTTAAGGTACGTCAGGTGGTCGCCGCCTTCCTTGATGGTGAAGCGGGCACGGGCTGCATCGGCCTGCATTTTCTTGTCTTTGGGCCGGTAGAAGAGCGCGCTGGCTTCGCCTAGCATTGCCACGATGCTCAGCACTTCATCGACACAGCCTTCTTTGTCGGCTGCGAGTACTGCTTTGGCGAGCATAGGATCAGTAGGGAATTCGGCCATCTGGCGGCCGATCTTTGTGAGTTCACCCTTGTCGTTCAAGGCTCCCAGGGCGTAGAGCTGCTCTAGAGAGCGGATGAGCATGTCTGGAGAGGGCGGGTCCATGAAGTCGAATGTGATTAGATCGTTGATTCCGAGCGATTTCAAGAGCAATACCACGCTGTTGAGATTTGTTCGTTGAATTTCAGGTGTTGTGCTTTCGGGCAGGTCGTTGTAGTAGGCCCACTTTGTGTACAGGCGGAAAGCTTTGCCAGGTGCAGTACGGCCAGCACGGCCAGCACGCTGATTTGCGGAGGCTCGTGAAATGGGTACGGCGACCAAGCTCTCCATGTTTGTGGCGGGTGTATATCTGTTCTCCTTGACATAACCAGGGTCGATGACATAAACGATGTTGTCGATGGTAAGCGATGTCTCGGCGATGTTGGTTGCCAGTACAACTTTCCTGGTCTTAGGGGGTGTTGGGTCGAAAATACGCTGTTGTAGATCGGTCGGTAGGTTGGCGTAAATGGGGCATATCATGAGCTCAGGCGCGGCACTCCCGAGTTTCTTTGCTGTTTCTTGCAGCGATTGTTCAGCCTGTTCAATCTCGTCTTGTCCTGTCAAGAACACCAGGATGTCACCAGGCATTGGCTGTGAGAGGTGAATCTGGAAGACAGTTGTAATCGCAGCAGAAAGGTAGTTGGCTTCCGGCTGCATCGAGTAGTTCATCTCGACATCGTACGTGCGACCTGGGATGTTCAAGATGGGCGCACCATCGAAGAACTCGGAGAATTTTTGCGCATCGAGTGTTGCGGACGAAATCAGCAGCTTCAGATCGGGACGACCACGTGCAATATCCTTCACCAGACCGAAAAGAATGTCGGTATGCAGTGTACGCTCGTGAGCTTCGTCAATCATCAGTGCGCTGTAGCCACCGAGATCTGGCTCAGTCAAGAATTCTCTTAACAACATGCCGTCAGTCATGTATTTTAGCGCGGTCTTCTCGGAAGTGGCATCTTCAAAACGAATGGAATATCCAACCTCGTTGCCGACCTTGACTCCAACTTCCTCAGCTACACGAGTAGCAACACTCATAGCTGCGACACGGCGGGGCTGTGTACATCCAACCTTCATGCCGTTCTTGCAGTACCCGTCCTCGTACAAGTACTGCGGAAGTTGTGTCGTCTTTCCAGAACCCGTTTCACCAACGATGATCAGGACTTGATACTCTTTGACTGCGTCTAGGAACGTTTGCCGGTACGAGTACACTGGTAGAGTCTTGCGCTTTTCTTCAATCGTCTTGGCCTTTCTCTCTGCGGCTAGCAACTGCTGTGCCATGAGTCTCTCCTCTTGTGACTGCATCTGATTCATGCCTCCTTTCAGCGCAGCATCCGTGACCCATTTGATCTGCTGCTCCTCGTCGAAGACGTAATCGTACTCTTGCTCGTTTTGTCGGTCTGCCACGATGATTTGCGCTTTGGTTTTTGCGAGCTGCTCTCGCTCCCACTCTTCATGTTCTGTAACAAACTTCTCGCGACCTCTTTCGTCTCGATCCACATATCTGCTATACAGAGCATTCTCCTTCTTTCGTGTGTCCATCTTCCCTTTCTCCGTGATGTAGTCGTCCGGCATTGCATATCCATCAACATAATCATCAATGTTTTCACGCTCCTCTGCAAGTCGCAAAGCTTCCCTGTTTCGCGCGAACTCATCTTTCTCTGCTTGTGTCAAGGCAGGATTGCTGCGTTCCTCTTCCTCCTCTTCGATAACCTGCTTCCTCAACAGCATAAGCTCTTGCGCGGATCGCTTTTGGAGATAGTCCTGCCGCGATCGCAATCTGAGCGCCTTCATCTCTTCGGTAGACAGCTTCCCGGCTTGCGCCCTGCGATCTGCATCCGCCTGCTCGCGCTGTGAAGACTTGTCACCCGCGAGCTTCTTCGTAGAACCCACATCTTTGTTGCGAAGGCGATTTTCAAATTCCTTCCTCTCCCTGCGATCGCGCTCTTCCTCGTCTTCCACAGTTTCAGGCTCGGGTGTTCGCTCCTTTCGTGGAGGGGAGGCAGATCCATCGTCGAATCTAGCGCGTTTCGGGGGTGGTGAGGCGAAATCTTCCTCCTCTTCCTGATTCTCTTCATCACCCCATCTATCGTCAAAATCGCCGTCCCTCCGTCGTCGCGACTTCTTGCCAGATCGATCCTTGCTCCGAGACCGGCGCCTTTCCCTGTCATGTCTGTGTCTTGATTTTCGGTCCTTGTCATCGCTCGCCTTTGTGTCCTGCACCACGACTTCTTCCTCCTCCGGCATGTCCACCAATGCGTACTTCTTCCTAGGCTGCTTCGGTTTGACATTCTGAGTTGCGCCAGACCCGCTGCTGGGCTTTGCGATTCGCGCATAGAGATCCTCGCTGAAGCGCTGAAGTTCGGCATCACCAGAGTCTAGCATCGTCGAGAGCTTGTCGAACAGCATACTAGGCGACTTTGCGGTCTTTGCTGTTTGGAGGACGAAGTCGATCGTCATGTCTTCGCTGGCGCCTACCAGCTTGATCAGATTGTCCGAGACAAATGTGCGGGTGCCCATTCTGATGGTTGGGTCGCGTCGCCGCGAGTCGAAGCTCCTTGTAAAAACAGCTGCACGCGACGGCAGTATGTACTGTTTCCGCAATGAGGTATTGATGTTCTGTTCTACTGTGAAAGTTGAAGTGAAGCACCTACCCTTAGGGTTGCGGCAAGCGCGATGCTTAGTCAGACTCCAGGCAGCATGTATGGATGTATGAAATGATGATGAAGATCAATGTTGGCAAAAATTGGGAATGGCTGCAGGACTGAATTGGCTATCTTTGCTACAATCTCAATGGTTTTTACAAATCCTACCTGCCAATCGACACATACTCTGGATTTATACTGACGGCTCGCGGAGATCCATTGAAGAACGGTCCCGTCTGTGTCTGCCCACCAAGCGACTGTAGCAGATTGCCGTCTCCTCCATCTTGGCGATCATTCTTGGTCTTTCCGAGGTCATGGCTGCTCTCTTCTCGATGCGAAAAGCACGAGCGAGTTGTCGTCTGGCGTTCTTGTGGGCGTCGCGAGTCCCCTCGAAATATTTTTGGTATGCCACAGGTTGGATCGTTGTCTGGGGTATGAGGCTTATGGGAGCCTGCGCAAGACGATGGAGGCTTTCAGAAACCTCGATTTGACGCGATTTGACGGCGTGACGTACTGTTTCACCCTCTTGCAGGCGCGTCTCGAGGTCGCGCAAGCATTCGATGTGGTGCTCCCGTTGTTGTCTGAGTTTGGCCTGGCTTCTGGCGAGAACCACTGCCTGTCTTTGAAAATCTGCTGATTGAGCGACGAGTTCGCGTCTGGAGGCTCTGACTTCGATTCGATGTTCAAGGTGAGGCGATATTGGGAAGCAGTTCCGACGTGAGTGACGAGTTGAGGCCATATACAAGGCTCGACTTATTCCCCTGCGTCTAGGCAAAGAGTACGTGCCCGTGATGGCTGGACGATTGCCTGGGGTACTAAACACGTCGTCTCCCGGCGAAGGTTGCAGGATAGGAGATCTTCGGCTAGTGCCAGTCGTAGCAGAACGGTCCCTCGGTGCATGCAATGTATCGTCTCTGGGATCCCGAGGGCTGAAGGCGGTACGGCCAGCAAGCCTACGATAGAACGCATGGCGAAGCTTTTCGAGCAGTGTGTTCTGAAATTATGTCAGTCGTTACATCTTGAATCAGGAAGATGCATCTTACTCCAGACTGGCGCTCGGGTGGAGTCCTCTTCGCTGGGATGCCGTGTAGATCGTTGAGTGTGTGTACCATTATCGACTTGAGTGTATGTACCGCCCTTTGTAGTGTACGGTCGTCGAGATGGTGGTGATTTTAACAACGAAGACCTCTTGCACCGAAGCTATATCGATAGGAGATCGGTTGTTGTATAGCAATTTGGAGTGAAGACAGGAACGATGAGGAAGTTGACAAGGTGAGCGACGAGATGAACACGAGGGTGGCACATGTTATTAACCAGATCTCACATGTGCGTGGACATCCTCGGACGCAGTTCAAGGATACTGCTTCAGTGGAAGATCGCATTGCTTCGCAGGCGCCAGGAAAAGCTCGAACATGAGGTAAGGTCTCGATTCACATCGAAGAATGCCTCTGTGCCTGGACTTGACATGTGACAATAATATCAGCATCGGAAGCTTGAGCGGTCAACGAGGTAAGCTGCTAACAAACCCATCAATGTTTGAAGCTAACGAGCGGGAGTGTAACTTTTGATTGAAGATGAAGTTCATTCCTTGCCTCACCTACTGAAGCATCACCTCCCGCTCCAGGAAGTAGGTCGACACAGATACCTGCGTATGGTGCGACGTTCACGAGTCCTATGCTGACGAGCAAACGCCTTGGTTCATCATCACAAGCCGCCCAATTAAGCTCGCATTGGATTCATCAGCATCAGATCACATGAAAGAGGTTTGTTTCATCGTGGAAGAGACAAATGATCGATCCAATCGATGGCTAAAGGTCAGCATGAACGCGGACAATCAATGCTGTGCCAAGCCCCACTGCGTTTGCAACCAAAAGGGCCCCGCCTGGGAATTCAACTTACACATCACGCGCCTTCCCTACCAAACACCAACAACATCACCACGACCACCCGACGTCACCCGAGCACGTGATACGTCAGAGACTCGCCGCACGTCATACTTTGCCAAGCCACGGGCCGTGCGAGCTTCCCCGTCGCAGATACAAATACCTTTCCTCGAACGATCTTGATCATCCCTTTCCCCTTTCTTTAGCTCTCTTTGCCTTTTGGCTTAGATCAAGGTACGCATTCTCACGTCCACCCTCATCGTTGAATAACACTAACTCCCCTAAAGTGTAGTATCTGTTCTTTTCAGTTTAATCTCTGAAACGTGACTACGGTCACATTCTAAGATTATCTACTTTTTGGATCTATCGGGGGCCGCTCAGCTTGCTGATGCCCTCGATTAGTGTCGCCAGTATTGCACTACCTCTGGCCGACGCGAACACCTTTTTTCATCAGTCCCTTCGACGTCTGTCGGAGGTATTGGAGAAGAATCTCCTGGCCGCCGAATTGTGAAGCTCAACGCCGTCGTGTGTGTGTGTATTCGACGCTATGTGGAAGGGAACGTGTGCACAGTAGACCTTTGGCCACATGAAATGAATATCACGGTGTAGCCTTGGTCTTGTTTACCACTTCGTTGCCGCATAATGCATGCGGTCGTGCTGTTCGCTCGCACTCGAGGGCGACACCTTTTTCGACCAAGATGCTTATGACTGCGAGGCTTGCGACGCAATACAAACGCGCACACGCGCACACACTGCGATCGAGACAGAGCATCACCAAATGGACCCTCGCCAGAGATGCACGTCGCAGCCTCAACAGAAGCGAACTGGCCCGGTTCGGTTTGGCCTCCCTCGCAGAGCAAGGAGCACGACACGGAGCCGTGGACTGACTACAGTGATGCTTGGTGCGCTGTTTACTTAACACTCTGCCCGCCCATCAATTCCAAACCGCCAAATAGCAGCTTCAGCTGGAGGTCGAGAAAGAAAAAGCCAACAGCAAAGACCAAGGCGGCGGGGGAAAAAGATGGCAAACAGCTCCGCGTCCATATTAGCCCGCCTCATTGCAGGACCTCACTTCGATGGCCAAATCGTCACTGGTACAACACGCTCGAGGAGGGAAGAGGATAAGTGACAAATATACACGACCGGTCAGCACGACGAACACAAAGCGCTGGAAAGACGGGAGGTGGGAAATGACAAGCAGCCGTGAGTATCATCTGGGTGAACACAGACCGGAACGGAACCAAGAGGGTGTGTAAAGAACATACATCGACAAGAAGCGCCAAAACTTAAAAAACGGGTACAACAGGACCGAGATGAAGAGGAAGATGTGTGCTCAAGAGATTTCTCGCCAGCATTTAGAGTGCACGATACATTTTCGTCCAGGGTAACGTTTACACACGCGATGTTGACGACGGGCAAGTAACGGCAAGCAAAGTGAACCAGCAGAAAGAACGGGATAAGAAAGCATATACATTCATCATAGGGTATCTCAAACAAACCATGCACCAACTCCAGTACCAAACCCCCAATAACGACCTACTCCAAATCCACCCATCCAAGGCCCCGCTCCTCAACCGCCGCCCTAACACTCTTCTTGACCTTCTCCAGCGCCTCTACCCAAGCACCAGCACTAGAAGAAGAAGAACTACCAGCATCCTCATCATCCACCACCCAGCCCATCCATTTCACCGCACTGACAGCTTTGCCCAAATCCCTCTCCTCAACAACCACATCCCTCAGATACATGATCAGCGCCCCTACGTCCTCCGCATATGGGCCTTCAGAGCAGAACTCGCTATGCCAGGCCTTGATCGCACCCCTCAAATCCGGCAGAGCAGAGAGTTTCGCCGAAGTGAAAGTCGGCGGCGCAGGGAGTGGATCCAGTAAGAGCGTGCGCACCTCTTCTGGCGCTTGCTCGCCTTTCCTCTTATGGGAAATGGCTTTCTTGGCGCGTTGCTGTTGCTGCTGGTGTAACGAGAGGTCGATGCCGCCGGTACGCTGGAGGCGACTCTGGCGCTGCTGGTCGAGGATCTCGCGGCGGATGTCTTCAGGGAGAGCTGCTAGGAAATCTGGATCTGGATCTGGAGCGTCAGGCTCAGGGGTGGTGTCTGCGGAAGTTGCTGTCGCTGCTCTGTCATCATGGCGAGGGCGGGCGATGAAGTTCGATTGTGTTAGAGTCGAGTTATCACTGGCTTGCGCTGCGCGAAATTTGCTCGCTAGAAGACCGCCGCCTCGCTTGCGGCGGACGATTTGTTTTGGTGGAGGAATGACGCGGTTTTTGCGCGGAGATTGTGGGAGGACGGATTGATCATGCTTCTTGCGAGGGGATTTGTAGAAGCCTAGGATCTCGGCGCGGACGTCTTCTGGCAAAGCGTCGAGGATGGAGGGATCTAGCTGGGACATGTTGGGTAAAGCAACGGCTGGACTTTCCGCACGGGCTTGCGCTTTGGCAGCTGGGCCTTTGAGCAAGTCATTGTCAACTATGGGCTCGATGGTTGGCCGGACGTGCTTGGTTAGCTTTGCGCGGATGTCTTCAGGCAGCTCGCTGAGGACCTTCGGATCGACTTGGGTCGGTAGCACGAACTGCGTACCGAAGACGTTCAATGGCTTCCTTGTAGGCGTCGTGGCAGTGACGGGTTGGAGATTGACACTGGGCTGGTTGACATCCCTGACGCGCATCTTCTGTGGCGTCTTCACGTCGTCGGTGATTTCGTCTCCAGCTCGCTTCTCTTTCGCTCCATCTGCTGTTGCTTTCAACGTGGGCCCAGCTTTGAACTGCAGCCTCCGCTGACTCCCTTCAGCCTGCCCATCTATGCCTGACTTGATCGCCTCCAGTTTCTGCATCTGAATACCAATCCCTCTCAGTTCTCCCGGCGAGAAACCGAAAGACCTCATCATGGCAATCGCATCTTTCGTGAGAGCCGCAGCATCATTCGTCGCAACTCCCAGCTGCAAACTCTTATTGAAGGTATCACATTTGCCGTGTCCAAGGTGTTTGGGCGGGTCGAGAGGAGCATCAGTCGCCCGACGCATGACTTTCATCGTCAGCTGTCGACCTTTGACCCTCTCTTTCAGCAGCCGCTTGTTCAGCTCTCCGCACAGTCCTTGCATGAACTCGTCGACTTGCTCTTGATTCTCGAACCGAACGCCCCAGTTAACTTCCGCCGAGACCGACTTTCTCACCACCCCTTCACCGACCTCGACTCGATCGATTCCGCGCGCATAGTCCCATACCTTTTCGCCAGTCTTTGGTCCAAGAGTGTTGATAAGCTTCTCGCGTGTGCAGTCACGAATGTCTTTGACCAATTTGATGCCGATTTCTTCGAGCTTCCCACCTATACTCCAGGCGATACCAGGCAGCGATTGAACTTCCAGCTGACCCATGAAATCCAGAACGTCTTCGGGTTTCAGATGGTACTGGCCAGCGGGCTTAGCTTTACGCAAAGCCACCTTGGCGAGGAGGATGTTGCCTCCAATCCCGACGGACACCTCGCATCCAGTCTTTGCCAGGACTTCATCCCTCACAGCTTGTGCGAGCTCATCTGCTTTGCTCTGCTCGCGGTAATTGCTGCCTTCGCTCCGTTTGACTCCATCTGTGCCTCCTTCTGCGATGCATATAGCGCTGATATCGACGAGGGCCTCATCGATACTGACACTCTGTACGACGCCGCCTGTCGCCAGAATCGAGTCGTAGAAGAGCCTACTGGCTGCTTCATATCCGGGAAAGTCGTAAGGTAAAATCTTCACGTCAGGGCAGAGCTCCTGAGCACGCCTCATCCACATGCCGTTCTTGATGCCGAATTTACGGGCTGGATAGTTGCAACTCGCGATTTCGGAACCGGAGCCGTTGCCATGAGCTACAACCGCGGGCTTGTCTATATACTGAGGATGCTTTTTGAGCGAAACGGCGGCGAAGAAACTGTCAAAATCAACGTGCATAATGTACCTTCGCTGGCCAGGCAATCTTCGCATCCTAGCTTTCTGCGAAGAAGTCTTCTCGCTGGCAAGCGCCTGCAGTTGAGATTTGAGGTCGGCTTTCCATGTTGAGAGGTGATGCAGGCGTGATTCGCGGTAGTATTGGTCGAGAAATTCCGGGTTGACCACGGTAGACTTGCGGATCCGTGGATCGGACAGAAGTAGTGCGTTGTGCTCTTCCGCTGACATCTGGGCAAGCTTTTCTGCTGACACACCTTTGAGTGCTTCGGAGTCTCGGACAACAGCCATAGAGTAGTCTGGTTCCTGCGAGCCTTCCCTGGCCCGGAGTGTGGGCGTGTCATCATCGATGTCCTTCTCTTTTGATTGCACATTGATTGTTTTGGTATCCGAATCTACGACAGGAGGCTCTGGTGGACTTGAAGGAGGTGGCGTCTGGAGGGTAGTTTTCTGTCCAAGCAAGCTATTGCCAGGATCTGGTCGATTCTCAGAATCTCTTCCATCGGGCATCTGATTGTCTTTGAGTGGAATGGCACTTTCGAGAGCTTGCTCGACAGAGCTAGTGATCTCCATATCCGGAAATTCATCGTCTTCGATCTCTTCTCCGGGAGTGATCGTCTGTGCGAGTTTGGGCGGCTTGAATGTCTTACTCGAAGATGGTGTGGCATCGTTTTTCAGTTGACTAGTATACCAGCTGCGGTCCGTCTGTCCCCGATAGCCAGTGCTCTTAGCAGTCGCCTGGCTAACCATCTGTCCGCGATCAAAACCCAGCACTTTCTGCCCAGCGCCTTCTTCAATGACACGGTAGGCATCCCAAGGTAAAAGACGCCCGGCTTTGATACTGTCGACGACCCACGCCGGATTCACGATTCGATACCGCTTGAATTCCTCCCTCTTCTTGGGCGTCAGATTGCTAGCGATGATGTGAGTCGCCATAGTTTTGCCGTCCAGATACTGGATAAAACCGCCGCCATGCTGCACAATCATGGTGTGAAGATCGTTCAGCGATGGCTGGGTGTAGCCGTTGACTTGACAGACGACGCCTTTGAAGATGGGCGGCTTGTCTGAGTTGGCGCGTGCATGCGCGTCGAGGTTTTGCAGCTTGATCTTCTTGCGACGGAAGTATTCTGGAAATCCGCCGAAACTGGACGCGCCGTACTCGTCGCCATTTTCATCGTTAAAGCTGTGGCCCTCGATGCGTTTGCGCACGAGATTCGACTTTTGCTCTAGCCGGGAGCCCATGGTGGTGTTGTTAGTGGCAAAAGAATTCGCATGGCTTGATGAGTCGTTCAGCTGTGGTGAGTAGACATGTGAGTGTTGCTGATTGCAAACAGGTGGAAAGCCATCAAACGGCGGCCAGTGAGAGCATGATTATTGTGTGAGGTGCAAACAAAGAAAAGGGCGACCAAGGTGACGACGCGACAAACCACTATACGCGTGAGGTCGGCCCGGCTGATCTGCGGGCCATGGAAAGTTATCGAGCTTTCCAGCTTTGACGTTGCCGGGCAGCAGCAGAAAAGTCGTCTGCAAGTCCAGATTTTTGCGGGCCGAGTCTACTACTAAAGCTCTGCCGTCGCATCTGCTACACCAACACTACCTCTTTCTTCCCTCCCTCTTCACATTCCCTTCCACCATCAACACCCCCATACACTCCACATACAACATGCCTCTCCTTCCCATGGCTGTCTACGGACTCGAGGTCCCCTGCGGCGATGTCCCCGTTCCCGCAGTCGCCGATTTCCCGGCCACCTTCCAGATCACCATGGCTGCCATTGACCCCAGCGCCATGCCTGAGGGCAGCGCCGAGGAGCAGAAGCACCCGCGCGCCACCCTGAAGCTCCTTCGCGTGCCCATTGGCGCCGACGACGAGTACGATTCCGAGGACAACTCTGAGGACTTCGACGCCGACGAGATGGAGCGCATGCTCGCTGGTGAGGACAGCGAGGAGGACGACTCTGAGGACGACGAGGCCGCCCCTGGCCCCAGCGACCCGTCCAAGAGCAAGAAGGCTCGCAAGGCCGCCGCCATGGACGCCATCAAGAAGCTTCTTCAGGAGGACGAGATGGACGTCGACGCAAAGCCCAACGGCAAAGGCAAGGGCAAGGCTCCCGTCAGCGACGAGGACGATGATGAGGATGATGACGAGGACGACGAGGAGGGTGAGGATGAGGAGATTGAGGAGTTCGTTCTCTGCACCCTTGACCCCAAATCTGTAAGTCCACTACACCACCACCTCACTGTATGCGATTCACCCGGCTAACACACACTCCAGCACTACCAGCAGCCCTTGAACATCACCATTGGTGAGAACGAGCGCGTCTACTTCCAGGTCACTGGTACTCACAGCATCTTCCTTACCGGCAACTACGTTGAGCCTGCCCACGACCACGAGCACGGCCACGGCGAGGACGATGACGAGTACGACTCTGAGGAGGATCTCGAGGAGTCTGACTACGACTCCGAGGACGACCTCGACGACATGGAGGACCCCCGCATCACCGAGATCGAGGATGAGGAGGAGGCTCCTAAGCTTGTCGAGGCCAAGAAGGGCAAGAACAAGCGCGCTGCCGCCGACGAGTCTCTTGACGCCATGATCACCGACTCCAAGGCTGCCGAGCCCACCGAGAAGCTCAGCAAGAAGCAGCTCAAGAAGATGAAGAAGAACGACGGCACCGCCACTGTTGTCGCCGAGGCCGAGGCCGAGGAGGCTCCCTCTTCCACCAAGTCCGACAAGAAGGTCCAGTTCGCCAAGAACCTCGAGCAGGGCCCTACCCCCACCAAGGCCGCTGAGAAACCCAAGGCCGCTGCCGGTCCCCGTGTCGTGAACGGCGTCACCATCGATGACAAGAAGGCCGGTACCGGTCCCGCCGCCAAGAACGGTGACCGCGTTGGTATGCGCTACATCGGAAAGCTCCAGAAGAACAACAAGGTCTTCGACAGCAACAAGAAGGGCAAGCCTTTCACCTTCAAGCTCGGTAGCGGCGAGGTCATCAAGGGCTGGGACATCGGTGTCGCCGGTATGGCCGTTGGCGCCGAGCGCAGGATTACCATCCCCGCCCACCACGCCTACGGTGCCCGTGGTGCTCCCCCAGACATCCCTGGCGGTGCCACCCTTGTCTTCGACGTCAAGGTCGTCGAGATCAACAAGGGCAAATAAGCGTCTCGCTCATGAGGTAGCTGTTTAGCCCAACGTGTACTATGTTCCCAGTCAGCTCTCGCAGGAGCGATGGCTAGGCCAGCGAGAAACTCTACTTTCCAGAACCCCCAAGTGCTGGAGGGAAAGACGAGTTTGCTTGCCGACTCTGGCAACACCAACATCGCTTTCATGAGGGACTTGTTTTGGGATAGCTGTCTTTTACATCGTCTGTTTTCCTTTTGTCAAACAAGCTAAGCGTTTGTGCTTGTTTCAATAACGATACCCGACTTGCGATTCCCAGGCAGGAATGATGGGTTTTTCTTGCTGTGTGCTGATCAAAGGAATTGATTAGCAGAGGAAAGAGAAGATTCTTAAAAAGTTTTTTTTACCGGGGCGTCTCTGTGTAATTGGTATCTTGTTTCGATACCTGTAGCTAGGCTGTATGCTTTATAAGAATCATGCACATGTCTTAGTAGATCCAACTTGACATCCTTGATCAGTTTCCAAGTCTTTCCTCTCCAATCTGACAATCAGACGCCTTCGTCTGATCACCGAGACGAATTACACCATGCCTGCTAGGCCACAGTCTGACTTGTATCTTCATGGTTGCCAACATTTTCAGCGGATGGCTGTACAGACTGTATTTGCAAGGCTAATCTCGCCATCTCGGCGGCTGTTGTGATTGCTCCGGGACCCTATGCTATTATTCGTTACCTACCTTATCGATGTTGGTGACGAGGCCCACAGGGAGAAAAGCCACACAGAGTGTTGTTAAGGAAGATTGGAAAGTCATGAGCGAACAAAGTCTGTACAGATATATGCCAGCAGACAGCTGCAGAACCGAGTCTCTCTTCTCTGTCCCTCTCTATCTTTCTCTCTCCTCCCCGAGCAATGGGTATCTACAACGTCCAAAATAAACCATGGAAGACGAAGGATAATAACAACAACGACAGCAACAAACGCCAACGAGAGCTCCCCAGATCATGCCCCAGCCCTCCAAACTCCATGCAACGCAGCCTTTCATTCTTCATTTCTTCACTCTTTTTCACAACCTCATATGCCCAACCAACTCAATACACCCCTGCAGCTCCCTCTGCATATCCCCCACCTGCGCCTTGAGCGCCACGTTCTCCACCCTCAAGCGCTCCATAACAGCCCACGCGGACCCGTCGCTCCCCAGCCGCTTGACGCTGTTGCGTAAGCTGGAAGAGGTGAGAGGAGCGTGTGAGTTTCCGCCGACGGCGACGCCGAGACCGCGCTGCTTGGTGGGCGTCAGTTGGCCAGGTGAACCCATGACGGCTCGCTGGTGCGAAGGGTCGAGCGGGTCTTGATGAGACCAGCTGTCGCGATCGAGGTCGGATTCGAAGCCGGAGTCTGACGCGTCGGTGCTGCCGGCCGAGAGGCGTTTGAGGTTGCTGGTGTGCGGGTTGAAGCCGCGGCGCGGGGTGGTTTCGTCGTCGTCGGTCGTTTCGTCTGCGTTGGAGAGCGCGGGCGAGGGTTTGCTGGTGATGTAGGAGCGCGAGGCCTTGCGGGCTTCCTTCTCGCGGGCTTCCTGGTTGCGGAAGCGTTCCTGCGAGAGTTGCGAGGCGAGGGCTTGCATGGCGCTCTCTTGCTCTTGGGCGCGGCGGCCCATGTCCTGGAGTTGCAGTTTGAGGTGGCGCGCGCGGATGTCTGCCTCTTCGATCTCTTCGCGCTGCACGTCCATTTCGGGTTGCAGGGTGGCGATGTATTCGACTTTGTCTTTGTAGGCTGATTGAAGCCGTTGGAGCAGGTTGGTGGCGTTGACGAGGAGGTCGTTGTAGATGTGGGGAGTCAGTTCGTCTGGTTGGCCTGTAGGGAAAAGCGAGGTCATGATGTTCATGTTGGCCAGCTCGTCGTTGGCGGCGGCCGATGGGTGATGGTGCATTGGCGACGCGAGCTTGCGACCGAACCAGCTTGTCTTCTGTGATTGGGGTGTTGAGTTGAGCATGCTTGCTCTTTTCCTGGGACGCTCGGTGAAAGCGGTGCGGTATTCTGTGGGAAACTCCATCTCTTCCAGCTCTTTGATCGGGCTTGAAGGCGGAATACCTAGCCTCACAGGCGCGGATTCGCCGTTGAACAGATCACCGAAGAGCTTGTTCGTATGACCTTGCTGGGAGCTGTGCGGTCGTGCTCCAGGCGAAGGCAATGCGTTTGGAGAGTTTTGGCTGAGTCTTGGGAGAGAAGCAGCGAGAGACTTTGCGCGAGAGTGAAGTACAGACGTGGACCGGCTGATAGCCGCAGCTGTTGGTTGTGCGTTTTGCAGAGAAGACAGCAGACGCGATCCGATTGCCGGTCTATCCGGAGTGTATGCTCTGCCTGGGGTGGAGGGCAAGCTGTAGCCAGTGTATTCAGTGTTGATCGAGTCGTCGAGAATGCCCTGAGCGCCGCTGTATCCGGTGGAGATGTTCGAGAGACTTCGAGAATGAGAGGGCTGTTCGGAGACGAGTCGAATGCTGGATCGATCTGGAGTCGTTATAGGCGATTGGGTCGAGAAATCATGGCGGACCCCCGACATGGTGTGTATAGATACGGCGTGTGCTCTGGCGGAGGCTGACGTGGTAGAGGCTGGAGTGAGGGCTGGAGGTCTCAGAGAGGCCTCGCTGCTGACCGTGATTGGTATGTCTCAGGTGGGAGTACGCTGAAGGTTCGAAGCGTGAAAAGAGCAAGACAGAGAGGGCTGGTTGGCGAGGGATTGAGCGATTGAAGGCTGGCCACGAGGGGAAAAAGTCGTTGGCGTGTCTCAAGAGCTGTCGTTTGATACGCTGTTGGAGTGAATGTGGTAACCGCAAGAGGGAAAATTGTCTCGTCCTGGTGAGCGTTGGTCTTATTAATCTGGCCAGGTAGAATTAAACAGTGGAGTCCAATGCTGGCTGACGATGGTGGATCGATCGGCGGCTTTTGTTTACGGGCCGCGTCGTTGGAGGAACCGTTGACAGAGGACGATGCGATGATGATGATGATATGTAGCAATGTCCACAGTATTGCAGTATACACAGAGTATGATGGAAACGATGTGACCTAAGTGATGCTCGGAAAGAATGAGACACAGAGAGGATTGTGCTGCGTGGGCCAGATGCAATTCTTGCGCAACAATCTATTCCCTGCCACCGTATGTTGAAATTGGTGAGGCTGGGAAAGCGACGACCACCGCCGCAGAGCTTGAAGCCGAATCCATGCACGATCGAGACAACATGGGTGCTTGCAATTTGCGAGAAACCCTTCCCACGTCATCGCATCTTGCCATAGGTGGACATTGTTGACCGTCACATGGCAGGCATATCGCCTCTACACATCTTCAGCCTGGAAATGTGGCGAAAAGTGTGGCGGTGTTCGTTTTCTGGGAGGCATCAGTGTGTGTGCAAGCAAGGCTGTACAGTACTATACTGTTAGTTCGCCGAAAAGTCGGGAACTAGACTTTCATCCTTGTCTACTTCCATTCTATTATTACCGTCATTAATAACAACGATTTTCACCTAGATCAGTCAGTAGCCACGTGACGCGGTATTGAGGACGCAGCTCAAACCGGGCATTTCCAGGCGCCTGGGTTCCCGCGTGGGTGGTGGTGGGTGATGGGGTGGCAGGCAGGCAGGGTTTATGATCCAGTCGATCGTTTCGTGATGAGACGATAGGAGAGGAGATCTGACCACTCGCTTTCTAGCATCCTTCCTTTGCCTTCGATGGAACGTGAAAAGTAGAGCTCCCTACCGAGTCCGTCTTTGGGTCACTGCTCCAACAGCACAGGACAGGACAGGGTGATCGGTTTCTTGGAATACAGTATCCAGGCGGCAGTGCCAGTGGAAGCCCAATGGCTGGTCATGTTGCTGAATTGATGGATGTTAATATGTCTGTGATCTCTTTCTCTGTGTGAGTGTGTGTGCTCTGTGTCTGTCGCCGCAGTGGATTGATGTTGAAGATATCTATATGACTGAAGGTGGTGGCACTGGTGAAGAGAAGAGCAAGCCTGAAGTTAAGTCAAGCAACTCAGTCAGTTACACAAACAGCACTGTTGCATCACTCATTCCAGCGCCAATCAAACAGGAATCGACGAGCAAATTTTGTTGAACACTGTTTTCTTTCTCATAATCTGCATACAAGCCGATGCGGATCACCACAAAGGCCTTACCGCGGTTTTACACAAGCCGCTTCCTGTACCATAATAGACCAAAATCAGCGAAAGGCAAAGAATGTGCCTCTCAACCGATTGAAAACACAAGCTAAAAAAAGGTTTCTCTTTCCCATCCTTTGCAAAAAGTAGTCAAATTTGAACGCCGGTCCTGCCTGTCTTTTTGAAAACGCCATCGCCTCAATGCGCCTATGCTGAGCATAATGTACACGATTGTCAAAGGCGCAGGCGGGCGCGGTGGGAGAACGTCGCGGGAAAGCTTTCTCTCTCTTAGCCTTGAGGACCCTTCTTGCCAGGCCTGTCAGGCCCGCCGCCATTCTTCGCCTTGCGCTTCCTGGGTCTTGGAGGCGGTCCGGCGTTGGTGCGCTTTGCCTGCGTCTTCTCAATCCGCTCCACAATGGATTCTGGCTGAGACTCCTAGTCGCTGTCAGAGTCCTCCTTGGCAGCGGACTTGCGCTTCTCCTTCTTCTCCTTCTTTTCCTTCTTGGCCTTCTTGCGCTCAGCCTTCTCCTCGGCGGTCTCGCCGTCGTGCTTGCGCTTCTTCTTCTTGTCACCGTCGTCAGAAACGTCGACGTTGGTAGGCGGGACAGCAGGTGCATCTGCCATCTCAGCCTTGGAGGGAAGCTCAGAGCCCTTGGCGAGGTGGCCCTCCTTGACAGGAGCGGCCTCAATGGCACCGCCCTCGGTCTGTGCGTTGGAAGTGGCAGCAAGGGGCTCGTTGAAGTCCTTGTACTCCTTCTTCCACGCGGCGGGGGTGGCCTCGTTGGTGCGACCGTACTTGTCAAGCTTGCCAGACTCCTTCATCTGCTTCTTGGTGGTGGCGGTCGGGCCCAAGCCCCAGCGGCGGGGGTAGAGGTCGCGCTCCATGATGCAACGCTTAACCTTGGCAACAACGCCGTGGTCGCAAGAAGACATCTCGACAGTAGACATCTGAGCGATACCAATGGCGATGGCCTCACCCTTGGTGGTGATGAGAACAATCTCCTCGTAGACGTCAATACCAGACTCGTAGCGGAGAAGACCGGGAAGCATGAGCTTGGCACCGTAGCAGACGGCGTTGACGGCGCTGTCCTTGACGACGACACGCTTGTAGCCGGTCAAAAGGGACTCCAGAGGAGAGATGACAGTACGGAGAGCGGACTCGTCGCGCTGGTTGTCGTAGATCCACTGGGCGTCGAGAACGTCGTGAAGAGTGGCCATGCCGTTCTTCTCGTCCATGGCACCGGAGCGAACACGGCGGAGCTCTTGCATGTGACCGCCGACACCGAGGAGGAGACCAAGGTGGACACAGAGGGTACGGATGTAGGTACCGGCCTCGCAAGAGACGTGGAAGACGGCGAGTTGGCGCTCGTTGTCGAACTCGAGGAGCTTGCTCGAGTAGATGGAACGAATACGGAGCTGCCTCTTGACAGCGGAGATGAGAGGCGGGCGCTGGAAGAGGGCACCGGTGAGAGTCTCAAGAGCGCGCGCAAGCTGGGCTTCTCCACCAGGGAGCTTGCCGTGCAGACGGAGGACTGCGACATATTCCTTTCCTGCGCCCTGCTGGCTCTTCACGAGGCGGGTAGCGCGGTCGATGCAAACAATCAAACATCCAGTGACCTTGGGGTCGAGAGTGCCGGAGTGACCAGTGCGCTCGACGCGGAGCATGCGCTTGAGCCAGGCGACGACTTCGTGCGAGGACGGGTTGGAGGGCTTGTCGAGGTTGATGACACCAGACGAGACGTAGGAGGCCAGGTCGCGGCGGAGCGGGTTGCAACCAGCGGGGATTGGGGTGAAGTGACCGGTGCGGACCAGGACTGCGCGCATGGGTTAGTATTGCGCCGAATGGTAATGTAGGTCAAGGAGGACTGTCGCGCAGAGTGTGCGACGGTGCAGTCTTCCCTATAACCGGTTGATGTAGGGACATACGTTGATCCCAGTTCTTCAAGAGAAGAGGCCAGTCGGCGTAGTTGACATTGGGCGCAACGGCCTCGGGCTTGATAACAAGCTCTTCATCCTTCCTGACGAGAGCCATACTGAGTATTTGCTGCGAGTATGTGGCTCGGGATGGTTAGATGCTCGTCGGTCGTCTAGTGCTACAGCTCCAAGGAAAATTCAAGAACTTCAAGAGCTCTCCGCGAAAACTGATCTCGCCAAGCTTTGAGACGGGACGCATCCGCCGTCCGAGCGTCATTGTGGCTGGCATTGAGAGGTGTAGAACAATAGCGATGAATAAATATATCTATTGTGATGGAAGAAAATAGCTATTTGACATGTGCGTCTTCCCGTATCGAGTATGGTATCGATGTTGCAGACACAACAGCACCATCATCGAGCCACGTCAAAATAAAACAAAATAAACATTTCCATTCTTACAGTACATAGGTACTTCGACGACCCGAGCCAGAAAAAAAGCAGAAGAAAAGTAACGAAAGTCATAAGAGCCGACCGAGAACCTGGGTATCAATTTGTGCGGGCGGCCATTGCAGGCTTCCATCCTTCTAGAGCCGTCCAACCGCCATCTAACATGGAAAAGAAAAAGAGAGGGAGAACTGGTGTGCTGGGCGAGTGACCATGTTCCGTAGTCGTACAGGTATAGGGAGAAGAAAACTTCGCAGATCCAGCCGCGGTGCACGAAGAAACACAACAAGTCTTATCACTTGGATTCTTCGTCTTCGGCACTTTTGGCAGCGGACATGTTACGAGCGAAGAGGGCGCGGCGGGTGGAGTCACTGCCGTTCCTAATTGAGATGACATGTTAGTCTTTGCGTTCTTGCGAACTATACGATAATCGTCATGTGCATACTTGTTGATCTGCCTCTGCTTGAACGAAGACAACTTCTGGCTAGCCGGACTCATGATGGCATCTGAAGGGCTGACATAGAGCGACTCGTCGCTGTTCTTGTCCGCGCCGGCTTTCTTGTCTTGCTGCTGCTGTGCTTCCTGTGGCTGCTGGTTCTCTTGTCCACTGGCGGTGGTGGCGGTGACCACGTTCGACGACTGGAACGGATTCTGGTCTGACATTATTGTGATATCGGGGGAACGGATGGGTCGTCGCGAATGCGCTTCGTCAGTTGCGGTGTTGGAAGTAGTTGTTTGCGGATGCGACGTTTGATCTGCTCTTAGCGAGCGCTTCGTATGGTGGTTCTCTCGTAAGAAAGGCTGCGGTGTACGTGTGTTGGTTGTGCTGTGGGTTGTGTGGTTCGCGATCGTGCAGATGATGACGATCTATTAGCTGTTTCTTCACAAAAGAAGGCATGTGGAGTACCTAAGTATGGTTTCTCGGGCAACTACACCAACTCTAACCCTGTAAATGAGGCCTCTTGTGAATGCTCTATGAAGAAAACATCACAGAAGGGATCTTTACACATGGGATGTACAGTAGTCTTCGATAGCAGGAGAGGAATGTTGTTGCTCATTTAACTCTCCTTGTGGTAGTCCAACAGTAGGTATGCATCGAGTAGTATGTCCGTATATGCCTACATGTGACTAAAGTCAAGCTCAAAAGTGAGCTTACCATTTTTTGGCGAAGGCACCGCCGTCCAATACCTATCTTGAGGTACACCACGCACAGTATAGGGCACGACTCAACTCAACACCTGTAGATGCCGATGATGAGGCGAAGAGAAGTTAGGGGCTGAGAAGCGAGGAAGAACTGGTTCACATCATATTGTGATGCAGAGATTACTTATAGCGGTAGCAAAGCGTGACAAGTACTAAGCATCGCATGGCAGAAAGATCCGCATACCTTAGCTTCATAGAACAAAGCTACTATCCCAAACAGAGTGGACCCCTTCGGAATAGGAAAAGCAGCACGGCAGTCGCATGTAACGAGGAAGAAAAGGACAAGCCCGATGGTATCCAGGAAAAAGCAAGCCAAAGAAAGGCAAAACAGAAAAGCCGCGCCCAACAGGGAAAGCGGCCGACGAAAAACAGCAAAGTCCTCGAGAGTTCCTCGTCGAAGAGAAGAAAAAAAAACGAGAAGGTCTTGCGCATCCCCGACACACAACCATGCTTATCCAGATCCGTTCGAAAAAGCAGTGTTCACTCCGCCCCTACTCATTCTTTGCGTGGCAGGCTGACTGGCCGTCGCAGCGGTCGAGAAAATGAGTGTCCCGATGCACACCTGTAAGCAATGGACGACACTCCGATTATGCCCTTGTACCCACACCATGTGTGCTGAGCTCACGGTCCTCTGCTCCCAAGCACGTATCCTTTAGAAAATAATAATAAGAGTAGACTCCGTTTGAACTTCTCGATGTCATCGTGTTGATCATATAAAAAATTTGTTTTTGTCTTTTTTAATCGGTCGTTATAACGCGTTCATTTGCATTCCTGCGGGCAGTGCCATTGTGTTGCCGCCAATGTGCTGACTGCCGACGTTGAATTTCGCCATGGTAAGATCGTCGTCCATCATGCCCATGCCGATGCCTGAGTCGTCGATGTCTGCTTCTTGTGAAAGCTGTGATGGGGCATGTGAGACTGGTTGCGGCATGAAAAGGGCGGTCGGTTGGGGGTTCAACACTGGCATCGCTGAATGCGGCCGTACTGGAGCCTCGAAAGAGGTGTTGCGCTGAAGATGGGCAGGGAACATGGGATTTGTCGAGAGTGCGTCGCCGCCGAACTCTGGTGCCATGCTTCCCATGCGGCTAGCGCTGCGGCTAGCACTTATGCTGTTACCGTTGAGAGTGCTCTCAAGATTGGGAGACTGTTGCATGCCCTGTCGCATGAGGGAGTCGTTTGCTGCTTCTGGCTCAAGAAAGCCGCCCATCTCCGCAAGCCATAGCGACATCTCATCGACGAAGATCTTCAGCACCCACCAGTGACCATAGCTTTGGCCATTCATGATAGTGATATCTCTTAGTGCTGCTGTGCCGACACCCGAGATGCAGTGGAGCAACACCCTAGCCTCAGCTCTGGGGAACCGTGAAGGCAAGGATGAGATGAAGGATGACCAACGGTCAAGGATTGTCTCGGTTGAGACGTTGGAGGGTCCAGAGTTGGGACGGGTCATTTGACCCTGCAGGTAGCTCGCGAATGAGCCATTTTCCTCAAAGTTGTATGCCTGGAATCCGTAAGGGTCGTCCTGATAATCTGGCGCCTGCAAAGGCTCGAGCAGACTGCGCATCTCGCTGGTGAGGATCTTGTAGGCCTCTTCGTATCCGCAGTCTGGAAGCTCAGCCTCCATGACGCGTTTCGGGTTGACCTTGGTCAGCCACTCAAACCACATCTGCTCTCTGTTCTGGTCGATAGTCAAGAGATTTGCCGCTGCATGGGCCGACTGGTTGACCCTGATGAGACGATGTAGCAACGAGGCGAAGACAGCCGCAGGCTTCAGCTTGGCCTCGAGCACGTGTGCAGGTTGTGAGCTGAAAGTCTTTGCGATGTGGCCGTGGAGGTTAGCTGAGATATTGGAGAGAATGTTGATGACAACGACAGGCGCAGCTTGTAGCGTCAAACGGCTGACGAAGCGCACCATTGTTCTGTACATGACGAGATCGCATTGTTGTATCCAAGGCGCAATGTTTGGGTGAGTGAACAGCTTTTGTACCGGCACGGTGAGAGTGCCATGGAATGAGGTGTATAGTCGGAAGAACTGCTTTTCTTTGCAGAAACGAATGCTGTCGATCAAAGATGTGCAGTGTGTACGGTAAAGTGCCGACAAAGCCTCGGCAGTATCTACGTCGGTGCGATGAGGCAGATAAGGATGTATCGACGGCAGACTGACGGGCTCGTTCTCAGTGAAAGGCGGTAGATTACTTGACGGGAAGCGCAGGATGTGGTTGTAGGACAATGATTCCACGGTGCCTTGTTGCATACCACGAGTATCAGGCCAGGCGAAAGCACGGCCTTGCGAAGCAGGACCACGAGGTGTAGGCGGGTTTGCGGATTGTGGCTCGAAGCTGCCATCGACACTGGGGAACGCAGCAGTATCTGCTGGAAGGCGAGGCATGGTGTTGAAGTCGATTTGCTGGGTGCTAGCAGACTCGCTCCTCCGCAGACGGCTCTCGACGTTGGGGAAGTTGGCACCATTCCACGCTGCAGTTGCTTGGGCTGAGGGCTCTTCTTCCAGAGCAAGATCAACATAGTGGTATTTACTCTCGCCACGTACACCCAGTCGGCGCGTCTGGATGCCAGGGAAGATGACGCGTACGAGTTTACCGAACGAAGCCGGGTTTAGCGGTACGACGCGTTCAGTCCCACATCGAGTTGCGTACTGTGAGTAGACTCTGTTACGCGGGACCGAGGTCTTTGCGGGTTTGCACACGGCACGGAGCCTGAATATGGTTAGCGGACGCGACAAATATTCAAGGTCGAAGTACACACCATAGCATGGCGAAGAGCTGCTTGGTCTTTTCTGCCATTGGAGTGCGTTCCTTTTGAATAACCTCTTGCGCTACCTCGGGTAGTGGCCTGCCCTCATTCCTTGACAGCATTTCGCGGAGCTCCTTGTCGTTGGTAGCGGTCACAGCAGATCCTTTTCGTCGCTTGTCCTCCGGCACTTCCGGAGCGGATTGTAAAGGCAAAGAGCCTACCCTCATGTGGTTTGAAAACTGCATGTCCTGCAGAAAGGGCGAGTCCTGTGGGGTATATTGCCCAGGCATTGGGAACGAGACGCTTTGCGCGTGCTGGTGACCCATGTGTGGAGGTTGAGGCGCGTATTGAGGCGCTACGTTCGGGTCCAAGTTGGCGTGATATTGTAGAAGCGCCTCTTCAGGACCAGCCATATACATTTGTGCAGACTGTGGATCGTGTTGCGCCTCGCGCGTTGAGACTGCGCTTGTTGTGGAGGCTCGCGAGTCGGGTCTCGAAGGTCCATGTTGCGAGAGGGACGTGTGTGTGCGATGCCTGGCGGCCATAGTGTTCATGATGTTGCCGGTCTTGCTGCTGCTGCCAGACGAGAGGACGCCGGGTGCTTCAGCGGGCTGCAAGTGTCTGATGTCAACAATCGCCTCTTCCTCGTCCGAGATGGTTACTGGGACAGCGCAGGCGAAGACAAATGTCGTACCTATGCGAGACAGCGAGTGCGAGGATTAGTATGGGCCAGGAAGTCGCCAGGAAGTCGTGTAGGGCGGCGGAGAGAAGGGCTCGTCGGGTCGAATGTCGAAGTCGAAGTCGCGGGTGTTGGCGGCGGGCAGGAAGAGGGTGGGTGTATCGAGGCCAGGCCGGATATTTGATGGTGCAATTGTTTTCTAAACAGACAACATGTTCGTGCGCAAGAGGTCTCACACGAATTGCTCTCGTGTTAACGGCGCCGGCGCGACTAGTCTCACAGCGGGTAATTAATATTGGGATGGAGAGGTTGTTTACGGAATAACAATACGCTGACAACGGGACTCTCTGCGGGACGAACCGCTTGCCGTCATCGCCGACCTGCCGCTCTCATTTGATCTCATCTCCGGTCACGTGGAGTGACGTAGAATTAATTATACTTGTGTCGAGGATTCCATGTCTAGGTATTGTGTTCCGTCTCCATGTGTTCGAGACTACAGTGGTATGTAGGTAGCTAGTTCATTGATGTGATTGGAAAAGGAAAAGTGCATGCTCGGAGCTCATCATCACTCTCCACCCTCGCATAGTATTCCATGCCAGAAATGGTTCGCATGCTCGCTAATATCTCCACCAAAGCTGCAAAACGTGCCTGCAGTGCCGTTCCTCCTCTCAGGCTCTCAGTGGTGCTGGCTGGTGGGCAGATAGCGAAAGCAGATTGATTGTGCCAAGAAGACGTCAGCTCGGAGCTCCACGCACCCGCCGCTTCGCTGACCTCTCTCCACTGCGATAATTACATTCTCTCGCATCAAGCGATCACTCAAGACACTCGGCACCTCAATTCACGCGGAACCGTTCCACTTCTTCAGACCCTATATCCCATATCATCCCCCCCATAATCGCCAACATGAGCGCCCAAGGAGGTTCTATCCAGGACAAGGGTACGTTGCAGCTATGCTATCAGCTCCGACAACTGCCTCGACGCCCGCGGGTCTGTGACTGACCACCTCACCCTATAGCCCAGTTCCACCTGTCTCAACTCGACAAGGAGCTGTCCAAGTACCCTCAGCTGCAGCAGTTTGAGCAGCAGACCAATGTGCCCAAGGTCTACGTCGTCCTTGGCCTCGGTGCCCTTTACTTCTTCCTGATCTTCTTCAACATCGCCGGAGAGTTCCTCGTCAACACCGCCGGCTTCGTCATCCCCGCCTACTACTCCCTCCAGGCCCTCTTCACCGCCAGCAAGGCCGATGACACCCAGTGGTTGACCGTGAGTAGCACGCCAGCATCGACCATTTCGGTTGAGAGCATGCGTTGAGTAGCCGATTGCTGACACATCGTCCGCAGTACTGGGTCACCTACGCTTTCCTTACCGTCCTCGAGTCTGCCATCAACGCTGTCTACTGGTTCCCCTTCTACTACGTCTTCAAGTTTGTGCTTGTCCTCTGGATGGCACTTCCCCAGACTGGGTAGGCAGACCGACTCTCACCTGCTTGCAACAGCCTTGTACTGACAAGTCGAAACAGTGGTGCCCAGATCATTTTCCGCTCTCTCCTCCAGCCGCTCTTCGCGCGCTTCTTCGAGAACAGTGGGTCCTCCACTTCCAGCAAACTTCGTCAAAAAGCTGACGAAGCGACAACAGGCAAGACCCAGTAAATGCTGCGCGACACGAATGACAGCATGCAGGCGCCATAGCGTAGCAACCACGAGACAATGAGCACACTGCGCAACGATGAGCGAACGAACGAGCGATCATGATCAATGTGGATACCGAGTATCCCAACAACGAGTTACGGCGACGCGAGACAATTGTGTGAGAGAGGATGAGGAATTTGATGTGTCAACGGTCGCGATGGACAGAGGTCAAGGACCTCTTTTCCATAAAATTGGCTTCTTGAAGTGATGGGAGGCGCATGCGAGCTCATGCTAGCAGCAGCCCATGTTAGGTGATAGATTTTGTGAGACTGGTATACGACTTGTTCTGTTGAGGCCAAACTTTTGGTTCGTGCGCACCAGTCTGCCCGATCATCTTCCTCACAGGCTCTTCACGTCATGTCCTCTTTCAGTCAGCAAACTCTTGCGTGCGGCAATGGGACTCAATACTCACTTTGGGAGGATCTAGTACACTTGAGCGAATCGGAAGTCCGGCGTTCGTCAAGTAGCGACGACTGCCTCACCGTTGATCAATCCGCAGCAGCAGCAGCAGTGGTCTACCGCTCCAAAACCACCCATCATTAGGTAGTAGTAAGTCCGACCAGGAGTAAACCAGCCCGGTCCAAAGAAAGAGAACCACTTCAATCCTTCTCCCCAACCCCAAACTCATCCATGACCTTCACAACCCTACAATCCCTCTTATCAGCAATCAAGCCCATGAGACCCTGCCCGATGTCCTTGATCTCATTGTACTTGTGCAGCAACGTGATGTGCTCCTTGACAACAGCGTTGGAGCTCTTCAGCGCCGCAGCCAAGATTTCGTCTTCGGAGAGTGGCTCTCCTGTCGAAGGGTTTGTCGTGGCGAGCGGGAGGCCTGAGGGGAGTTTTGTCTGCGTAGCGAGCTGGAGGCGTTGGGCCTGGAGATCGTGCAGGGTTTGGGTTAGGGTGGCTTTGCGGTCTGAGAGGGCCGTGAGGCGGGGGTTGTTGGGTTTGGAGCCTGGGATTATGGTGTTGTTGGGCACTTCTGCTGTTGTTGTGTTGGCTGGTGATGATGACGGTGGTTCTTTTGGTGGATTGGTGGAGTCGATCGGGTTCTGTGGTTGAGACGACATCTTTGAAGCTGGTTCTTGATGTCACTTCTTGCGGTTTGAACTTGAACTTGAATTTGCCGAGCGTAGGATTGATGGCTGAACAAATTCACGTTGTTTGTCGTATGTGTCAGGATTATTTCTCAGCTGCATGTCGTGCAACCACATTGAATAATGTGAGGTTTAGTAAGGCAAGAGCAACGGCCACCAACCACAACGAAGCTGATGCTGACTGCAGCGCGGCTTTGACCGGGCCAGGCTGAGGCTCCTAGGGTCCTACCATTAGTTTAACACCGCGAGGCTACCTTCTTCTTCGCCTCCTCCTTTGACACCACAGACACCCCATCACAGTCATGGCCACATTCAGAACAAGGCCGTCGCTCGTCGCGCTCGCGATAGTATCCTTCTTCGCCCCGCGTGTCGTCTCCCATGGCGGCCACGAAGCCATCCCCGAAGGCGAGGCCATCTCTGGCGAACCCATGGACACCACTCTCTGGGTCCACATCCTGTTGCAAACCCTAGCATGGGGCATCTTATTTCCAACTGGAATGGTCCTTGGACTCGTCAAATCACGATGGCACGTTCCGACTCAAATCCTCGGAACAGCGATTGCAATACTGGGCTACTTCCTGGGTCATCTTCACAAGGGCAGGCAGTTCGCGTATTCGGCTCACGCGGGTTTCGCTAACTGGCTGATGCTTATGCTTATTGTGCAAATCGTGCTTGGAGTGTACTTGCGCCTGCATCTGGAGAGAGGCTTCCTAGGAAAGATCAGACCATACCAGGTGAAGGCACATGGAATTCTGGGAGGCGTCATGCCCGTTGCGGCTTGGGTGCAGATGGTCTTTGGCGGAATTGCAAGCCAGGGCTTTTGTCGCGATGATCATGTCGGACAGTGCGCGGCGCATTTCATCATGGGCTCTGCGTTTGTTGGATACGGCATCGTGCTTACGATCATACTGCTGAATGGACAGCAACTCCTCAAGAGAAGCGGTAGGAGTCAAGAGTTCTGGGACAGCTTGGTCATCAGTGTCTGGGGCTGCGTCAATACCTTCACCGAACACAGATGGGGAGGGCCGTGGGTCGCGAACGACCTCCAACACACAAGCATGGGGATCATCTGGTGGGCGGCTGGTCTTGTTGGCATCTGGTTATCCCGCGATCGCCAGGGACGTCCCCGCCGTAACCTCATTCCGGGTATGGTCATCATGTTGACGGGGTGGGGCATGAGCGGACACCCCCAGTCTCTGGACCTCAGCACACACGTCCATGCCATCTTTGGGTATTCGCTCATGGCGGCTGGCTTGACCAGAATTATTGAGATCAGCTTCGTCCTCAAGGACAAGACTACCCTCGACGTCACTCCTGATGGACAGAACGACGAAGAGATCAACAGCTTCCAGTACCTACCGCCTTTCCTGCTGTACGCAAGCGGCTTCCTCTTCATGGGCGCCACCGAGGAGCAGATGCAATTGCTCAGCGACCACCATGTCACTCACGTCTCTTACATTCTGATCTTGTTCAGTGTCAGCTTCTTGCTCTTCCTTTGTAAGTCGCCATTGCCTTCTAGTGGTTGAAAAACGCTAACATACCACAGTTGTACTCATGCTCACACACCTCTACTCCGCTCACATCCAGCCCTCAGTGTTGCCCAAAAAGGACGAAGAGCGTTCAGCTACCAACGGTCACGCAGTCGTGCCTAGTGCCATAGATCGCCAGGCCGCAGACGCTCAGGAGTTTGAGCTCGAAGGTCTCATGAGCGATGATGAGGACGCGGAGACTGCGGCTAAGCATAGGAATGGAAGGCCCATGTAATGATTTCTTCGACTTTCAAGACTGTAGTTTTATGTAGTCACGTTCGGGACAATTTATTCGGAATCGGCGAGAGATCTCGAAACATTTGCCAAATAGTTCTTTCCATACTCCAGATACATGTACCTTGCCGGCGTGACAACCATCTCAGGTTGCACCGCAGCGTTGATCAGGTACATTCCTGTGTACAAAGGCGTCGCGCTGACACATAAATGTGTTTCAATTTTTCTTTCTCTAGCGCAACTATTCCTCCTTTTTCAACCGACATCAATTGTCCCGTCTCGTGGAAAAACAGCTCCATTTTATCTTACCTTATCGGCGATAAAGATGGAGGATCAACTCGAGGGTCTACACGTCATTATTGGCGTTACACGAAGAGCGCATGATGCTTCTTTTTACTTCGCTTCGACATATTACGTGAGGTCAAAGGCTGGTTTATGCCATTTATTGGACTCGGCCACGTTTCGCGTATACTCCTTTCCAAAATTGACTGTTTCCCATCGTCGCTTCCTTGCAATCCTCGCTGCTCGCCGAGACGTCGCTGGCTCGAACACTTTCACTTTTCCTCGCTCTAAATTGGAGACAACACCTTTTCGTAAACCACTGGTTCAGAGGATAGACATCGTAGACTCGCGCCAACAGGAGCCACGAGCCTTTCCGCCACTCGGAACTTCTCACACAAAGCTTTGCCAACGATCCGGACAGACCTTCACAAGTCATGCAGAGCATCAAGAACGCCGTTGGTCTGGGGAGTGATGAGCAACAAGGTCGTGAGCCAGTGAATGGAGAGACCGGTGCTGGTACTGCTGGCGAGCCTTACGACCAAGGCAATAGTGGCAGTAAGTCTCCTCATCACGAACATCGACGTCCTCAGACGGAAGCTCACGGTGCCTCAGATTCTAGCAAAGGTGGCGAAGCTCCACAGTTCACCAATACCACCAATGGCACTACCAATGGACAGAACGGGTTAGGAAGTGGCGCGCAGCAGGGCCGTGAGCCTGTAAATGGTGTAGCTGGTGCTGGCACTGCTAATGAGCCTTACGACAAGGGAAATTCTGACGGTACTTTACCTCCTCTACCCTCCTGAGGGAGATGAACAATACTGGAATGACCCCAAAGCGAGCTAACGCCACTTCAGATCCTACATTGGGCGGCGCAGCTCCCCAGCACACAAAGACTACTACCAATGGATCGAGCGGCAAGAAGTACGCTTACACCACCCTCATCACCCGCGGTAGCTACCTCGCCGGCGTCATCATCCTGGCCCACACTCTACGCAAGCATGGCTCTCAGTACCCCTTGATCGTTTACTATACATCCGGTGTCTCCGATTCTGCTGTGCAAGCCCTCGAGCTGGAGAAAGAGCCGCTGAATCTCATTCTCAAGAAAGTCGACCTGTTGCTCCCACCTGCACATGTCAAGACCTGGCTCATCGCTGAACGTTTCACAGACACCTGGACGAAGCTCCGCGTCTTCGAACTCTTCGGCTACGATGCGGTGTGCTATCTGGACGCTGACATGGCGATATTCAACCGTAGCATGGATTGCGTATTCGAGCATGAAGCAGACCTGCCGAGCGACTGGATCGCCGCCAACCACGCCTGCGTCTGCAACAAGGAGCGCGATCCTTGGGCTCCTGAAGACTGGCATGAGGAGAACTGCGGTTTCACGCCGCTTGAGCACCCAGAGGCGCTGACAAGGCCCATCCAAGTCACGCCAGACTCGAGGCCGACTTACCATCTGCTCAACTCGGGCATGTTCCTCTACCATCCATCGAAGCAATTGTGGGACCAGATGCTGCATTTCTTCAACACGACTGACAAGCTGTCTACCTTCAAATTCCCAGACCAAGATTTCCTGGCCGAATTTTTCAGAAACAAGTGGCGTACCATCGGATGGCAGTATAACGCTCTCAAGACGATGAGGTACTGGCATCCGAAGATGTGGAGGGACGACGAGGTCATCTGCCTCCACTACATTGTGGACAAGCCCTGGGCTGGCCGAGTCAAAGAAGACGGCACTGCAGGCTACAAGGGCAACGACGGCGTGACCCACACGTGGTGGTGGAATGCGTGGGAGGAGTATGTGAGCGATAGGAAGGCAGAGGGCAAGGGAGAGGTCTTGCAGCTGCTCAAGAAGTACGTCGCCAGCCCGCGCGGCGAGGACGGCGAGCAGGATCCTGACATGCTTGCCATTGGGACTGGCGCACAGAAGTTCGCCAACAACGGCAAACCTGATGAGACGATCGGCGGCAAGAACAAGTCTGAATCGAAGGGTGATGAGGAACCCCGGGTTGGTGGTACGCCGCTGAGGAAGAAGATGCTGGGAGAGCGCGGGCATGGGCCGGTCGTGAGACCGAATGCGAATGGCAGTGCTCAGATGCCGCAATGAGGAAAGCTGTCGAAACAGACGATGAATTGATGAACCGACGGGTATGGCCTAGACGTAGAGATAGAAGGCCCAGCACGGCGTCGACGCAGCAAATGAAGCCTGTGCCATCGTTACATGAATGTACCCTTTGAGTAAATGCGGTGTCGCAAGTGCGGTGTCGAATCGCGACTCTTTGTTTAGGTATGCGTGGCTTACTGTGTATAAAGAAGGCAAGATCTCTCTTCTCGTGATGTCGAGCCCATCTTGCGTTTTGTAAGCAATGCCAGCATCGATATTATTATCACTGTAGCATAGGTATTTCTATCCTTCCAAAAATGGGCAAAGCAAAATCGAGACGCCATGAGCGGTCGGACACGGACTCCGACGCGATCGACGCCAGGATCTATTGGATCGACAGCAAAGAGATCGCGACGACCTCGCTTGCTGTAACAAGATCACGATCACGCTCTAATTGCACACTGGCCGTCTCAACGCCCCGAGTAGAAGAGCAGCCGGCGCGTGACAACGAGGAGGAGGAGGAGAAGAAGAAGAAGAAGGCGGAAGTGAAAAAGGAAAAGACCACCGATTCTGCGCCCGCCGTCGCCATTGTTCCTCAAAATCTCACGTCGCCAATGCCCATAGCACGCGCCCTACCGCTGCTGATATGCAGCATCGGCAACCCAGGCAAACACTACGCCAACACCCTCCACAGCGCCGGCCACGTGGTTGCGAAGAAGCTGCAGGAGCGCTTGCAATGCACGCCCTGGCAGAAAAGCAAAGCCCACGGGAACGGCCTCGTCAGCTACCCTGCGGTCCCTCCTACGAGCGACGATAGAAGCGACTGGACGCTCTGGCAGAGCACGTCGCTGATGAACATCTCGGGCAAAGGAGTCAAGGCCGCGCGCGATACTTGGGCGAGGGAGAAGTTCGCCGGCGCCAGCGAGGGCGAGGAAGGAGCAGAAAAAGGAAAACTAGTCATCCTCCACGACGAGCTGGAGAAACCCCTCGGTGAAATCACGCTGAATGTCAGACAGGGCGCCAGCGCCAAAGGTCACAATGGGCTCAAGAGTATCATGCTGAGTTTGCGCGATACTCCTTTTGTGCGAATTGGGGTAGGCATTGGCAGGCCTGTTAGCCGGGAGAGGAACGATGTTGCGGATTACGTTATGCGCAAGGCGAAGCCGGAGGAGCTGGCTAAAATTGAGGGGAGTGTTGAGATGGTCGTTGCCAAGTTGAGGGAGTTGGAAAGAGGGGCGGGTTGAGAGGAGACTGCTGGACTTGGAAGAAGACCTTGAATATTTGGGGATACTGTCTTGGGGAGAGGACCCACTGCCGTGCTGGAGATATGCCTTGCCTGGAAGGGCAGAACTCTCGCGAGGGAGCTTGGGTGCTTACCGCGTCTACTTGATGTGCTGGTGTGGTAACGCTTGCAAAGTCGATGCTGCCCATCTTCCTACACATCCGAACATACAGCTTGTTCGAGCTGGTAGCTTTGATCAATCCATGGCTAACAAGAAGCTATGCTGGACGGAGCCAGAGGACTGACCAACGTGGCATCTCCAATCATCAACCTTGCTTCGCGACTTGAGGTCAGTGGCCGACGTTGAGTAAGCTATCGGTCGACGAAAGGAGTACACTTTCGCGACAAAATAATCACATGCTGCCGCATCGCACCGTACAGCACTAAATCACATATTTTCTTGCCACCCGCGTTTACAAGCTGGTCGGCGCACCCATCAACACCCGGCTTAGAACTTAAAGTGCAGCGTTCTCCGCGTCGACCTAAAACCTTCCACGCTGGTATTGGCTGTTGTCATCCAACCTTCGGGTCAGCTATCTTCACGCACACACGACGCTCACAACATGCCAATTAGCATCGCGTCGTTGCTACAATGAAGCAACCTTCACTCTAGTGGTTGAGGGCGGCTTGCAGGAAGCTCATCCGCGTCTCTCCTTGCAAGCAGACCAGGTACTTATGCTCATCCTTTCTCTTCGATTCCGTCTCTTCTCTCTGCACTCTCTTCCCACACTCGCTTCTGACTTGGACTCCCACACGATCCACGCGATGGTTCACCAAACACTCACAGGCTCCATAAGCCTGCTGGCTCTGCTGCAGCCTGCCCTGAGCATGAGCCTATCTCCTTTCGCCAAAGCAGACAGCATGCCTGCCAGGACCGAATGCCAACAGAACGTCGACGACCATGGCGAGCTGTACATGTCCCCCAGCACTTTGTCCGAGTATGCGCTGTCTTGCAACTCCGACCACTACGGTGGCGATCTAGACCACGTCGGATCCGACTCTTTCCTGGGCTGCATCGGGGTCTGCGATGCCAACCCCGATTGCATTGGATACGCCTACACTCCAGGCAACTGCTATCTCAAGCATACTTATACGCGAAAGGAAGTCTCGAGCCACGTTGACTTTGCCCTCAACATCCAGAGGAACCTCACTGCGAGGCCTTATGAGGCTCCTGCCAAGCCTGCACCTGCCAGCGGGTCCTGCGAATACTACAACGAACATAACTGGGCTCTTCAGGGTGGTTCTCGTGACATCAAGCTCACCGGAACTGCTATGGGTACCAACCACGCTCCTAACAGTCACGACCGGGCCCTCCACCCGCAATACCAATTCAGCTGTGGAACTGACCACCCCGGTGGTGACATCGGAGCCGTGGGGGCCAAGACGTTCGACAGCTGTGTGGACATTTGCGACACCACTGTCGACTGCGTCGGCTTTGCTTGGCTCGGTGGAAACGGCCCGGGCGAGTGCTACCTCAAGGGCAGAATCACCGACGGCGAGGCCAACTCCAACGTCGACTTTGCTTCCAAGCGCTCTGCAACCAAGAAGATTGAGGTCGAGACGTCCATCTCGGTCGTCCCATCCACCTCCGTCGTCGCATCCACATCGGTCGTCGTCTCCACCAGCGTATCTATCGTCCCGGAGACCCCGAAGGAGACATCTACTCCCCTCGCCACCGCGACGGAGACTCGCACCATTTGGACTTTGACGGGTTCCTCCAGCATCCCTGTCGCCACTGTGACTAGCACACGTATCATCCTCACCCCAACGGGTCTCCTCACTGTCCCTGTCAAGACTCTACTGGACTCCGCCGGCGTCCCTATCAAGTCTCTGCCGGCCTTCTCCCCTATCCTTGTCAAGACTCCCTCGGGCTCCGCCAGCGTCCCTGTTAAGTCTCTGCCGGCCTTCTCCCCTATCCTTATCAAGACTCCATCGGGCTCCGCCAGCGTCTCTATCAAGTCTATGTCGATCTTTTCCCCGGTCCCTTGGATTGCTCCAACGGGCCTCTCATCTGTCGCTGGCAACACTTCCAACAGCATTGCAGCCAGCCCTTCGCTCACGAACCAGTTGGAATCCCTAAAGAACCCCTTGCTCACAGTTGCCCCGTTCTCACCTCACTGGAGCACCTCAACCAAGAGTGCCTCGGGTTCCGGAGATATTGTCGAGAGTCTCAATACAATGAAAATACCGACATCTACCTACATCTCTGCTCCCGCAGCCACCCATGTGCTTCCTAGCCTGGACTCCGTGCCCTCTGAGCCCTCCGACATCCCAATGGTCCCGGAAACCCCATCTTACCCGCGCTCGTGCTCAGAGCTCCGCGCGTCTGGGGACAGGAAGCTCCGCACCCGCGTGACCAGGGGAAACATGGACTACGACGGCCTGTTCCTTACGCAATGGGACCCGAACCTGGGCAAGGAGAAGTGCCGAGAAAACTCGTGCAGTAAGTTCGAAACATGCATCTTCCCTCCCATCTTTATTTAGCAGTAGTAGTATCACACAAGATCCCAAGGGCAAAGGTCACAAACGAAACAAACAAAACTAACACTCCCCCCTCTCAACACAGGCCGATCAGTCGTCAGCTACACCTTCCTCACCTCTGTCATCGCCGAAGCAGGCAACTACTTCATGCACCCGCTCTCCAAGATCGTCGGAACCTGGACCCACGACGTCGGCTGCGATTTCCACAGCATGAAACTGATTCCGATGGACCAATGGGGCGAGGCTCAGGGCATGGTCAAATTCACGCACAACACATGGCAGAACGCCAACTCGACCATGATGGCACGCGTGAGCGGCAACGGCGACGGCCTCGTGGAGGGCAACCTTGCTGAGACTGAGGCTGAGTTGCTCTTCGATTCGTTTGTGGTTTGCCCGGCTCGCCACAAGTTCATGACTACGGGGGAGGAGAATGAAGGCAAGCCTTATCTGCAGTTCTGGCAGATCAAGCAGAAGAAGCAGAAGAAGGACAAATTCAAGCAGAAGAAGTGTGCGATGGTTAAGTTGGAGATGGTTAAGTGATTACCTCCTAGTGTTTGAGAGTCCTGAAGGGCATTATTGAGAGCTTTGGGGGCGTTTTGCTTTTTTCTGTGTTTGTTGCTACACCGAACTCCATTCCTGTTTCGTGAAAAATTATCGCACGATCCAAGAATTGAGGGACGGTAGCCTGTTTAATTTGGTTGAATTAGTTCATAGATGATTTAAAACGGAAAAGTTGTTTGTTTGAACTCTTGAACTCTTCAAAATCTTCTACAAGCTTCGGGTCTTGATTGATGTTGGAAGCTCTCCAACATTGGTACGAAGCTTCCTGGGACCGCCACGTATTCGTTGTTGAAGGGATGGAAGGTTGACAGGTATCTAAGCAGTGCTTTTTCTTTCTCGAAAATGGCTCGATATAGCGACCGTGCTGAGAGCTTTGCCTGTGTGTGTGAATTGATCATGCGATCGGCCCAAGTGGCGACGCGGTCCTGCAGTAGGAACCCACTCACCCACTCATTATTATCGATGTGCACGCTAGGTACACGGTGCATTGGCGTGGTGGGGTTTTGTCGGTCCTGCGTGTGGCTGCCGGTCCGGTACTGTAGGTATGGATGGAAGATTGGTTAGGTAGTCGAAGCATTGTTCTTCTTCTACGATAGCTGGCTCCCGTTAGCATCCGGCGGCGTATACGTGTCGTTGAATCGGATGACATAGGTGCCTGCAGAGAGTTTGATGCAGAAGAGATGTAGGATGACATGACAAAATGAGATGACATGGACTGCATAGCCAAGACGGGAGATCTGCCTTGCTTGATCGCCGGATGAGCCGCTTTTTGATCGGCATCCATCCGCGCAGTTGCCGTAAACAGCAATGCCAGCAGCAGCCACCAAGGCCACCGTCACTCCAACCGCGCGCCGAAGGCCCTCGCCCTTCCAATCGTTTGGCCAGCCGTTACCGTCACCGTCACCGTCACTGTCACCGTCACCGATCCTCTCTGTTTGCTATTCGCTGTCTGCCGTCTACTGCTATGTAGGTAGGGTAGCCCTCTTTCACAACACCTCCCACTCCACCACCAAACATCTCCCCGGCTCCCATGCGTCGTCCGTGTAGCCATCATGGCCGAGGCTAGATCCGATCTCCCTGCTCGTCCACCGCCCGCGACCACATCCACAGGCTCAGGCACATCATTCAATGCCTCCTCGTCCAATCCGCTGAGACAGCGCCTACCACCTCGTCAGTCCAGCAATAGCAGCCTACGCTCGACACCGCCGGACTTGCCACGCCGTCGCTCCTCCATCCTGTCCTTCTCCAGTTTCGACGATGTGACGGGCTCCTTCACCGAAGACCTCTGGAACCCCTCGTCCACCAAGAAATTGAGAAAGCAAAAGCAGGAAGAGGACAGCAATTGGCATTCGTCGCCTTTGGCCTTTGCGATCTTGCCCGCTGTCGCAGGACTGTTCTTCAAAGATGGCTCAGCTTTCGTCACAGATGTGTTGCTTCTCGGCTTTGCTGCCCTGTTCATGAACTGGTCCATACGTATACCAAGAGACTGGTACTATGCTGCACAAGCTACACTACGAGATGTAGAGCCCGACTCGCCGTCTTTTGCGGAAGCGCTGGACACGGAAGACTCTTTGAACGACTCGCTCGACGATTTACCCAAAGAGAAGAACGAGGCTGAGGCGGAGACAGAAGGTGCCACAAACAAATCTTCACAAAACGTCGAGGCTCGAAAGCATGCCTCTGTCGAGCTAAGAAAGCAGGAGCTTTTTGCTTTATTTGCTACTTTCACCTTTCCAGCCGTCGCAGCTTACCTGCTTCATGTTATCCGCGCGCAACTTTCACGCGGTCCAACGGGCTTGGTCTCGGATTACAACATCTGTGTCTTCCTGCTTGGAGCCGAATATTGGCCTTGCAGACAGGTTGCTCGACTGATTTCTGCGCGCACGCTTCACCTTCAGCGAACGGTTGCTGAGCTTGACAACGATATCGACGACTCTCCCATGAGCAAAGACTCTGTTTCTTCGCTCACCGTACGCATTGCGGAGCTGGAAGCGAGAGTGGCAGACCAGAGTTTGCTCGCTCCGAACATGTCTATGGCTCAGAAAGCCGATGTGACGGACTTGGCGTCTGAGATACGCAAGCGCTACGAGCCTCGTCTGGAAGGTCTTGAACGGGCAGTGCGACGCTACGAAAAGCGGTCCACGACAATGGCCATGGTTACAGAACAACGGCTTCAAAATATCGAGATGCGCCTACAAGATACGCTCAGCCTGGCCGCGGCAGCTGCGCATCATTCACAGGAGCGTGGACCGGCTTCGAAGACCTTTTCCGCCCTGACTAGCATGATCACCACACCGCTAAAACTGATGTGGTCTCTCTGCTTATGGCCATGCCACGTGCTGCAGGAGTTGTACGCCAAGTTGAAGATCGTCTTTTTTGGCTCGAAACCACGTCGCGTTGAGAAACGCAGTACACCGAGGCACTCTTCGAAGAGCGGGACAGATGACAGAATCAAGGACAGGCCAAGGAAGCCGTCAAGGTAGCACCGGCGTTGCTGATGAGCACAGTGGGCGTTGCTCTATGGTGTTCTTTGTTGTTTTTGGCATGAGATACCCCCCAAGGATAGGCTATGGGTTTGGCAAGCATTAACATCATGGGGCATGTATGTGATTGCATGTACATTCAAGTGTGTTCGAACTGTTAGACGGCTCTCATGAGAGATATGTAGTTCGCGTTCTCTGTGGGTAGCTGTTTATCAAAGTCACATCTAAACTCTTGAGAAGTCGGTCATATATCGTCACGCTCACTCTCCTCAACTAACCAGGCGGCTTAATGCTGCTACCTTCAGCTGAGAGGGGAAAGCGGAGATCGACAGCCCTTGAGCACCTCAAACACCGACCCGAGGGAAACGCAAGGTCAGATTCGCAGACCTGCACACTCTCTCAGGGGACAAATCAATAGGGACAAGCTACTGCCAGTATGCCTGGAAAACGTTCCTGTATATCTGTCCCCCGAGAGACACTGAC